>TARA_R110002074_G_scaffold3879_4_pt1 | contig 11581 bp, 13 predicted proteins | sample TARA_R110002074 | Tara Oceans TARA_R110002074 (sample SAMEA4397215) | marine metagenome | biome: Polar Biome; feature: [MIX] marine epipelagic wind mixed layer (ENVO:01000061); material: water (ENVO:00002006), including particulate matter (ENVO:01000060) such as... | depth 10-100 m
ATGCTTCTGCTTTTGGAGGAGGAGACCCGGGAGTACAGGAAGTTGCAACGAGAGAACAAGAAGGAATGGGCCTCGAAAAGACACAGAAAGGAGGAAGAAGAAAAAGAAATACTAAGGGAAGAAAAGAAAAAAAAAAGAGAGGCAAGAAGAGAAAGCTTAATTCATATTTCAAACTTATGTTAGCAGCTAAAAAGAAAGGCGCCACTTCATTTAAATATAATGGTTCAACTTATAAACGTGTGAAACGTGGTCATTTACATGTTTACAAAAAAGCATAAATAATAATTTTATATATATTTGAATAATATATATGAAAATAACATTTTGGATATTTTTAATAACAGCATTTTTAATGGCAAATACATATTATGATGGTAAATTTACAGAATATTTATCAAAAGGAAAAAAATATTATAAGATGGCAACATTTGGATTTGTTGGTCTTAGTATGTATTTATTTATTAATAAAAATCCGGGAGAAAGTAAAAATTTAGTTAGACATGCAACAGATTTGATAAAATATATGCCCGTTGATTCAAATACAAGTGATATGTTAACACCATTATTTGATTTTACAAATGCTCAAAATAGAGTAAGTCAAATGGGTAATTCAAATATAAAAATACAAATGACACCTCAAACAAAAAGAATGTTAAGTTCTGGGGGGTCTGCAAAAAGAAGTGTAAGTGAAACAAAAAAGAAATATGTAGCAGCAAAGCAAGGTTGGAAATGTAATGCTTGTGGTGAACAATTAAATCACACATTTCAAGTAGATCATAAGATAGATTTGCAATTTGGAGGAACAAATAATGTAGAGAATTTAGCCGCTTTATGTAATAATTGTCATGCAATGAAAACAGCTTCAAATAATTTATAATTATTTAATATAATCAAAATATAAATGGCAGATGAAGAAAAAATTGAGCCAATGGGTATTATTAGTACAATAGTAATGGTATTTTCAATAATAACATTAGTAGTTATAATAGGATTGGGATTTAAAAAACTGTTTGGAAGCAGCAATGCATCAGTATTTTTAAGAACTTATATACAAAAAATAATGGGAAAATTATTATATCTTTTAGTATTTGTATTATATTTTATTCCTATTGATGGATTAGTAGTGGAATTGATAAATAAATTAAGAAATACAAAATATAAAAGTTGGAGAGAGCTAAATAATATGAATAGGTTTGGAATATGGGGTGATTATCGAAAAATGGCATTTTTGATATTGACGATAGTAGGAGGATTGGGTATATTTTTTGGATTTACACATGAAGGCGAAGATTGGATGAAATGGTTTTTTGTGATATTTGTAGGATTAACAGTATTAGGAATAGTGTCAATATTAGGAATAGATCAATATCAAGAATCAAAAAAAAATCCATTTCCTTCTACAGGAACAACTAAGGCAAAAACGGCTTGGTTATTTAATGAATCCGCAAGTTATTTGAAATATATAATAGGTGCAGGATTAATTTTGGGTATAACATCAATAATTCTTTATTTATTTTCAACAAATATATTATTCACAGTGGCTGGGACGCAGATGTTAATGTTAATGTTTTCAATAGCATTGATGTCAATTGGATATTATTTTATTAAGAAAAATAAAGTAGCGAACGATACCCTGAAAAAGAATAAAGTTTTAGGAAATTTATTTTATATATTATTCATAATCCCTTGTTTATTTCATGATATAGTGAAATATATTTATAATCAATTCAGACATACGCCTAAAATGGTATATTTGATATTTATAATAGAGATAATAATAGTATTGTCGTATGTGTTATTTCCAATGATTTATAAATTTATATATACCGACATAAAGGATGTAAAAGACCATAAAATTTTATTGAAAAAAGAGATAGAAAGTGTAAAAATGGAAGAATATTCTATAAAATCATCTTTAAAAAAAATAAAGAGAGAGATAAAAAAATTAAGTGATAAAATTAAAGAAAATAATATAACAGAAATAAAACAAAAGGATTACGATAGCAGTAAAAATGAAGAAGATTTGAAAAATTATTTAATAAATTTAGAAATAACAGATAAAGAAACTCAAAATAATATAATAAATAAACTTCGTGTAGAAATTCCCAAAATAAGAGTTTTAGAAACACGTTTAGATAATAATAATAATAAATTAGATGCAATGTACAAATTTAAGAACGGTTATAAAGAGGTGAAAGCAACCGTATTATTAAGAAAACCAATATATTTGGAAAGAGAGAAAAAGATATTTGGCAAAGTAAAACAAGATACAGAAAATTATTATCATTATAATTATAATTTTGCAATAAGTAGTTGGATATTTTTAAGAGGTAATAAATCATTTTCAGACGAATTTAGAAATATTTTAAAATTTAATAATAATTCAACCATATCATACAATGCGTATAATAATAAATTAAAAGTAATGATGAATAATAATGAATTTGGAAATAAAAAAAAATATATTTATAAAAATTTTCCGTTACAAAAATGGACAAATATAGTTTTAAATTATGATAGTGGAGTTTTAGATATATTTGTAGATTCAAAATTAGTATCATCAATAAAGGGAATTTTAGATAGAATTAATTCAAAAGAAATGACGGTTGGTGGAAATGTAAAAGGAGGGATATGTAATGTAGTATATTTTCCAAATTCGATATCAAAAGAGAGAATAGAATTGAATTATAGAATGTTAAAAAATAAAAATCCACCAATTGTTTAGGTATTTATAATTTAGATAATTTCTAATAGTATATATATTATGATAAATTTCAAAAAAATATTATTGGTTGCAATAGTAGTAGTTGTATTATATTTAGTATATACACACGTGTTTTTAGATTCAACATCAAATACATTATATAGTGGAGGAAATGCAAAAAATGAAAAATTAATTCCAGCGAGTAAAATTCCAGGTAATAAAAATTCAGTTGATTTCACATATTCTTTATGGATTTACATTAAAGATTGGCAATATCGGTATGGAGATAAGAAAGTTATATTTACAAGACAAAAAAAGGACGATCCGGGCCACTATACTGAAGTATCTTTAGCACAATCGACAAATACATTAAATGTTTCAATGGCATCAGGAAACGGTTTATGTGCTGGCGAGCAATCAAACTGTCATTCAATAGGTGTTGAAAATATCCCAATACAGAGATGGGTTCATATTATGGTATCAACCAATAATAGAGCAGTCGATACATACATTGATGGAAAATTAGTAAAAACAACAGTTCTTCCCAGCCCCCCTTATACAACAGGACAAAAGGAGGCACCAATTAAGGTATGTCCCAAATCAGGTGAAAAGGGTGGATTTGAAGGAGAAATATCTAAGTTTAGATATATTGCAAGAACAGTAAATCCTCGTGAAGCATATGAGATTTACAGAGAAGGACCAGGAGGTAACTGGTTAACAAGTGCTGTAAATGCATACAAACTTAAATTGGCATTTATGAAAGATGAAGAAGAAGTATCAAGTTTTTCATTATAAACTTATTGATAAAATTTATCAATAAGTTTTATAATCTAAAAATCTTATTAATAATATATATAGAATGTCTTATTCAGGTTTTCAAGAAAATTATAATAATCCATTTAGTAAAGTTGGTAAAGGTATAACAGACGCTGAATATAATGCCTCCAATTTAATGTCTAAATTTAGGAATAATAGATTTGTTAGCGGGGGAAGTGATTTTTTAAATTCAAATTCGTTAGTTGCAAAAGTATGTTTTTTAATACTGATAATTCTTTTATTCATAATGGCAATTCGTATAGGTTCAAGAACATTAACTTGGTTATTGTCTCCGTCAAAAAATCCGATATTGGTGAATGGATTGAGAGATGCTCAGCGTCATACAACAGTAACTCAAAACCCAGGAGTAAAGGGTTCAATACCAATTTTAAGATCAGTAAATGAAAGAGAGGGTATTGAATTTACATGGTCAGTATGGTTATGGATAAAAGATACAACTTGGGATGTAAAGACAGTTAATGCGTCTACAAGAAAAAAACATATTTTCAATAAAGGGTCATTGGGAAATATTCAATCTCCTCTTTCGGAATGGCCGAAAGGCGATACAGGAGGAACAAAATTAGATGGTATGGCATTCCCAAATAATTCTCCGGGAGTATATTTAGCTAAAGATACGAATAATATGATAATTTATATGAATACTTTTGAAAATGTATTAGAAGAAGTAGTTATACCAGATATTCCATTAAATAAATGGATAAATGTTACACTAAGAAATAAGGGAAGAAATTTAGATGTGTATATAAATGGAACAATAAAACATAGACATGTTTTTAGTGCAGTTCCAAAACAAAATTACGGTGATGTACATGTAACAAGAAATAATGGATTTTCTGGTAATTTATCATCATTAAGATATTTCCATAAAGCATTAACAGGTGTTGAAATTGATAATTTAGTTAAAAAGGGACCTAATTTGAAGTCAGATGATAGTATGAAAGTATTTCCACCATATTTTTCACTTCGTTGGTTTTTCCGTTCTTAAATTTATAAATAATTATTAATTAATTATAAATTATCCTTTTAAATTAGGATTTATACATATATCCCTGGTTGGAAATATTTTGTTTGACGCACAGACATCACCAGCTTGCATTTTAATACAATGTCTATGACGTTTGTCAGTTCCTATATAACAGAATCCTCCATTTTTCTTTGTTTTTTTAAATGAACTACTATAAGAACTATCGGAGTCTATTTTTTCTAAATCTTTTGCATATTTATTCTTCAAATTCATTTTTTGTTCTATCGGTGATTTTTTATTAATATTGTGTATTTTTGACCCGTGACTTAAATCGAGATTTTTTTTTGAAATATCAACAGTATCTGTAGTACCCTGTAAAAATTTTTTTGCACCAATTTTAGTATTTTGAAAATATTGTGAAATATTGATACCGAAATGTTTTTCTAAAATATCGGTTTTTTTATAAAAATGTAAATAAGAATTATAAAGCAAAATTAATACACTAAATAATAAAAAAATATATAAAATTATTTTTTTTGTTCCAAAATTTTCTTGAGGAATATTATTTTCACTTATATTATTTGCATTAAGGAATGATGTATTAGGAGTAGCTGTTTTCATAATATAAGGTGTTTTACTCATATACATTTTATAAATATTAAATTATTTTTATGTATTCTATAAGTGATTTAAAATTAGTAGAATACATTTTATTAGATAATATGTGTTTAGATATTGATTGTTGTAAAACAAATTGTAAATATATAAAATGTAAAAGATATTTTTTACCTTTTACATTAACTCCAATATTGGCTATTCTTCCCGAAATATTTAATTTATATTATTTTCCAGTAATTGTAGGATTTTCAGCTTTTATATTATTTTGGAATTTTCCAAAAATAGTTTATTATACAGCATCAAGACCTTTATATTATGAAGATTTATTTATAGATGAAAAAAAGTTACCAAATTATGATGTAGATAAAAAGTTAAAAAATAAGTTTCAATGTATATTAGAATGGTTATTAATAACAACAAATACATTATTGGTATCGGGTTTAAGTGAATGGTGGTTATATAAAACTCGAGATAAATTCACTTTATTAGAAGTAGTTGGTGTAACAGGAGGAATAATTAAAATTTTTCAAACAGTAAATAATACAATAAGTAGAGTTATGTTGCAAATATTACGAAAAAAAATAAAACAACAAAATCGCAATTTAGTAGCAATAATTAAAAATAAAAAAATAGAAACAAAATTAGAAGAAAATAAACAAAGTATTGAATTACCAAAATTTATTCCTAAAAGACCGAGATTTGAAACAATTTAATAATGTTAATAATATATAAATGAGTTATAAAGAAATTTTATTAACAGGTATTACAGTTTTAATTTTAGATTTTATAGTATTAAAGTTATTAGGATTTGGTGATATATTCATTAAAATGTTAAACAAAATTCAAGGTAAAACAAAAGCAAAAATTTTGGGAGTTTTAATGGCTTATTTTGTATTAATATTTCATATCTATTATTTTGTAATAAAGCCTAAATTAAAAATGTTAGATGCGTTTTTATTAGGATTTGCAACATATGCAATATATGATATGACGAATTATGCTTTATTGAATAAATATAGTTTCAAAATAGGATTAATGGATTCAATATGGGGTGGAACATTATTTGCATTAACAAACTATATAGTAAATAAATTATAAATAATAAGTTAAATAAAATTATTATTTATATTTAGCGTCTGCTCTTGCGAGACTTTCTGCGCTTGCGTGTTCTGCGGCTCTTACGGGACTTGCTGCGGGACTTGCTGCGAGACTTTCGGCGTTTGCCGCCTTTTAAAGTGCGTGATTTACGTGTTCTGGACTTGCGTACCATTATGTAATTTACTGAGAAAAAAAGTTACGCATAGTAAGTTTTGCTAAATATTTAATGAATATTAAATAATTAGCTATTTAGTATTTTTGAGATTGGCCTGATCCATCGTTACCAGCATCCTCTCCCTTAACATTGACACCTAATGATTCTTTTCCATTGGCACTTCTGCAGCAAGAAGCGAGCATAAGGTGGAAATGATAGCTTTTACCAATACCTCCCATAAGTCCGCCCTTAGTATCACCACCCCAATTGTAGATTCCTCCTTTGTGAGCGATTGTTACGGACCCATCGGCAGCTGTTATTTCAACCTTTTCTCCTGTTCTTTGTGTTCGTGAATTAATTCTTCCTCTTGGTACACCCATTTATAACATATCAAAAGAAAAAAAAATTAGTTTCGAGGAAGCATTCCAGTCAACGCGCTCATTTTTTCTAATTTATTAATAGTTTTTTCTAAATTATTGTTTGTCATACTGTTGTTGAATAAATAATCTGTTGCTGGTTTTACTTCATTTTTTTTTATTTGTTTATAAATAATATTAATTTTAGATTTAATATTTTCAATTTCTTGTGTATTTTTTATAATAGGAATATTAGTATCTAAAGGTTCGGTTAATAAATTTATTGCAAAATAAATAATATATTTTCTTCTTTTTCTAACACCTGGTTTATACCTTAAACAAAACATGCTTAATAATGCTTTTATAATTTTATGCAAACCCTTATTTCTATTATTAGATTCTAATAATAAACAATCCCATAATATCCAAATTATATCTTTTTGATAAGCAGTATCAACAGGAATATTGCTTCTTCTACCAGCTAAATATTTTTTATGTTCTTTTTTATAAATATCTTCAAACCCTAATATCCATTCTAACCAATAACATGCTAAAGAACAATTTTTTTGTTTTTTTAAAATATTCCAACAAAATTCGTTAATACCTATAAATAATTCAGTTGGGTCTTCCTTTTTAAAAACTCTACGAGCATAATCGGTTGTATTTGCTTTCATTTTATAAGAAATTTTTGTAATATTAAAATCCTCTTTATTTACTTTTATATTATCAAAACTGTGTTTTTTTTTAGACATACACAAAACACAAATAACTTCAGCAAATAATTTTCTTATTTTTTCATTATTTCTCATTTTTAATATATTTTCTTGATATCCATTATTTAAAATTTGTTTAAAATTATCGATTCTTAATTCTAAATATATAGGTAATTTTGGGTTACCTATATGTATATTTTTACTTGCAAATAATAGTAATATTTCCCATATTTCTGATAAATGACCAGCACAAATAAATTCTCCTGCCCAATAACAGGCTGGTTCTATTTTCCCATTACTCAAATTATTTAGTAATTCTTTTTTAGCTTCGCTTTTTTTAAAATTTGAAAATGTAATTCCTCTAAATTCTTTAATGTTTCTTTTATCAGTTATTTCTTTATCATTCATATTATATACAATTTTACATAAAAAAAATAACTATAATACATATAAGTGATGAAAGAAATTAGTAAAATAATCAGTTTTTTAAAAAAAAATATAAAAAAAATAATTAAAGTAAAGGGATGGACTAAAATAGCATTAATAACAGGAATTATTCTTATAATTTTAATGTTTGTCAATAAAGATATAATTTATAAAGAAGGATTTGTTCAGAAAGATAAATTTATATTGAAAAGAGGAACTGAAATATATGATGATTTTTATGTAGATTTATATGATGATTTATTATTAGACCAAGTGAAAAATGATTTTGAAGTAGGTGAAATAAAACGTTTAATAAAAATAAATGCAATTAATAAAGTTTTGGATATTGGTTCAGGAACAGGTCGTCATGTTAAATTATTAAATAAAGAAGGATATAAAGCCGAAGGCCTTGATAAATCGAAAGCTATGGTAAAATATGCTAAAACTAAATATCCGGAACTTACTTTCAAACAAGGAGATGCATTAGAAGCTATGTTATATCCTCAAAATAGTTTTTCAACAATAACATGTTTATATTTTACAATTTATTATATCAAAAAGAAAAATATCTTTTTACAAAATTGTTATAATTGGTTAATGCCTGGTGGTTATTTAGTTTTACATTTAGTTAATAGAGATAAATTCGACCCTATTTTAAATGTAGCTGATCCATTACATCTTGTAAGTGCACAAAAATATTCAGCTAAACGAATAACTACATCAACCGTAAAATTTAAAGATTTTCAATACAAAGCAAAATTTGATTTAGATAATCAAAATAATTTAGCAGAATTTAATGAGATATTTAAAGATGATAAAACTAAACATGTAAGACAAAATAGTCACAAATTACATATGGAAACTCAAAAACATATTTTGGGATTGGCTAAAAATATAGGATTTATATTACAAGGTAAAATAGATATGATTTCAGCTCAGTATCAAAATCAATTTTTGTATTTATTATATAAACCACAATAATTCGTTAATATTTTATATTTTTTATTTATATTTAATATAAAATATGTCTGACTCACAATTTCCCTTATTAAGCCAAACTCTTGACGGAGAAAAAGAATACACCGATTTAAATATTCCTACTTTTGATAAATTACAAGATATATATGGTAGAAAATGGCAAAAAGAAAAAGAAAAATTTCAAACACAAATAAAATCTAATTTTTTTGCATTAGTAGAAAGAGAAGCAGAAGGTAAGCAAGAATTGTTTATGTTATGTGTCCCTGAAAGAAAAGAAAAAAAATATATTCAAGCTTTCTTAGATTTATTTCAATCACAATACGCACCGCATGTTGGAGATGTTGAAAGATTAGCTGGTAAAAGAACTCGTAGACTTTATGTAACTATGCCATCAAATTATAGCTGACTATCTGGTATGCACAAATATTCTTTACATTTTTTTGAAGAAGATGGAGAGATGCAACATATTATACAAAAAGAACATATTTGTTGTGTAATAAATTAATATATAAATTATATTATATATATTTAATTAAATCCCGAGGACGTGATGCCAGTATAAACGCATTTTTAGTTGCAATATAATTATCTTGTTGATAAAATTGTGATTTTGATTGATAAGGTAGACTATTTTTTCTTTTAGCTAATAATAATTTTAAATCTTTTAATATATCAATTATTTTTTTAATTTGTTCGGGGAAAAAATTAAATCCTGCATAGTGTATATTGTATTTTAAAAAAGATTTTTCGTGTTTTGTGAGTGTGTTCATTCCTTTCGTAAATGCTTTATATTTGCACATATTATATTTTAAAGCATATTTAATTTGACGTATAGCTTTTTTCCAAATTATTGTTTTTTTCTTAGTTTTTGGTAAATCCCACTTCATTATTTTTTTTTTATCTATATGAGAAATTACTTCTTTTAATATGTAATCTCGAATATTCATTATATTAATTATAATACATTTCGTTTAATATGATAAATTATAAAGTAAATAATTAATAATGTTAAAACTATTGATTATTATTTGTGTTATTTTATTAATTATTTGTATTTACAAAATAAAATTCCCTTTTTGGTCAAAACAACCTGTTTTTCATTTTCATAATTTAAAATATTGGATAATTCCACCCGGAATAATTCAACATAAAAATCCAGAAAAAAATAAATTTTATGATGCAAAAATATTTTTTGATATTTATGATAATATACCAATTAAAATTAAAAATCATTTTGCTTTTTTTGTTAAAAAAAATTATTTACCTAATAAACAAGAACTATATAATCCTTCTAAAAATGATGTTTTGAATTATTTACAAAGTCATAATAGAAAATCTTATTTATCGATTATGTATGATAAAAATAATTTAAAAAGAATGGTGGGAACAATGAGTTCAAGACCATTAGATTGTTTTATTGGAAATAATAAATTACCAGTTCAATATGTTGATTTTTTGTGTGTTCATAAAAAATATAGAAAAAAAGGCTTAGCTCCAAAAATAATTTATACTCATTATGTAAATTGTCGTTATAAAAGAAGTGAACCAGTATTTTTATTTAAAAGAGAAGGTGATGTAACATCAATTGTTCCATTAATTGCATATAATAATTATTTATTTGATATTTCGAGATGGGATAAGTCAGTTGTATTTGATGAACCAACTATAAATACTATTTTAATAACAGAAAATACATTTAATTATTTTTTTGACGTTTATGAAAGATTAATGAAATCAAAATTTAAATGTATTATTACTCCTACTTTAAATCATATTAAATCCCTCCTTTTATCAAAGCAAATATTTATAACTGTAACATTAATAAATAAACAACCATATGATATATTTATTTTTCATAATACTCATACTACATATAATGGCAATAAAAGTATGGAATGCATATGTAGTTTTAAAGAAACAGATGAGAGTGTATTTGTTTTGGGATTTATGTGTTCAATAAGTTTGATATATAATGAAATGAAATTTACAAGATTATTTATTGAAAATATATCAAATAACAATATTATACTAAAAAAGATAATAGAAAGATATCGCGAGGTTGAAAAAACAAAAGCTTCATATTACTTTTATAATTTTGGTTATAGACCATTTCAAAGCAACGATGTGTTTATTTTAAATTAATACATATTCGGATTCATTATTTTAATATCAATAACCATATTTAATATAATATATATATTTATTTTAAAACATAATGTGTTGTAAATGTGTTTGTTGTTGTAAAAATATAGAAAATGAAATAGAGGAAAAACACCCAGATGATATTGTTATTTAAGTTAATATTATTAAAAATGCTAAATAATATTAACGAGTGTATTTTCCAGCACGAGCAAATGAATCAATAACAAAAATAGTAAAAACGCCTAAAAACATATATAAAACAAGTTCTTCTGTAACATTTTGAGTTTTTTCATCTTTATTTTCTTCTAAAAGATGAATCATATAATTTAACTTTCTCATTAATTCATCTTTAGATCCGTGAAGATTCGCATTGTTGGATGCCTTATTGTAATAAGGCACATAAGTATTAAAATAGTCTTGATAATTCATATTTTTTGTTTTATTTGTATCTAATTTAGTAAATGCTTCTGGACCGATTGCAGAATCTGTGTTATTATTATCTTCTACTTTTTCGTCAGGTTGTTTTGTTAATTCAGGATTTGGTGGAAACTGTTTTAATGTGGAAGCAAAATCTGCTAAATCTTCTTCTTC
>TARA_R110002074_G_scaffold62198_4_pt1 | contig 11581 bp, 5 predicted proteins | sample TARA_R110002074 | Tara Oceans TARA_R110002074 (sample SAMEA4397215) | marine metagenome | biome: Polar Biome; feature: [MIX] marine epipelagic wind mixed layer (ENVO:01000061); material: water (ENVO:00002006), including particulate matter (ENVO:01000060) such as... | depth 10-100 m
TTACATCATCACCGTTGGCGCCTACACGGACTCCTGGACAGTTGACGACCGTAACGACGACTACATCCCTGGATTCTCGTCGCGAGGCCCCACGCCCAGCGGCCATATCAAACCGGATGTCGTCGCACCTGGGGGCCACATAGCGGGCCTGGCAGAACCGGGCAGCGCACTGACGCAGAAACACCCAAACTACATGATCAGCACCGGTGAGCTGGTCATGACCGGCACATCACAGGCCAGCGCACTGGTTTCCGGTATTGCCGCCCTGTTGCTCCAACTCGAGCCCGACCTGAGCCCCGATGACATCAAATGCAAACTGATGAGCAGCGCCGAACCTGCCATACACAGGAACGGTCGCCTCTACTACAGCCCCTTCCAGCAGGGTAGCGGCGCTGTCAGCGCGACACGCGCGGTGACGCTGGGGATATCAGGCTGCGGCAATGCGGGGCTGGACCTCGCTCGTGAGATCAGCGGAGAAATGCACTTCGAGGGCCCCGCTGTAGTTGACGATGCCGGGCAGCCGACGCTGCCGGGTATCGAGCATATGCTCGCTCCCGATGCCACGGAGGACGCCCCTTCCAGCGCTTTGCGGTGGGGCGTTAAAGCCCACATCGAGCGAAAAGACGGCCTCCCACCGGAAGAAAACTTGCCGATAAACTGGCTCGAAATCTACTTTTCCGAGAAAGCAAAGATCGAAGAACTCTCGCGCAACGCGGACGTCAATTCCAGCAACTAACCCGCAATTTCGACCCGCTACCCCATATGGGTCAAACCCGGAGCAACACCTCACCGCGCATATTTTTTTAATTGTTTTTCAATCATTTAGAGCCAATTACCTCAAGCCAACTATAAATCAGCGGACGCCTTCCGCGCTCCTTTAAGAAACCGCTGCCCCAAACAGGGTATGGAAACCTCTTCAACCCCCTCCTCCCCAACTCTATAACGTCCCTAAGCATCACAAACCCGCGATGCAAAGTGCCTCTCAAGGACGAGATCAGGTTAAAGAAATTGGGTCACAAGGGTGGCCGTATCACGCGATGAGGCAGAGGATTTTATGAGAAACGACATGAAGTCATTGCGACTTACAAAAACCTTCGCTGCTTGCGCTTTCGCCGCGATGACTCTCAGCAGCTACTCGTTTGCAGGCAACCTGCAGGATACCGAAGAAAACACCCTGAAAGTATCCGAGATACCTGCGTCGATCGCAAAACAGTATGAATATCGCGCTCCCGGCTACAAGTGGGGAGATTCCAATGTCAGCCAACAAACATACTCAGCACACTGGGAAACCGCAGCCGCGAGCACCCCAAATTTTAAGTGGGCGAGTACTGATAGGGAACCATCAACCGATGCTGCGCTTGGCAGCGCCAGCGTTTCTGGTGACCCAAGCGACTCTGGCGCCGGAGTTGTAAGCCATGCCGGATACCGCTGGGGCATCCGCAACGTCGCTGACCAGGCCGGTTACCGCTGGGGCATCCGCAACGTCGCTGACCAGGCCGGTTATCGCTGGGGCATCCGCAACGTCGCTGACCAGGCGGGTTACCGCTGGGGCATCCGCAATGTCGCCGATCAGGCCGGTTATCGCTGGGGCATCCGCAACGTCGCCGACCAGGCCGGTTATCGCTGGGGCATTCGCAACGTCGCCGACCAGGCCGGTTATCGCTGGGGCATCCGCAACGTCGCCGATCAGGCAGGATATCGGTGGGGTATTCGATAGGCGGCCGTGTGGCGAAGAACTGAGAAAAAAAGCGGCTATAAGCCGCTTTTTTTTGGTTGTAGCTCCGGCGTGACCTCCACAGTGCAAGCACGCTATCATCGGACCCCGATCTTATCTAAACGGGGCCCATTTGTTTGAAGATATCAGTCAACACCCTGCTTTGCTTTCTCGGCGCTCTGTTGTTTAGCAATGTGGCTGAGTCGTTGAGCCCCCGCGACTACACGTTTCAGCTTTCCCCCGCAACTAAAGAACTTACGCAACAGTCTGTTAGAAGTGTCTTTCAAGACAGTAACGGCTTCATCTGGATACTTACACAGGAGGGCCTACACAAATTTGACGGCTACTCCGTCACAAGATTTAGAGCATCTAACCGAGATCCGGCCTCGATAAGCCATCAGTCAACTACTGATATCGTAGAGGATTCGAACGGCTTCCTTTGGGTATCAACGGCAGGAGGTGGGTTAAATAAATACAACCCCGCTAACCACAAGTTCTCGTCAATCCAAGCGACAACCACGCAATCTGATAAGCACCCTTTGTCCAACAACATATATTCAATGTACAAAGATAGTGATGGTTTTATCTGGATAGCTTATGAGGGTGGCGCCGGATTCAGTAGATTTTCGCCAAATACGCAAAAGTTTGATCATTTCCCGCCCGACACTACCGCGAAGCAAACCCGTGCTGTTTCCTTTGTGGAGACGGCCGACAAGAAACTCTGGATATTAATAGACGGACTGGGATTACTACAGCTCAACAGACAGCGCGACTTTGAAAATATCATTGCAGTCACAACGGACGTTGAAAACTTCACCGGGGTCACTCGCTTTAGCCACCTCATGGCATCTAAAGATGGAAAGCTGTGGATATCAACACTCAATGGGGGGCTGATCAAGTTCAACCCGAATACAGGACGTTTTACACGCTACACCAACGAATCCACAAGAAATAGAGCCCTCTCCGACAACACCGTGTACATGTCGATCGAAGACCAATCTAACAACGTTTGGGTAGCAACACGTTCAGGCGTGAGCGTATGGGAACCAGAGAGCGACACGTTTACTTGGATCAATGCTACGAACTCAAATCTACCTGATGATCAAGTGTTTAGCATATTTCAAAGCAAAGCAGGAATTATCTGGATAGGCACCTTCAATGGACTTGCATACGGTACGAGATCGCTGTTCTCACGCGTAGATTCTGAAACCGGCTCTTCTGGGGACTCGATAAACACTTTTGCCGAAGACGGCGATGGAAGAATCTGGATAGGAACGAACTCGGGAATACACATCTACGACCCAAGAGGGGGCACCTCCGATCACTATCAACCTGCGACAGCCATAAATGAAAAGATATCCTCTCAGCTTGTAATGAGCCTGTTAATTGAAGATGAGTCCTTATGGATAGGAACCCTTGATGCTGGGCTAAACCGATTCAGCTTCGAAAACAACAAGGTCGAAACCTACAAGAAGCGCATATCGGACGAAGGTAGCCTGAAGGCTGATGGAATCACATCGATCGTTCGGGCGTCTAACGGAAATTTATTGGTCGGCACATATGGTGGCGGACTGAGCGTTTTTATTGAGAAAAGCAAAAGCTTTAAAACTTACCTTTTCGACCCAAACAATCCGGATAGCATCAGCAGTAATAATGTGATTGCAATTTCAGAAGATAGCGCCGGGGACATCTGGATAGGAACTGAAAACGGCTTAAATTTCTTCGATGACTCGGCGGAAATTGTCAAATTCAAAGGATTCAAGTCTAGTCTAGACGACCCTGAGAGCCTTTCGAGCAATATGCCCTGGGCGTTACACGAGGACAAATCAGGGACACTCTGGATTGGAACACAAAGCGGAGGACTAAATTCATGGACTAGGGATGACAGACGGAGGAAGATCAACCGTTTTTCACAGTACCTTGAATCGATCAATCTTCCAAGCGCGGATGTCTATGCGATAACTAGCGACAGCGATGGAAACATATGGATGTCCCACAATCGAGGGCTTTCAAGATTCTCTGTTGATAAAAACTCAACAGAAAATTTCGACCTTTCCGATGGCCTACAGGGTTCGGAGTTCAATCATGGCGCCGTATTTAGAGATAGCAAATCAATACTGTATTTCGGAGGTAACAATGGCTTCAACATAATTGACCCGAGTAATCTTAGAAAAAGCGTATACTTACCACCAGTTCAAATCACAGAATTTAAAATTCTTAACGAGGAAGTATTCTTCGACGAGCCGCTGTCTGAAAGAAAGGAAATAGAACTAGCTCACGACTTCCGATATGCCAGCTTTACGTTCGCCTCTCTTGATTACACAAACCCGTCATCGAATCTGTATCGCTACAAGCTGAACGGGTTTGACGATGAATGGATAGAGCTCGGCACATCCAGGTCTGTCTCGTTCACAAGCCTTCCAGCTGGAAACTACGAGTTCCTCCTACAAGGCAGCAATTCAGATGGTGTCTGGAGCCCCGCAACATTATCTTTCTCTCTGCGAGTTCATCCTGCACCATGGTTTAGTCCCATCGCATACATATTCTATGGTATCGCGGCAATTCTCGTCATGGCGGCCATCGTTGCCCAACAAAGAGCCAGAAGCGCTCTTGCTATCGCCCGGCAACGTGAACTAGAGAACAAGGTTCAAGAGCGCACTGTAGATTTAGAAGAAGCTAGAAACGCAGCCGAGAGGGCAAACCGGGCGAAATCTGACTTCTTGGCGACCGTAACACACGAAATCAGAACTCCTCTGCACGGAATAATTGGGATGACGGAGCTACTGCAGCATACGCCACTCTCGGAGGAGCAGAAGCGTTACGCGTTAGCAGCGCATTCCAGTGGAGAATCTCTTCTGGATCTCATCAACTCGATTCTCGACTTCTCGAAAATTGAAGCCGACAAAGTAGTGGTCGAGCGTATCGAGTTTGACCTAGTGGGACTTCTAGATGAAATATGCTATATCCAAAGCGAAGCTGCAAACAGAAAGTCTCTCGGCATGTTCTATTACATCGAGCCTAACATACCTTACAGACTGATTGGAGACCCAACGAAAATTAGGCAGATCGTAACTAATCTGTTTAGCAATGCAATTAAGTTCACCGAGGAAGGCTCAGTGACACTGAGGGCAGGTTGGAAACCGGAAGATTCGACTCATGGTAAGGGCAGCCTATCTATAGAGGTGAGCGACACCGGCATCGGGATCGAGCCCAATGCGAAGGAACGTCTGTTTGAAGCATTTACTCAAGCCGATGCAAGCACCACCAGAAAATACGGCGGAACTGGATTGGGTCTAGCTATTTCGAAGAACTTTGTGGAGCTTATGTGCGGAAACCTTTCGGTCGAGTCATCACTTGGTGTTGGTACAAAATTTTTGATCACGATACCTTCCCTCGAGGCACCCGGGAATGGCAAGTCGCCCAGCGAAAATGGCGCCTCTGGGGTAACTCTATATTCAATCAACGAGAGGGTTATCGAATCGTTTGTTGGACACGCGAAGCGAGCCCAAAGAAAGGCATATATCTGTCGCACTCAAACCGAGGCATTCGTCAAAGAGCATACGAGCTCGGAAATAGTAGTCGATGTTGACGCTTTCATAGGAAAGACGGATTTAATCGACTTCCTTTCAGACTGTCATTTTGAGCGAAAGATTCTACTTTGTTCTTTCAGGTTTGATACCGAGCCTTATGAGAATCTGATCGATTCAGTCATCATTAAACCAGCTTCGAGCACATCACTTCTTCAGCTGAAGCCAGGCAATAGATTACCGAATGACGATTTCACAGATGACGTCCACTTTGGACAAGCCGGCAAAGGTGAGGTGGTCCGCGTATTAATCGCAGAGGACTTGGAAACCAATCAGAAAATTGCGAGGGCCGTTTTAGAAATGTTTGGTTGCGAGGTAACGGTCGCAAATAACGGAAAAGAAGCGCTCGAGAGATTCAAAGAGTCCACGTACAACGTGGTCTTCATGGATTGTCAAATGCCTGTGATGGATGGCTATGAAGCGACGGCCAGTATAAGAGAGCACGAGCAGATCAGTGGCATTAGAAAAACGCCGATAATTGCTCTTACTGCCGGAAACAGCAATGACGAAATGCGCCGAGGCATTGCAGCCGGAATGGATCAGTACCTCACGAAGCCGTTCAAGATGGACGAAATTAGGGATGCGCTTGAATCGCAGGGGATCGTGGTGAGGCGCGCGGCTCATACAGAATCACAAGATGATGATTCCTCAGACACGAGAACTACCACTAATGTTTATTTGGGCACAGAAACTCTGAACATGAGGGCCCTTGAGAATATTTTTGCCGTTGAAAAGCAAACCGGCTCTGACTTACTTGAAAAGCTTATAGACGGCTATCGCAACCAGATGACTCAAAAGATTGAGCAACTAAAGTTGGCCTCAAAAGAAAGGGATAGCAACTCCATTTTCTCAGTGGCACACGCCATTAAGTCCATGAGCTCAAACCTAGGGGCTGAAAGAGTACGAATAATCAGCTCGGAAATCGAGAAGATTTCGAAATCGGATAGTGCTCGCATCCTGGATGGAGAAATCAACGAGTTGGAGCTCGCCAATGAAGACTTTCTTTCGGCGATTAATCGGCTTCGCCGTCCTGCTTAGACGATGAGTAAGGTTCCCCTAGCAATTATATGTTCTACATTGGCAACATTGTTAGTATCTTTTCCGACGCATGCTACTGAGATTCAAAGTTCAACCCTTCAAGACGCGACTCGAATCCAAGCCAGTCAAATTTCAATCCAAGATTTTTCGAGCTCGGCTAATCTCAGGAACAGGCCGGTAACAGCAATTCTAATCGATTCCTACGGCCGCTTGTGGACGTCTACGCAAAGCGGAGTTTTTCTGCATGATGGAGAGCAGGTAATTTCGTTTAGTGCCCAAAAAGGGCACGAGCACTATGCACCCTCTCTAGATATAACCGCGCTTGCCGAGGATTCTAACGGTGAAATTTGGGCTACGTCCACAAGCCTCGGTCTCATGAGATATAGCTCTCAACGACAGAGCTTTCTCCTATTTCCGAGTGCACCTAGCCAAGGTATTACTGACGCAATTGCGCATAGCTCTGGAGACCTGATATTTATTGCACAGGGAAAAGTTCACGGCATCGACATATCAACGGGCGCACCAATCCATTGGATCACGCGTGCTTGGAGAGACTCAGGAGCAGGCGATGCTCATCAAGTGATGTTTTCAAACGGAGGCGACGTATTCTTTGTCTCCGGCTCACATGGTCTTGTAAAACTGGATGTTTCGGAGCGCAAGTCAGTAAAGACTACCTGGCGTGACGCTCTACGATGGATAACATCCGGCGGCGATACCCTAAATCTACGCGAGAATCATAGTCTTGAGAATACAGAGAAGTATGGCGCTCGCAATCAGGCATCGCCTACAGATTTGGAGACCGCGCTCGACGCTACACGTGGATCGTCGCGTAAGTTAGCGGTTTTCCGAGATTTAATATTTTTGGGTACCGACAAAGGTCTGTCAGCATTCACTCCATCCGGAACTCTTTTTCAGGAATATACCAAAAGCAACTCCGGGCTCTCAGGGGATCACATAACTGCACTAGCCTCAGACGAGAATCAACTTTGGATCGGGACGTTCAACGGGCTATCTCGACTTACCATCAGCGATTTTGGGAATTTTAGTCGCACCGAAGAAGCGCCCTTGCAAGACGTTTTAGATTTCTCTGAGGACTCGAACGGAGATATTTGGGTTGCAACATATAATGGACTGCTTCGCTATAGTCCTGGTTCGGAATCCATCAAAGATGCAAGAAGTGTGCTTCCAACGCTGGAAATTGTTGACGATAGGATTATGGCAGTTAGTAGTGCTTTCGGATCTCTGTGGATAGGAACCAGACGGTCAGGACTAACTATCTTCGATACAGGAAATAACTCTCCAATTTTATCCGATCTGGTTTTCGATGATGATTTCGCGGTTGCCAGCATAGCCCAGATTGACTCAAATAGGACATTAATCGGCAGTTATAGCCACGGGCTTTTTTTACTTTCCCGAGTAGACAGTTCTCGAATTGCTTTACAGTCATCTCAATTGCTAAATGAGCCGATACTTGGAATTTTTCCGGTCGAGTTTGGAGTATTGGCTATAGGTGGATCCAAAATCTTTGCAGTGCAGCCGGAGGAAATGGACGTCGTGGAATTATCTCTGACAAAGGGTGGCAAACCAAATAACATGATCTTGACCGCAGTCAGTCAGGTTTCACCCGAGAGTTTCTTAATTGGGACTCAAAGTCATGGCATGTTGATAGCTTCAATCAAGTCACTTCAGTCTACAGCGACTCTTCGGGAGGTAATGCCAGAGATCTTGCAGTTTGCGTCCGCAATATATGCTATCGAGAAAGACGATTCAGGACGCTTCTGGATCGCAACATCAAACGGGCTTTTTTTATACTCTTCAGACCTGCGGTTCCTTCGAAGATACAGCCGAGCCAATCACTTGCAGGCCGACAACTTTAATTTCGGCGCGTCACTACGCTCTACAGACGGAACGTTATATTTTGGAAGCAACCTCGGGTTTACAAAGATTACGCCAAGCCTTGCCACGGCGCCCCCGCAAGAATCACGTCTTTATCTGAACAAAATTAACGCTGGCGCTCAGCGATTTCGTGGGTCGCAGCGCTTGTTGCGCACCGAAACCATCACCCTAACCCACAAAGATCGGTTTCTGACACTGAATTTCAGCACACGAGACCTCACCAACGTGGATACCACCAGGTATCGTCACAAGCTGGAGGGCTTTGATGACGACTGGGTAGACATCGGCAACCGCGGTTCCGCCACATACACCAATTTGCCCGCCGGCAGTTACGTGTTCAAAGCACAAGCTCTTAATGCCTCTGGGGTATGGAGCCCGGAGGGCGTATCGATCGGCGTCACTGTCAAACCCGCGCCGTGGCGGACATGGTGGGCATATACGCTCTACGGCCTGTTCGTGCTGGCTATCGTCTATCTGATGCTCAGGGTATACCGGGAACGAATGCTAAAGGAGCAGGCAGAGAAGCAAGCGGATGAGATGCAGAGAATAGCGGATCAGTTCGCTGACGAGGTCCAGGACCAGATGGACTTTCAGCGTGTACTCGCAGACTCAATGCATCGCTACAACAAGGAGTTGCTGGCATGGGCAAATGTCTGTATCCGACGCAGCGCCGAGTACGCACACGGCGACGCGTCTGCCCTTCAGTCTGGTATTGAGTACAGGCTGCGGGTGCTGGATCTGGTTCAGGATGCACTTTACTACCGAGGGGAGCAGCTCTACCTTGATCCCCATGCCTTCGTTTCAAAGCTCTTCACACTGGCGGCAGAGCGGCATCCAGCGTTGAACCAGCGACTGACCGCAATCAACGATGCCACGAACGAACTGCTTCCAGCTTCTCAGGCCATACCGATTGCAGTGATTGTTGGTGAGCTGTTCGAGAACAGCTTGAGTCACAGCTTCGCAGCGTCACAAGGGCCTTGCTACCTGCGTATCGCTTTAACGATGCCATCGGTGAACGAAGTGCAGCTCGAAATTCAGGACAACGGCGTGGGCATACCGGCAGGCCTGAGTTTTGAGGCGGCGGAGTTTGCTGGTTTTGCCATCGTGGCTGACGCTGCATTGGCTGCGCGCGGCGCTCTCACGATTGGTTCAGACCGCAAGTCTGTGCTCGGACAGTTCTTGCTCGCTGAGAAGCCGAAGAAAAAGGATCAGCGGCCCTGAAACCTGGGCTCACGCTTCTCCTGACGCGCCCTGAACCCCTCCTGCAGGTCCTGTGACTCCATGCACTCAGCCGCCAGCCCCTGGGCGAACGCCCGATCGAGCGTGCCTGCAGCTGATTGCTGGATGATCTTTTTCATGGCTCTTACTGAAAGCGGAGCGAGCGCTGCGATACTGGCTGCGAGCCTGTCGACGGTGTCTTTGAGGGCCGCAGGCTGCACCAGGTAGTCAAGGAAGCCAATCTCCAGCAGCGTCTGCGCGGGCATTTCCTCTGCCGCCAGTAGCATGCGCTTCGCGGCGCTAACGCCCAAACGCTCCACAAAGCGGTTCACCCCGCTGACAGGGTAGCAGAGGCCTATGGCTGCCGCGGGAACTCTTAGTTTACTGCCCGCAATTCCGACACGAAAGTCACAGCTGAGCGCCAATTCGGCGCCACCGCCATACACGTTACCGCTGATCGCACAGATGGTGGGTATAGAAAGCTCTGCGATCAGGTCGGTTGTTTCCTGAAAGGCGTCGCCGGACAAACTGCCGCTTCCCAGCTGCTGCAGGGACGCACCGGCACAAAAGGTCTTGTCGCCCTCACCGGTGATGATCAGGACCCGGACCTGCTCGTCGCCTTGCACCGCCACCAGGGCAGATTGAATGGCGCTCAGCTGCTCTTGCCCGAGCGCATTGTGCTGAGCGGGATTGTTCAGTGTCAGGCGGGCGATGTGCCCGGTGCACTCATAGCGTATGGTATCTGTCATGGGGATGAATTCTGGCACACACCGGGATAAGGCGCCAGATAACACCGGCGTATTGGCGCTAGACAGGATACCGGGCCAGTCTGATACTGAGTGCTTTTGCCGGGACAGGAGAGGAATGAACACAATGAAGCGCTGCGGTTGGTGCGGAACGGACCCCCTCTACCTGGCCTACCACGATCAGGAGTGGGGCGTCCCGGTGCGGCACGACCCTACGCTATTCGAGTTTCTGGTGCTGGAGGGGGCACAGGCGGGCCTTTCCTGGATTACGGTACTGCGCAAGCGCGGCGGCTATCATCGCATGTTTGCAGGGCTGGACCCCGAGAAAGTGGCGGTCTTGTCCGATGCGCAGTTGGAGAGCGCCCTGCTGGATCCCGGCATCGTGCGCAACCGGCTAAAGGTGTTCAGCGCGCGTAAAAATGCCCAGGCATTTTTGAACATCCAGGCATCCGCTGGCTCATTCTCCAGTTACCTCTGGCAGTATGTCGACAATGTTCCGATCACCAATCACTGGAATAGTATGGCTGAGGTGCCGGGCCGCACGCCGCTTTCGGACAGGATCAGCAAGGATCTGAAGCGTCACGGATTCAGCTTCGTGGGGTCGACGATCATTTATGCCTACATGCAGGCCATAGGCATGGTCAACGATCACCTCACAGACTGCTTTCGGCACGCGGAGTGCCATCGCCTCGCGTTTGAGACCGAGGGGGCCTGATGGGGGACGCGGGTCGATCGCTGGAGGCGCGGGAGTCGAGCAGTGCACGGGTATGGCAGTTGGCGTGGCCCACGATTATTTCCAACCTGCTGTTCACGACCGTCGGCTTTCTGCACATCAAGATCGCCGCAGGGCTTGGAACGTCTGCTGTCGCTGCGGTAACCACAGGCCACCGGGTGTTCTTTCTTGTGCAGGCTATCCTCATGGGGCTGTCGGTGGCGACCACCGCGACCGTTTCGAGGCACTGGGGGGCCAAACAGGTCGCAGCGGCAGAGATGGCAAGCTGGACGGCGTTGCTGTTGGCTCTGCTGGTTGCGGCACTGCTGACTGTTCCTGTGCTTTGGGTGCCCGAAGCCATCGCGGGAATTTTCGGCCTGGACGACGCGACGACCGTCCTGGCCGCGAGTTTTATTTTCTGGCTCGGTTTGTTCAATCTCTTCTCGGCAACAAACATGATGTTGTCCACCTCGTTGCGTGCCACGGGCGATGTCATTACACCGCTGTATTTTCTCGCCTGCAGCACCTTCATGAATGTCATGTTCGGCTACGCGCTGGCATTTGGCGTAGGCCCGTTACCGACCATGGGCGTGGCCGGGGTGGCGCTGGGCGGTGGCATAGCGGGCGCTTTGGTAACCGTAGCGTTCGTCCTGATGTGGTGGAGAGGCCG
>TARA_R110002074_G_scaffold7818_2_pt1 | contig 11578 bp, 10 predicted proteins | sample TARA_R110002074 | Tara Oceans TARA_R110002074 (sample SAMEA4397215) | marine metagenome | biome: Polar Biome; feature: [MIX] marine epipelagic wind mixed layer (ENVO:01000061); material: water (ENVO:00002006), including particulate matter (ENVO:01000060) such as... | depth 10-100 m
ACGGGGCCACCGGCGACCCGATATCGGACAGGACCCTCCCTCTATGGGGGCGCCAACCCTTCCTCCGTCCATCCATCTCTCGTGCACGATCCGGCAACCGACATACCGTCCCAGGACTCCCAACTCATCGTTGAGGATGTCGTCTCCGCGCTCACCGGCGATGTGGAGGCGATCCTCGATGCGGATCGTCTGCGCTCGCAGATGGAACGCGCCGCTGAGGAGTTCGATCGTCGTACGGCGCACGCCTTCGGTCGTGCCCTGCTCGACAGTCTTTGCGATGACCCGGGCAACCTGCGGTTGCTCGAGGCCCTGGTGATCCTGGGCCTGGCTCACCCCGACGTGCTGGGCGAGCATCGCATCTCGCTGGCGGTCGAAGGCCGGCGCCTGGCCGTGCTGCTGGAGCGCTCCGGCGATCCGGATCGCGCCCGCAGCGTGCTCGAGCTGTTGGCGAACAACATGCCGACCGAAAGGACGATCGATCAGGAGCTCGCGGGAGTCCTGCGTCGCTCCGGCAAGACCGAAGAACTCGTCGAGCGCTACCTGGCGCGCGCCGAGGAGTGCATCAAGGACGGCAAGCCCTCCGAGGCCATTCCGTGGCTGCAGGAGATCCTGCTGCTCGACCGAACGCGTCGCGACGTGGCGCGCATGATCCGCGACCTGCGCTATCAGGAAGCCGAGAAGTCGAACCGTTCGAAGCGTCGTTGGCGTCTGCTGTTCGTCCTGTTGCTCGTTTCGACGGGCGTGTCGGCGTTGATCGCCCGTGAGGTCTCGATCCGTCGCACCTACGACGGCCTTCCCGAAGCGAGCCTGGAGACGCCCAGCACGTTGCACGAGCGACGCGCGGGCCTGCAGGCGATGCTCGACGACTACCGCGTGTGGTCCGGCATGGTTGGTGTGACGCAGGAACGCGACACGCTCGACACGCGGATCGCCGATCACGAACGTGAGATGGCCGCCGAAGGGCGCCGCAACGCCCGCGTCGCAGTCCAACGCCAGGAGATGGCGGAGGCCGCGCGGATGCGTGGCTTGATGCACTCCGAACGGGGCGAGTTCGACGAGGCTCTCGTCAGCTTCCAGGAAGCCCTGGAGCGCTCCCAGCCCGATTGGGAGCACCGAGCTCAGCTGCAGGTCGACATCGATGCTCTCGAGAAGTGGCAGGCGGACCAAGGCGAATGAGTTTCCTCGACCGAATTGGACGGGGGAAGCGCATTCGTGCCGCCGCCCGCCGACTCGCTTCCGACTCCTCGCCGGACAGCTACGCAAGCCTCGCGCGTGAGTACGTGATGGTCGGCGACACCGCCGCCGTGCTCAAGGTGTGCACCGAAGGCCTGCAACTGCATGCCGGCAACAGCGAGCTGTTGCGCCTCGCCGAGCGCGCGACCAGCCTGAAGCTCGACGAGCGCATCCGATCGCTCGAGGCCGACCTGGCCAACGGGCCCCGCCCCGCGCTCTGGCGTGAGCTCTGCGAAGTGTTGCTCGAGTGCGGTCGCCCGCGTCGCGCGGAAGAGGCTGCCGAGCGTTGGAGCCAAACGACTCAAGACACCGAAGCCCACTACTACCGTGCCCGTGGGCGCGCCGGACGATTCTTCGAGGATCGGCTGGCTGCGGACGGACGCACGGCCTGGGGACTCGCGAACACCGCTGCCAACCAGATGCCGGGTGACATTCGCCCGTTGCGCCTGATGGCGGACATCGCCACGCGCGCACGCGCTTGGAACGAGGCGCGCACCGCGTTGGCGCGCTTGCTGGAGCTGCGGCCCGGCGACCAGGAGCTCGAGCTCAGTTTCCGTGACGCGATGACGCGTTCCCAGGACTGTGCATCCTTCGATCGCTGCTTGGCCGAGGTCGAGCGGAGCGGCGAGCTCGAAGGGGACTCGGACGGGAGCGACAACACGCACTCCAGCGTTGCGGTTCGACCTCTGCTCCAAGCCCTGGGCTCCCAACCCGGCGTTCGCGCGGCGGTCTACCATCGCGGGAGCACGGCCCTGGTTCAGGGACTGCACGGCGCCACCGCCGACCGAACCGCACGTGGCGTGCGCGAGACCGTGACCGCCTGCCGCACCGCGGCGCGCCGCATGGGATTCGGTCAACCCTTCGAGGTCCGTTTCGAAGGCGACTTCGGCACGCTCGTCGCCTACCCCGATCGCGATGGCGCGGCCGCGGTGTGGGTCGAAGGCGGCGCCACGGCCACCCAATTGGCCGCATTGGCCGAGATCGGAACCGCGGGTTCCCGAACGGAGCGTGACTCCCGATGAAGGAAGTTCTCGAACCTCTCGCGCTCGTCCCGGGCGTCCGGATGACCGCGGTCATCGGATTCGACGGCGTTCCCGTCGCGTCGATGCCGGGCTGCCGCATGCGCGGTGAGCGCGGCTCCGCCACGGCGGCGCTCGACTCGGACGAAGGCCTGCACTCGTTCTCCGCGTTGGCTTCCAGCTGGATGTCCGACCTGGCGCGCTCGCTCGGCCAACTGGCCTGGAACGCACCCGATCGCGCGGTGCTCGTCGCGACGCACGGAGCCATGGTTCTGCAGCGCGGACCCGGAGCGATCCTGCTCGTCGTCCTGGAGCACGGGACGAGTCCCGAGGAACTGCGCGTGCCGATGGACGGCGCGCTCGGTCGCATGCGTCGACTCTTGCGCGGACTGGGTGATACACCCGCCAACCAAGGGGCCAACGCCCAACCCAACCACGATTCGCAGGCTACGGGACAACCGTCCCAGGCAGCGGATTCGCGTACGGAGCCGGCACCGCCGGCGCCTCTTCCTTCCGATGAATCCACGACGGGGTCGACCCCGTTCCAGTGGAATCCGACCTCCGATGTCTCCGGAGACAGCTAGATGGTTCAGATCAACTTCGCCCAGAAGTCCGTCACGGTCAAGATCGTGTACTACGGTCCCGGTATGTCCGGTAAGACCACCAACCTCGAGGTGGTCCACCAAAAGGCCCCCGAGAGCAGCCGTGGTGAACTCACCAGCATCTCCACCGATGGGGATCGCACGTTGTTCTTCGACTTCATGCCGCTCGACCTCGGCACGGTCGCGGGTATGCGCACGCAGTTCCAGATCTACACCGTTCCAGGTCAGGTCTACTACAACTCGACGCGCAAGCTCGTGCTGCAAGGTGTCGACGGCGTCATCTTCATCGCCGATTCGTCGGCCTCGATGATGGAGGAGAACCTGGAGTCGCTGCGCAACCTGCAGGAGAACCTGCAGGAGTACGGCAAGGACATCATGACCATCCCGATGGTCATGCAGTTCAACAAACGCGACCTGCCGGACGCGATGACGATGCCCGAGCTCGAGGCCGCGATGAACCCGATGGGTTGTCCGACCTTCGAGGGCATCGCCAACACGGGCCAGGGTGTCTTTCCGACGCTCAAGGCGCTGGCTGCGACCGTGCTCGACACGATCCACGAGCAGACCGGTGGTGGCACCGCGCCGCCCTCGGATCCGAACATCGCTGCGGCGGAGGATTCGCCCACGCCGACCCCGATGCAGCAGACCGGATTCCATCCTGCGCCCACCGCGAAGGCCACGGCGTCGTCGATGCCGGAGCCTCAGCCGATGGCCATGGCGCCGCGGCCGACGAGCCCCGAGCCCGCCGCTCCGTTGTCGATGCCTCGCGAGCCGATGGCCGCGCCGAGCATGGCCTCGGACTCGACGCCGACTTCGGGATCGCCCGAGGTGCAGCAGACCGGCTTCCATCAGCAGCAGGGGCAGCAGCAACAACAGCAACCGGCTCAGCAGCAGCAACCGTCGATGCAGCAACAACAGCCGCAGCCGATGCAGCAACAGCAGCCGATGCAGCAGCAACCCATGCAGCAAACCGGCTTTCACCAGCCCATGCAGCAGACGGGGTTCCACGAGCAGCCCATGCAGCAGCAGCAGCCTCAGCAGCAGCAGTCTCAGCAGCAGCAGCCTCAGCAGCAGCAGCCTCAACAGCAGCAGCAGCCGACGCAGCAGCCGACGCAGCAGCCCATGCATCAGACCGGGTTCCAGCCCCAACCGTCGATGCAGCCGATGCAACAGACCGGCTTCCATCAACAGCCGATGCAGCAGACCGGGTTCCACCAAGCCCCGCAGCAGCAGCAGCAACAACAGATGGGCATGGGTGTCCCCGGTGGATTCCCGCGACCGGCTGGCGCTGACTCCTTGGCTCAGACGCAGGTGCATGCACCGCCCTCGATGAGCCCTGTGCTCAACGATCCGGCTGAGACGAACCCGAACCTTCGCATGGCCGGAACGGCGATCGCCCCTGCACCCACCGGTGCGCCGGCGCCCGCTTCGACGACCGGCGGACCGGAGTCCACGTCGCACTTGATGCAGGTGAAAGAAGGTGGTCAACCCGGAGCGCGTTCGACTTCCGGTCCTGCGCCCACCGGTCGCATTCGTCCGCGGACGACGTCGACCGTGGCCACTCCCAAGTCGTCCGGAGCTCGCTCCACCATGATCACCGTCGCGTGCGTCATCGCCGCCCTCGGTGCCGGTGTTGCGATCGGCGGCATGGTCTTCGGCATCTTCTAGGCGCTCGCGCTGACTCGCACTTCCTCCCGGAGGACCGATGAACATTTCTGATCAAAAACTGCGCAACGACCGCCTGGTGTTCTACGCCCAGGACGTCGATCTCCTCGACCAAGAGCTCGATGGGTTCCTCGAGTTGTCGGGGGCGCGTTGTGCGCTCCTGATCGACCGCGAAGGTCACCTCGTCACGCGTCGCGGTGAGGCGGCATCGACCTCGGTCGATTCACTCTCCGCGCTGACGGCCGGGTCGTTCGCGGCCACGAAGCAGATGGCGCAGCTGCTCGGCGAAGAGGAGTTCAGCACGCTCGCGCACCAAGGCGAACGGCAGAGCATCCAGGTCACGTTGGTGGGGGAGCGAACCCTGCTGGCGATCGTCTGGGACGAACGGACGAACCTCGGCCTGATTCGCTTCTATGCGCAGGAGACGGCACGTCGACTCTCGGCGACGTTCGAGGACATCGCGGTCCGGCCCACGCCCGAAGGGGAAGAGCTCGCCGACGACTACTCGTCCCAGGCCTCCCAGGCTCTCGACGACCTCTTCTAAGCGCGCGCGTGGATCGGTGCTCCAGGTACCCTGAAGCTGCGTTCCTCCACAGAGTTCTCCACAAGGGGCGCTCAACTCCACAGCCAGGCGGGATTTCGAGTCCCTCCTGGCTGTTGTTTTTTTTCGTCCGGAGCGAGCTTTCGATCCGGCGCTCGCCTGGGAGCGTTCGGAGCCGCAGTGGGGGGCCGGTGAGAGCCTGAGCGAGCGCTTCCCGTCGACGCTTCGAAACGACGCAACCTGTGACTCTGTAGTCACTTACAGGACTCTGCTCTCGCGATGTTCCATCGTTCTTGCCGCCGGTTCCGCAAGTGTTCCGCCTGGGAAGATCGTTACGAGCAGCACCCCGGGAAGGCATTGAGTCGGCGTTTTCGGGCAGAAAGATGGGTTTCCGAAGGAAAGCCATCTATCCGGTCCGCCGATGTTACACGCGATGTCGTGGCTTCCTGAATGAGCCTACCCAGGCTCATCCCAACCCCGGACCAACGAGTCCAAGGAGACTTCTCTCATGGCGAAGAAGAAAGCTACACGCAAGAAGGCCACCAAACGGAAGGCCACCAAGAAGAAGGCAACCAAGCGCAAGGCCACCAAGAAAAAGGCCACGCGCAAGAAAGCCACCAAGAAGAAGGCCAAGAAGAAGGCCACCAAGAAGAAAGCCAACTGCAAGGCGACCAAGAAAAAGGCCACCAAGCGTAAGGCGACGAAGAAGAAGGCCACCAAGAAGAAGGCCAAGAAGAAGGCCACCAAGCGCAAGGCAACCAAGAAGAAGGCCACCAAGCGCAAGGCGACCAAGAAAAAGGCCACCAAGAAGAAGGCGAAGAAGAAGGCCACCAAGCGCAAGGCGACCAAGAAAAAGGCCACCAAGCGCAAGGCGACCAAGAAGAAGGCCACGCGCCGTCGCTAATTCGTCTCCTCTGACTCGATAGATCACCGTGAACAAGAGCCACTTAGTCACCTACGTCGCTGACGAGCTTGGAACCTCCAAGCTCCAGGCGGGTCGCTTGGTCGACACGGTCCTCAACGGGATCAAGGAAGGGCTCCGCTCGGACCAGGCGGTCACCATCACCGGCTTCGGCACCTTCGAGGTGAAGGAGCGCAAGGCCCGTGTCGGACGCAATCCACACACTGGCGCCCCCATTGCCATCGAGGCAGGGCGACGTGTTGGATTCCGCGTAGGCAAGGGCTTGAAGGAATCCGTCTAGACCGTTTTCGCGGCTGTCGATCTGAGGACCGGTTCTCCACTTCGGTGGGGGGCCGGTCCTTGCTTGGGTGCTGACCTCCGCGCGAGGTCGTGACGGGCCCATTTCGCCCTCGGGTCGTACACGAGCGCAGATGCGCCTCGAGCGGAGGAGCGCTGGCCCGGACGTTCCACGGGGAGGTCCCGCTCGACCGCAGGCTCCCGGTCTCCAGGGAGGGATCCGGCCTAGGCGTCCGCCGCGACCGGCGCGTCCATGCGCGGGAAGAGCGCGGCCGGTTCGCCGAGCGCCTCGCCGCCTTCGAACGAACGCCACGTGGCGCGCTGGGGCACGCCGGGCCACGGTTGATCCGCGACCTTGCCGGGACGACCGAGCATCTCCCACAACGCCTGCGCCTTGTTCGGCAGGAACGGCACCATCCAGCGCGCGAGCCAGTGGATGTACTCGCAGAGCGTGTTCAACGCGCTGGCGGCGGCCTCGGGATCGGTCTTGCGCAGCGCCCACGGTTCGGTGCGTTGCATGAACACGTTCGCGACGCTCGCGTTGGCGATCAACGTCTCGGCCGCCTTGCGGAAGCGATACTGCGTGACCCATTCGGCCGGGTCGCCGATCTCGCCGCAGTCGGTCAGCATCATCGTGTCGTACTGTTCGCGATGTGCCTCGGTCAGCTGCGGGACCTTGCCATCGTTGTTCTTGGCGATGAACTTGAGCACGCGCGTGATCAGGTTGCCCAGGTTGCCGGCGAGCGCAGCGTTGTTCAGCGTGACGAGGTTGTCCAGGTTGAACTCGGCGTCCGCCGTCTCGGGCAACGTCGACAGGATGTAGAAGCGCGTGACTTCGCGGTCGTACGTCTCGAAGAACGTGTCCAGGTCGAGCGTGCGGCCCTCGGACGTCGAGAACTTGCCGTCGGCCAGGTTGTAGAACTCGTTCGCGGGGACCTGCCAGGGCATCACGTAGTCCTGGCCGACGCCGTAGAGCATCGAGGGGAACACGAGGCAGTGGAAGGGGATGTTGTCCTTGCCGATGAAGTGCACCAAACGCGTATCGGGGGACTGCCACCAGTCCTTCCACGCGTCCGGCGTGCCGCGTTCCGCCATGAGCTCCTTGGTGAAGGAGACGTAGCCGATCGGCGCGTCGAACCAGACGTACAGCACCTTGTCCACCTCGTCGCCCGCAGCCTCCGCGGGCACGGGCACGCCCCAACGCATGTCGCGCGTGATCGCGCGTTGGGGGACGTCGTCGAGCAGGTTCTGGATGAACGCGGCGACGTTCGGCTTCCATTCGTGGTTCTGGATCCAATCGCCGATCTTCGCGTCGCGCAGTTTGGGCAGGTCCAGGTACCAGTGCGTCGTCGCCTTGCGTTCGGGCGTCGTGCCGCACAGCTTGCACGCGGGCTCGGTCAGCTGGAGCGGATCGATCCACGTGCCGCAGCTGGGGCACTCGTCGCCGCGTGCGCCGGGCTTGCCGCACGAGTAGCACGTGCCGACGACGTAGCGATCCGCCAGGAACATCTCGTCCTTGGGGCAGTACAGCTGCTCGGTCGTGCGCCTCTCGAGGAAGCCGTTCGCGTCGAGTTGCGTGAAGAAGTCCTGGCTGGTCTCGACGTGTTGCGCGCACTGGCTGGTGCCGGAGAACACGTCGAACTCGATGCCCAGTTCGTCGAACGTCTGCTTGATGTCCGCGTGCCAGTGCTTCACGTACTCGCCGTACTCCTGGCCCGCCTTCTCGGCGTTGATCGTGATCGCGACGCCGTGTTCGTCGGTGCCGCAGACGTACAGCACGTCCTCGCCCAGCATGCGCAGGGTGCGGACGTAGACATCGGCGGGCAGGTAGGCCCCCGCGACGTGCCCGAAGTGGATCGGACCGTTGGCGTAGGGCAGGGCGCTGGTGACGAGGTAGCGGGTCAAGGTGCTCGAGGGCTGGGGGAGGCGGTGGGCGGGACAGTCTAGCGGGCGGGGGTCCTCGAAGAACCCTGCTGTGGGCGGTCCTTGGGTAGGGTGGTGGGCATGAGCGCAACATCGGACGAGGCGACCCGTGGTGCCCCCAAGAGCGCACGGGCCCGGTCCATCGCTCTGGTGCCCCTGGGGGCTACGTTCGCGGCCTGCATGGTCTTCGGATTCGGGTGGGCCAACGTTTCCATCACGTCGTTCCAAGGCGATCAGGATGCGCCGGACCTCCGCTGGGTCATGGCATGGAGCCTCGTTGGCGTCGTGCCGATCATGATCCTCGCGATGATGTGCCCACGGTCGGAGCTCCGCCTCATCACGGTCGTCTGGGCTCTGTTCGCAATGGGGCTCCTGTGCGTGATGGACCTCGAAGGCCTGGCCATCTTCGGCTCGACCGCCGGTTGGTGGTGGTGGCACTACGTGATCGGTGGGTTGTTGGCGGTGGCGCCCGCGGGCATCGCGTTCCTCCGAGTGAGGGGAGTCGTGTCGACCCGACCCTTCGTTGCCATCGCCTTCCTCGGAGCCCTCTTCGCAGCACGAATGGCCGTGACCGAGGGCTCGGACACCGACCGCCTGGCCCACCTTCGTCGCGATATTCGGATCGGGATGACGCCTGCGGAACTGGCCGGCCTCTTCGACGAGGACGACGACACCGACGACTTGGCGGACAACTGCGACTGGGTTCGCGTCGTGGATCACGAGGTCTGGGCACCATCGAGCGATTGGTCAGGAACCTTGGGAACCATGGAGCCCTGGGGCATCCGGTGGCCCTGGGGCTTCATGGATCTCTGGGGCGAACTCGGGTATCAATTCGACTTCGAGGACGGGCGGCTGACCGAGGTCCGCATCGCATTCGAATCGGACTAGCTGGACTTGCATCGGCGACCCTCGAACATGACTCGTTGGAGTGCTTCGAAGAGTCCGCAGAGCAAGTCGCTGCAGGACGGTCGAATTCCGGGGTCTGCTCTCGATTCGCCCAAGAGTCTCGTGTCAGGGGTCCGTGCTAGGGTGATGCTCATGTGCGTAGCACCGATCCAAGCGACTCGAGACGAGGCCAAGTGAGCGTGTCCCCGAAATCAGGTCCAGCAGAAACTGTGCATCTCGGCTAGATCCAAGCTAGGAGCACCCATGCGCAAGAGCCGATTCACTGAGGAGCAGATCGTCGCGATCTTGAACGAGTCCGAGGCCGGAGCCTCGACCCAGGAGCTGTGCCGTCGGCACGGCATCAGCACGAATACCTTCTACAACTGGCGCAAGAAGTACGCCGGCCTCACCATGTTCGGCGCGATGCAGGCGATTTACCTGGACGCACTTACTGCTTGACCGCGCATTGCGTCCGGGCTGGACTATCAACTCAAACCCGGTGTCTACTGAAACAGGGGAAGGTCACAGGGTTGCTCAGGAGGAGTAGCTAGAACTGTTTGTCAGTAGTCCTCTCTGTCCATGAAGCTGATGCCGAAGTTGCTGTACCCATCAGATGTCAGGTCCTGGGCGTGCTCAAAGTACGCGTCGTTGTTGGAGTCGATCAGGACTCCGACATAGTCTTCGGACCCTGCACCGATGAGGACGACGCGCCCAAACTGCGCATCGCAGGAGATCGTGACGCTGTCGAGAGGGGTGCCCCCGGTTGGTGCGTTCTCAGTGCCAGGGACGATGTGAGTGACGAAGTTTCCGTCTTGCATCACCTGCTTGACCCCATCGTTGTCATCGAGGACAAGGATGAACCGGCCGTCGACGTCGATGTCGAAGTCGCGAATCGACTCACCAGGATCAGACTTGTAGATGAGGGCTCGGCGTGTTGAGTAGGTACCGGGGCGCGTGTCAGGGGGGATGAAGGTGCCGCCCTTGATCGTCGGGAGCGTTGGGCTGGCGATCGGAATCGACACCCCGTTCGTAGGAGCTGACATGCTGTGCTGGGCCTCGTAGGACCCGTCAGGGGGGGTGATCAGCCACCTCTCCAGGATGCTCAGACCACCGGGTGAGGTGCCGAGGACGACGAAGTCGTTCGCACACCTTGACCGGACGTCGAGGATTCGGAATGAAGCAGCGAACTCAAGCCGGCTTGTGTACTCAATCCCTGTTGTGGGGTCGATCTCCTTGTTCGTGATGAAGAGGAGATTGGACTGGCCGGGGGCGGAGTCCTCGTGGCCAATCGCGCAGGCTTGACAGAAGTCAGCCGTGTAGTACACGGGGTGGAGGTAGGTGGTCGAGTAGCTCGGGTCGGCTCGATGCTCCCCATCGCTGCCGCTGCTGGCGAGCTGTTTGTGCCCCGCAGTCTCCAGCGCCTGAGTGGAATTGCATCCGAACGCGAGGAGGCCAAGGGCAAAGACGGGAAGGTGTTTGGGTTGGAACATAAGGGGTCCTCTCTCTAGCCAAAGAGCTGGTCACAGACCGGGCAAGCCGGGACGGGGTACTCGGGCAGTGGCCCATGCGGGTCGCCATTCTGATCACAAGGAGTTGGGGAAGTCGGCTCACCTCCGTCCGGCGGTCGCGGCGGCATGTAGGTTTGGCACCGGTTTCCGCCAGGACACCCCGGGTCTCCCCCTGGTGTCGGCGGGTCCTCAGGAGCCTCGACCCAACTCTCCCAGGCTTCGTGGTGGTCGCACCAGCTTCGAGCGGCTTTCAAATTGTTCCGCTCAGGGTTCATCGTTCCCCCTCCGTCGGACAGGGGACCCCACTAGTCCTTGATGTAGTTGTAATCATTGCAGAGCAGCTGAAGGTACCTTAGCCACTTCTGCTGCTCTTCCTCGTCTTCGACCGCTTCGAGGGCAGCGGCGATCTGGGCAATCTGCGCGCATAGTTCGGTGGCGATGCTGAAGTCGATGAAGTAATGGTTGCAGCTGACGCCGTCTGCATCGCCCGAGTCACCCTTGCAGCGGTGCATCATCTCGTGCCGGATCGTTGAACGGAGTGCGGCCTTGGCTTGGTCATCATCCAGTTCGGAGAACTTGAGCTTCGTGCGACTGATGACGTGGTGCTCGATGTTCTGCCGGTAGACCGTCAGCCGCCACCTCTGGCCGTGCGTCCCATGGGTGGGCTGACCATTTGTGGTCATCGGCTCGGTGTCAGCTAGGCGGTTCTTGCCACGGTCCTTGACGACCACATCCGTGTCGTCCGAGTACTGGCCGCTGTTGCACCAGCTCGAGGCTTCGTCGTTGATGACCTCCTTGGTGAGCCTCTTCTCAGGTGTCTCTTGAAGGCTGGCTGGCGCCAGGCCACTTGCAGCGGCTGGGAATGCCAGGAGGACGAGGGATGCTGCTCTGGCGATTAGGGAGTTTCTTGCCGTCTCTTGGTTGGGGTGAGCGTAGGGGATGAGATTCCAGGAAATTCTGCCGAGAGTAGCGACTCGTTTTGGCCAGTCCAATGCGAAGCTATC
>TARA_R110002074_G_scaffold373260_3_pt1 | contig 11577 bp, 18 predicted proteins | sample TARA_R110002074 | Tara Oceans TARA_R110002074 (sample SAMEA4397215) | marine metagenome | biome: Polar Biome; feature: [MIX] marine epipelagic wind mixed layer (ENVO:01000061); material: water (ENVO:00002006), including particulate matter (ENVO:01000060) such as... | depth 10-100 m
ATTTACAGAAGATTAGAAGTTGAACTGGAAAAGCAATTTTAATAAAGAATCATAATTTTAGCCTTTAGTGTGTCGTTGAACTTTCCAGTAGCTTAACCCATATTAAAGGCTTTTTATTTAATAAAATTTATATTATGAAGTACAAGATAGAAAAAAAAGTTGATAATTTAAAAGAACAAAAAACAGTATTATTAATTAAAACAGACAGTATATTGGATGCTATTTTTTGGTCTTTAGTTTTTAGAGTTAAATTTATAAGAGATGAGTAAAGAAGAAGTAAGAATCCATAATGGTAATACAAGGGTAGGAATTACAATAACCTCAAAGCTAATGGAGGGGGCAGAGTATTGTATCGTAGAACCTTTTGAATATGGATTAAGTATAATAAACGCACTTAACAATTCTGAAAAGAGAATAAGAAAAGTTCATATGCAAGGAAAGAAATTATATATGTGCTTTACTGATAGGAATTATGATTTTAAAGATGGCGTTTATTTAATAGATAAAGAAGAAAGTGAACAAGATGAAATAGTTATTTATTGGGAAGATAAAATTAAAGAGTTATAAATTAAAAAACAAAAATTATGAAAATCAGTATCTACAAGCATATCAAAACGGTTACTCCGATAAAAGATTTAGACATACATCAAGTATTAGAATCTATAAAGTCTGGAAAATGGGAGAAACAAATATCAAGTATTCGTATAGAAACCGACAAAGATAGAAGAAATTTATTAAAAAGCAAGTTACAATACGTTACAGTTTGTGGAACTTTTTCAAATAGATCTAATACTGGATTAAAAAAACATAGTGGATTAGCTTGTTTAGATTTTGATGATGTTAAAGATTTAGAATTTCTTAGAGAATCTGTAAATAAAGATGAATATACTTTTACTTCTTTTACTTCGCCTTCTGGAAACGGTTTAAAGGTTATTGTTAAAATTCCTTTAGTAGACAATGATTTAGATTATAAAGATTATTATATAGAACTTCAAGAGCATTATAATAAATATACTCAATCAGATATATCAACAACAGATATTGCAAGAGCAACTTATGTAAGCTATGATCCTTATTTATTTTTAAATGATGATGCTACATTATTTTCAGATAAATACAATAGAGTTGTTTCAGCACCAAAGAAATATGAGATAGCACTAACGGATAAGGTGGAAATAGCAGAAAGGTTAATGGTATGGTTTAAAAAAAGATATTCTGGTAGTAATAGAAATACTAACCTACACGCTTTAGCAAGACAATTCAATGCGTTTGGTTTAAATAAAGAAGTATGTAGCAATTACCTTTTACCTTACGAGCAATCTAATTTTAAAGCATCAGAAATAAAAGCTTTAATAAAATCAGCTTATAGATATACATCAGAATTTAATACTGAATCTTTTGAAGATAATAAAAAAGCTAAACAAGTAGATAAGTTTATTAGACAAGGACAAGCAACAGATTACATAGCAAGAGTTACAGGAGTAGGTGCAAAGGCTATTGAAAATAAAATGAAAGAAATTGAACTTTTTGATTTTTGGACTTACGATAAAAATGGAACTCCTATTATAGATGTTTTTCGGTTTAAAGAATTTTTAAAGAGTAATAACATTTTTAAAGTATTTACTAATGATGATGGAGATGGCTATGCTTTCATTTGTAAAGAGGGAAATTTCATTGATTACATTGAACGGTCTAAGATTAAAGATTTTGTTTTAGATTTTTTAGAAGATAATAATTACTTAGATGTTTATAATGTTATGGCACTAAGGCAAGTGTTCTTTTCAAAAGAGGGGTTGAGTATTGTTAAAACAGCAGACTTTGAAATAGAAAAAGATACGGAAGATATGGGCATTGTTTATTATAAAAACAAAGCAGTAAAAGTTTATAAAGATAAATTCGAGTTAATAAATTATGATGATTTAGATGGGTTTGTATGGAAAAATAGAGTAGTAGATAGGAATATTGAAATAAAAGAGGAATCAGATGGAGAATTTAAAACTTTTATTTGGAAAATATCTGGCGAAAATAAGGAAAGGTATTACACTTTAAAATCTGTATTGGGTTATTTACTTCATTCTTATAAAGACAAAAGCAAAACAAGGGCAATTATTTTGAATGATGAAATGATTTCTGATGTTCCAAACGGAGGAAGTGGAAAGGGTTTATTGAATATGGCAGTATCTCACATAAAGAAATTAGGAGAGGTAAATGGAAAATCTTATAAACATGATAACCAATTTAGGTTTCAAAAAGTGCCATTTGATAGTCAAGTCGTACACTTTGATGATGTTAATAAAAACTTTAATTTTGAGAATTTGTTTAGTTTGATTACTGGTGATTTTGAAATAGAGAAAAAGGGTAAAGATCCTTTCGTTATGAAATTCGAGAATAGTCCAAAGATTACTATTTCAACAAACTACACTATTAAAGGAGAGGGCGTTAGTTTTGACCGTAGAGTATTTGAATTAGAATTAAGTTCTTATTTCAATGGGGGGCATACTCCAAGAGATGAATTTGGGCATGACTTATTTACTAATTGGAGTGATGAGGAATGGGCAAAGTTTGATAACTATATGATTAGGTGTTTACAGTATTTTTTAAATGAGGGGTTAGTTCCTTATAAAACGGTAAACTTAGAGATGCGTAAATTAACCAATGAAACAAATAAGGACTTTATAGATTTTATGGATGATATTAATTTCGGAGGACAAAGATATTACAAAACAGATTTAAAAGATTTATTTGTTGAGGAGTATGACGATTATAAATTTGCTAAATGGATGACTTCTTCATTTTTCAACAAATGGGTTTATAAATATTGTAAGTATCATGATTTAGAAATAGAAAAGGGAAAGTCGAACGGTAAAAGATGGATTAGTATAAAAACTGAATTAGAATTATTCCAAGACGAAGATTTTTAAAAAATAAAAACTAAGTTTATGAAAATATTAGTAGCTTGTGAAGAAAGCCAAGCAGTAACGAAAGAATTAAGAAAATTAGGACACCAGGCATTTAGTTGTGATATATTAGAACAAAGTGGTGGGCATCCCGAATGGCATATAAAAGGCGATGCAGTTAAAGAAGCGTATAGTGGCAAGTACGATATGATGATTTGCTTTACTCCTTGTACTCATTTAGCAGTAAGTGGGGCAAGGCATTTTGCTGAAAAGATTGCAGACGGCAGACAAAAACAAGGGATAGATTTGTTTATGAGCTTTGTCAATGCTCCTATTGACAAAATAGCTATTGAAAATCCCATTGGTATTATGAGTACTAAATACATGAAGCCTACTCAAATAATACAACCTTATTGGTTCGGAGATAAGGCACAGAAAAGCACTTGTTTATGGTTGAAAAATCTACCTAAATTACTTCCTACTAATATAGTAGAAAAAGGAGAGTTTTTTGAATTTACAAGTAAAAAGGGGGTTAAAAAGAGAATGGCAATGTGGTATTATAAAGCGTTGAAAGATGCTAAAACACCAGCAGAAAGAAGTACATTAAGGAGTAAGACCTTTAAAGGTATTGCAAAAGCTATGGCAACTCAATGGACTTCACTTGTTTCAAATGAAAAACAATGGAATCAATTAAATTTATTCCAAGACGAAGATTTTTAAGTACTAATTAAGCTAATAAATTATGACAAACTTTAAATTAAGAAACTACCAACAAGAAGCATCTGTTCAAGGAGTAGATGTTTTAAAGAAGTATAAAATACTAATACTTAATTTTCAAGTAAGAACTGGTAAAACTCACATTGCGCTTGACATTGCAAAGCATTATAGCAACGTTTTATTTGTAACGAAGAAGAAAGCTATTGGTAGTATTGAGAAAGATTACATTACGGCAAATCATACTTTTAACATTACTATTATAAATTACGAATCATTGCATAAGGTTAAGGGGAACTTTGATTTAGTTATCGCAGATGAATCTCATTCTTTAGGTGCTTTTCCTAAACCTAGTAAAAGGACTAAAATGTTAAGAAGTTTTGTAAACAATGACTTAATATTAATGACAGGAACTCTGTTGCCAGAATCAAACAGTCAAATATTCCACCAATTATGGATTAGTCCATTTACCCCTTTTAAGCAGTTCGCTAATTTCTATAAGTTTTTTAATGTCTTAGGAGTTCCAGAAATAATATACACTTCTTACGGACAATCTAAGTCTTATAAAAATTTACCTTACGAAAGAATATCTAAAGTAATTGAACCTATGAAACTTACTTACACCCAAGAAGAAGCAGGTTTTAGTTCTACAATTTCTGAACATGTAATAGATATTGATATGTTGCCAGTTAGCTATGATCTAATTAATAGATTGAAAAGAGATTTAGTTTTAGAGGGAAACGATGAAGTTGTTTTGGCAGATACTTCTGTAAAATTAATGCAGAAGGTACATCAATTAAGTAGTGGAACTGTAAAATTTGAAAGTGGAAATAGTAAAATAATAGACTATTCAAAAGCAAATTATATTCGTGATAATTTCAAAGGTAAAAAGTTAGCTATCTTCTATAAATTTAAAGAAGAATTAAACGCAATAAAATCAGTATTAGACATTACTCAAGATGTAGAGGAATTTAATACAACAGATAAGCACATAGCTTTACAGTTTGTTTCTGGGCGTGAAGGAATAAACTTATCAAAAGCAGATTGCATTGTAGCTTATAACATTGATTTCTCAGCCGTAACATACTGGCAGTTTCGTGATAGGATGACAACTATTACAAGAGAAGATAACGATGTTTTTTGGTTGTTCAGTAAAGGAGGAATTGAATATAAAATACATAAAGCAGTAATGAATAAGAAAAACTATACACTTCAAACATTTAAAAAGGAATTATGAAAGAACAAGATTATCAAAAGAAAATTATTAATAAATTTGAAGCTAATGGGTACTATGTTATTAACTTAATTAAGACCAATAAGAATGGAATATCTGATTTGCTTTGCTTGAAAAAAGGAGAAGATGCTATTTTTATTGAGGTAAAAACAGACACAGGTAAGCTTTCAGAATTGCAGAAATTCAGACTTTCAGAACAGAAGAAAAAAGGATTTAAAGTTTTTTATACAAAAAAGACAGAATTAATTAGTTATTGACAATAAATTTTGTATATTAGAGGTCGTAGGCAAACAAATTAACAATTTAACATTAACAATTTAAACAAAAAACATTATGAGTGAATTAAAAAAGAGTAACGGAATGGCAACATCGTCAATGATAATGGGAATATTATCTACAGTATTTAACGTAATACCTTTATTGGGTTTTATATCAATTACTTTGGCAGTATTAGGAATTATATTTGGTGGCGTAGGTTTATCTAAGTCTAGGCGAAACGGAGGCAAAGGTAAAGCAATATCTGGATTAGTCTTAGGATTAGTCAATATAGTTTGGTTTTTCGTATCAATTATCTTAATGGCAGCAGTAGTAGTTTCTACAATATAAATTTTATATACGCCCTATTATTTAAAAATTAGGGCGCATTAAATTAAACAACGAAATATGAAAATAGAAATAATAGACACAATACAATCTAATAGTCATTACTTAAATGTTGAAATGATTATTAATGATAAGATATTAATGACAAAAAAGATTTGTAAAAATGAAATTTGCGATTTCTTAGATTATTATGTTGATTTTGACAATGGAGATAGTTTACACTTTTCAAGATTTTCAGATGATGACACAGTAGCAACTGAATTTACAGATGAAGAGATACAAGACTATTTGAACAATACTTTGATTATAACAGAGTAAAGATAATTAAAGAATAAAAGTTAAATTTAAAAGATATGATAGAAAAAATAATAGAAAAATATTACGATAAAGATATTTTAAAAGCAGATGGTTTTGATGAAGCTATAATTGGTGTAAGTGAAGATTTTGACCAACCACTAAAATTAATATACTCTGTTTCTAAATGCTTGGAAATTTTAGAGCAACACGATATGGATGAGTTTGATGCTATGGAATATTTCACTTACTATATAAGTGGTGCTTATGTTGGAGAAAAAACTCCAATTTGGTGTTGGGATAACTTCTAAGAAATCCACAACAAATAATATGAAACTAATTAAAGGACTGAAGTTTATGCAAGATAATTCTTTGCATTGTGAAGTATTAGAATTGTATTCAGATAAAGTAAGAACAAGTAAAAAAATTGTTTCAGATAATATGATCTGCATTAGTAAAAATGGAAAAGTATTTAACTATAATTTAACCTGCTTTCAAAAGTCATTCGATACTGGATTGGCTTTCGGAAGTTTTAAAATAATATTATGAACAAAGGAATAAATGTACTAAGCTTATTTGATGGAATGAGTTGTGGGCAAATAGCTCTTGAAAAATTAGGAATTAAAGTAGATAATTACTTTGCTTCCGAAATAGATAAGTACGCAATACAAGTAACACAAAAGAATTATCCAAACACAAAACAGATAGGAAGTGTTACAGAAGTAAAAGGTTCTGATTTACCAAATATTTATTTACTTTATGGTGGAAGTCCTTGTCAGTCATTTAGTATTATGGGGTTATATCGTGAAGGTATGGGTTACAATGCAGGTTTTGAGGGTAAGAGTGGATTGTTTTGGGAATTTGTAAGGGTACTAAAAGAAACTAAACCAAAATACTTTTTACTTGAAAATGTAATGATGAAAAAAGAATGGCAAAAACAAATAACTGATGCTTTAGGTGTCGAGCCTATTAAAATAAATAGTGGATTATTGAGCCACCAAAGAAGAAATAGGCTTTACTGGACTAACATACCAAACTTAGAGCAACCAAAAGAATTAGGATTAGACTTTAGAGATATAATTGAAACTAAAGTAGATGATAAATACTATTTAACCGAAAGAGCAATAGAGAGAGTAAGAGAAAAACAAGGTTTTGACTTAGTAAAAGAAAAAGCAAAATGTTTATTTGCTACTTACTATAAGAATAACAGCAATAGCAGAGAGGGGCAAATTGTAGAAACAAACGGAAAATTAAGAAGGCTAACACCTTTTGAGTGTGAAACCTTACAAACAGTACCAAAAGACTACACAAAAGGCGTTAGTGATACTCAAAGATATAAGATGTTAGGCAACGGATGGACAGTTGATGTAATAGCGCATATTTTTAAAAACTTAAAACACCTAAAATAATTAACGAATGATAGATTTAAAAAAGTCAGAAGTAAAGCCACCTAGAATTTATAAAAGTTCAACAAGTGCAGATAACTTTGAAGTAAGAAGATTAAATGAGAAGTTCCATCAACTGAAAGGATTATATAGTAAAAGTATTGACGAATATTTTGAGATTTTAAGAAAGTTAGACAATCCTAAATTAAATAGAGAAAATAGAGATTCTAATAAAAAAAAGTTGCAAGAGTGTCAAGAGAACAATTTAAGATTAGAAACATTAATATCACAAAAATAAAAAACACAATGGAAAATAAGATAAAATTAGAAGATTTAAAAAAAGAGATAATAAAATTAGGTAGTAAATTAAATAGATTGAATGAAGAAGTAGATGAGTGTAAGATCAAACTAATATCGTTTAAGAAATATACTGGACTTGATATGCCATACTTTGATATGCTTATCGCTAATATTTTTAAAAATTACCAAATAACATTAGATACTTTAAAAGAGAAGAATAGAGAAAGACCGATGGTACAAATAAGACAAGTATTAACTTTTCTATTAACTAAAAATACACCTTTCACTCTAAAAGACATAGGTGTAATATTGGGAGGAAGAAATCATGCTACGATAATTCATAGCAGAAAAGTTATAAAAGACTTCATAGACATCGGAGATGAATCAACTTTAGAAACTATAAGACTAATGGATGAAAGCTATTATGACTTCATAATGGAAAGTAAAGATAAATAACCAACTATATTATTCATAATCAGAGGAGATACCAAATGCTTCCTTTAAGGATTACGGTGAAAAAATACTAATATAGTTGATGTAATTGTTTGTATTAACCGTAATAAAAGGGGTTTACTGCCAGAAAGTTAACTAAAGCGCATATTCTTTTAGGATGTGTGCTTTTTTATTTAAAAAATAGTTTGCAACTTGAATCCAAACACAAGGTTTTTGTTTAAATCTAAACCGAAATCAAAAGAAGGAATATACTTTTCTTTTAGCACTAAACCTATATTTAAGCTTAGTGTTGCATTATCTAAACTGTTTGACACAATGGAATGGCTAAAGGTAATACCTGCCCCTAACACACCTTTAAATAGCGTAGTCTTGTTTGCTTTATCCAGTTTAGTTTGCAGAATATTTGACAACTTTACTTGTGCGCTATCTCTTAAAACTTGTTTTGCGTAAATTTTGTTTATAATAGATAGTTCTTCTTTTAAGATAAGAAGTTCATGTTCTAAGTTATCTATCTGTTCACTCTTGTTAATACTTTGTAAATAGCTTTTTTCAATGTCTGAAAGTTTTACATTTACTAACGTATCATTATTGTAAATCTGTTGACCAAAGGCGCAACTTGTTGTTAATAGTAGAACTATTAAATATGTTCGCAGTTTTTTCATAGATAATTTTATTCTTGGTAATATAAATCTTTTGCTGTTTAATTTTCTTTACTGAATCCAATAGTAAATTTAAGTCCTTTATTTCAATTCCCAATTCATTGATAACTACTAATTGTTCATCTTCTTTCTTTGTACTTATTACCTTAGTTTTTTGAAATATATTTATACCTATAGATATTACTAATAAAACGTAAACTAAATATTTTATTTTCATTTTAAAAAAGCTTTAATAATTTCAGACATTTTACAAACATCTATTTTCTTACAATCTTCTAAGTTACTACCAAAGAATGGCTCTATCAATATTACTGGTGCTTTTGGATAGTAAACCATTGCAAACCCTCTATCATTTATATTCATTAAAGCATTTGCTCCGTAATTTCTTAGCTTAATATCTGCTAATTCTCTAACTGTATTGCTAAATTTGTGTGCTAATCTTTTACTCTCAGTATTCATACCATAATATAAAGTAGTACACCCATTTGCTGTGTCATTGCTAAATGAATTAAAATGCAATGATATTACCAAGTCGTAATGCTTTTTATTTATTCTACTTGAAGTATCTTTTATTCGTGCAGTATATCCTTTAATAGTGCTATCGTGAATATAAACGTCATGATCTGTAAACTCTTTCATTACTTCGGTGTAATAATCAAATTCTCTTAAATTACTTAGCACATTTAAAGCTCCTTTGCTTTCCTTGTGATGCCCTATTACGAAAGCTACTTTCATTTTATTATTTCCTTACTAAATAAATTTTGCAAAGGCTTTGGTAAAAATGATGCGAACTTTTTAAGTATATTGCTTTTTGTTATTGGTTCTATATTCTCAAATATACTCCAAGTTTCTATACCACTACATACTACTACTGACAACTCTGTAAGAGTAAATACTTTACCTATTAAAGTTATTGGCATAACGCCTAATACAAATGCTTCCATTATAGCTACCACTATTATTAAAATACCATACTCATAAGATTTTCTTAAAGTTCCTCTTAACAATCTACTTTTTATAACATTCCAAGTACTTACCTTAAATATATTAAAACAAACATTTTGTTCTTTAAATGACCTAATAATTCCTGTTAATAGGTCTATAGTAATTAAGATTACTAAGCCTAGTATTAATGTATTCATATTCATTAGTACGCTTATGATTGGGGTTAGTAAAATTAATATTTGCTTCCCTAATGAAAAGTCTTTGAAAAATAAAAGTATTTGTTTCATTGCGTTAAGTGTTGTCTGTTATTAATGTCATTTTAATTTTCGTTTAATTCGTTATTAATTCCATTTTCTAATAATATTGCTATCCATACTAATTCGTCTATATATAAATCTACCTCATTCCAAAATGTTTCCATACATTGCGAAGGTAAAACGCTTCCGTAAGAAGTAATTTCTTTCCTTTCTTTGTCCCAACAGATAAACCACGTTTCAACATCTGGATAATTTAATTTTGATTCTTTTAAACTCATTTTTTTTATATATTTTTATATGCCACCACCATCTGTGATTGTCCAACCGTATGTGCTTACTAATGTATTTCTTGCTGCTTCTGCCGTACCTCCCAAAGTGTACTGCGAACCTCCGAAGTTTGGACTTTCATTTATTGATGGCGTTTGCCCTGCCCAACTAATTAAAGTGGCATCATAGTTTGCTGTGCTTAATCCACTTGCGTTTTGCATAAAACTATTAAAATTTGTAATTTGATTAATGTCCCAATTAGCCAAAGAATTATTAAAAAAGTCTGCATTGTAGAACATTCTGTCTACCCTTGTCGCACTTCCAAGATTCCAATTTGAAGCATCTAAATCAGCTAAAACTCTGCAATCTTCAAAAGTTCCTTTAAAATCTACATTGCCACTAACATCTAAACTGCTAACATCTCCAATAGAAGTTAAATCATAATTTCTGTAAAATGTATCCCTCATATTTACCACGTTTGCAGTATTCCAATTTGATAAGTCCAAAGTAATTAAATCTTTACAATTTTTAAACATTTCATCCATTCTTGTAACTAAGCCAACGTTCCAATTCTCACAGTTAACAGTAGTTAACAAACTGCAAGATGTAAACATTAAACGTAAATTTGTAACTCCACTAACATCCCAACCATCAACATTAAAATTTGTTAATTTTGCACAAGATTGGAATGTTTGCTGTAAACTACCTGTTGTTATTACAGGTATATCAGTTGCACTAATAGTTGTTAAATTTGTACAGTTATAAAATGCACGATTTTTATCAAAGTTAAAAATACCCCAATTAGAAATAGATAATAATTTTTTTTCATCTGTTGCAGTCGAACCATTAAAACGCCAAGAGCCAATTACACCATCTATTTTTATATCGTAAATACCTGAAGTTGCATAAGTATGTGTCGCTTCGGCTTGATTATATGTTGTTATTGTATCTGAATTTCCATCGCCCCAATCTACTGTGCAATTTGGAGCATTTCCGTATTGATAAAATGGTATTCTGAACTGAGTATTTGAAGATGAACCTCCATCTGTCTTTGTAGTATCTACACTAAAATCAAAAGTTGTAGATGCTACTGCTGAACTTTTCCAAAATGCAAAAGGTAAACCCATTATGAGAAGTTTTGAAGTACTGAACCGTATAAACTACTTCCGTCATATATGAAAGTAAATATATCTACTGCATTTGCGCCAGTTGACAAAGTAGGTGCTGTTCCACCTGCCCATTTGAAAACAGTTCCAAAGGTTAAAGTTCTTGAACCAGTTCCATCTTGCGCAACTAATAAATTGTAAGAACTTCCACTATACATATTAGTTGGATTGTCTAAAATTCTATTACCTCCTAAGATAACTGTTGCGTTTATTTTTCCACTATCATCATCAGCATTCCAAGATATATTTGCTGCATCTGTTAAAGCTGTAAATGGTTCGTTTAAATGTTGCCAACCTCCACTATTTCTTACATAGCTTCTGTGATCTTGTGGTGCTTCTGGAAAAGTTATTTTCGCAGTATTTAATACAACTGCTTCTTCGTCTGTATAGCTTATTTTAGCGT
>TARA_R110002074_G_scaffold76929_9_pt1 | contig 11572 bp, 11 predicted proteins | sample TARA_R110002074 | Tara Oceans TARA_R110002074 (sample SAMEA4397215) | marine metagenome | biome: Polar Biome; feature: [MIX] marine epipelagic wind mixed layer (ENVO:01000061); material: water (ENVO:00002006), including particulate matter (ENVO:01000060) such as... | depth 10-100 m
CTCTTGCTGCCGCTGTAATTCCTGCAGTTGTGGCTGTAGCGCTTGCTGTATATACGGATTGATATACCGACTGGCTTGTTCCTCGTCGAATGTCTGCGGCGTATACGCACCCATCTGCTCTGCAGGAACGACGAGATTACCAACCCCTTGGAACGCTTGCTGCTGCAGGTCCGATGCCCCCGCTGTAAGAGGGCCGGTGTAGGCTTCATAAGGTGTAGCGGCGAGCGCCTGACCCCTACCAAGCATATCCGTTACATAAGGACCAGCCCAGTTAGAGAGGGATGATTCCGTCCCGGTTCTTTCACCAATACTACTTTTAGGGGCTGTATCTGCCGCAGTACCTTGCTTGGTTGCTATGTCGGATTGTTCTAAGGGCATATCTATCTCCTACGCGGGCAAGAATTTGCTGGGGTTTATCTGTTTGCCCTGTTTCTTAGTGCCTGTACGCGCTTTACGGATACGATCCATCATAGCGTACAAGGTTTTAGCGCCAGCATCTGAATTACCGTTACCAAGATGACTTACGACATCAGCCGGGATGACAAACTCACCATCACTCAATCTGGCCTCTTGTCCCTCCTCGATGGTGGCAGGCACTCTATCAGCCATACCATCGCTAGCCCCGTCAAGATATTTACCTTCTTTAAGTCCAGCAATACCCCCGGCAGCCATACCTGTATTCGCAGAGCGGGTTTGCCTTGCCGGATTACTAGCGTTAAGGGCGGCTAATTCCGCTGCACTCAGAGATGCCGGAGATGCGCCTCTGGGGACAAATTGCGTGTCGGTAAAGTACCGCTGCCCACTGCTTCCGGGGCGACGATCAGGGTCGTACGTATTAGGCACGCGCTTCCGAAGCATGTCATACTCGGGTATTCCGCCCTGATAACCTGCTTTATCAACCTGTGGGTCGTTAAGGCCGAAGTATTCCGCGCCGGTACTAATACCCAGATTAATAAGTCTCTCAGCGTTCTTTTCGGTCAAAATCTCGTCTAGCCAACTCATCTTCTATCTCCTTAAAGCGCTTATAATCCCGCCCCCTGCCGCCGCCTTCGCTTGTGTATAGGGGTTAACAAAAAGTGCCTCTTGTTCGGGATTAGCAAATATACTATCCCCAAAAGGATCATATACATATTCAATTTTACCGGGGTCCGGTGTTTCGACCTTTACAGGTGTTGTTTCGAGTAGCTGCTGCATGTACGCCTGCTGTTTCTGCTGTGCCTGCCTTTTTTGTCTTTCAGCTTCCTGAGTTTGTATCTGCTGCTGTAGCTGCTGCTGCATCTGCGTTTGATTTTGTATCTGGCCCTGTATACCTGTAGCAGCAAATTGATTCGCAGGGGCTACCTCTGTTTGCTGTGTTGTACCCGCCATAATCTGCTCTAACATGGTCTGGTCCGCGATATCTATAACATTATCAGCATTTACATCATACTGTAATTGATCTTGGGTAAAAGGTGTTGGTTCCGTCATCACTTCCTGCTGCGCGATGATATCGACTACAAAATCTATATCGTTTTGTGTGACTTCCTGACCCGGCTTACCCAGCATCTCGGATATGCTGTTATAGGTAGCTATCGGTATATAATCTCTTACATTCCCGGTTAGTTCGCTCTCTGCGTACTGCCCCGTAAAACGCTCTATATCGGATGTTAGTGCGTCGGGGAATCCAATATCTTTGTAGGCTTGGCTTACTTCTTCAGATGTAACAGCGAGAGGATCAAACTCCGTTATAAGTCCCTGTTCCTGTGTCGCTTGGAAGTTTGGATCGTTAGCCTGCGCTATAAACCTGTTTATTTCCTCTTCGGAAGGCTTGTAACCCTCCGTTTCGAAGAATTGTTCTACTTCGCTACGTGTAACCTGACGTGGATCTACGTAAGGATCGATAGTCGCAAGCTGCGTAGTCTGGAAATCAGCACCACCCTGACCTGCGAATAACGCCGCTTCAACATCAGTTGCGTTATAGCCAAGGCTAGTAAAGTAGTCCAAGACCTCATCAGAGGTAGTCTGACGTGGACCTCTATATTCATCAATTGCGCTAGCAGTTTCAGTCTCTAGACCCTGACCTACATTTTGATCTATTTCTGCCTGTGTAGGTGTATATCCAAACTCGTCAAAATAAGCTGCTACCTCACCTGCGTCGGTGTAATTCGTGTCTATTAACGTATCTACGTTCGTCTGAAGTGTTTCTTGGGGCTTACTACCAACAAGATTTTGAATCTCTGTATCTGTTGGCACATAGGGTATACCCGCCGTATTAGTGTCGAAAGCTGTGGTAGCTTCATATGTTGTGGTGTAACTGTTATCGTTAGCAGAGTTCAATATGTCGATAGTTGTATTGTATCTAAAAGTATCATCCGCAGAATCTTTAGTCAGATCTATGGTAGTTCCGTCAAACGTACTTGGGTCGTACCCAAAAGCCTCCTGAATTGTAGCTTCACCAGCGGCACGCACTTCTGGATCTGACGACCCAGCGTCGTTAGCGGCTTGGTTTACAGTGAAATTAAGATTTACAAGCGCGTTACCTAAAACGTTGTTTGTATCGCGAATCTTAGGTTGTGTTGGACCCCCACTTGGCGTATCAAGCGGTGACGGAGGTCTGGGTTCTCCTCCTGAAAGTGCGTTGTACACGCTGCCTGCAGCTACAATAGAAGTAGACGTACCAGTACCTGCCAACGCTCCTAACACAGAGTTTGCGGTTAAGAGGTTACCTAAATCAGCGTACGCCCCACCCGGCTTAAACAGATCGGAATCGGGGTTTATCTCTTTTGCAGCTTGATAATTAAAGTAAGCGGATGCGCCTTCTTCTAACCCTTCTGAAACACCTTCACCTGCAACACCGGCAACTTTCTTACCTATGTTGCTAAGGGCATACGTCATCTTCCGCCCACCAACAATACTCGACACAAATTTATCACCGGGATCAAACACACGACCAGCAACGCCTTCTATGGCCGCTGCCATAAGGCCATTAGTTATAGCATATTCTTGTGCTCTGGCTGACGCTGCTTCCGTTGTCATCCCCGGCAACTTCATCAACTCATCATAGGTTATGGCAAACGTTTCACCGGCAGTGGCACTAGCACTCTCTAGTGTTTGTAGTCCGGCGTTTGATGCCCATGCAGCGCGGCTACCCCACTTTTGGGAGATCTGTTTAACCGTTTCTCCCGCAAACTCTTTACCTGCTAGTCTACCAATATATGCTCCACCTTTAATTCCAGCTTTAACCCCCGTGCCTACACCGGCAGAAAGAAGCAGTAACGGTAGTTCCTGTATAATTTCTTTAGCTACTACTTCTCTTAGCACTACGCTACGGTATTTAGGATCAAGTAATCCCTCACCGATAGCTTGGAGAGTTCCTACAATACCTTCGGCGCTTTGATAGCTCTTATCCCATTCTTTTACTAGATTGTTGTAGTCTTCTGGCTGTGTAGCTGTAGCAATACCAATCATTGCCTGAGTAGCTTTGCCCAGATTAGTTGTTCTAGCGTCTATAGGATTATTCCGGCTGTTACGGAAGAAACTAACAACCCCGTTAAAGCCGTTTAGTAGTTCTCCGCCAGCCCCTAATGCAGTGCCGGCATTTAATCGAAGGTTATCTAAATCACCTACCTCAATCCCGTACTTTTCTTTAATTTCGGCTCTATTAGTGTCTAGATATTCGATAGTATCTTTGACACCTACGGAAATATCTAATAAGCTACGAGAAAAGAAATCTAGCTTGCTACGTTCTTCCTCATTTATAGTTAGATTTCCTGCAGTATCTATAGCTACTACCGGGTTTATCTTAATTAATTCTCGTATAGTTGGGGGCGGTAGGGAATTAATAACCACGCTACTGTCACCAATAACTACAAGACCGTCCGAGTTGAACGTACTACTTATATAGCCTTCGATTGGCGTTTTAGTTTTTGGGTCAATATACATACCCTGCTTGGTCTTAGTGTCCCATACAGGCTGCACGTAGCGATTTAGTCGGGGGTCAAACACCGGACCCCCTAAGTTAGGTCGAGAAGTAAAAGTTATGCCTAATGTACTACCAATTTGATTAAATAGTGCAACAGCCTTACCGCTGGCAACGTCCCCAGCGGTAACACCTTCTTCGTACGTTACGTTGTCGGCCACACTTTCGTCAGTAGGTTTGGCTTCTATCTTGTCTAAATACTCTTGGGCTACAAGCAACGTAGAAGGGCTATTTGCAATACTAATATCGTTACCGATAGTTTCTTTAATTGCCGCATAAAAATCGTCGATATCTTCTATACTGTTTAACTTTGTATCTACATTACTTAATACAGTCTTATTTAGTGTCTCACGAAGAGTTTCATCCAACTTTTGATCGTATTGTTTCTGGCTAATTAAATTTTCGCGTCCGGTCTTTAACCAATGATCATAAGGATCTTCATCTGAACTCAACCCGTTTATCTCACGGTATTCGTCTGCGTTAAACCCACCCCCGGTTAATCCATCTACAACAACCTTAGTAGCTATCGCAGTGACGGGTTTTAAAGCATCATCTACATATTCATCATCCCGGACAAGCTGCTCTCTAGCGGTCTCCCAGCTAGAGTTATCCGTATTATATGTATTTAATGCAGTGGTATAATTCTTGTACGTCGGTTCTACTTCTTTCGCGCGATAATCGTTAAGGCTCCCTACTAATTTATCAACCTCGGCTTCTTTACTCGTTATAATTGGCGCAAGATTACTTAGCTTCTGTACCAACGAATCAACATACTGCTTTTTCTGCTTAGCCGTAGCCACTGAAGTTTTAAGTCTATTTTCTTCAGCGTTAAAAGACTTAACTCTATTCTCGAAAGCAACCTTGCGGGCCTCAAGAGCCGGACCTTTAGCTGCATCCTTTCTGCCTGAGCTATTATATGCCGCTACCTCGTTTTTTAGCGCAGCCCGCTGAAATTCTATTGAATTTCGTTCTGCTGTGTGACTACTAAGTTCCGATGCAAGTTGTTGCGCTAACGCTTTTGCTTCATTAGCGGCCTGCTGCAAGACAGCCTCATCTGCGGCATACCCTGCAGTAAGTTTTGTTAACTCGTCTATCTGGGGTTGAGCTTCTTTACGAAGCCTGTCGTACTCATCAGCCGCTGCATTAGCTAGTTCCGCCTTTTCGTTCACTGCTGAAGCGCTCTGGTCCCTTTTACTGCGCGCTTCCTCTTCTGCGGTCGAATTTCCAGTCATTTCGTCTACAAGACGATCAAAACCACCCGCAGTTAGCTCGTCAATAGTTCTATTTAGCTCCTGCTGACCAACTTCTCCTATAGCAGCTTGATACGCAGCGTAGGGGTCGGCTCCGGTATATGCAGTGCGTACCACATTCCCCACCGCTGCAGAAACAAGAGCAGCTTGCGTGTCACTCATACCCGTAGCATCTATAGCTCCCGCGACTACAGTAGCCTGCAATGCCGAGTTAGCCAAAGCGCCAGCAACTACGTTGGGGTCTACTTCACCTGTTGTAACTAATGACGTTATCGTAGCGGTCGCAGCACTAGTCGCCATATCCTGAACTATTTGAGGTAATTCATTAAACCCCTCTACTAGGTCGCTAAGTTGGGTTGATACGCCACCCGCAGTCTCCGCCCAATCCGTAGAAATTCCATCTATATCTATAGGCTGAGCAGATTCTGTAGCGCCACCTAACTCGGCTGTTCCGACGGCTATACCAGCAGATAGTGCCCCAGATATTGCCCCGCCCTTGGCTGCCTCAAGGATGTCTTCACCTCTTATAGCGGCGGAAACTGCAGCACGAGTCGCACCAGAAGCAGCCCCGGCGGCAATCTGCCCTCCTATACCCGGTCCCGCTATACCGCCCACTGCACGGGAAGCAACACCACCGGCGTAATTCCCAGCATAAGCAGCGGCAACTGTAATTGCTACATCCTCTAAACTACCACCTTGTATGCCTACACTAGCTCCTTGGATAAGAGGGATTGCCCAAGCCTGTCCTGTAGCGACGGCTGCAATAATAGCAACAGTAGTTAGAGGGTCATCTAGCATCCCCTCAATAACACCGCCAACGGCATCAACTACAGGAGATAGTATATCGTCTACAACAAAGTCATAAACGTCTTCAACCGCGTCACCTACCCACTCGACAACATCATCGACAACATCGACAACATCATCGACAACGTCTCCTATAGGATCAAGTATAACACCCATCTAAAAAACCTTTGGTGCAAAGTCAGCGTCAAACTTAAAAAAAGCTATATATGTCCCATTCTTACGTTTACCTATGTATATATTAGTATCGCTATTCTTTATGGTGCGTTGCAGAAATTGAAATAATTTCAATAATTCAGGCCCCTCAAACATAGTAGTATAATGAGTAATACCTTTTTTACGTACATACTCTAAGTATTTTAAGCAATTATTGATGAAATTTTTACCTGTATCTGCATTAAAAGCGCGACCTACCATCTTATTACTATTAACATCTTTTCCTCGATGCCCTAGAAACACAGTATTGCCAATCTGTATTGAATCTGCTGTTTCAAGTGAGCTTTCCTTGACAATAATAGCCAACGCAGTAGCGGGGGGTATTTGTTTACTGCCAAGCTGTTGTAACGCCTTAACAATAATATCAGCGCTAGGGAGTTTCTCCACACTGCTATCTACTAGATCCATCATACCCTCGCGAACAAGGCCGCAGAATACACGTTACCCATACCAGCAGCGAGGCTTAAAAATGGGCCTTTTGGGGGAGTGGCGGGTGAAGAGAGGAACATGCTATCTTCCTCGGTGCGGTTAGGAATAGCAGGTATAGAGCCAGCGGCTATATCTTTAAGGAGTATACCTGTCTCTAGTAAACCGCTGGCACCCATCGTATGTCCTATACGCTGCTTATATGAAGTAGCGATAAACTCGCCTAGTGTGCGCTGAAGCGCAGACTTCTCTGCAACATTGTTCACCGGGGTACCGGTCCCATGCGTCTTAACAAGGTTTACTATATTTTTAGGGGTCTTGGCTACAAGTAATGTACCCTCTATAGCTTTAGCGTACCCCTCACCATCCTCCCGCTGTCCTAACGGGTTGTTATTATCTTCAGAAGCCGTGTAAGCCCCTAAAAACTGGGCTAAAGGTTCAGATATTTTCGAATGTTCTCTCTCAAACACAGCTAACGTAGCCCCCTGCCCCAAGAAAAATCCCCCGTTTACAGGGTCAAACGCTGAAGGTTTAACCGCCGCCTCATCTTTATACTGCAAACTAGCCCCAGCTTCACCAAAGAACTCTAGAGTAAGGTTGTTTACCGAATCTTCTCCACTAAGTACAATAACTCGGTTAAACCCGAAGTTATTTATTAGGTTCTGCACGTCCATTAACACTTTCAGGCTAGACGCGCAGGCGCTAGCGTCTGTAGATATGTGGTCCACAGCCCCAAACATAGCGGCAATACGCCCGGCATATATGTTAGTTAGAACGATAAACGGTACTTTAACCTTATAATGTAATTCAGCGTCAGGATTCTGATCGTACCGTCCATTTGTATTCATCCACCCTTGGTTGCCCGCAGCAAACAAGAAAGCGGTTTTACCTGTTACAGAGGTATCCCTGACATAGGAGACAATCTCAGGTTCTAACGCACACTCTAAAACCTTATGTGGGGGGTAAATAATGCCTTTCTTGGCCCGTTTAAATGTGTCTGGCAGAATGTAGGCGTGTTGCGGGTACGGTATGTCGCCCACTAAAGTAGTAGCTTCTGTGTATACGGTAGAGCAACGCGTTAAATAAATCACTGTACTGCCCCTATCGCCGCTTCTACGGAGATAGGCTCGGTGGTTTTATGCTGTTGTATAAATTGAAATAACTCTTGGATAGTCCCTGTTGGCATAGACTTAGTTATCTCATCGTCTATGCCGTAGATATCTGATAAATATAAACATAACATAACTGTATCCAGACTATCTAACCCTATATCCGATATACTATCTTCTAAGGAATTTGCTTCACAAGATTCGCCACCCACGACTTTGATTATTTTTATTAACTCGTTGAATAGTAATACGTAATCCATTTTGCACCTCTGTTGAAGGGGTGTAAATTATACATAAAAACCAGAGGGCGTCAAATTAACCAATCTCTAAGAAGCTAGCCACTACATGCAGCCTGTTAGCCGTAGCCGCGTTCACTTTGAGTATTTCGGATTCCTGTATCACAAGAGGTGTAGTCAGCAATTCAACGGTTCCGTTTGCGCCAACAGCTTTGACCTTAAATAAGCTAAACACAGAAGAACCACTAGTAATGGTGACTGTTATAGTATCTGCGTTACCAGAATCTTCGGATACTAAGATAGATTTAAATATAGACGTTGTAGCCACAGGACACGTATACAATGTAGTTACCGATGTGGCGGTCAAATCCAACTTTGCGTTCTTGTAATTACTAGCCATTAACTCATAAACCACGCTACAGATTGAGAGTATTCTTGCGCTATACCCTTGCTTGCAGCCTCGTCAAGCTGGTTAAAATACATCCTTAATATATCGTTATACTGGTCAAAATATAGCTGCTTATATTCCCCGGATGTAAGAGGTAGCGGGGGTGCGCTAAAATCTATACGTGTGTCGAAACTAGAAGACATTATCTCCTCCCATCAACCCGCATATCTAACCTTGGCGAGCCTAATTGCCACTGCACCCCGAGATCAGTAGACTCAATCTTGAAGGCTATCTGCCTGCCCCGCACCCTGACATCTATCTGATCAGTATACTGTTCTACAGGAACCGTAGCGCTTCTAGTGATAGCTCCAGCACTGTTACCCCCTTCCGACAGGGGGTCGTTATACCCCGAACCAGAATTTTGCATCGGGTATAACGTAATAGTAGCGCTGGGCGAATCTGCCGTGGACCCGTCGAAAGTCATATCTGGTATGATACGGGATATCAATGTGAACTTATGCCCGTCTTCCGTATCAAATTGGCCGGATGTTATAGACGCATTGATCGCCGTGGAGGTACCAGTCTCGTTATCATCAACCCCTTGCTCGTGGTTAACGAGGTTATAGGTATATGTGGCTGCCAAAGGAAAGTCTCGCATACCACTATCTAACCAAGCCGTCCTAGCCAGAGTACCATTATACCATATACTGTCTTGATAATTGTACACAATATACCGATCTACTGTGGTGGAATCTTCAGAGCAGTAGAACCACCATACTTCGTTGTATTCTTCGGTAGTACCGGCAAAAATCTGCCCTGTTTGCTGCCAATTGATATCATTAAATACATATCGCAACAAATCACATTTTAGTGCCCGCACATTACCGTCGTATATATAGAACTTATCTTTACCCATCCAGTACGACACACCATTCGCATACGCTACGGCATTAGAAGAAATTATAGAAATGTTACCACTAACAAGTTGCGCCCCCCAACCCGCCTGCCCCCCTAAAAATTGCAAGGTATACGTGGCGGTATCGGTCCATACCATTACTGCCTGTCTGGACTGGGTAGCAGCTATAATCTCTGATCCTCTGGATAATCTTAAACTGCCCGCTTGATTGGTAGCCGAGGGGGTCCAATCTACGGCACTTTCTTGGTCTGACCACCTGATCAACATAGGATCTTGGACTGTAGTACCTAGTGTATTTGCACCGAAACAAAAGACAAATCGGTTAATATCAGACACAAGAATAAGGTTCTGTATTGTCGGCACGTCTGAAGCCCCGCCTAGACTAGAAAGTAGAACTCCTAGGTCCGCACCAGCACTGGATACGCCGTTCGTAGCATCCCAATAGTATACAGGACTGCCTTTAAACCCGAATATAAGGTCTTCCCCGAAATTAGACTGGCTCCATAACCTGAGAGCTATACTTGAAGTTCCACCATTACCCCACGTACTAGTACCCCACGTACTAGCACCCCAACCGTTTAACGGTATCTGCGTGGCAGTGCCAACACTTATCTGATACGCAGCATCAGTAGCTGCACCACCATTACCAGAATCAGATGCGTTCGCTTCGACAGACGCCGTGAATGTGTATGAGTTTGCGCTCGCTATTGTTACAATCTGGTGCTCTGCATTGAGAATAGCAGCAGTTATAACGCCTCCAAGAGAAGCAGCGCTGCTGAAAGTAACAAAATCCCCAGCGATTGCGCCATGACTGTTATCGGTAACAGTTATTGTAGCAGAACCATTAGTCGCGGCAAAAGTAGCCGCATTCGTGGTGCTGGCACGGAGGGGCGTTATGTTGTAGTACGATCCACCTAATTCCAAATAGAATTTTAAGTTAGTACCAACACCTGTAATTTTTTGGTTACCCAAAGTAAGCCAAGTCCACAAAGATCTACAAACACCCTGAAAGGTATTAAGCGATATACGCTGCCAACCCCCTAGTTTTTCGGGGAATGTTTGGCGAAAACGCACCTTATCACATTCATACCACCCGGACTCTGCGGAATAACTTGTTTTCTCTTTGTTCACACCCGGCGCTAATACTAACTTCTTTAAGGGCATTATAAATTACTCCTAAGCCTCTCCATACGCAGGGACGGAAGTTGCCTGTATAGTTACGCTTTGTTTAAGATCGAGATCCTGCCCGCAATCCGAACACTTATCAGCGCTTAATTCGGCTTCGTCGAGATCATACCCACAAACGGAACACACAATCTCCAAACTATGGGACGATACTATACTACCATCTTCTAATTGTTGTGCTGCAATATCTTTCTTCATGTTAACGCCCTCATTCTTTGAATTAAACGACCACTGCGCTCTGGCACCTGTTGGTGCCATTTGGAATCCACCATCTCGTCTGCCGCAGAGGCCCAGTCCTTTTTCCTGACAGCTTCCAAGAACCGCTTGAAACCACCTAAACGATTCGCCCCGAGGTTGAACATCATATTTGCGACGATCAAACGAACCTCTTCAGGTAAATCGTTAAACTCAGAGAGCAAACGGAGGCAGTCCTTGAAGGTCCATGCCATATCTCTGTCAAAAAGCTCTAAAACACGATCTTCACTGACAGGCGCACCCACCTCCATACTGTGTTCTGGCTCGCTTGGCCGACAAAGATGGCCTATACCTACCGTTTTCAGGCCAAGATGGTCAAGATACACTGCATAAACGCATCCCTCGTCAGCCACAAGTTCTTCACGTAGCTGCTCAATCATCGCCCCTGTCCTCTGTACTTCTTAAAGGACCGCCTCTTGTGCTTATTCGACGGCTTGGAGTTGGGGCCATTACCGATGCTGGTCCGATGCTTGATTTTGACCGGCTCCCACACAGCCGCATTGACTGTCTTTTTCGCCATTATTTCTTCTCCTTCTGCTTCTTCACTCTCGGCTTAACAGCCTTCTCGTAGTAGATAATAAGCTGCTTCTGCTGCTCAAGAAACCGTTTTAGTTCTGCCATGTTCAGGGCCAGTGTCTCGTAGTCCCGAACCGAGATAGCGTAAAAAAGCAGATCGCCGTTTTCCTTCTCAAACCGCTTCTTGAACGCCGGAAACGTGTCCTCCGTGACTACGTAGAAGTGAATGTCGTTTAGGGCTACAGGGCGCGGGCGGTTCTGCGTAGGTATCTTACGCTCGACCTCGACCGTCCTGACCTCCAGCGGGAGAATC
>TARA_R110002074_G_scaffold376453_1_pt1 | contig 11565 bp, 9 predicted proteins | sample TARA_R110002074 | Tara Oceans TARA_R110002074 (sample SAMEA4397215) | marine metagenome | biome: Polar Biome; feature: [MIX] marine epipelagic wind mixed layer (ENVO:01000061); material: water (ENVO:00002006), including particulate matter (ENVO:01000060) such as... | depth 10-100 m
ATAAAAATAGAGGTGTATATTGTCAAGAAATAGAGATAGGACGGGCGTGGATAACGCCCCTCAACAAGCAGAGGCTCCTATCAACCAGATGGTAAATAACGAACAACCGTTTTCGTTTGTTATTCCTACTGAGTTTATAGAGCTTCCATCAAAGGGTAAGTTTTACCCACCGGGTCATCCGCTTCATAACCAAGAAGTGATTGAAGTCAAGCAAATGACCGCCAAAGAAGAGGACATTTTGACCTCTCGTTCCCTCCTTAAGCAAGGAGTCGCAATTGATAGGGTATTACAAAGCATTGTAATGGATCCCCGAGTCGATGTATCTTCGCTTTTGGTCGGAGATAGAAATGCGATTATTATTTCATGTCGTGTTTCTGGATATGGTAGTGATTACACAACAAAAATTACTTGCCCAGCTTGTGAAGCAAAAAATGAATATACTTTTGATTTAAATGAAGCGGTTGTTACAAGCGGCGATTTAAACAACGTAACCGAAAATGGCGATGGAACATTTAACACTGTTTTACCAAAATCAAACCTTTCTGTTGATTTTAGGTTGCTTACCGGTCGCGACGAAAAGTTCTTAACGCAAGGTCAAACAACAAAAAACAAAAACAAGTCAGATCGCATCATCACCACTCAATTGAGGGGAATGCTGGTGTCAGTGAACGATAATGATACTGCTGAAGCTTTAAATTATGTTGCCAACAATTTGCCATCCATGGATTCAAAGTATTTACGAGAGGTCTACAAGAACACGCAACCAAACATCGACTTAACTCAACATTACCAGTGTGATGAGTGTGGTTATGAAGTCGATATGGAGGTTCCGTTAACCGCGGACTTTTTTTGGCCTAACTCCTGAATACATGGAAAGCGTGTATGAGATTTTCTTTTTTATGAAATATTCTGGTGGTTGGTCATTTTCCGAAGCATACAACTTACCGATTGGATTAAGAAAATGGTTTTCAGAAAGATTAGTTAAGCAGCTTAAAGCAGAGCAGGACGCAATAAAATCCTCAAGCAAATCTAAGGGTGGTAATACCCAAACCCTTTCTGCAAACAACCAGCCCAATATTCCAAAGCATTTACAATGACCTTTGAAAGCCCATCTTTTTGGGCTTTTACTATTTATTATGATAAGGATTATTTTCTGTGGCTGATTTAGACGATATTGTTAATATATTAGAGCAAATTAGGGACGATACTGTACCGGGATTGACCTCTGCTGTTCAAGATCTTTCTAATGCTACTGATGCCGCTGCACAAGCAAGTCAATCGGCTGCAGATGCTGCCAGAGACACATCCAATGCAACAGATGAACTCGCTGACAGCATGAGCAACCTCTCTGATCAAACAGAGGAAGCAGAAAAGAGTTCAAGTTCATTTTCAAACGGTCTGTCCAAAATGGGCAAAGGCATGAAGGGCGTAGTAGGCGGTCTTAAAGGTATGGGCGGCGCCCTTGCAGCTCTTGATCCGCTAGCTCCCGCAAGAGACATAATGAAGCTTACGCAAGACATGCGAAGAAGCACCGGTATGAGCAAGCAAATGGCTCAAGAGATTGGAAGAACCACCGACTCACTTAGAATATATGGTGTTGATGCAAAAGAAGCCGCTCTAGCAGTTGAATCTCTATACACTGAAACATCAGTATTCTCACAAATGTCTGGCGAGATGCAAGCTAATTTAGCCAAAGAAGCCGCTTTAATGGCAGAACTCGGCGTGACAAATTCAGATTACTCTAAGGGTATAGAAGTAAGTATGAAGTCCATGGGAATGTCTGCAGATCAGGCAGTTGACAACATGAGACAAATGAGAGCAACCTCCATAGACTTAGGCATACCCATATCACAGCTAACAGATAATTTTAAAAATAACGGCGAGATGTTAGCCAAACTTGGTGATAATGGTATCGCGGCATTTAGTGAACTCTCAAGAATATCTAAGGTTACCGGTATGGAGATGAACAAGCTTCTCGCAGTCACAGACAAGTTTGATACATTTGAGGGAGCAGCAGAGGCTGCAGGTAGCCTGAACGCCGCTCTAGGTGGCAACTTTGTTGATTCAATGTCTCTTATGATGGAAACAGATCCAGCAGAGAGATTTAAGATGATCCGCAATGCAGTCGACGATGCCGGCGTTGCGTTTGAAGACATGGGATACTATCAGAAAAAGATGATGGCTGATGCGGCCGGCTTTTCTGATGTTGGAGAGTTTGCAAAAGCAATGAGCGGCGACTTAAGCGCCCTAGCTGGAGATATGGGTGAAACTGATGCCTCAATTGAAGCAGCACAAAAGGAAGCCTTTACGGTTCGAACACCTCAAGAAATCGCCGAACAAATGGCAAATGCTATAAAACCAGCATTTGGAGAAATCGCAAATACTTTAGCCGATGCCGGCGAAAAGTTTGCTAATAAAATGCTACCAGCAACCCAAGCGCTAAATCAAGCTTCGATTTCTTTGACAAAAGATGCCATGCCTAGTGGCGGATTTATGACCTTTATTATGGGTCTAGTAGCTTATCTGCCGATAATTATTTCCAATCTTGCTAAATTTGGACCCATGCTAAGTTCTATTGGTACTATATTTTCTGGTGCTTTTAGTTTTATTGGTGGTGTTTTTACAACGATAGGTGGCTTTTTGACATCAGCTCCAGTCCTGATCGCAGCACTAGTTACGGCATTTGTCGGTGGCATTATGGGTATACGCCTGAAGTATGACGAGATTATGGCTGTTTTTGAGGTCGACCCCTTTGCAGGACTGTATCTTGCCGCTGAAGCCTTTATGACGGGAGTTATAGCCACATTTGGTAAGATAGCTGCTTACATAGCAGAGGCGTTTGGATTTGAAGCACCGTGGATTGACTTATTTAAAAACTCGTTTGACCCTGAAAACTTTGACAAAATAAAAGACCAATGGTTTGCGTGGATTACTGGCTTGAGTACAAAGATTGCAGAATTGTTTACGGATTATATAGTTGTACCAATTATGCAATTTGATTTTGGTGAGTCCATTGAATCCGTTAAAGATTCCATAGTACAAGGCTTCAAAGACTTCTTTGATATCTCATCACCATCCAAGTTAATGCAGGATCTAATAGGTGGTCCAATGATTGAGGGCATGTTAGCTCCGTTTATGGACATTGGAACGAGACTTAAGGAATTAATGATGGCTGGACTTGAGATGATTCCAGCACCAATTAAAGATATTATGTTGGGTAAATCAGTCTTTGAGACTGCCGGCGATTTAGCTGGGATGGCTGCTGAGAAAGCGTCAGGCGTGGTTGAGGCTATTACCGGACGCGACGATGCAGCAAAAGAGCCTTATCAACTTAATATTTCTATGAATATGGATGGTCGAGAAATCGATAAGAAGGTAGTTAACGTAGTGGGGGGCATCGCAAGAGATGCCACAGGAGTATAAAATATGGCGCGCGATAAAACAGATGATAGTAATTTTTTCTGGCAAACAAAATATGGACGTGATACAAGATACAATGAACAGTTAGTTGACATAACGGATGCATATGCAAATGAATTGAAGATGGTTATCTCTTTTCTGCATATACCAAGCGGAAAAACTGTATTCTTCAAAGGCTTTATAACGGACTATTCTGAAACTTTTGCTAATGACTGGAAAGGAGAAACGGTATATGGGCGCACCGATCCGATCTATAGATATGGAGGCACACGCCGTCAAGTTAAACTAAGTTTTGATGTTCCAGCAGCTTCTGAAAGCGAGGCTTATGAAAATATGGGTAGAATTCAAAGATTGGTTCAATTCCAATATCCTTCATATTTTTCATCTGGAGCGCCTAATCAAACAGAGTATACTATTGGGCAATCTCCCTTGATTAGAATAAAAGCACTAAACTTAATACAAAAAGCTTCAGATCAGGCTTCTGGACTCGGAAAAGAATTCACGTTGGGCTCAACAAATCAGAAAAAGAAAATATTTGATAACTATGTAAGCTCACCCCTGCCGGAGAAAGGTCTATTGTCGGCGATTACCAATTTAAGCTACAACATTGAAATAGGCAAAGCTGCACTTTTTGAAAAAGCAGCCAATACTGTTTTACCTCAAATTTATAAAGTAACACTTGATTTTGCCGTTATTCACGAGCAAACAAACGGATGGGATGAGGAAGGAGAGTTCCTTAATAAAAACTTACCCTATGGAGCTGACATGTACGTAAATAGTGGTAAAACTCTTGCTGCAGATGCCTCTTACGCCAAAAGAATACAATTTGAAAGGGACAACCAAGCTGCAGCAGATATTGCCAAGTCTAAATTTAGTGGTGCTTTTAGTAAAATACGGCGCCGCAAAGCGGTTAGGAAAAGTATGAAAGACGGCGCGACAGATTATGAAAGAGCCATGGGAGATCAGGCAATGCAGTCAATCGCCGATGAACACGGTGATGATCAAAACGCCATGGCTGATGAGATTGCAAAAATAAACAAGTGATAAAAAATGCCAAGATATAAAAGAACAAAAATATTTGCTAATGATGAAGAATACTACAGCTATCTTACAAAAAGCAGAAATACCAAAAGAATTACGCACTACGCTACACCTATTTTGCGAAACCCCACAGTCACTGATCGCACCCTATTGCTTACAACAGCACATATCTGGGGATACGGAGATAGATTTTATAATCTAGCGTTTAAATATTATGGTGATGTTAATTACTGGTGGATTATTGCATGGTATAATGGTGTCCCAACAGAAGCTGATATTCGAAACGGCGACTTGATTGAAATACCAATAAATTTAAATGAAGCGCTAAGTGTTCTGGGAGTTTAGTTATGGCTGATGAAGCAGTATTTACTACGTACAACATAACAGACGAACAAGATGTCACCCCCGAGATCAGGAAGAAAGCTGCAGACTTTTATGATCAGGCATTTCAGCACAATTGGGAACAAGATAATAAAACCGAGTGGATTACCGCTAACGGTGCACCAATGGACAAGCCAGCTGATCTGACCGACTGGCAGTTTTCGGGCGCCGGCGCTGGAATGGGTAACTTTGGCACGATCCCAAGATACGCTGATTTAAATAATCTACTCGATGAGCAGAGAACGTTTTTCGCAAACGCGTCAGATGAAGATATTAGAAAGGCATTAAAGCCGCCCAATGATATGGGTAAGTTTGCTCAAAAAGCATATGCTGATATGCTAAAAGAAAAAAATTATCAAGATAATTTATTTACCCAAGGGCAATTGCCCGACACGGATGTTCGAAAAGCAAATGAAATAATTCAAGAAAAAGAAGCAAAAGCGTCTGAAGATGAAAAAAAAGCCAGACAGGAAGCTCTATTAAAAGCAGCTGCTGAAGCTGAAAAACAAAAAAATGCTGCAATTGCCTCTGTTCAACCAGCAAAATCAATTGAATTTAAACAACAAAACTTTTTACAAGCTAAAATGCTCGACATTGTTAAACACAGGCATAGGGTAATTGAATTTGATCCGGAAAGACAAAAGAAATATCCCTATCAGGAAGGATCCCCAAATTCTTCCATTATGCTTCATGGAGACCCAGCGACTTGTATAAATGATTTGTTAATTTACCAAGACACTGAAACATTTTTTCAAATGGGTTCTGAAGAAATAGCCAATCTGCAGCCAGAAATAAGATTTTTTAAGGTAATCCCAAACGCAGAAACCAAAAAAGACGAAAACGTTGAGATTGCTTTTGATACAAATCTTACTACTAAAAGCCTGGACTCTCTTTTACAAAATAGAAAAAAACGCGGCACCGGTGTGGGAATAAGAGAATTCAAAATTAGTTTTGTTGGGACTGATGTGTTCGCTGCGAACAAATCCTTTAAAGCTAGTTTAAAACTATTTGCAAATAGTTTTGAAGAATTGTTTGTTCCCCGCGGCGAACCCGGGAGGAGATATAGATATATTGACTTAGCGTTAAAAACTGGTAAAAACATGAATGATGCTATCAAGCAAACAATGAATGCACAAAAGGCAGGTTCGTTTTCGGAAGATTTAGCTAGACTGGATTATTCCATAAAAGTAAAAGTCGGCTTACGGGAGCCTAAAACAGCTGTATCTCAAACACAGTCTTCTTTAAAAGGTGCGGTAGGAAGAAATTCATTAACACTGCACTTAACACCAACCATACATTCCTTTAATTTTAATCCAGATGGTTCAATAGAATTTGAGATGGAATTTCTGCCATTTAACAATCAAAGATTCTCGGGTGCAAATTTTGATATATTCACAAACTCTAATGTTGCTAAAATGGATTTTGAGTTAAAAACTAAAACAAAACTGTATAGAAAAAATTGTGAAACTGAAAAATTAGATGCATTAAAAAAAGAACAAATGAAAAAAATAAAGGAAGCACGCCTTGACGCCATAGCGTCAATCATAGGCAACCTACACAGCGCCAAAAAAGTTAATTATTTACAAGTACACCCAGAGGTTTTGGAAAAATTTACCAATAATGCAGCTGAATTATCATTTGAGGAAATATTAAAATTAAGCGAAAACGCCGAATTTGTCGGAAATGAAGGTAAGCCCGACGGACTTGAGGATGATATCAATAAAGATGTAGGAAATACCAAACCAAAGCCAAGAATTAAATCAAAAGTAAACAGCCCAACAATTAACACGATACCTTATGTTTTTATAAGTGATATAATCGATGTTGTTCTGGCAGCGGTTACAAAATCGATTTCTTCTGTAGAATTATCCAATCTAATGGATATAACTTTGGCAGTTCGACAACAACAACTACAAGAACTTCAGGATGGTATAAGACAAACAGAAAAAGCATATGTTCGAGCGGCGATGGATGCGGTATATGGCATCGACTTTGACCTTGAGGCTGCTGAGGCAGGCACCCTGACTCGTCCGGACGCTGCTGCAGACACCGCTTCGCGGTTAGAATCTGTTCGCGAAAAGAAACTAACGTCAAAAGCAGAACTTGAAGAAGAAATAAAATTAACGCAAGAACTGATTGAAGATTATAAAAAAGATTTCGAAGATTTTAGAAAGTTTAGAGTAGTCCTTGGTCCAGTTGAGTTGGTGAACCCTTTCGACCAAAATGATGTAGTAATAGCTAGCTTGGGGGACATACCTATTGCCTTGCCATATCTTCAAGAATGGCTGACATCAGAAACACTTAAAAATAACTCCCGCAGGATGCCCGTGTCTTCGTTTTTAAATAAACTAATGAACAAACTTGTTAAAAGTGCGCTAAACGATGATTCTTCTTTCGGCGGAGCGCTAAAACAAAAAGTCAGACTGGCTAAAACTGAGGCTATGTGCATAAACCAATACGCAGACAAAACAGATGATTTAACTTATTTAATGCACCAAACAAACAAGATTTTAGAAAAGAATTATGATGTCTACATAAAGAACGCAACAGGGCACACAATTGACGACTGGTCTCAGGCTGCAATTGTAGACAAGTTAACGACTGCAAATGCTGCCATAAGCCCCCACACATCCAGAGCATATTTAAACCACCTAAGCACGCCTGTATTAGAATGCTCTGCATTCGGGGAAGATCCTACAAAAAAAGACGCCTCTGAAAAAGAAATGAACTATTTGATTTTTTACGCAGCAAGAGCTAATCTTATCGGATTTTATCGCGGCGACAGACTTGCAGATTCGCAAAGAGGAGTACATCATTATTCAGTTGGTCGCGATCGTGGAATAATCAAAGAAATTAAATTAACGCGTGACTCCAGAAAAGGAGTCCGCGAGGCTCGCTTTGAACAAGAGGGATTCGATGGACTGCAACAACTAAGAGAGGTTTACAGTGTTGACGTAGATTGTTATGCGAATTTTAATGTTTTTCCCGGAACTAAGATATTTGTAGATCCGCGCGGTTGGGTGCCGAATTTAGACAGCGAGAGCTTATCACAATTAGGCTCTGTAGCGGCTTTGACTGACTTTGGTATTGGCGGTTATTATGATGTTATGCAAGTTGATCATACATTTGGTGCAGGACAGTTTGATACCACGTTTAAAGCGAAATGGACAGCACAAATAGATTCCCCAAGAAGAAAAAACAAAGACGCAGGTAAGCCAAGCGAAAAAAATGTAAGTAAGTGTAAATCAGCCGAACAAACCGGTAATGCTGGTCTCTCAGAAGAACGCTTCAAGGGACCTCCGGGAAATGAATTGGCTCAACTAGCCTCACGGACTAAAGCCTTGGCAGTTTCTGGATTTGAAAAAATGTTGGCTGGCTCTGAAGGGTTGATTGATCGTGCAGCTGCATTTTTTGGAAAACCAAGCGATGCACCCTGAACCGGTATAAGGAAATAACCAATGTCAATATTATATAAAGAAAAAAACTCAGAAACAGCAAAAGACCTGTTTAATAAAAAATCACTCTATAGGTTTTCGACCAGATCGGAATACCCTAATTTGATTGATTTCGAATTCGCAGAAAAAGCACTTTATGGTAGAGTTGATAGACTTTATAGACCTATCATACCCAGAGACTATTTTCTTGAGTTAAAAAGAATCCCATCCGATACGGATTCTCCATCATCAAAATATGCACTAAATTTTGTGGTCGATGCATTTGAAAAACTAAGAAAACAGTTTCAAAAGAAAGCCATGAGAGGGGAAATAGCAAGAAATGACGATTTTTTAAGTGACTTATCTGCTCACAAAGCTTATGTAAACCCAGTCAACGAGTACAACAATCATATTAGCTCTTACACGAATGCTTTTGAAAAAATAACCAACGATAAAAACATAAGATTTGTAAATTTTGAACAATTTGTTCAAAAAATGCTACCTTACTTGAAAAAGTCAGCTAGGAAAAGACCTTTTACAATGCCCGCATTTGTTAAGAGCATCTATTGTCCGATTAATGTAACTGGACTGGTGATTGAAGTTGCGAATATTAAATGCGACAACGACATGGAAAAAATAGAAAAGTTTTATGCTAGCAAGAATTGGAATTTTTATGTAAATGCTTGCAATAACATGGGCTTTATGGTTGATCGAAACAATCCATGGAGAATAGTTGCCGATATAGCTTCCGGTGAAATGCTAGAAATGGCAGAAAACTACGGCATAACTTCTACTGATGAAATATTGAATATAGCGTTCAAAAAAGCCCACAGGGACTATTTTAACACCTTTAAAATAATTATGTTTAACATGTATACTAGGCTTAGAAAGAAAAGAATTACTAGGCTATCAAACGTGGATCAAACCGGAGACAAAATAGTTGTTCACACACCAGTTGAATACACATACCAACAGTTTATTGAACAATACGATGATGCTTATTTTTTAAACCTGTATTGTCAGTTGAGATTTATTGAAGAAGAATCTCATTTTTCAAAATCCGAGCAAGAGCGAATGATCGACAACCTTATCGAATTATCAAATACAAATATCGTAAAAACTATCGACTGTTTTGAAATTATTTTGAATAGAACATTTGACTATCACGGATCATTAAGCTATATTAGTAATACATTAGATAAAACGAGAGAGTAGTGTATTTTCAAGCGATTGACGACAAGACAAGTTGTGTAGGTGTATATTGCGATGGTCATTTGATCTTTGATGAGCCTGAAATGCCAAAGAGTTTTAAAAATAGCAAAACTTGGAAGCATTCTGGCTCTATAACAGACGATTCGGTTAAATATGGGTGGATTGTATCTGGCGGCAAAAATTTACATGAAGCGTGTCCAGACTATTTAAAAGAAAAATTCACAAAACAACAAAAAAAAATGTTAGCGTTTAAGAAATCATTTGACATAGCAAAAATTGATTTTAGACAACACTGTTTTTTTGATCTGGTACCTCACGATTTCCTAAAAGAGTTTTTGGAAATAAAAAATCAGATTACTCAGCATGTTTTTGAAAATAACGAGACACCAAAAACATACGAACACCTCGCAGCAGTAGAAAAATTATTATACAAGATTAGGTATAGAGAGCTTAAAGTAAATGTAAAAGATTGTAGGGGTCTTATGGCAAATTTTAATTTTCGAACAGCAGCCAATAAAATACTAAACAACGCAAAATATATTGACTATAATCTATTTGGAACGATTACGGGAAGATTATCAACCTATCCGGGCTCATTTCCAATTCTAACTATGGGAAAAGAATTAAGAATGCTGGTTAAACCTAAAAATGATTGGTTCTTATCACTAGATTATAATGGTGCAGAGGCACGTACAGTCTTGAGTCTTCTGGGCAATGAACAGCCAGGTTGTGATATACACGAGTGGAACCTAAAAAATGTCTTATCGAACAGTATACGTAACCGCGCCGATGCTAAGAAAACTTTTTTTTCATGGCTGTATAACCCGGATTCAAATATTATCAAAGATTCAATTTACGACAGGGATGCCTTACTGAAAAAATACTATAAAGATGGTCATGTTAATACTGTTTTTGGCAGAAAAATAAAAGTTGACGAATACAAGGCACTGAATTATATTATTCAAAGCACAACCGCAGACTTAGTCAATGATCGTGCCGTTCAAATTGATAAACTATTAGACGGTAAAAAGTCATTCATATCTCATATAGTTCATGATGAGGTCGTTGTTGATTTGCACGATGATGAGCGCTCTCTAGTACCGGAAATAGAAAACATGTTTTCAAACAATAAGATTGGCAGATACAAGACTAACGTGAAGGCTGCAAAAAATTACTACGATCTAGAGGTTTTAGATATATGATATCTGTTATCGGCATCGGTACCGCGGCGTCCAAAATAGCGGAAAAGTTTAAATCACAAAGCAATTATGATGTATATCGATTATGCGGTAATTGTGAAAATTCAAAAAATTCATTTAATTTAAAAACTTTTGAAGAGCCAGAAGAATACGAAAAAAACATACCTAATCTAAAGTCTTTTTTTAAAGATGTCAAAGAGGATGTGCAGGTATTCATAACTGGCTCATCGTATAGCTCTAATTACGCTTTAGGGATCTTAGAACAAATAAAAGATAAAAAAATTGAAGTCTTTTATGTAAAGCCAGACACAGAGCTGCTAACTGGAGTCCCCAAGCTAATAGAAAATGCAGTATATGGCGTTTTGCAAGAATATGCACGTTCTGGCTTATTAAAGTCACTGACCATCTTTTCAAATACCGAATTAGAGAAAAGTTTATCAGATATATCGATTAAAAATTATTTTGATATGATCAACCAAGCTATCTTTTCATCAGTACACTATACTAATTTTTTTAAATATACTGACCCAGAAATAGGTCAGATTTCTAAGCCCCTGGAAATGAATAGGATTTGTTCTATTGGGGCAATAGACATAAAGAATATGTCAGAAAAATGGTTCTTCGAACTTGACAGCCCTCGTGAAACATGTTATTATATATGTATAAACGAAGACAGATTAGAAAAAGAATCCGGATTACACAAGAAGCTTGTAGATATGCTTAAGGAAAAACCTAGAAATGCATTTAGAAAAGTCTCTTATGGAATCTGGGAAACACACTTACCAGACTTTGGGTTCTGCGTTGCCCATACTAACGCAATACAACAACAAAAAACTCTTGACAAGTTAGAGCAAGAGTAATACATTAGATGCTGAGGA
>TARA_R110002074_G_scaffold139447_5_pt1 | contig 11547 bp, 12 predicted proteins | sample TARA_R110002074 | Tara Oceans TARA_R110002074 (sample SAMEA4397215) | marine metagenome | biome: Polar Biome; feature: [MIX] marine epipelagic wind mixed layer (ENVO:01000061); material: water (ENVO:00002006), including particulate matter (ENVO:01000060) such as... | depth 10-100 m
CCTGTTTAACTTCAACTGACCAGACAGTCTATGACAATATGGATGATTGTGAATACAGTTTAAGGATTGGTGTAAGAGAACTACTCACAATCAAAGACTGGAACATAAAAGCATTCCAATGTTTAAGTTGGTACATAGATACATAAAAGTAAAGCCCCTTGGATTTCTCCTTGGGGCTTTCTTTATTTCTTTTTCTTTTTCTTCTTAGAATCTTTTAGTGCCTTAGCTGTCGGAGCACCTTTAGATCCTGGCTTCCTCATCTTCTCACCTGATCCAGATGCTATCCGTTTTCTCTTAGCATGTATGTTTTCCCATAATCCTTTAACCATTACCACTTCACCTTGTTTGCCCAATAAGCTGCACTCATTGGTCCTTTCTTAATGTTCTTAGCATGTCTTGCTTTAAATGCTTTGTTTCTAGCTGATCCATCAGGGCTACCTTTGACACCCTTCTGTCCGAACCTTATGATTCTCTCCTTACCATTAGCACATGCTTTGACAACATGAGACTTTGTCTTGTGACTAGGTGTAGTTTTAGGAGAGTTACACTTCATCTTTGCTTTGTTAAGGTTACTTGCCATAATATTCTTTCATTACTTTAATGGATTGTCAACTAGGGAATCATATGCTTTCCATATGTCATCTATTTCCGTTTGGTATTTGTCAAGCTTATCACCCAAACTATCAGTGATCCCAGTCGATCTCTCAACTTGACTACGTAAGTCAAGCAACTCTTTCTGTTGTTCCAGGATTGTTTGCATTTGTGTGCTAACCGTAGCCAACCTTGTGTTAAGTCCTCTAACGTCATTGTCTTGTACCGCCTGTTCTAGTGTTTGAATACGTGAGCTAAGTTCAGTTGCCTTACTGTTAAATGTAGCTGACTTAGAAACAACAGTCTTTATACCTGATTCAACATCATAGAATCTTTGCAATGTGTCATATCCGTAATAGATACCACCACTAAGAGATCCTAGTATGGGCAGGGCGGCAGCTATGTACCACCCCTTGAATGTAAACTTACCAACTTTTACTTCTGCATCTTCAATCATGGTTAGCCTTCACTGTTAGCTAATGAACCATGCTGTATTATGTAAGTAGCAGCACCATAAATATCATTAGCATCTTTCATGTCATCTGTTAGATAACCATTCCAACCTGTAGCATTACCGTAATTATCCCATGTAATGACAAACTCGTCAAGGTTTTGTGTGTATGTCAGTGCTGAGTAGTTACCTATGACAATGCTATTCTGTGATGCATAACTGTCAATACTTGCTGTTAAGCTTTCGTTGTTGGCAGCAGCCATGAATGCACCAGCTTGTTGAGCATAACCTTCAACAGAATCTAATGCCTGGTTGTATGTATCTACTTCAGCTGCATCTATAGAGTACTCATCTGTAGCTAACATATCTTGTAGAGCTACCTGCTCAGGTGCTGTGTCAGCTTCCATTGCAACTTCAGCAACTGATGTAGCTGTCATAAGAACATCTGTAGCATCCACTAATGTGTCAACAGCTAAGGCTAGGTTGTTCATAGAAGCTACATGTTCCTGTATGAATAGTTGTTCTGCTGTTGTAGCCGTAGCATAGTCATGTTCCATCACCTGATCTACAGCATCTAGGTAAGCTGTAAGCATTGTACTAGAGATATGACCATCGTCCATTGAGCCATCGACAACAACACCACCTACCGCAGCATATCCTGTAGCACCTATGCCTAACTGGATTGACAACTGTAGTCTGTTATCTATAACATTAATACTGTCAACTAAATCCTGTAGTTTTTCCTCACCTGTCTGTGCGTTTGCTTGTCCTGAAACGGTCACTAAGACTGAGCTTGCTAGTAGTAGTTTCTTTACTTGATTCTTCATTTGATTCTAATTCCTCTCCTACCTTTAACAAGGTGTCCCAAAATAACTTATTTTCTTTATACCCTACCACAAAAACGGAAGGGTTCTCTCTATACTTTAGCAATGCACTCTTTCCCATGAGTAGTTTACCAGTGCTAAAATCATTTACAGGGCATGGTGTGTTAGCTAAAACCATTGCCTTGAATACTGCTGGATCATCACAGAGAATACTTATCCCTGAGACCTGTAAACCTAAACCACCTACCTGCTGTGGTGCTCCTATAAGACGAGCATTCTTCCGTCTATTACAAGAGTGGTCTTGCTCCATTACACCTGATGACAAACCTATGATACTTAACTGTATACCTACAGAACTTGGCATCAAACATGAGTCGTTACCACCAGCACCCATAACTGTAGGGGCTATCGATGACATGACAGGAGATGCTTGACCTGCACCTGAAGCATTGTAGTTGTTAGTGGTACTCTCTTCTGAGTTGTTACTATCTACTGTGCTGTCTTGGTAGTTGTTGGAAAAGTCTCCTGTAACATCATTGGCTAGTACACTGCTCACCAATAGCATCTTCAAGACTAGGGTCTTCACACATAAGTTTAATAGCAGCTTCAGCTTGACCGATAAGGGATAGTGTTTGTGCATTTAAATTTCTTTGACATGTTGGTTCATTGTTAGGACACACAGAAGGATACTCAAGTACTGTAGAGGTACAGCCAACTAATAAAGCTGACAGTACCAACACCCTGCTAATCCTTCGCATTCATCTTTTCCATCATTATTCTTATAGACTTAATGTTCTCATCTATACGAGCTAGAGTTAGAGCCTGGGATTGTACCACTGTCTCTAGTCTTTCTATACGTACCTCTTGTCTGAGTATTTCTTTGGTGTTATTCTTTACGTTGTTATCTAAGGATGACACATACCAGACAAGGGCTATGGTTTGACACACTATAGCTAATACTAATGTGATGGGTACTGACTTAGAGAGATGCCACTCTGTATCTTTGTTTATCATTTAGTAAATCCAGCTCCGAAGTATAGGCCAACTATAGCTGACACAATGTGAGTATCCAATGGTGTTATGACAAAGCCAGATGCAGCTTGCCATCTTACAGTTTCGTTACCACCTAGAATCCAGTTAATAATACCACCCTCTACTTCAGTGTAACCTACAATGACGTTTATCTCAGGGTAGAATACAGCAACTAACTTAGGTAATACTATGATGGAAAACACAGCAGACAAAGCTATGAGCCTACGTGTCCAAGCAAAGTGTTTATTTTTATTACCTGCATCACGGGCTATGTTAACCTGTTCAGCATTAAAGTTAGCTCGTTCCATGAGCATCTTGTTGTTCTCTTGTTTAGCCTTAATGCTTTGACCCCATATGGACATGACCCCACCGAGAACGGTAGAGCCTAGCATTGTGATTAATTCTAATGGTAATCCAAACATTTATTTAATTCCTATTTACTAGAATAACTAAGTCATCATCTGATATATTTTGAGGTATTGTTACACCTTGTTGTGTAAGATAGTTTGTCATGGCTGTTCTGCTATTAGGTCCTATGTCACCATCTGCGGTAGTCCCTGCTTTTTCTTGAGCTGCGTACTCATTACGTAACTCTAACTCTTCACCTTTTTCTCGCATACCAGCTAATTCAAGTAGGTCAATAACCTCTTCCCAACGATCTTCAGCTATTTCTCTCGAAGCACCAGGGTTAATAAAGTCATTTAGTTTGTTGGTTGTGATAGTATCTGCAGAGGTGTCATCTAATCCTGCATATTCTAAGAAAGCTAAAGCAACGGGAAGGGCATACTTATTATCATTAGCTAAGTCAGGATTACCTATCAGATCTATATCAATACCTTGACCTTTTAAAATATCTTGGACACCTTGGTACGTTGTTTTACCAGTAATTTGAATTAAACCTCTTCCTCGGTATCTGTTACCATCACCAGAAGCATAGTCTCCATTTCCGTTTCTATTAGCATAAACGGCATTAAATATTTCTTCACCTGTAGCATTAGTTCCTAAACCTACAGCATCCATTCTAGCTTTCCATACTGGAATTGCAGCAGCTTGTGCATAAGGATAAGGCCGTTCACTAACAGGACCAGCACCTCCTGTTTCAACTGTTATAGCCCCTTTAAGTAAAGCCTGTTTGATAGGGTTTTTTACAGATGTCTCGATAGCTTTATTAGTTTTTGTAAAAGAGTAGGTCCCTGCTCTAGTAGTAATAGGTTCATTACTAGCTCTAGTTATTTCACCGATGTCAGATATAGCATTTTGTTGATCAGATGTAAGAGTACGATCTACAGATTCTGTCTCAACGGAAGGTGTCTCCTCTACAGTAGTGTCTACTTGATCAAGAGGTGTTACCACAATCTCTTCAGCAGGTTCTGCAGGTGTAGCTGGAGCATTAGACTCAAAGTCAATACCTTCTAAGGGTATCCCTAAGCTAGGGCCTTCATTGATAGCTGCAGTTACTTCTGCATCTTGAGAAGGTGTAAGGTTATTGTTAGAGTCATCAGATGCAATTGGTACTTCTATAGGATTAAGTATATTGAGAGCACCTTGGATAACACCTATAGAGTTACGTCTATCATTAGCTGCGTCAAGGTTATATAAACCTGAGATTTGAACTAGATCTGTCACATCATACATACGTCTGAATCCGTCACGTACTCCTGTTAAAATATCACCACCGTATTCTTTCTGTAGTGCAGAATTAAACCTTAGCATACGGTTACGACCAACCTTAGCTTCTAGGTCAGCTAGATCCATAGTGTAGTTAGTACCTGTCCAAGTAGCTAAAGATGATGCCTCAACTGCTCTAAGGTTTTCTTGTTGTCTTACAAGCTCAGTGTTTAAACCTGACACAACATAAGAACGTGCAACTGCTGCACCTTCAGGATCTACCCCATCAAGTGTAGTGATGTTACGTAAGAAGCTAGGGTTAGCTACTAACTGCTTTAAGAAGTCAGATGAAAGAAACTCATCGTTCTCCATTGACATCATAACAGCACCTATACTAGCTGCGTTCTCTACGAACTGTTGCTTACCATCAGGACGTTGCAGTGAGTTAGGATCAATAATTGAAGTTAACTTACCTGAAGCTTTAAGTGCATCAAAGTGTTCTTGAGGTGACAAACCTGAAACTTTATCTAGTACTTCTTTAGGTAACTCTTTTAAAACTGTAACACCCTCAACTGTAGCATCAGACTGTGACAGGATACCTGAGAAAAGATCAGGTTGTGTGATGTCTAGGTTTATTGACTTACTGACATCCATGATGAATGTCTTAGTGTCTGCACCTAATAGATTAGCAAGTGACACTGGGTCTTTAATAGCAGATGCTGCTGCAAGGATAGATGTAGTACTACCATTACCTTCTTCTAAAAGAGAGTTTGAAAATGCTGTTGTTATTTCTTCAAACAATACGTCAGAACTTGAAGCTTTAATTAACATAGCAAACATGTCATCAACAGTTTTTAGTTTATCTTGTGTTGATTTCCACTGTTGGTCAGTTATGTTTGGTGGACGTGACAGCCCTACCTTTTGTTGTGACCAGGATGCTTGTAGATTAGCTAAAGCCTGTGGTCCTACTCTACCACCTGCTTCAGTAGTTTGTATAAGAGAACCCATACCTACGTTAACAAAGCTGTCAATACCTTCAGCATATGCAGCTTCAGTTTGTACTGTCCACTTATACCCAGCCTCAGCTTTAGACCTAGCAATAACGTCAGCTGCTGCGTTGATGGTAGCCTTCTGCCCTATAGCATATTCGATACGTTGATCTTGAGTAGCATCTTTAGGTAAAGTAACAAAGGATGATATGTACGAAGCCTGTACCTCTGAGTCTTTCAATGCTTCGTCTAGCATCATAGCTTGTACATCACGACCATAACCTGCCCACTGACGACCTGTTGTAGTTGTGTAAATATCCTCATACTCATTACCAAATTCAATACCTGCTGTAGCAAAGTTCTTAGCTAACTGTCGTTCTGCTAGAAGAGCAGCTGATTCACCCTTTTGATCTCTTATAGATTCTACACGTTCCAAGCCTTGAGCAAATTTTGCAAGGTTAGGATCTACACTAGTAGAGCCAGATGCACCACCGCCTCTTTGACTCCTACCGTATTGGTCAATAAAGGATTCACCCAGACGAGCAAGTGTACCTAGTGCTGATGGAGTTTCTACTGGACGTTCATATGCTACTTCAGACTGTAGCTTAGGGGCAAAGAGATCAGCCATTATTCGACACCTTTCAGGATAGACTGTGCAGCTCTCAAGGCGTACAGCTTGTCTTGTTCAATTAGATTAGTTTGTATTTTAGACCAACTCTTCTCAAGGGAGTTGCCTGTAGATTTACGTAATGTTGCCATATCAGAAGATGAGAAACCTGATAGAGCTATACGTTCATGTAGCTCAGTCATAAGTTGAATAGCTTTGTCTATGTCTGAACGATCACCTGTCATTAAACCAAAGATACGTTCAGAATCTCTGTTAACTTCCTTACGGAATTTATTAAATTTCTTCTTACTTGTGTATTGCTTATTTAATCTTGAGTAATTCTCGACTACTTCAAGTGGAGTAAACCCACCCAATGCCATAATAGCATCACCAGTTGTCATTTGACTTTCTAGTTCTATACCGTTCTTACTTCTGTAAATACCATTCTTGTAAATACCCAGAGCCTTAGCTACGTTATCTATGCCTGATGGTTGACGTAAAAGTTTAATGACATCTTCTGTCACTGTAGCTGTCTGCCCATGTACAAGTGCTGTGATAGCACCCCAAGCAGCAGAGAATACACCACCTGCAATTTCACCTGATGGACCAAGTGCAGCTGTTGCTACATCTTCTTGGAATATCTTTTTGTATGTGTCTGTTATAGCACCTACAGGAGCTAGACGTTGACCAAAACCAACCTCTACATCTCCACCTAGTTCAGCAACTAATCCGTCTATCATACCATACTTTAGACCTACATACAAGTTACTATCAGGTGCTATGTTTAATTTTTCTCCAACGTAGTCAGCTGCATTCTCAAGTCCAAACCCTGTCAATCCGTACATTGGCATTAGAACTGTAAACAAACGTGCTCTTTCAGCCTTAGTGAAGTTACGTCCAACAAAGATTTGTTCCATAGATCTTAATGTATATGACAACCACTGAGTAGGTACTTTCATAAATCCAGATTGTACCTGACCCCTTGCAACAGAACTCATGTTAAATGTTAAGTCTTGTTCCCTACGAGTAATCCAAAGTCTAGCTTCATCTGATAGTGCTGACACATTAGGGAACTTAGCTTTGAACTCAAAGAATGCTGTATTGATACCTGTCATACGAGCAAGACGTTCACCTGATTTAAATGGCATTAGTCCTAAGTCTAATCCTTTTGTCACCGTCTTACTTATATTGTAACCTACGCCACTAAGTGCTGAGTACTTCATACTCTCGCCGTTCCAACCTGAGATACCAAAGCCTACACCTGTACCATCTTCGATTGCGTCACCATCTACAACAGCACGACCTGAAGTTCTCATAAACTCTATAAGTTCTCCAGCATCTTTCTCTGAGATGTCAGCAGCTTTAGCTACTCGTTGTAATGCTAGTTTCTGTAATTCAGGAGTGTTAGCTCTTAGAGCACCTCTTAACGGTATGGTCATGTATGCACCCTTTAGGCCATACTTAGGACTAATAGCCATAATGGTTGTAGCATGGAAGCCCTGCATAAAGAACTGTGACACATTACCAAAACCAAATGCTGACTGGAAACCAATTTTAAGTAAACCGTTAGTTGGGTCACCAAGGTTTAATTGTTTGCCTGTCCTATCAAAGATAGCTTCAGCCATAGCTTGACCTTGACGTTCCATAAAGCCAGCTGCTTCATCCTTCATGTTAAGCCTACGCATTGTAATGTTACGTAACTCAACCATACGTTGAGAGAACTCATCAGTACCTGATATAGTAGCATTACGGAATAAAGTTTCGTAGTCTGTAGGTGACACACCATCAGGGAACCAGTTTCGTCCCTTCTCTTGTGCTTTCTTAACCCAACCTACCATAGCATTCTGAGCATAAGCTCTGTTACTATATGTAAATACTGAGTTACCCATCTGTGCTAATACAGAATTTATAGGATCTTCGTTGTAAGCTTTACCACCACCAAAGTCCATAAGAACATTGTCATTACGGCGCATGTCAGCACTAACGTAGTCATCAAGATTCATACCTGTAAATACATCAGAACCATCTACATCACCTGACAAGATGTCATCATTACGACCACGGTAAGCAATGTTACCACGAGTTAAGTCCCAACCTTCAGCTTCTGAAAACTTTTGTAAGTCCTCTAAGTCTTCAATGTCAGGATTCCAGTCATTGTTAGCTCTTATTATATCGTCAATGCTACTGTCATTATCTAAAAGAGCACGTTGAATACGACCTATCTGCTCAACAGCAGTACGTGCTTGCTTCTCTGAGAATGTACCCATCAAAGCTTTTAGCCGTGTGTCACCTAGTACAATAAAGTAGTTGAGTGCAGGGTTAGACCTTGAACCACCAGGATTGTAACCCATGACATCTGTAGGTTCAATCATACGTAACTGTGTAGGTTTAACAACGTACTCTTGACCACCTGATGTTGGTTTGTCTAACTTCCAGATAGGTATTTCATCTGACTCAATGTCTTGTTTACGAATCTTACCACTAAACTCACCATCAAATATCTTAGCATCGTCAGGTACGTCAGTTATGTTTACTCTTTTAGCTGGTGCATAATAACCATCGGTTACTTCTACTGAATTTTTGTATCCCTTCTCAACATATTTGTTAAGCATCATTGACGTTTTTAACAAGTAGTCAGACTCTTCAACAGCAGCTAAAGCATTGTACCCATCTATAGCTTTTTCACTTGGAGCTAATCCTGTAGGATGTATCTGTTGGTACTTAACAGCAAACTCACCCTCAGTATAACGAACACGAAGGCTAGCATCTGCCCCATCACGTAGCTGTGTGTAAACTGCTTGTAGTGTGTATCTTTCTTTAGCATTAAGACGTTGCATAGCCTTAGTGTAAGGTTCTATAATTTCTTTAACAGCTGCTCTACCTGATTCACCCATCTGTGCATAACGAGTTAGACGATCAACATCTCTAGCAGCTGAAGATGCCATCACTGAGTTGTTCATAGCCCTACCCACTGTGTCACGTACTATACCAGCCTCTAAGCCTAGACTTTCATCAAATGATTTCTGTAAACCTACAAGATTAATACGTTCAGATACTTCGATAACATAACCCTTTGACAAATCATTTACATCAACAGGTGCTACACGAGCAGTCTCAACCTTTTCAGAAATATCTTCAGCTAACTTTTGTACACCCCTTGGTGCTGATCCATCAGCCAATGCTTTGTATGGTGAACCGTCAACAGCTTTACCAAACTTAACAGTTGCTACAAAGTTTCCTAAGCCTTCATCAAGAACCTTAAAGTCAAATACTGGGTTGGTAACTTTCTTACGGTACTTCTCTGCAATCTTAGCACCTGCTAACTTAACAGCTTCTGGAGATGCTACCCTACCGAATGTACCTTTTTGATACAAGTCGTCAATACCCTTAATGATCTCACTCTCTGCAAACTTACTTGTAAAGTCAGCAGCTGATGGACGTACTGGCTGTGGTGCTAGATCTAAACTGCTTGGACCTACGTTACCTAATACCTCAGCATCAGGTGTATTAGCTAAGACCTTCTCAGCTGACTCAGAAGCCGCCTTGGGACCTCTGATAGCACCTACCCTACCTATAATAGTAGAGGACTTCATAGCTGTCTTAACGGTAGCCTTAACGCCTATGCTTGCAAGCTGTCCTACAGCTATTAGGTCTAGTGCTGACAATGCCATAGCAACATTTTTGTTAGGATCAAACCCTGCTCCTGCTACTTCACCGCCTAAAGCTTTAAGTGCTCCTATAGTATTACCTCTAAAGAAACCTTCTTCAGCTACTTCATCAGCATAAGCTTCGAACCAAACCTTGAACTCTTGTGCTGTCTTAGTGCTTGCAGCTGTTAGTATCTCACGACTCTGCTTTTCTGTCTTAGCTGTGATAGCTTCGATAGTACCAACAACTGATACATCTCTAAGAAATCTGTCAACAGTATCAAGGGTACGTGCAAACGGAGTCTTACTTGTGTACAGTTCAAACTTACGATCACTTAGTATTTCATTAGCAATCTGGTAGTTTGTAGCTACACGAGCATCTAATGCAGAGTAGTCGTAGTTGTTGACAGCTAGTGCTTGCTCAGAGATAAACTCAGGGTTACTGTTGAACTCCTCATTCTTCTGACCAATATCTATAGCTTCAATGCTTAACTGCTCAACAGTCTTGCCTTCAGCATAACCTTTTTGGAATACTTGGTAGTACGGATCAGTCTCAGCTTGACGTACTTTAGATTTAGCTTCCTCAGTACCTAACTCTTCCCCTGTTACAGCTACAATATCCTCTGTTCTGTCAGTTTGTTTTTCAACTAAACCGAACTGTTCGTCTAATGATTTAAAATTAATATTGTATCCTAGTGGAAGAGTGTTAGTCATTATCAAATACCTTTGAGTAATTGGTCACTTGTTGGGGCTGGTGTTGGAGATGCAAATGCACCAAAGCCACCAGCAGCTGAAAATACAGAACTACCCAAACCAGCTATTCCACTAGCTGTTTGTGCTCTACTCTGCTGCATACTAATATTTTGAGATAGTCCTGACATCTGCCCTGCAAACCCAAGACTACCACCTAGCTGTGATGACAAGGAAGCTTGACCACCAGCTAAACCTGAACCACCTGTGACTCCCATAGCACCAGCTTGTACTTGTGCTTGTGCTCTACGTAGCTGTGCTTCACGTACAGATTGGCGTTGACTACGGCGAGACTGTAGTTGTTGCTGTTGCCTTTGTGCCCCTGCTGCTTTTTTCTGTGCTTTATTTGCTTGTACAGTACCTACTATTGCAGCCCCTGCACCTACTATTGCGGCTGTGAATGCCATTTTATTCTCCTATATATTTAGAGTAAACTCTTTCAATTAAGTTAAAACCTAGTCGTTCTAAAACAGAATCAAAGGGTTTATGTACTTTAGTGTTAATAGTAAAAACTGATACACCAAAGTTTTTTAAATCTTTCTCTGCGTACTTTATAAGTTTGATACCAACAAATCCTTTACGATGTTCAGAATCCAGATATATAATATCATTAACTGCAAAAAGGTGATCTTTATAGTGTGGGTTAGTATTAGCAATTACTACAAAGTATCCTATAAGTTTATTATTTTTTCTTGCAGTATAAATACCTAGATGTCCAGCTTCATACAATTTAGAATAAGCATTCCAATCTGGATTAAGTTTTATTTTTTCTTTATTTAAAGCTATTTCTTCCCAGTGTTTTTGCAGAAGATCTGCTGCTTCATCTTTTACTTTATATAAGTCTTCTCTTTGGTATTTAATATCTTGTATTAACCGCATTAAGTATTCCAAAGCCTAACAGTACGAAATCTTTACCTTGTTCACTTTCGAATCTAAGGCGCATACTGCGACCATGACCTCTCATTTTTAGCCGTGTGGTTACGACTTTTTCAGGATAGTCCCATGTGCCTAAGCTGGACTCGTTAACAACAGGTGTATACTTTAATCT
>TARA_R110002074_G_scaffold54523_1_pt1 | contig 11533 bp, 8 predicted proteins | sample TARA_R110002074 | Tara Oceans TARA_R110002074 (sample SAMEA4397215) | marine metagenome | biome: Polar Biome; feature: [MIX] marine epipelagic wind mixed layer (ENVO:01000061); material: water (ENVO:00002006), including particulate matter (ENVO:01000060) such as... | depth 10-100 m
TTTGTGAAATCGCTACTTTTCCTAGCCGCCGTACGTTGTGCGTCATACAAGAAAAGCCAACCGCACAAACAGCACATTTGGTTTTTGCCGACACGCAAAGCCAACGCTGAAAAAACCAAAAGAGCTGTTTTTTGCCAACGCTCGACCGAAAATTGAACAGAATACGGGAAACCGTAAAAAAAGAAATAGAATGAATTTTATTTTTAGGAACACAAAGCCAACCGAAGAAATATGGAGTTAATACAAAATAACCCTTATCGAATTGCAGGTATTCTCTCAAACGCAACGGAAAAAGAGTTACAACGTCAAAAAGGAAGAATTGCAGCTCACGCTCGGGTTGGAAGGGATACAGATTCAGAATTCGATTTCCATTTTTTACCAAAAATTTCTCGAAAGGAAATTGAAGTTGTAAACAAAGCATTTTCAAATGTTGAGCAAAACCAAGATAAAGTAAATTATTCCTTGTTTTGGTTCTTAAATGCTAGTCCATTTGACAACACCGCAATTGAATATCTGAAAAATGGTGATGAAGAAAAAGCACTTGAAATTTGGGAAAAAGTAACAACCGACAAGGATGTTAATTCCAAAAATTTCTCTGCATTCAACAATTTAGGCACTTACAAACTTTTAAGCAGGGATAAATCAGATATTAAAACAGGGATTGAAGCGAAAATCAAGCTTATTGAATCAGACTACTTTGAAAGCTTCGTGCATTCTGTTGCAGATGAAACTTATACAATTGACAATCAAAAACAATCTGAAAAACTGATTGATGAATTGCTGACGCAATTCAAAAATCAGTTTTCAAGTTCAGAAACATTGCAATTGTTCAGTGGATGCAACGGAACTATTCAAAAGTATCTATCCAAAAAATTTACAGAAGAACCATTACACAAAATCGAAAGCCAAATTGAAAGCTGCAAAAAGAAACGAAAAGCAGACAAAGGGAATGCTTATGAATTTGGTTCAAGGCTTTTCAAAAATACAAAGGACGACTTATCACTTTTAAAATCTTTAATTGACACTAGCGACTTAAAATACAATGCAATTGCTGACCAATTGGCAAATGAAATAATGCAATGTGGAATAGATTATTTCAATGAAAGTCAAGAAAATGAATCGAGTGAAGATTTCTTAAAAAAAGCCCAAGAATTAAATAAAACAGCGTTATCAATTGCGGTTGGCAAATTGACAAAAGATAGAGCAAAAGACAGTCTTGCTACTCTTGAAGAAATGAAAGATCGAGAGGTTGCGCAAGCAATAGCCTTATTACAATCTGTGAAAGATGCTTACGAAACTAATGAGCAAAAAATAAGACAACAAGTTAAAGAGCTTAAAGAGACAGACCCTTTAATAAAACTTGGGCACAGAACTATTAACCAGTCTGCTGTTGATGATAATATCAAGAATTCTATTGATTGGGGTAAAGTGAATGAATTACTAAAAGAAATTTTACCCGATGAGAGTTTAGAACGAATTAAAGCAAGTACCAAAAACGAACTCAAATCTGAATTTACAGAACTAGCTAATTGGCTTAAAGAATATTCTCAAAGTAATTCTTTGATAAGCAGAATCATTGATAAATACAAAAGAATACCACCGAAACTATCTTTCAAAATTGTATCGTCTGAAATAACGAACACCGATAACAAGCCTCTCTACACAAAATTTATAAGATACATTGGTTTGAACCTAAATTTGGATGTAACAAGCGATATGTCTGTAACCTTTTATCTTAAATATATAAACCCAAATGGCAGTCTTAAAAGAAATTCCAAATCTTCTCCAAAAGGATATTCCCAGTCCGTAATAAAAACTATAACCAAGCAAACTAGCAAAGTGATTTTACCAGGATGGGGAAATTCAGAAGAATGTACTTATGATATTGGAGAACATCGAATAGAAGTTTATATAGATGAATATTTAATTCACACTAAAAAGTACACAGTTGATTTAGCACCATCTGAAAGGTTAGAGAAAGAAATAGATAGTTCAGAAAAGAAACTGAGGGAAATAAATCAAACTGATTACTATGAATCCGAAATCAGGTCTGCCAAAAACGAAATGAGCGAAATTCAAAAATTCAAATTATTTAGAGGAAGCTCAGAAAAGCAAAGTCAAATTCAAGCACAACAGGCTAAAATTGACAAGCTAATTCAGCGATCCAAAGAAGAAAAGAAAAAAGATGTCCGAACTCAGGAAGAAAAAATATACAAATTAAAAATGGAGCTTTCAGCAGCAAAATATTAACTATGAAGAAATTTTTACTCATATCGCTCTTTTTTGGAGCAACCAATCTTTTTGCTCAACAGCAACAGGATTCAATCTTGGTTAAGGAAATTCCGACCATAAAAAACAACGTATTTCAGCAACGACAAGAGATTGATGCTTTAACTAAAAAGCTGAACAACCAAAGTTATACAATTGGAAAGCAAAGCCAGACTATTTCAGGTTTGCAGGAGCAGAATACTATCCTAAATGCTTCAATTGATAGTTTAAGTCAACTAATTCAAACCAACAGTCAGAACATTGTAACGAATTCCAAAGAGCTTGGAACTAAAATCCAAGAAACAGGACAAAAGGCAGATAACCAAATTGCCCAATTGGACAGTAGTGTAGAGAAAAACCGCTTGTATTGGATTATTGCCACTTTGATAACGCTCCTTTTAGGCGGTTTGGTTTATTGGTTATTAGGCAAGCGCATTAAGTCAAGCAAGACAGATGTAGAAACCCAAATCAGAAACACCAAAGCTTCACTTGAAGAAGAAAGTGTGAAATTGGATAGTAAACTAATGGAAGTTTTGGATACTCAACTTAAATTAAAAGACCTAAGTCAAGCAGCAAATCCCGAAAACGGTGAGAAAGACCATTCTTTAGTATTGAAAGTTGCCGATGAAGTTACTCGGATTTTGATGAATCTTGAAGTAATGGACAAAAACATAAAGGGTTACAAGCATCTTAAAAAATACTCTGAGTCAATCCTAGACAATCTTAAAGCTTATGGCTACGAAATACCACAGCTTATTGGTCAAAACTATAATTCAGGGATGAATATGGTGGCAACAATGGAATTTGATGACAGTATAGAAGAAGGAAAGCAAATAATTAAAAGAATCATAAAACCACAAATCAACTACAATAATAAGGTTATACAAACTGCAAAAGTGATAGTTGCTTACAACGAATAAAAATTAAACAGGAAATGGCAAGATTAAAAATAGACTTCGGGATTGATTTAGGAACAACCAACTCTGCTATTGCAGTAATGGATGAAGGCAAAGTCAAAATGCACCGAACAGATACACAACGCGACACAATGCCGTCTTGTGTTATGGTGACAAAAAAAGGTTTTTTAGTTGGTGATAAAGCATTCGCTCAATTATCAAAGGATAAGAAAAAATCATCTTCTGATCCTGATTTTGTATCTAACATCTTTATTGAGTTCAAACGAACAATGGGTAATTCAGTAAGATATAAAACTGATGATAAAATTGGCATTGAACTGTCTTCCGAAGAACTATCTGCTGAAGTTTTGAAGACTTTGAAATCTTATGTAGATGATGAAAGCGTAAAATCTGCAATCATTACAATTCCTGCTGCATTTGAGATGAATCAAATCAATGCAACTAAAAAAGCTGCGGAGTTGGCAGGAATAGAATATGTAGAATTAGTCCAAGAGCCTTATGCAGCTGCAATTGCCTATGGAGTTGAGTCCGCAAATAAAAATGGTTTTTGGTTAGTATTTGATTTTGGTGGAGGAACATTTGATTCTGCTTTGGTCAAAGTTTCAGACGGTATTATTAAGGTTATTGATACCGAAGGCGACAACTTTTTAGGGGGTAAAAATCTTGATGAAGCTATAGTTGACAATATATTTATTCCTTATCTGAAAGAGCGTTTTGCTATTGATTCAATTATTGAAGATCAAGAAAAATTCACTGCATTCAAAGAGAGGTGGAAACCACTTGCAGAAGATGCCAAAAATCAATTATCGTACAAAGAAGAATATCCAATTCTTACCAATTTATACGATGAATACGGTGAAGATGATGAAGGCGAAGAATTTGAAATTGACTTAACAATCACTAGAGGACAGCTTAAAGAAGTTATAGAACCGTTTGTTCAGAAAGCTATTGACTATTGCAAAGTGCTTCTTAAACGAAATAACTTGGACGGCAACTCATTAAGCGAATTGATTCTTGTTGGCGGCCCTACACTATCGCCAATTGTTAGAGACATGCTTGAGACACAAATTAAAAAGCCTAACACAAGTGTTGACCCTATGACAGTAGTTGCCAAAGGTGCAGCTATTTATGCTTCTACAATTAATAACACTGTCGAAAATGAAAATGCAGACGCATCAAAAGTTCAGTTGCATATAGACTATGATTCAATGGTGGCTAGTGATGAAACCTTTGTTACAGTGAAAACTAAAGATGCGGATAGAATAGTATTTGCAGAAATAGCGAGAGGTGATGACGCTTTCAAAAGTGAAAAGGTTGAGCTTAACAACATAGGCGAAGTCATCGAATTGCATCTAAAATCAGGAGAAAGAAATACTTTCACAATATTGCTTTACGATGAAAAAGGAAACAAATTAGAATGCGAACCGAATAAATTTTCAATTCAACCTGATACAGCTCTCGGAGGAGCAACTTTAACTCACACGATTTGCATTGAGGTTTTTGATAAAAAGGTAGGCAAGAAATTATTGAAAGCTATTAAAGGTCTTGAAAAAGACAAAACCCTTCCTGCTCAAGGTGTTTCCAACGGTTTGACAACAAGAAAGCAAATTCGCCCAGGAATGGAAGATTTTATTGATATTCCAATTTATCAAGGAATCCCTGAAACCAAAGCAATTAGTAATAATCACGTAACTACAGTGCGGATAACAGGCGATGATATCCCAAAGCTTCTACCAGAAGGTAGTATTGCTGATCTGACATTAAACTTTACAAAAGGCAGCGATTTTTCAGGTAAAATAAATTTCCTTGATATTGATTTTGAAATGCCCTTAGAAATTAATAGCAATGAGTCAGAAGTAACAAAAGAATGGCTTGAACAACAAATCAAGGAAACTGAAAATAGCTTAAGAAATATTGATTCCCCACGTAGTTCAGAATTCGAGGAGAAACTAAATAAGGTTAAAAACATTTTTGATAGCAAGAACACAGAAGCAGGTCGCTTAGAAACACGTTCAGAACTTCAGAAAGTTGCCAGAGAAATTGAACAAGTCGAAAAATTGAATGAATGGCCTAATCTAGAGGAAACCTTGAAAGAGGAATTTTATCGTCTTGAAAAGGCAAATAACGAGTTAGGAAATGAAAAAACCACACAAGTAGTTAATCAATTTCGCTCACAGTTGGATGAAGTGATTCGGGCAAAAGACGTAAAGCTCGGAAACGTCCTTTTAGAAGAAATAAGTGGCTTCTTCGTTCAACTCACCTTAATCTATCAATTGGTAGGTTTTATTAGGCAGCATAATGACAATTTCAATTCTTACAATTGGAAAGACAGCGGTAGAGCGAGAACACTTTTAAACAAAGGATTACAAGTTATTAGCGAGAATCCTACAACAGACGAATTACATCCCATTGTAATAGCAGTTATTGATTGTATGGTAGAAGAAGATATAAATGAAACTGACCGAGATATATTTGGAACAGGAAATAAATGAAAAGTGTGAAACACATATTATCCAAAGGTCAATCCATTAACGAGCAGTTCAAAGTGACTTTCTTCCTCAAAAAAGGAAGCTATGCCGAAACTTATCGTGTAAAAGACCAAGAAGGGAAAACCAAGTTATTGAAGCTATTTGCGTTCTCAAAATTGGATAGAACTCAATTTAATGAAAATGGTGCTGTTTTAGAGATTGAGGTTTTAAAGAAAATCAAGCATCCCAATTTGGTTAAATACTCTGATAGTGGCGAACTTCTTTTAGATGGTCAAAAATATGCTTACGCAATTTTTGATTTTATTAGTGGTGAAACCTTAGCGGACAAATTAAAAAGAGAACAAACCATTAATCCGTATGAAGCTAAAGACATTATTTCGGGTGTTTTGAACGGATTAAATTATTTACACGCTCTTGATAATCCAATTATCCACAACGACATTACGAACTTGAATGTGATGTTAGATTTATCAGGTAAAGTTGCGATTCCTAGAATCATTGACTTTGGATATGCTCGTTTTTTAAGTCAATCGAATAAGGACTTTTTGAAGGAAGGTTTAAATCCATTTTACCAAGCCAATGAAGCGTTCAACAAAGTATTTTCAGTTCAAAGTGATGTGTTTTCGGTTGGTGCATTATATTATCACTTGTTGGAAGGATTACCACCTTGGTTTGTTGAAATTTCAAAATACAAAGCAGATTCAATAAAGTTAGAGGATGCCGTTATCGAAGAAAGGAAAAAACCTTTAAAGTTTTCGTCAGTTACAGACCAACAAACCCAAAACATAATCAACAAAGCATTACAGCCAAATGCTGAAAATCGTTTTAAGAGTGTTAAAGACTTTATTAAATCAATAAACGGAGAAATGGAAGTGCAACAGCTTTCATCACCGCAAGAAGTATCTAAACCGAAACTAAAGGAAATAAAAAAGGGTAAAGGATTTTCAGCAATCGCAGGAATGCAAGAACTGAAAGATACAATCCAGCTTGATGTAATTGATGCTTTAAACGAAAAAGAACGTTATGCAGAGTATGGCTTGACCATTCCAAACGGAATGTTGCTTTATGGTCCACCAGGTTGTGGTAAAACGTTTTTTGCAGAACGAATGGCCGAAGAAATAGGTTTTAATTTCTATCAGTTAAAGCCATCTGATATTCAGAGTAAGTATGTAAACGAATCACAGGAAAAAATCAAGAACCTTTTTGATGAAGCTCGTGAAAATGCACCAAGTATCATTTTCATTGATGAATTAGATGCAGTTGTTCCTAATCGTGACAACTCGAATGTAAATCATATGAATACAAGTGCTGTAAATGAGTTTTTAGCACAAATGAATAATTGCGGAGATGATGGCATTTTTATTATCGGAGCAACTAACAGACCTAATTCAATTGACCCAGCCATTTTGAGAGCAGGAAGATTAGACAAAGTAATTTATTTGCCACCACCTGACCTTGAAGCTCGTGAGTTAATGTTTAAACTTTACTTGGAAAAAAGACCAAGAGAAGTTGGTTTAAACTACTCTGAACTTGCAATAGCAACAGCAAACTATGTTTCAAGTGATATAAAATTCCTTTGTGATGAAGCGTCAAGAAAAGCACTGAAAATGAAATCAAGAATTTCCAAGGAAATTTTACTTGATACCATAAACAATAATAAGCCTTCTATTAAGCTAGATGAGTTGCAAAGCTATATCGCAATAAGAGCAAAAATGGAAGGTTTATCAGAAAATAATAATGACCGACCAAGAATCGGATTTAAAAACAATTAGATATGGAAACATTACATTTCAATAAACTATTGCTCAAGACTGCATTTTCTTGTATGGCTTGTGATGGCGATATTGACAAACGTGAGGTCAAACTTATTAAGCAACTGCAAAAGGAACATAAAACCTTTGGAGAAATTGACATAAATGCCGAATTGGACACTTTATTACTTGCTATCAATAAAGATGGTCATCAATTTTTGAAAGGTTATTTCAATGAGCTTACAATTACTGAATTAACAGAAGCAAATGAACTGAAACTTATTGAAGTTGCAATTGACACAATTAAAGCAGACGAAAAGGTAGAATACAGCGAAATCAAGTTTTTTAAGGTGATTCGTTCAAAGCTGAAAATTGACAATGAACCAATTCTTGAAAAACATCCTGATTTTGAAGACTACTTGGAACAAGATATTATAACTGATTCATACTTATCAAGGTTGCAAGACGACTTTTTTGACACTCATATTTCAAATGAATTTGAGTTGATAAGTGAAATTGATGATGATATTTTTGATAACGTTAAAGACAAAAATGAAGAATAGTGAAGCTTTGATAAAGATTGCTCTAGCAATTCTGCTGTTTTTGTGCCTGTTGGATATGCCATACGGATATTATCAATTTGTCCGTTTTGTTGCTCTAATTGGTTTCGGAATATTAGCATACAAAGCAAATGAACAGAATCAGAAAACAGAAATGATTATTTACGGTGGACTTGCCCTACTCTTTCAACCATTTTTTAAAATAGCACTTGGAAGAGAAATGTGGAACATAGTTGACGTAATTGTCGGAATTGGATTAATTGGAAGTTTGATTATGAATAGAACGAAAAGCCAACGCTAAAAGCCATACACATTTGCAATTCGCACCAGCCGACACACAAGCCAAAAATTACAAAAGAGTATGTCTTTGCCAACGCTGACAGACGAACGAAAATAAAGTACGACCGCACAACAATGGCTATACGTAATGCGGGCTAAAATGCTTATATAAAAGCAATTACAATAAACAAACTAACTGCTAAACGGAAAGTGAAGTGCCTTAAAATCCCGCACTACGCATAGCCGAGCCGTTGGCATTCATTATCACGAACCGCAGAACAAATAACAAACCATAGAATAAAAAAGAAAAATGGCAGAAAACAAACTAAAGTCACTAACCGAAATTTTTAACGAAAACTTTTTTAGAATACCTGACTTTCAGAGAGGCTATTCGTGGGAAAAAGACCAACTCGAAGATTTTTGGGAAGATATAATTAATTTAAAAGAAGATAGAATCCATTATACAGGACTTTTAACTGTTGAACCGATAACTAAAAAACAAATTGTTTCTTTAGAAAAATGGCAAGACGACATTTGGCTATTTGAACGAAATTTAAAAGCATATTATTTAATTGATGGACAACAAAGATTAACTACTTCTATAATTTTAGTAAATGAACTTCTAAATAAATTTGATGACGAAGAAGGAATTAATTTTGAGAACAAAAAATATTGGAATAATAAATTTCTTTACAAAGAATATGGAAGCGATTATAAATCTTTCATATTTGGTTACGAAAAAGACAATCCAAGTGATGAGTTTTTTAAAACTAAAATTCTAAATCAAGAATCTTCAACTGCTGACAAAGTTCCAGAACAAACACTTTATACTGCAAACTTAAAATTCGCAAAGGATTTTTTCAGTAAAAAGTTAAGTAAATTAGATAAATCAGAACTCGAAGAAATTTTTAAAAAAATAACTGGAAAATTCAAATTCAATTTCTACGAAATTGATGATGAATTAGATACTTATGTAACTTTTGAAACTATGAATAATAGAGGTAAATCTCTATCAAATCTTGAGTTACTAAAAAACAGACTTATTTATTTATCAACTATGCTTGAAGTTGATGATTCCACAAGAGCAAGAATAAGAAAAGACATTAACGAAACTTGGAAAACGATTTATGAATTTTTAGGAAAGAACAAGCATAATGCAATGGATGATGATGATTTTTTAAGAAATCATTGGATAATGTATTTTAAGTATGATAGAAAGGAATCAAATTCTTATGCTAAATTTTTATTAAATAAAAAGTTTACTGCTAAAAATACAATTACAGGAAAAATAGAATTAAAAGACATAAAAGATTATATCGACAGTTTATCAAAATGCGTAAAATCTTGGTTTTATTTATTCAATCCACAGTATTCAGATTATTCAGACAATACAAAAGAATGGTTAGAAAAACTTAATCGAATTGGTATGAGTGCTTTCCCACCTTTATTTATGGCTTCAATGACAAAATCGGGAGAAGAAGAATTTCTAAAATTACTGCAAGTAGCAGAAAGGTTTATTTTCCTTGTTTTTAGAATTACCCAAAGACCATCGAATACTAAAAACAGTCATTTTTATAGATTAGCCAACTCTTTCTATTTTGGAAAAGAGAATATGACTTTACAAGCGACTATTGGTAATATAATTTGGCTTACTGCTGGAGAATCTGGAGAAGGAGAAGACTATGCTTATCACGGCTGGTTTAATTTAGACAAATTTCAAGGATATATTAAAGACCAATTTGAAAAATCAGACGGATTTTATTCTTGGAATGGTTTAAGGTACTTTCTATTTGAATATGAACTTCATTTACAAGGTAATGCAAAAGGAAACGAAAAAATTAGTTGGTCTGATTATAGCAAACGTAAAAAAGAAGATACAATTGAACATATTTATCCTCAAACACCAAAAGATAATTGTTGGACTTCTGAATTCAATAACTATTCTAAAAAACAGAGAAGAATTTTATTAAATAGTTTAGGAAATTTGGTGCTTTTAGGTCAATCAAAAAACTCTGAATTTCAAAATAAATGTTTTGATTTTAAAAACAGACACGTAAATAAAGAAGGAAACGAAGTTGGATTTTTCAATGGTGCATATAGTGAGATTGAAGTTTCATCATATAACAAATGGACACCAAAAGAAATTGAATTAAGAGGAGAAAAAATGCTGTCATTTTTAGAAGAAAGATGGTTTATGGATTTTGAAGAATGGAATGACGTGAGCAAGGAAAGTTTACTACAATTGAACTTCCTGAATGCTGAAAAAATTGTGAACTGAAAAAAATAACGAAATGCCAACAACGTGTATAATTAATTGCTTGGTTTTAGGCTACTTACGAAAGTCCTCGCGGACTTTCTATCTGTGTTTTATTTGCTAACTTTAGTGCTTAAATCACGCAACTAATCATACACAAAACCGTTGGCAACAATTAAGACAAAATGACGAAAATATACATTGATGATTCCGTTCACGAAAGAGGTAATTTTGTTATTAGTGGAATAATTGTGACTAAAGAAAATATTGAAAACCAAATTTCTGAAAGTCTAAAAAATAACGGGTTTGACCCTGAAAATTATGAATTCAAAAGCGGATTAAACTATAGAAAATATCCTAAAATGTTGAACGTAAGAAATGATTTAAAAAATATCATTTCTTCAGTCTGTAAAATAGGACTTGTTGTTTTACCAATTGAGGAAAGACAAAATATCGGAATAGAGACTTTTAAAGGTCTTAAACAAATAATAAACTCAAACGAATTTGGAAAAGATATTGGAATTTATGTTGACGAAAATTATTTCAGAAACGTAAATGTAGGAAAAGAATATGCAAAGGAAATTGGGTTAGAAAACTATGAATTGAATTTAGAATTAGATTCAAAGAAATTTAAAGGAATTCAACTTGCTGATTTAGTTGCTCATTCTTGTTCTACAATGTTACTTGAGCAATTAAAAATTATTGACAAAAAAGTAAAAGCAGGCGATAATTCTGGTTATGAACCTGATTTAGAGATAGAATTAGGATTTGAATTATGGGCTGGAATTAGATATAATCTTCTTGGAGAAATTGATATGGAGAGGTTTGAAACAGGAGATGGATTTCCTATGAAAATGACAGAACCTTATGGACTTTATATTTCTGAATTTTGCAACAATGAACTAAAGGAAAATGCAAAAGAAAGATTTGGAGAAATTTATATGGGATGTATACATTAAATAACTGTTGCCAACACCGTATAAAATTAATTGCTAGTTCTAGCCTACTTACGAAA
>TARA_R110002074_G_scaffold26626_4_pt1 | contig 11526 bp, 3 predicted proteins | sample TARA_R110002074 | Tara Oceans TARA_R110002074 (sample SAMEA4397215) | marine metagenome | biome: Polar Biome; feature: [MIX] marine epipelagic wind mixed layer (ENVO:01000061); material: water (ENVO:00002006), including particulate matter (ENVO:01000060) such as... | depth 10-100 m
CTAGATTTCCTACTAATTTGAATCAGAATATTGTAAAACCTTTAACATCAGAGTTTACATTACCTACATTTGCAAAAACAGATTTTTCAGCTTATCCTGAAGTAGGAATAGATAGTCAGTCAAATCCATATGTTTCTAGAGTTCAAGGTCCAGTAACAAATGATAGATCTTCTAAAGTTGGCTGGGGTCAATTTGATGAACTTATGTCTCCTTTAAGGGAATACCAATAAATGAAAAATAAAATAACAGTAAAAGATGAAAATAAAGGTAATTGATAAAGATGATTACATACTTATTACAGAATGGTGGAAACATTATGATTGGGAACCAGTTCATCCTTACTTATTAAGTAATAATGGATATATAATATCAGATGAAGATAAAAATATTGTAGCTGGATGGTATGTGAAGACAAATACTCAAACAGCTTTGATTGAATGGATAGTTAAAAATCCTAAAACAAAGCCTAAAAAATTTATTAAAGGACTTTCTTTATTGTGTGAAACGATAGAAGAACAAGCTAAACAAGATGGATATAAAATGATTATAACATTTTTAAAAAATGATAAACTAAAAAAGTTTATGAAACGTAGAAAATATGAATCTGGTGATACTGGAATAAATAATTTTTTAAAGGCTTTGTAATGGCAGCAACAATAACAGCAGCAGCAGCATTAGTCGGAGCAGGAGTATCATACTATAATTCTAAGCTACAACACGAGGAAGCTCAACGATCAATTAATGATGCTAATGATTTAGAAGATTTAAATCAAAAAAAAGCCGATGATATACTTGAGCAAATAGGAAGTGAAGAACTTCTTTATCAAGATGATTTAGAGATGGTACAAAAACAAACTGCTTTAGCTGAAGATAAATTACAAATGCAAACAGCTAGTGCTTTTGAACAGACTGGTGATGTATTATCTGATATAGTTGCTGGAACTTATAATTCTAAATATGAGGGTGGTGCTGGTAAGAGAACTGCTAGAAAAGCTAGAGCTGCTATGAAAGAAGAAAGCGTAGACTTACTAGAATCATTTGAAATGGGACAAGCAGAAATAGGACTTCAAAATGAAGATGCAGAAAGACAAGCTGAAATACGTAAGGATGAAATCATTGGTGCTCTTGAATCTACTTATATGGAATTAACTGGAGATGATATGCCAAATATTGGAGTAGATAGTACTATACCAACTGATCCTTTAGAAGATGAAGAATATAATGAATCTGAGGATGGAGGTTAAAGTTGGCTGGTGAATTTATGCAACTACTTGCTTCTCTTGAGAGAAGACAACAAATGGAATCTAATGCTGATGCTAAGATTGTTAGTTCTTTAATAAATGCAAAGAATGAACAAGAAGCACGGGCACATCAATCAGAATTGAACAGACAACATCAAGGCAATATGAAGATGATGGAGTTTGGTTTAAATGATCAAAAAAGTTTAAATAAAGAAATAGAAAGTAATGAAACTTTACTTGAAGGATTAGGTGTAGTTATACAAGAGCATAGAGATTTAAAAGATGATGATAAAACAGAAGCTGGAAACAATCTTTTAAAACTTAGTTATGATAATCAAGCAATTGCTGTACAAGGTTTAAAAGAAAAAGGTAATGATATAGAATCTAGATTAACTCAAATAGATTCTGAAAATCAAACTCTTGAAAATAGACTTTCTACATTGAAAACTAGAGTAAAAGAATTTAGTAATGTAAACAAAGCTTTAACTAATTTTTCTTCAAAACTTTATGATCAAGAATCTGGTCAACCATTAGGTGATTGGGAGATTGATAGTGTAGAAATGGCTAAGTTTATTGGTATGAATCAAACTGATTTTGATGCTGAAGTAGATAAGTTTGGTGGTGGAGAAGAAGGTAAGGCTGAAGTTGAGATGAGATTAAGAAGAAGATTTTCTAGCTACACTAAAGAGAAGATGGAAGTTCTTAATAAAGTATATACAGTTCAGAATCAAAAAGTAAATAATATTAAGATTCAACAAGATATTGGTTTACTACCAGCAGCTAGTCAAAAAACATTTGGAGTAATGGAAAAAGCATGGAATGATAATGTTGGTGAATTAAATTCTACTATAACTCAACTTGGACAACATTTAAGATATACTGATGAACAGATGGATGATGATCCAATATTAAGATATTTTCAAGGAAGTACTGTTCAAGCAGGTTCTGGTATTAGTGGTTTAGATGCTCATGTATCTGGTCTTAGGACAAGAATGGCAGGTACTATAACAGAATTTAATAATAATGAAGTTCAAATTCCTTCTCAGTTTCAGAATGATCCTATGGCTATGGCTAAATGGTATAGTGGTCAGATAGCTTTATTTGATAAAGATTGGAAAAAAGATAATCCAGATTATGCTGGTACATTTGATTTTAAAGACAGTCAAGGAACTGAATATGTTAATGTTCTTGATGAGCAAAATAAAATAGAATTAGCTGGAAAGAGAATTGGAGAACTTGATTTAAGAGCATGGCATCCAAAACAACCAGATGCAGTTTTATTTGGAGCTATAGATTTCTTTACAGAGTATACAACTGTTATGGATTCTTATTCTTCAATACAAGACCAACAGAAATTATTAGAACAATCATTTCCAGTAACTATGAATATCAATAGTAGAGGAGCAAATTCTACTACAATTAGACCTGATATTAGTGGTCAACCTTTAGCTAATTCTAAAGAAGCTCAAGATAGAATAGATAATATTGCTGATATTGATGAATTTTCTAGAGATAATAATCTTGATCCAGCTACTATTTCTAAGATGGCTAAAGATTCTAATGTAACTGTAGCAGATTTTATGAAAAACTATGGTAAAAAAGCTGATTTGAGTTCCATTAGTGTTGCTGATGCTAAGAGAATGTACTATGGCGGAGATGATTATATTAAATCTGGTTCATCTAAATCATCAGAAAGAGCTGTAGAAATAATAGAAAGATTAAAGTCTATTGAAGATGGTAAAGAAGAAGCATTTTCTAGATATATGAGTCAACATGGAGATGAACAAAGACAGAATATAGCAAAAGATAGATGGTTTAATAAAAGTTTTATGGGTGGTCCTTGGGAAACTCTTCATGAAGAAGGTGCTGATTTAGTAGATGAGTTAAGTATTATAAAAAATCTAGCTATACGGGCAGGTGTTACGTTAGATGTTGATTTATATAATCATTATTTAGAGGGTATAGGAGTAAGTTATGTACATAGACAACATATGGTTAATCCCGATTGGGATTACATAGATAATGTCTTAACAGCACCAGTTAGGTAGGCAAATGCCTAATCAACTCCCAGATAGACTTACTGTATCATTGCAAGTAATGCAAAGGTTTAGAGATAGTGGGCAATCTTATACACCACAAGATATAGAAAGAGCCACAGAAGAAACACTTCATACTATTAGAGAACAACATTTTGCTAATATGCCTAGAGGGCAGGCTATGTATGGATATGAGGGCAAAGAAGCTTCTGCTGGTTTCCTTAAACGAATGGTTCATACTGCTTCAACTATGGGACATAATCTTGTTGCTGGTAGTATAGGTTCTGCATTATCAATGTCTGATTCAGATTGGGCTGTTAGAGCATCTGAAGATATGAGAAAATGGGCACATGAATCTGTAGCTGAAAATGTAGCTAGAGATCCAGAGCTTCAAGCTTATTATGCTTGGAAAGAAGATGAACCTTCTTGGGCTGGTGGTTTTGATACTACAATGAGAGCTATGTCTGAAGTAATTCCTTCATTAGCAACAAGTATAGCTGGTACTGCACTTGGAATTGCTATGGCACCATCTACTGGTGGAGGCTCTTTAGCTGCTACAGTTGCCTCACTTGCTCCAATGTTTTTACTTGAAAATTCTAGTCACTATATAGAACAAATGAATTTGATGGTTGATGAGATGGGTATGAGTCCAGAAGAAGCCAATGAATATGCTGGTGTGTCTGCTCTTGCTTATGGAGTTTTAGCCGCTACACTTGAAAGAGTTGGTGCTAGAACAATGATGAAAGGAGTACCTGGACTTGACCAATTTGTACCAGAAAAAGCTATGATGAGAAAGATTACTGAATCTATTGTTAATTCTGGTGCTAAAAAAAGTACAATAGCTAGAATGGGTATGAATAATATAGCTCGTTTAACTAATGTTATTGAGAAAGCTATGGTAGAAGGTGGTACTGAATGGTCACAAGCTATGTTAGAAGCTACTTCTTTATACGCTACTGAACATGATTTTAAAAGTGGTGCTGATTTCTTAAAGGTTTTAGGTGAATCAGCTAAGAGTGAAGGAGTCTTAGAACAAGCATTTGGTGGTGGAGTAATGGGTGTTCCATTTGGACTATTTTTACCTGGAGGCAGTAAGGCTATATCTTCTAGGCAATCTCAAAAGATAATGGATAGAGTAAGGGAGAAGTCAAAAGCTGGTGGTTTTGATGAGGCTGTAGAAGAAGATACTCCTGATTACTTAAACAACTATTTATCTGCTATTGTTAATCCAACAGAAAGAATGGGTTCTTTCTTAGAAAATTTTGAAGCATCTGATGATAAAACTTCTAAAGCTATTGATAAAGTAAAGGGAGATGTATCGTATTCTTCTGCTATTCTTAGATTAATTAAAGAAGATCCTACTGTTGTAGCAGCAATAGAGAATCATACAGATCGGGATAGATTATTAAGATTAGCTAGTCAGAAATTAAATAAACAAAACCCACAAGAAAGACAGATTGATACAGAAAATACTGATGAGATGGTAAATGCCATTAAGATGTTTGCATCTAAGGGTAATATTACACAAGCTAAGACTCCATCTGATTTAGCTCAGTCACCAGAAGAACCAAGTATAGAATGGAGTGGCGACTTAATAGATCAAACTCCAGATGAAAATTTATTTTATCCTAAACTAGAAGAAGAACCTACTGTTACTGACCAACCTAGTACTGCTGAAGAGCCTGTTGGTGAAGAAATATCTCAACAAGCAATTGAAGAATTAGAAAAAAGAGTTGGTGGGATTTCTAAACCAGTAAAACCAATAGTAGAAACTCAAGAAGATAGAAAAGTAAATGTAGGTAAGGTTGCTGTTGTAGCTGATATTAAAAGAGGAAAAGTAAAAGCTTTATCTGGTAAGCAAGTTTCTATATTAGCAGCAACAGCTAAAATGTATAAGGTTCAAGAGCTTGATGATTCTGGTCAACCTACTGGTCCTCAAATGTATGTCTATCCTAATGAACTTGGAATATATGAAGGAGAAATAGCTCCATCTACATCTCAAAAAGTAGTAGAAGGCAAAAAGAAACCATTAGATATTAACCAGAGAAAAGTATCAGATGAACTTACAGCAGAAGATTTACTTGGTAAAGAAGAAGCTGTTGAAGAGAAAACACCTCAACAAGAAATAGATGATCTTAAAGTACAAGCTGCATATTTAGAAAAAACCTTTGTAGTTAAAGGGAAAGAAGGTCAGCCTTCTTACGTTCAAGCACAAAAACAAATTAAAGAAGCTGAAGCTAGAATAAAAGAACTTCAAAAACAAGAGGAAACTGTTAAAGCACAACCTGAAGTAGAAGCTGAAGTTGATCATACTGTTCCTGAAAAAAGTGGAATGCGTAAAAACCCATTTGAATTTGCTAGTGAAATAGAAAATAGACCAAAGGATGTTGATGTTCGTACTAAGTATGCATTAGCGTGGGTTGAATATTCTAACCAAAGACCTGATTTAAAAACTGCAAAAGAAGAAGCATTAAAAAATATAAAAGCACTTGAAGATATGAAAGTTAGTGGTTTTAGCAAAGCTGTAGAAGCAAAAGCAAATGCTAAAAAACTAAGACAAATGCTTGGTCAGGAAGTACAAGAAGTATCTCAATCAGAAGTAAAAGCTGATGTATTTTCAGCATTAGCACCAAATACTGTAGAAGAAGATGCTGTATTAAAAAATTTAGATAAAGACTTACCTCCAAATACTCCTGACGTTAACCAACCAGTTGAAGACCTTACTGAACTTGAAGAAAATATTAATGATAATCAATTAAGAGCAGAACAAAGAAAGAAAGATTATATAGTTGATGGGGAATCTTATAAAAGAGTATCTAATGTAATAGGCACTACATATACTGGTAAAGGTTATCCAGATGCTATAAAGGCAGGAAATATAGTTGATAGTCTTGTTCGTTCTTTCTTTACTGAAGGAGAAACCCCAGTACATAATGACCAAGAAATAACTAAAGAGTCGTTTGATTCATTGATGAAAGCTTTAGGTGCTGTAAAAGAACAGATAGATCAGTTAGGTCTTACTGTTATGTCTAACAATATAATCACTTGGGATGATTCTAGCGGTGTAGCTGGAGAAGTAGATTTGTTAGTTCTTAATCCAAAGACTGGTAAGATTCAGATATGGGATATTAAAACTAGTAAAACTAGAACTACTAGTAAAGCCTATAATAGAAAATGGAAAGGAAACGAATTAGAAAGAAGTAAAAAAGATCAACATTCAATACAGCTTAGTGCTTATAAAAGATTAATTGAGAATCAATATGGTATTGAAGTAGAGAAGATAGCAATCTTTCCTTTCTATATTAATTATAATAAGGCAGGTAGAATTACATTTCTTGAAAAAGAAAAAGGATTAAAACTAGGATTTAATAAAGCATTTACTGATACTGTTATTCCTCCTAATAAAATGTCTGCTAATATATCTAGTGTTGCTCCAGAAGTAGTAGTTGCCCAAGAAGCAGTAGCTGAACCTAAACCTACTCCTGTTGTTTCTGAAAATAAAAAAATACAATTAGCTAAAGAGAAGGCTGCTATAAATGCAGGATTTAATGATTGGTATGAAGTAAATGATGCTCTTGGTATAAATAGAACTGCTGCATTATTCAATGCTCTTAGTCAAGAACAAATTAAAAAAGCTGCTGAACAACAAGAATTAACTGGACGAGGAAGAATAGAAGACTTGGGAGGTCTTGTTAGAAAAGAAGTACCTCCAGAACCAGTAGCTCAAGAAGAGCCTGTAGATCCAGATGATTTAAGTGATGCTGATGTAGAAAAACTTAAAAATACATTATTTGGTAGAATGGCTGATCCACAAACAGATCAAGAAAAAGGATATGAAACTGATGAAGATGTACAACAAGAGGATGATGATGACGATCAAACTTTCTTTCAGAAAGAAAAGTCTTCAAAGATGCCTAAGATTGTGGATAATCCTGAATTAGCAAAGAAAATAGTAGCTAGACTTCGTAAGTATTTTGGAAAGTATATAACCGATGAAACATTTGAAGGAACTTTAGAAGACAATGGAAGAAAGGTTGTTGGTGTTGCTTTTAGAAACATAGCTATGTGGTCTAAGACAGATGCAACAATAGATACAATGCCTCACGAATATGCTCATATATATGTATCTTTAATGAGAGAGAGTAGTCTAGTTAGAAGAGGTATAAAATATTTTGGTAGTGAAGAGAAACTTGTACAGCATATTGGTGAGTACTATGCAAATAGAATACAAAATAAAAGTGTACTTCAAAGAATAAAGATTTGGATAAGACAATTTGCTAATACATTAAAGAATATATTTAAACCAATGCCTGATGAAGTTATTGGAAACTATTTAGCTGAAGAATTTTATCAAGGTAAGTGGGAAGGTGGATGGGATGCCCCAAGAAAAGATTCTCAATATGATGCTTATCTTAAATACCAACCACAACAACCAATTGATGAAGAAGGAATAGCTAGTGGAGTACCTACTCATAGAATAAGTGCTAAAGATATTCCATCTGATTTACATCAAAAAGAATTTTTTCATAAGGTGTTTGGAGTTCATATAGAAAAAGCACAGATACCATTTCTTACTGAGTTAGCAAAAGATAATGAATCATTTGATGATTATCTTGTCGCTATAAAAAGTTGGGCTAAAGATCAAGCTAATGAAAAATCATACAGAGTTAATATTAGAACTGATTTTGATGCTGCTGAATTAAATGAACTTAAAATTATGTATTTAAAAGACAGAGATAAGATATATAGATATGTAAAAGGAAAAAAAGAAGGTTTATTTACTAGAATTTATCAAACATTACTTCTCCCTGTTGGGAAAGGAACTAAGGATGTTGCTCCTAATGTTGGAATAGCACCATTAGAAAGATTAGATACTGGATCTAAAGAGTCTCAGTCACATGCTACAAACTTTGTAGAAGAAGATATACAAAGAGGACACCATGATAAGAAAATTATATTTCTTCCAATGAGAAATATTTTAAGCAAATGGTTTAATAAAGATAAAAATAAGGATGTTTATTGGCAGGCAAGTTCAAAGCTAACTGAAAATTTATTAGATAAGTTAGAAAAATCATACGTTAGTAAATATATAAGACAACTAGTAAAATATGGGGAAGATAAAGCTAATCTTTTATTTGTGCTTGGGATAAAAGGTGGAGACAATGATGCTATGTTGATTGGTAAGGCAAGTAAAGACTTTTCTAGCTTTACACAAGAACAATTTAAGAATTACTTGAATGAGGAAGTTCAAGCTGGGAGAATGAAAGAATCGCAACGTGATGTTATACTTGAAGAGTATGTTATGGATGAAGAAACTGCTGTAGAATATGCATTAGAAACTATCAATAGAAAAGATGTAATGAAATTTGTTGAACTTCAAGAAGGTGAAACATTAAAACAAGCAAAGATGAGAGTTGCTAAAAGTTTAATACCAATGATTAAGTCAATTCCTTTTGCTCAAGCAGCATCTATTCATGAATATATGAAAGCTATTAAGTATAATAAATATGCTATGGATGAGAAACATATATTAGATACTTATACAAGACTTAGTATTGATTTATCTGAAGGTTATTCTCCTAAAACAAATGATAATAGTCTTCAATCTAGTATAATGATTGTTCCAAAAAATACTATTATAAGATCTAGAGATAAAATAACTGGTGAATTAATAGAGCAGCCTGGACAAAGATTAAAGACATTTGAAGATACAGATGGACAATTAATGACTGGTAGTCAATGGATGAAAAGTCTTGGTGAAAATATAGGTACTCCTAATTTAGCAGCAATCAAAACGACTATAAGACATAGAAGTAAAAATGGTAACGACTATCTAGGAATGAAACATTTACAGATGGTTCCATTTGATAACCTAGAGTTTTATAAGCCAGGATCTGATATTCCATTTGCCAGAGTAACAGAATATGAAGGTGAAACTTATTTTGAAAAACTAGATGATGAGGGATACCCTTTATTGGGACAGGACTTTGATCATATTGGTTCTCCTAATGAAGCTAAACAAAGGTCTGGTAAATTTCTTGAAGATTATAAAACACACGATATAAATGAAAGTGATGTTAAAGTTATACTTAATCCAGCTAAATCAAGTGATACAGCAGCTCATCCAATAGCATTAGGAGAAATATTATTAGATCCTAATATACTTTCTAATCAAGATAAGCCTGAAGCGTTAGAGTTAGCAAAACAAATAATAAAACATTATGCAGATTACGATAACAAAGGAAAACTTGTTGGTGGAGTAGCTAAAGAATATTTAGATATGCTTAAAGCTATGAGAGAGAATCCAAAGACATTCTTAGCTGCTGTTCGTAGAACATTAGAAGAAGGAAGGATACCTACTGAAGCTGAGAAGTGGTTAGAAATTCTTGAGAAGACTGAAGGTGAAGGTATAAATCATAAGTACATTACAAACTTATTTGTTTCTTATCTTAACAACATTTATTTTAGTAATGGTATATATAAATCTAGAAAAATGGGAAGAGGGAATGCAACTCATGGCTATTTAAAACCTGTACTTAATATGGGAATCCAAGAAGGTTCTGTTGCTGTAAGCTCTGATAATACTACAGTTTATAATAAAGCTATAAAACATTGGGCTAAGATTAATGACCATTTAAGAGTAGCAGCTGAACAAAGAGGTGAAAAGCTAAATGAATTTCAACTATTTAATCGCTACACAAGGAGAATGGATGGTAATGAAAAGATTGATGTACTAAATGAAGCATTAAGTCAGCAAGAACTTCATGTCTTAATACATAGACAGCCTATTGCCAAAGTAACTGGTGTTGTCACTAGAAGAGTTCAGATGTTAGTAGCTGGTGGTCATGGAGATACTATATTTTTAAATGAATCTGATGTTACAGAAGTACTTGATGGTGACTATGATGGTGATCATGGATTCTTAGAATTTATAGAAGGTGATTTATTAAAGGCATACCAAAATTGGCAGAATAGTGATACGTTTGCAGAGAAAGATAAAGTTGTTGCAGTTCCTATGTTTGGAGAGAAACTTGAGGATACAACTTCAGATGTTACTTACTTAAGTAAAGAGTCTAAAAATTCAGCAATTGTTGGACAAGCATCTGTTAGTGGTTCTCAAGGAAGAACTACAAATGCTAAGACAGTAATGACTCAATTAGCTTATAAGAATTTAAAATTATATATTCCATCTTTAGAAGGAGGTTTCTTATCTTCTAAAAAGCCTAGTGATTCTGTTGTTATGGATTACATACCATTAGATATTAACCAGTTAAATAAAAATAATGGTGAATTAATAAATATTATAATTAGAACTAATAAAGACTTAATTGTAGATGAAAATGGAGATCCAGTTATTCCATCTAGAACTGATGATGGTTTTTCAATAAAATCAAAAGATGATATTTTCTTACAAACTACAGTTGAACATGAACTTGCTATACTACTTCAGATGTCTGTTGATAATAAAAAGTTTGGTTTACTCAGTAAAATAGGATGGGATAATGATTTTATTATAAGGAGAATATTTCAAAGAAGTGACGGAGATGAATTAAATAGTTCTAATATACATACATTGAGAATTTTATTTAGAGTCCAAAATTTTAGTAGTCAAAGAGCAGGAAGAACAGATTCTAGAAATGTAGCAAGTATGAATAGAGTTGTTGAAGATAGTTCTACATTAGCTGAAAGATTTTTTGATCCAGAAACTGGTAAAAGAATATCTAAAGAAAATGTTGGTAAACAATATATAGAAGAATTTAAAGCATTATTAAAAAAGAATAAATTTAGATATAAAGGTGAGAACCCAGATAATATAAGTACTAATGGCTCTATAACTCCAGGAGAAATTCTTATTTCTTCTGTTGGTAGAGAGTATAATAAACTTGTTAATGAAATAGAGAGTGCTGAACAAGCTGGTTCTCATTTCCTAGACTGGGCTGAAACAGCTTATCAAATAGCTCACCAAAGATCTATTAATGAGCTTGGTAATACTCCTAATTGGTTCAATGAAGATTCATGGTCAAATCAAGAATTACTAGAAGCTTATGAATACTTAGTAGTACCTAAACATGATGTAATTGATTCAGAAGGAAATCCTACTGGTAAATTATTATCTTTAAATGATAAATTTTGGAAGATATATAATGATGCAGCAAAAGCAAATAGAGATGATACTCCAATACATATATCAGCAGATTATAATGTTGAACTTAGTAAGTTTGTAGAAGACCATATAGATGATTGGATGT
>TARA_R110002074_G_scaffold75207_3_pt1 | contig 11508 bp, 9 predicted proteins | sample TARA_R110002074 | Tara Oceans TARA_R110002074 (sample SAMEA4397215) | marine metagenome | biome: Polar Biome; feature: [MIX] marine epipelagic wind mixed layer (ENVO:01000061); material: water (ENVO:00002006), including particulate matter (ENVO:01000060) such as... | depth 10-100 m
ATTCAAGAAGCTGGCCGGCGGCGGCTACTTCAAGATCATCAACCGCATGGTGCCGAAGGCGCTTTCGGGCATGGGCTACACGGCCGACGAGATCACCGACATGATCAACTACGCGGTCGGCCACGGCACCTTGGAAGGGGCGCCGGGGATCAATGCAGAAACCTTGAAAATCAAAGGGTTCACAGACAACGTTCTGAAAAAGCTTGAAGGGTCTCTCGGCGAAGCCTTCGACATCAAGTTCGTGTTCAACAAGTGGAACCTGGGTGACGCCTTCTGCCGCGAAGGTCTCGGCATTCCGGCCGACAAGTTGAACGACATGAGCTTCGACATGCTCAGCTATCTCGGCTTCTCCAAAGCCGAGGTCGAGGCCGCCAACACCTACATCTGCGGCGCCATGACGCTGGAGGGCGCGCCCCACCTGAAACCCGAGCACCTGTCCGTGTTCGACTGCGCCAACCCCTGCGGCAAGATCGGCAAGCGCTATCTTTCCGTCGAAAGCCACATCCGCATGATGGCGGCGGCGCAGCCCTTCATCTCGGGCGCCATTTCCAAGACCATCAACATGCCGAACTCGGCCTCGGTCAAGGAATGCAACGACGCCTACATGCTGTCCTGGAAATTGGGGCTGAAAGCCAACGCGCTGTACCGTGACGGCTCCAAGCTGTCGCAGCCGCTGCAGTCGGCCCTGCTGGACGACGTCGACGCCGAAGAAACCCTGGGGGATGCCGTGGCCGCGGCCCCGGCCAACGCCACCAAGGCCGAAATCGTCGCCGAGCGCATCGTCGAGCGTATCGTCGAACGCGCCCAGGAACGCCGCCGTCCGCCCAACCGGCGCAAAGGCTATATCCAAAAGGCGTCGATCGGCGACCACAAGGTCTACCTGCACACCGGCGAATACAGCGACGGCAAACTGGCGGAAATCTTCATCGACATGCACAAGGAAGGGGCTGCCTTCCGTTCGTTGATGAACAACTTCGCCATCGCCATCTCCATCGGCCTGCAGTACGGCGTGCCGCTTGAAGAATACGTGGAGGCCTTCACCTTCACCCGCTTCGAGCCTTCGGGCATGGTCACCGGCAACGACACCATCAAGATGGCGACGTCGATCCTCGACTACATCTTCCGCGAACTGGCGGTGTCCTACCTGGACCGTAACGATCTCGCCCATGTCGAGCCGGCGGATCTGCTGCCCGACACCGTGGGTGACGGCTCCGACGAAGGCGACCTTCCGGAAAATGCCGAGAAGTCCGGCATGATGGAAGCCGTGGCCCAGCTGACCAGCCGCGGTTATGTGCGCTCCAAGCAGTTCATGGTCGTACAGGGCGGGCGCTTTGGCGGCGAACAGTCCGGATCAACGGCAGGGGCCGTCCGCACCAGCGGCAGCAATGGCGGCGGCAACGGCGCCGGTGCCACCGTGCAACGGGCGGAAAGCACCGAGACGGTGCTGGAGATCGAGACCAGCGTGATCAGCCAGACCGACAGCAAACTGGACCAGATCCGCGAAGCCCGCATGAAGGGATATGAAGGCGACTCCTGCGGCGACTGCGGCAACTTCACCCTGGTGCGCAACGGCACCTGCATGAAGTGCGTCACCTGCGGCGCCACAAGCGGATGTTCATGATGCCGCGAACCGGCATCCCATCCATTCAGGAATCCTCCCTGGGAAACTTGGGGCGTGCGGCGGGCTTCGGTCTGCCGCACGCCTCTTTTTTGGCCTGACGATCTGACGTTACGCCGCCTTGTCGCACCCGCCGCCGGCATTCCGTTCGCAGGCGGGTTTGCCATGTCCCGTGACGACAAGAAAGACGGTTTGCGGTTGTCCCCCATGTTCTGCTACAACCCTGAAAACCCTGCCCAAACGATCCTTTTCCGGGTACGGTGATAATCAACGTTTTGAGGGATTGTTAATCTGTTCAAGCTCTACTCGCTTGAACAGTTGGGCTTTTTTTGGATGACCGGATCAAGACCGGCACACTGGGACAGGAATGGCAGGTAAGAACGACCCCATCCATTTTGTCGCGGTCGATGACGACCCGATGATCCTTGACGCCATCACTTCCATGTTGGAGGCGGCGGGTCATCGCGTCACCGCGTTCACGGACTCCAAGGAAGCCATGGACAAAATGGTCGCCCTGGCGCCCGACTGCGTCATCTCGGATTTGATGATGCCGGACGTTGACGGATTCCAGCTGTGCAAGTTCGTGCGCGGCAATGAAGACCTTGCCGACACGATCTTCATCGTGCTGACGGCGAAAAGCTATGAATTCGACGTCAACCGCGCCTATGAATTCGGCGCCCACGGCTTCATCCGCAAACCCATCATCGCGGCAACCTTCCTCGACAAGGTCAACCGCATCCTGCGCGACGACATCGAATTGTCGTTCTGGGGCGTACGCGGCACCCTGCCCGTTTCCGGCGAAGGCAGCTTGAAGTACGGCGGCAATACGAACTGCGTAACCCTGCAGTTCCCGCGCGATCAGATCTTCATCTTCGACGGCGGCACCGGGATCAAGACCTTCGGCGACAAGCTGATGGCCAACGGCCGACGCAACATTCGCGGCCGCATCTTCATTTCCCATCCCCACTGGGACCACATCAACGCCATTCCGTTCTTCGCCCCCCTGTACCGACAGGGCAATGAGTTTCAGATTCTCGGCGCCAACCAGGGCGACATTTCCATCCGCGAAATCATCTCGGCCCAGATGGATGGCGTCTATTTCCCCATCACGCTGAAGGAATTCGCGGCGCGGGTTTATTTCCGCGACCTGGAGGAAGAGGAATTCGAGGTCGACGGCATCCGCGTGAAGACGAAGCTTCTGAGCCACCCGGGCCAATGCCTGGGCTTCCGCATCGAGTACAACGGCCGCGCCATCTGTTACGTCACGGACAACGAAATGTTCCTGGAAAACAGCGACGGTTATAACCCGCACTACGAGGAAAAACTGGCCGAGTTCGTGATGGGTGCCGATGTCCTGATCACCGATTCAACCTATACGGACGCTGAATACGCCACCAAGGTAACTTGGGGGCACTCGTGCATTTCCAAGGTTGTCGAACTGGCCGACCGGGGCAAGGTGAAGACCCTCTACCTCTACCACCACGATCCGGACCAGGACGACTCGGCCATCGACGCCAAGCTGGAAACGGCCCAGACCCTATTGAAGGAGCGGGGCAGCGACACCATCTGCATCGCGCCCAAAGAACGCGACACCTTCTATATCTGATTTTCCCGCGTTTGATCCGCCCTACCCGGCCGCGCCGGGCGCCAGCCTTATGAAAGGATCCCCCACATGACCGGAACCGTTGAAGCCCGTTTGAAGGACCTGGGTATCGAACTGCCCAGCCCGTCGGCCCCCGCCGCCAATTACATTCCCTACACCGTCGTCGGGTCGACCGTGTTCGTGTCGGGCCAGGTCTGCGTGTGGAATGGTGACATCATGTGCCGGGGACGTCTGGGCGAGGACGTCTCGACCGAGGACGGCTATCAGGCGGCCCGGGTCTGCGGCCTCAACCTTATTTCGCAAGTTCGCGAAGCCTGCGGCGGGGATCTGGAGCGCGTGGTGCGGGTCGCCAAGTTGGGCGGTTTCGTCAATTCGGCCGCTGATTTCACCGATCAGCCCGAGGTCATCAACGGTGCTTCCGATCTGATGGTCGAAGTGTTCGGCGACGCCGGCAAGCATGCCCGCTTCGCCGTCGGCGCACCGTCCCTGCCCCGCGGCGTGGCGGTCGAGGTCGATGGGATTTTCGAAATCCGCTGACCCGGCGTCGGCGCTCAGCGCGTTATCAGGCGCTCTAAGAATTCCAACATCCGCGCTTTGGCCGCCGGGTCCTTGGCAACCACGTGCAGGTTTCCCGTAAGCCCCAGGACCTGCATCCCCGTCGTGCCCACGTAATCCAGACATTTGATCGGCCGTCCCTTGCGCCAGGGATCGTTCTCCGAATAAACGGCAAGCGCCGGTTCTTCCGCAGGCCCCCTGTAGCCCGTGGAACAGCGCGTGCCGCTCATGATGCGGCCTTTGAAGGCGCTGCCCGGATAGGACGCGACGGCGTTGGAGCCCTGGGAATGGCCGAACAGGAAGATGTTGTTCCAGTCGACCCAGGAAAACGCCTTCAAGCCGATAAGGGCCCGGTCCAGTTCCTCAAGCCGCCAAGCGATGACGTTCTTGTAGATTCCCTTGGGCCCGGCGCGGGAATGGGTCTTCGAATCGCAAGTCCTGACGCGCGATGGCCGGGCAAAGCTGTCGGGCGCGACGACGACGAAGCCCGCCTCGGCCAGCATGCCGGCATTGGTGCTGCCCGAATTGCCGAACCCACCGCAGCCGTGCAGATAAACCACCACGGGCCGGGGCGGCCCCTTGGCCAGGCCGTCCAGCGCCCGCGCCACGGACACCAGATCGCGTGGGCCACCCAGCACGCCCGTGCCCAGGGGATTGGCGTCGGCGGGCACGTAGAAATGCGCCCGTTCCCAAGTGCGTTCGACCGCCCCAGGGCCGAGGGATTCCGGCGGCACTTCGTCCATGCCGGCATCGGCGGGGCCGGACGCCATGACGAGACCAAGAACAAGAGAAAACAAAAAGGGCCGCACGCGCATCACACCACCCTCCATAACGCGGTTGCCGATCGCGAACCGCGCGCGCAGATTAGTCCTGATGGAACCGGCCGAGAATAGAGAAATGAAGCGTGTGATCTCGCTGCTGCCGAGTGCGACGGAAATCGTCGCGGCGCTGGGCTGCGCGGACTGGCTGGTGGGACGGTCCCACGAGTGCGACTTCCCGGACGGAATAGAAGCCCTGCCCGTCTGCACGGCCCCGCGTCTGGACCTGTCCGGCAGCAGCGCCGAGATCGACGCCAAGGTGAAGGCGGCCGTGGCCGACGCCGCGTCCGTCTACGAAGTCCTGCAAGGGCCGCTCGCCGACTGCGCGCCCGACGTCATCATCACCCAGGACCAATGCGAGGTCTGCGCGGTCAGCCTGTCCGATGTCGAGGCCGCGATCTGCGCCTGGGCCGGCCGGGAGACGCGGATCGTGTCGCTGAAGCCGATGACGCTCGCCGACGTATTTGCCGATGTTGAACGGGTCGCCGATGCCCTGGGCCTGGCGGACCATGGCCGCGCCGTGGCGGACGACCTGCGCGACCGGGCGCGGGCGCTGACCGCCCCACCCAAAGGCCCCCGCCCCCGCGTCGCCTGCATCGAATGGACGGACCCGTTGATGGCGGCGGGCAACTGGGTACCCGAACTGGTCGCCATGGCGGGTGGCGAAGACGTATTCGGCACGGCGGGGGAGCACGCGCCCTGGATCACCTGGGACGACCTGAAATCCGCCGACCCGGACATTATCGTGTTCATGCCCTGCGGCTTCGGGCTGGACCGTTCCACCGAAGAGGCCCGCCTACTGATGGCCGCAGAGCCCGGCTTCAAGGACTTGAAAGCCGCCCGGGCGGGCCGCGTCTACGCGACCGACGCCAACGCCTATTTCAACCGCCCGGGGCCGAGATTGGTCGAGAGCCTGGAGATACTGAACGCGATCCTGAGCGACAAAGCGCCCACCGGCGCCGGTTGGCTTCAAATCGGGCTTTGACCGCTCTTCCGCGCAGATTATTTGCTTCAAAATATTAGAATTTGTTTATAAGCTATCCTTTGAGGGAATTTTCGGGAGGGTGTCTCATGGCGTGTGCCTTGCGATACACCACGACGGGGGACAAATTCAAACATGCCTTCACACTTATTTCTGCGGCAATATTGGTGTCGGGGTGTAACTTTCTGGTCAAGGATAAAGAGGGCAAAACCAAGCTCAATACATCCCTGATCCACATTCACGACCCGGCCCTGAAGGAAGCCGCCGACAAGGCGCTCGCCGACTACAAGGAATTAAAAATCAGCGAAACGCTGGCCGTCGAGCGCGCCAACGTGAACCGGATGGTCGAACGCGCCATCGCCGCCGCCGCCCGCGAAGGAAAGCGCAGGCGCGAGAACATGCTTGCCGTCGCGGCCTATGAAAAATACACCCTGGCGCAGCTTCTGGCGTCCGAGCAGGATGACGTCACGGAAACGTTGCAGCTGCGCCTGTCCAAACTCGGCATCGCCAAGCTGACCGACCCGTCCAATTCGAAAACCATCAAGACGCTTTATGGCGCGGATAAGCTGCTCAAGGACTATCTGGTCGCCGTCGACGCCAGCACGCAAGCCCGCGCCGAAGTGATCAAGGCCGGATGGACGCCGCCGGTCTGCCTGACCGACACTGTGCCGGCCAGCGCGCCGCCGGCCGATGACGACCGTTTCAAAGCGCCGAAGATGGGCAAGGACGTCCCCGACGCCATCGCGGCGCAGGTCATGGCCGGCCAAGATGTGTCGGCCGATGTCGCGGCGCTTCCCGAAGATCTCCGCGGCAAGGTCGAAAAACAGATCGAGACCTACACCGCTGCGGTGAAGAAACGTGGTGAGCTTTTCACCAAGGCTAAATCCTACCAGGCGGCCTGCATGACCGAGGGCGGCCTTGCGCTGAAACTGGCGGGCGGAAAATCCTGGAACGGTTATTGCGCATCTTGGGCCCCGTTGCAGACACCCGACCCCGTGAAACTGGAAGACCTGGTCGATAAGATGCGGGACAAGACGAACTCCCGCCTGCTTGCCGCGTCCCAGGTCCGGACGCTCACCGACGCGGCGGAATTCGAAGTCTGCAATCGCAGGTTTCTGGCCAAGCGCCTGACCGTCGCCGAAGCGGCGCGCAAGGAATTCGAGGCCCGCGCCAGGGAACTGAAAAAGCTTTTGAAGAAGGACAAGACGGACAAGGAAGAGGCATCGCTTGAAGACATCGTCAAGAAGATGAAGAAAGCGGCCGAACTCGTCGCCAAGGTCCCGGGGGTCGGCAAGAAAGTCATCACAGACGAACGGGCCAAGGCGATCAATTCGATTTTGGACGCCCTGGTCACCGGAGAGTTTCCGAAAGAAGATCCCCCGACCGAAGAGAAGCTAAAGCGCGCGACGATGATCGCCGCATCCGTGGGACAACTTCTCAAGGTCCTGCCCGGACTTGCCGACGCGACCAACCGGCCGCTGGTCAGCGCCCTTCGGCTGGAACAGGCGATGCTTGCCGCGGACCAGAAAAACGCGGACGACCTCTACGCCAACGACATGGCCTACCTGACGGAGGCGCGATCCCTTCTGACCGCCTTTGCGAAGGAGTTGCGCATTTATACGGCCGTCTACGGGAATGTGTGCAATTCCACGGGCATCATCGACGGCGTTTTCCAGCACCCTTGCGACTTCAGCGAACTGGATCAGGCCCTCAGAACCGCGCCGTTCAATAAACCGATTGTCGAGTTGATCACCCAGGAGGCGCCGGCCGTCCCGTTGGACACGGCGACGAACCTCTATATCGCCGTCGCACTGTATGGGATCGCGGTGGAACAGGGATACGCGGATTTCCACGCCGCCCATCGGCGGATCGCGGCGCTGCCCATATCACAAACCCTGTTGCGGGAAGAAACCACCCTTTCCAAATGGGATGCCTTGCTGGAAGCGCCGCTGTCGCAGCTTGCCGCTTATCATTCCGGCGGAATCACCGATGAAGAACTCACGGGTTTCATTGCGACGCTGATCCAACTGGGTCTGCTCAGCGCCATTGTAGGGGGAGCCAACTGATATGCGTAAACACCGGTCCCCGGCCTTCACCGCCATCGCCGCGCTGACCGTGACGGCCGGCCTCGGCGCCTGCGAGACGCCACAGCAGGTGACCGACCTGACAGCGGCGACCCGCGACAATTTCGTCGCGCTCAAGAAGCAGATCGGAAAATTCGAGACGACCGCCAAGTCCCTGGACCGGCGGTATGCCGAAAGCCTCGCCAGGCAGGAAAAGAACCTGGACGACACCTTCGAATCCATGCGGGACACACAAGACGTGTTCCTCATGCGGACCGGGGCATCGGTCAAGGCGTCGAACGCATTGGTGGGCAAATGGCTGACCTATGACGCCGGCCGGTTCATGAACCGCGAAGCCGACGTCGCGGCGCGCACCGAAGCCATTTTGGCGGAACGCAAGACCGTTTCAATCTCGAAGGACAAAGCCGAAGCCATTGAGGAAAACCTGAAAAAGCTCCTCGATGAAACCGACCTTATTTCCCGTATGGAGTACTTGGCCGGGGCGATTAAAGCCGCCTTGAAGGACCAGGAAGAAAAGGAAGCCGCCCAATAGGCAGGAGCGAACGAACCCGCCGTTCACGTCGGCGGACCCCGCAAAAATTCGCACCGCCGCGGTGACGCATGAAAGGATTGACGAATGGCTGATCAAACGGATCCCTGGGCCGCATATAAGGTCCAGTTGAAGAATCAGCAGGATATCCACGACTATATACAGGACGAACTCAATCACGGCGCCCCCAAGCCCATGCGGAAAAAGAAGCTGCAGCGCCTGCACGAAGAAAACACCCGGCTGGCCCCCTATGTCCTGGCGAACGATTGGTCGAACCAGACCATCTTCAAGCTGCCGTCCGCGCAGGGCATTCAAAAGATCAACGATGATCTGAGCGAGGTGGAAAAGCGGGTGAACAACGACCAGGCTGCGAAAACATCGCTCCAGGTCGCCACCCTGATTCTGGGGACCCTGGCGACGCTCAAGAATTAACCCATGTGTATCGGGGCCTTTCCGGACCGGGAGGCTTATCTTAAGATGCCCCATGCCCGACGGACGCGACGCGGTCGCCATCAAGATCATTAAATCCCTCTCCGAGGTCTCGCCCGAGGCCTGGGATGCCTGTGCCGGAACGGACAATCCTTTCGCCCGCCACGCCTTTCTGTCGGCGCTGGAGGATTCCGGATCGGCCACGGGGGAAACCGGCTGGCTCGGCCAGCATCTGGTGATCGAGGATCCGGCCGGCGGCATTGCCGCCTGCGCGCCGCTGTACCTGAAAAACCATTCCTACGGCGAATACGTGTTCGACTGGGGCTGGGCCGACGCCTATGAGCGCGCCGGCGGGCGCTATTATCCCAAGCTGCAATGCGCCGTGCCGTTCACGCCGGTGACCGGGCCGCGCCTGCTGGTCAATCAGGCCCTGCCCGACGGTCAGCGCCGCGAGATGCGCCTTGCCCTGATCGCCGGTATGGCGCAACTAGCGCAGAACCTGGGCGTGTCGTCGCTTCACGTCACCTTCCCCACCGAGGACGAATGGGAAGCGTTTGGATCAGCGGGCTATCTGCAACGCATCGGCCAGCAATTCCATTGGGAGAACAAGGGGTTCAAAACCTTCGACGACTTCCTGGGCGAGCTATCGTCGCGCAAGCGCAAAAACATCAAGAAGGAACGCCGCGCCGTCCATGACGCCGGCCTGGACATCCGCGTCCTCGAAGGGGCCGGCATCACCGAGGCCCATTGGGACGCCTTCTTCCAGTTCTACATGGACACAACTGACAAGAAATGGGGCCAGGCCTATCTGACGCGCCGGTTCTTTTCCCTGCTAGGGGAACGTTTGGGCCGGGCCGTGGTCCTGATCGTGGTGGAAAAGGACGGCCGGCCCGTGGCGGGCGCTTTAAACCTGCGGGGCGGCGACACGCTTTATGGCCGCAACTGGGGCTGCGTCGCCGACTACAAATTTCTGCATTTCGAAGCCTGCTATTATCAGGCCATCGACTATGCCATCGCGCACGGCCTGAAATGGGTCGAAGCCGGGGCCCAAGGCCCCCACAAGGTCCAGCGCGGCTACCTTCCGCGCCGCACGTTTTCCGCCCATTGGATCGCCGATAAGGGCTTTCGCGATGCCGTTTCCGGCTTCTTAAATGACGAATCCAGGGGAATCGAGCGGGAAATGTCCGCCTATGGGGCATTCTCCCCCTTCAAAAAATCAGAATAAAATCAATTTTCTATACAAATTTTTCAAAAATCGCGCGCAAGTGTGATGCCGGTCACGTTTCCTTTACCAATATTCCCTAAAGTAAAGGGGTTATGGAACGCTATGTGCAAATTTACCTGCTGACCGCCGCCACCCTCGTCGCGGTGCTGCTGCTGTCGGCGGCGGCCATCGCGGCGCCACGGGTGCCCGATACGGAAGGCATGGGGATCAATCCCCTGATCCGCACGGCGGCGGCCCTGGCCCCCGGCGCGGATTGCATCCGCCACGGCCGCACGGGCGCGGGCGAAGTCCTGGTCAACAAATGCAATGCCTGCATGGTCGTCGGGGTGACCCGCCTGCGCCATGGCTATTCCAACCCGGAAGTCCGCAAGTTCAACGTCATGGCCAACATGACCCTGCCCCTACCGTTCCGCGGCCCGGGCCGAACCAGCCTGGGGTCCATATATCCCTGCAAGCAGGCCAATCTGGTGAAGCCGGAAACGCTCGTCGACGACAGCAACAAGACATGCATCACCCTTGAAACGGACAAGGACAACGGTGGGGTGTTCCTGGTGAACAACTGCCGCGCCTGCCGCGCCGCCCAGGTCGTGCGCATGGCCGCCAACGGCAAACCGCTCGGCAGCCAGTCCTACGTGATCGGCGCCAAGGGCAATCTGCGTTTGTCGTCGCAGGGTGCGTCCATGGTCGGCCTGACCCGCGAAGCCGACTGCCCGCAGGTCGTCGGCCGCTAGGTCTTCTCCCAATTCTGTAAAATCTGTTCCGCCATGCGCAGTGCCAGCGGCGCCCGTGTGCCCGTGGTCATGCCGTCGGCGATGATCGGCAGCAGTACCTGGACCCCGCCAAGGGGATCGTCCGCCACGAGGCCCCGCGCCTTGACCTGCGGCCGGTCCGCGACACCCGCGTAATCGGCGACCGGCTGCACACAGGTATCGACGCCATCCAGCAAGGCAAGCCAATGGTCCAACGGCTGCTCGGCAAGATGGCCCGCGACCTCGGCGATCAGGTCCGCTTGCGGTAACCCTTCCCACTGACGCGGAACCCAATCATCGCGGTTGACGGCGCGGCAGAAATTTTCCCAGAACCGGGGTTCCAGATTGCCCAGCGTCAATTCCCGCCCGTCGGCGCAGGCATAGACCCGGTAGCACGCGGCCCCACCGGTCAGGAGCGCTGCCCCTCGCACCTTGCCCAGACCGAGTTTTTCCGCCGTCAGGCCGATGGCCTGCCAGGACAGGATGCAATCCGACATGGCGACGTCCAGAAAGGCGCCCTGCCCGTCCCGGCCTCGGCGCACCAGCGCCCCCAGAATGGCCAGCGCCGACATCACCGCCCCGGCACAATCGGCCATGGGCGGCCAGGCCATGGCAGGCCCGTCCGCCGTGCCGGCCTGACTGAGGGCCCCCGTGGCCGCCATGTAGTTCAGGTCATGCCCGGCGGCCAGACGCAGCGGCCCCGTCTGCCCATAACCCGTCAACGCGCAATAGATCAGCCCAGGGTTCAGATCCTTGGCCGCGTCGTATCCGAAACCGAGCCGGTCCAGGACACCGGGCCGGTAGCTTTCCAGCAGAACGTCCGTGCCTACGACCAAGGCCCGGAACTGCGCCTTGCCGCTCTCGGACTTGAGGTCGAGGCGGGTCACCGTCTTGCCGGCGTTGAGCACGTGATAGA
>TARA_R110002074_G_scaffold400145_1_pt1 | contig 11506 bp, 9 predicted proteins | sample TARA_R110002074 | Tara Oceans TARA_R110002074 (sample SAMEA4397215) | marine metagenome | biome: Polar Biome; feature: [MIX] marine epipelagic wind mixed layer (ENVO:01000061); material: water (ENVO:00002006), including particulate matter (ENVO:01000060) such as... | depth 10-100 m
CCCATCAAATCTGAGGCTATCTGAGCCAAACGCTGGCTCATCACGAGCTTTTTCACTTCCTCAGATTCCGTCCACAAATTGAAAATCTGCAAGAATGCCTTGCTATAGGTATCCCGCTCTTCCATCGGTCTTTCCTGTGTGTTTTTCCGCTGAACTTCAGCTGAAATCACTTCATTGAAATGTGCGACTTCCTCCGGGCTTAACACTTGCTTGAGTTTGATGTAGTTATTTTCCTGGTAAAAAGCTTTGGCCTCAGGAGAGATTGGGTAGTGTTGAGCTAGGTTATTCATGGGTTTGGGTTATTTGTACTTAAAATTAATATGATTATCTGTTATTATGCCAGTTGTCATAGTCTCTTTGGTTAGCAGGACGGAAGACCGATACTTCGGCTACGCTCAGTACAAGTGACCTAAGACCGAAGTAGCCTCAATTCTTGCTTTGACCACTTCCGCAAATGAGTTTATCTCCCTACAGGCAGAAAAGGGCATATAAATACAAATTATAAAGCTCAAATTCTAAAAAAAACAGATTCTAAAAATAAAGTGGTTTTTACTTCAACTCGTGTCAGTCCGAGCGGAGTCGAGGACAATAAATAAGTCATTAAATGTTTTTAAAAAATCACATTAGTTGTAGTTTAATACAACTTTGATATTTACTTTATATGCTGATAATTAACCTTTTGTAATTGTAATAGACCTTTTTTTATAAATTGAAATTGTATGAAAAAATACTTCGTTTACATACTAAAATGCTCCGATAATTCTTTCTATACAGGAGTTACAAATAATTTGGAAAGGAGATTGACTGAACATTCTGAAGGCTTAGATCCTTTTTGCTATACTTCAAAACGAAGGCCTTTGGAGTTAGTGTTTGGGCAGGAATTTCAAGAAATCAAAGAGGCTATTGCTTTTGAAAAACAAATAAAAGGATGGGGTAGGAAGAAAAAACTCGCAATGATTAATGACGAGTGGGATAAATTGAAAGAATTAGCGAAATGCAAGAATGAGACTTCCCATAAAAGTTTTAAGGATAATTTATAGACCAAAACTGCTAAAATGCTTCCTAGGTTGAAGGGGGGGCTTCGACTTCGCTCAGCCTGACAACGACTACGCTCAGCCTGACTCCTACTTGTTCAACAATGAAACGACTGCTATCAGCATCTACGACTGCCCTACCAATGATAGTTTATATTTTTACCGTTACTCGTGTCAGTCCGAGCGGAGTCGAGGACATTAGCTTCACTTATTTAAAAAAAGGGGGGGGCTTCGACTACGCTCAGCCTGACAAACGACTACGCTCAGCCTGACAAACGAAATCGGTCAGCTTGACAAACGACTCATAGTGGGACTCTGTGAACTTTTAGGTTAAAAAAAAGCCCCAGCGAAATCATCCACTGAGGCCTCTATCATTGTAAAATTTATTTTCTTTTTCCCAAAAAGCGTTCATAACCCTGTACGTAAGTGCAGGGAAGTTGATGTAAGTATAATCTATAGCCCTGTCCCGATAGCTATCGCGGAGGGCGGAACATAGAGTTTCACCCTTTCAGGGTTATAGTCATTTGCTATTCCTACACCCCCGGCTTTGCCGAGGGTTATGAATCGTTTCAATCCTTCGGATCTTTTTCGGACGTTCAGCGCCTACCTTCGTGTCTCACCAACGATTATTGATTCTACAGTCGAATCGTCCCTCACTGCCATCGTTCGTTTTTCACGCTCGATTTCAGATTCTACAAACGAACCATTCTCTTAGATCGACTTTTTGTTTTTTAGAGAATTAGCGCCGTGGCGCCTTTTCGGAAGGCATTTATTCCCTTGCACCCTTTGCTTGAACTTTGCGTACACTGCGGTAAAAAAAACAAAAACCTCAGCAAACGAATCTGCTGAGGCTCCTTAGGAAAGGTAAAACTTTACCTTATTTTTTCTTTCTGTCTTCGAAGATCTTATCGATCAAGCCGGTGTCCTTTCCACCTGTACTATACTTGTTCTTTTCAAGATTGTCTAAGTATTTGTCAATGTAATCCTGACTTAGCTCCGAGCTATCTCCGTACTTTTCACGAAGTCCATCCAGTTGCTTATGCAATTTTGCTTTGATCTCGGCATAAGCTGGATCATCGTAGACATTGGTCATCTCATTAGGATCCTTCTTTCTATCGATCAATTCCCACTCGTCGCTGTCAAAATAGTAGTGAACCATCTTATACTCCTGAGTAATAATCGCATAATGACGCTTCACCATGTGAATAGATGGATACTCATAGTAATGGTAATAAACCGCTTCACGAGTCCACTTGTCCGTTTCGCCTGTAAGCAATGGCAACAAGCTTTCGCCCTGCATATCCGCAGGAGCTTCTATACCGGCAGCCTCAAGGAATGTCTGCGCAAAATCAAGATTCTGAACCATCTCGTCCGACTTTGTACCTGCCTTTACTCTGTTTGGCCAAGCCATCAAAAGTGGTGTTTTGAAAGACTCATTGTACACAAATCGCTTGTCAAACCAGCCATGTTCGCCCAGGTAAAAACCCTGATCAGAAGTATAGACGATGATCGTATTTTCCATCAAATCATTTGCTTCCAAATAGTCCAATACACGACCTACATTCTCATCCACAGCTTTGATCGTACCTAGGTAATCCTGCATGTAGCGCTGGTATCTCCACTTCATTTTATCCTTTTCAGTCATGGTAGGATACGCTTTCTTGAAGTCTTCATTGACTTTCATATAGGCCTTATCCCAGTTTGCACGCTGAGACTCAGTCATTCTGTTCAATTCTCCTGTGAGTGCAGCCTTATCCCAGCTTGAGTTCTCTGGAATACCCAACTCATCCATTACCTCAGGATACACTTTGGAATCTCCACCCCAGTGCATATCTGTGAGCAAATTCATCTCCGCTTCATGCGCAGCTCTGCCTCTTCCTGAGTAGTCATCGAATAGTGTAGCTGGCTCTTTGAACGAGCGATTGGTAAACTCCTCTACGTGACGCTCAGCAGGAAGCCACTCGCGATGCGGTGCTTTATGTAGGTACATCAACATAAATGGCTGATCAGCCTTACGCTCATTCTGCAACCAATCCAAGGTCATGTCTGTGATGATATCCGTCACATAGCCTTCTACCTTGATCTTTCCTTCATTTTTGGTAATGAAATCAGGATTGTAATACACGCCCTGACCTGGCAAAATCTTAAACTGATCAAAGCCTTTAGGGCTGTTTCCAAAGTGTAGCTTGCCAAACATGGCCGTCTGGTAACCCGCATCCTGAAGGATCTGAGGGAAAGTCACATTGGTCGTATCAAAAGGAAAGTGATTATCCACCTTGCCATTGATGTGAGAATGCTTTCCTGTCAAAATCGTCGCACGGGAAGGCGCACAGATGGAATTCGTCACAGAAGCATTCGTGAAGAGCATCCCCATTTTTGCTATACGATCGATATTAGGCGTCTCGATAAGCGTGTTATCATAGGCAGAAATCGCCTGATAGGCATGATCATCTGACATGATAAATATGATGTTTGGCCTCTCTGCGGGTTTAGTAGCCTCCTCAGTCTTGCAGGCAAATGCAAGTACAGCTAAGGAGCCGAGGAAAATTGATTTTAAACTGTGTTTCATATTAGGGCTGGTTGTTTTAGGTTAAATTTTTGTTCGCAATGATGCCAGTCGCCAGAGTTTCTTCAGTTTGCTGGATGTCCGATGACGGGTGCGGCCTCAGCAATAGCTTTTACCTCTACTTTTAATACTTGAATTTTCATACTGGCAGAAAGGCAAAGAGACAAAAGCATCATAAGATATGCTAAACTCTAGATTTTAGGCTACTTCCGTCTTCGGTCTTCGGTCTCCCGTCTTCGGTCTTCGGTCTTCCTCACCCCTTAATAAAGGATTCTTCAAACCTCAAGAAGTGACAGGTATACCCATTCGGATTTTTCACCAGATAATCTTGATGATAGTCTTCTCCAGTCCAAAACGATACAAATGGCTCTAAGGTAGTTATTACCTTGCTTGACCACTTTCCAGATGCATTGACAATAGCTATCATTTCTTCGGCTTCGGCTTTTTCCTCCTCATTTTGGTAGAAAATCGCAGAGCGATAGCTCGATCCCATGTCGTTGCCTTGCTGATCTATTGTAGTAGGATTGTGCATTCTATAGAAGTAATCCAAAATCTCCTTTAGGGATGTTACATTGGGGTCATAAGTCAATTCTATGCCTTCAGCATGTCCTGGATGGTTTTTATAGGTCGGGTTTTCATTTTGACCGCCTAGGTAACCCACTTCTGTATCCACTATCCCTGGACGAGTTCTGAAGAGATCTTCCATGCCCCAGAAACAGCCGCCTGCGATGTATGCCTTTTTTGTATTGCTCATTTTATTTCAACTTTTTATCAAAGTAACAGATGGCCTGAGCCTTTGATTCCTTTCCTCCTAGCCATCTGAAAAGATACCTGAAGTGTAACATACTCGAGCCAATTCACTTATTTCGTAATTCCCCACATTTGGCATTAAAAACCAAAATCAATCACATTTAAGTTTGACTTTTAGATTAAGGCTACTTCGGTCTCCGGTCACTTGTACTGAGCGTAGCCGAAGTATCCGTCTTCCAGCCTTATAAGCTAATAATTAAGACTAATAGCATCGTTTAAAGAATCATATCACTTACTATTCCTCTTGTTATACACTTCCATGTACTCATCCAAGAAGCGCTTATCATTGGCATCACTGTCGCCATATTTGGTCCGCACTTCCTCAAATTTCTTGTGCATCGTCTCACGAACCTCTGCATACTCAGGGTTATCGTAGACATTGTTCATTTCGCGCGGGTCTTTTTCCAAATCATACAATTCCCATTCATCCACGTCATAATAGAAGTGAATAAGTTTATATCGATCGGTGGCAACCCCATTATGCCGCTTCACGCTATGCTCAGCAGGGTATTCATAATAGGTATAGTACACAGCATCACGCCATTCTTTGCTTTCTCCACTCACCAACTTTCTAAATGATTCACCTTGCATCTCTTTAGGTACCTGCAATCCCGCATAATCCAAGAATGTAGGAGCAAAGTCTAGGTTTTGTACCAAGTTTTTGATGGTTGCTCCAGGCTTGATCTCTTTTGGGAATTTCATCACTAGTGGCGTACGGAAAGACTCCTCGTACATAAAGCGCTTGTCAAACCAGCCATGCTCGCCCAAGTAGAACCCTTGATCAGAGGTATAAACCACGATGGTATTTTCAGCGAGGCCATTTGCTTCCAAATAATCCAAGACCTCACCTACTCCATCATCCACAGACTTGATCGTACGCAGGTAATTTTTGATGTAGCGATTGTACTTCCAGATCGCGATCTCACGCTTTTGCTCTAGTGTTAAATCCTTCTCGGCTATTCCTCCAAATTTTTTCAGGAATGCTGCATTTTTAGGATCAAAAGCAGCTCTCCAAGCTTTCAGTTGCTCAGGATTGAAGCGTCTTAAATCTCCAGCCAAACCAGTGCTATCTCCATTTGGATTTACTTCAAGCATCAAGTCACGACCCCAACGCATAATTTCGTCAATCTCCATCTCTTGCTCACGAGCCGCCGAACCTCTACCCTGATAATTTGTTTCCTCGTCAAAGAAATTGGCTGGTGGTGTGAATTCCTTATCATCATATAGAGTCAGGTACTCTGGAGCAGGCTTCCAATTTCTATGAGGAGCTTTTTGATGATAAAGCATGACGAAAGGCTTTTCCTTATCTCTACCATTTTCCAACCAGTCCAAAGCCAAGTCAGTGGTGATGTCTGTGACATAACCCTCGATACGCTTTTTCTCCCCATTGATTAAAAAGTCCGGGTTATAGTATTCGCCTTGTCCTGGCAACACGATGGAATAATCAAAACCCTGAGGCTGTCCATCCAAATGGATTTTTCCTATCAAAGCTGTCGCATAGCCATTTGCCTGCATCAATTTTGGGAAATTATCCTGATCCCAATTGAAGGGCTGTATGTTATCCACTTTGCCATTCATGAAACTATGTTTCCCTGTCAGCAGAACAGCCCTAGATGGAGCACAGATAGAATTAGTGACGGTAGCTCTAGTGAAAATAGCTCCCTCTTTAGCGATCCTGTCGATATTCGGCGTTTCGTTCAACCCCTCACCATAAGCAGAGATAGCCTGATAGGCATGATCATCAGCCATAATAAAAATGATGTTTGGCCTCTCAGCGGGCTTTTGTTCCTCTTTAGAACTGCAGCTAATTGCAAGAGCGGTTACTAAAAAAAGAAAATAGATTTTTACTCCAGACATACTTTAATTTTTTATTGAAGTTCCAATTTATAGTTAATTAGCTAAAACACTGTACTGGAATTATGAATCTATTCCTGACACAGGAAACAAACTACTCTTTAAACCCTAAATTTATCAATGATATTTAATATTAGGCCAATAGACCTATTGATTTCACTTCTACATGCCTATTTACTACTCACATATTAAGTCGATTCAGAAGCGAGAAGGTCGATAAATTCACTCCCTGAAAATCAGAAATTAAAAATATATAGAACAAAATTAGTGCTATAGCCCTAATTTCAATAGATTAGAAGCGAAATACTGAGATAGGCAGTAGTTAGTACTTTTTATCCAGTATTCCATATCCCATGGAGATGACATCAATCAGCACAATAGACCTGATCATAATAGTAGTTTACCTTTTGGCAATAGTCATGATGGGACTTTGGTTTTCTACCGAAAAGAAGAAAACCAGTAAGGGCTATTTTCTTGCAGGCAAATCTCTTACTTGGTCAGTAATCGGCGCATCACTTTTTGCCTCAAATATTTCCACTGTCCACTTGGTAGGTTTGGCTGAATCTGGCTTCAGGGACGGCATCCTATGGGGAAATTTCGAGTGGTTTTCAGCTTTTGAACTGCTCATTCTAGCCTTTGTATTTATCCCCTTCTATTTAAGAACCAAAATCACTACGCTACCTGAATTCTTGGAGAAGAGGTACGATCAAGGTTCCAGGATAATCCTTGCCATCATTAGCATCCTGGCCGCACTCTTTATGCACATCGGGGTAAGCTTCTATGCTGGCGCGGTAGTTTTCGAGCAAATATTTGGCATCAACATTCTTAGTTCGATCATCATCATAGCTCTGGCAACGGGGATTTATACCATTATCGGTGGTCTCACCTCCGTAGTTGTCACAGAGACTATTCAAACTGTGATCCTAATTTTTGGATCACTCGCGGTTACCTTACTAGCCATATTTGCGCTACCTGATGCAGGTATTACTAGCTATGCTGAGCTGAAATCAGTCGTCTCTGCAGATCGGCTTCATGCGGTAGCCTTTGATACAGAAGCCAAAGGATTCACCTTTCTCGACATGCTGTTCAGTCACTTGATTTTGGGGATCTGGTATTGGTGCACGGACCAGACGATTGTGCAGCGCGTACTAGGAGCCAAATCCGAAAACCAAGCTAAACTTGGGGCAATTTTCGCTGGCTTTCTGAAAATCCTTCCTGTCTTTATTATGGTGATTCCTGGCATTTTGGCTTTCGCACTTTTCCGGGATGAAATCGGAACCGATACTAAAAGTGTGTTGCCTGTGATGATCATGAACCTGATGCCTATAGGGCTAAAAGGCCTAATGGTCGCAGCATTACTCGCAGCAGTGATGAGCAGTGTGGCAGCGGCATTGAATAGTTGCTCTACCTTATTGGTGTTTGATGTATTTGGAAAAATCAATCCAAATCTATCGGACGGAATGAAAATCAGAATTGGTAGAATTTCAGCCGTGGTAGTACTGGTACTGGCAGTGGCATGGTCACCTTTCTTAGGGAACTTAGGTGCAATTTTTGAATTGATTAACCAGATGTTCTCCATCTTCGCTCCATCTATAGTAGCGGTTTTTCTGTTTGGAATCTTATCCTCCAAAGGAACTTCAAGTGCTTCATTTGCCACTTTATTAGGAGGAAGCCTGATTGCTGGAGGAATATTCTTAATAGAAAAATATATTCCAATTGGAGGAGTAGAAAACTTCATTTCCAGCGCAGATGGCTTAGGAATAAACTGGCTTCGTCAGACCTATATTTTCTTCCTGATTTCCAGTTTAATTTATTGGACAGTTTCATTTACAGACAAGCAAAAAAGTACTGTGTCGGGTGATTTCTATCTGAGTATGGATTCTTCATCCACCAAAACCAAAGTTCTGAGTGTACTACTCGTGGTTATTATGCTGACGATTTATATTATTTTCTATTAAATGAGCTTTATAGAAACCTTATGAGATTCTTCAAAATCAATTTCAAATCCATTTTAGCTATAGCATTCTTTGGTATTGCAGCATTTTCCTTTGCCAAGAAAAATGAGATGAAAGAGAAGAAATCTACTCCTAACATCATCATTATTTTAGCTGATGATCTGGGGTTTGGTGATCCTGAAGTGTACAATCCAGACTCAAAGATCCCTACTCCTAACATAAATGCATTGGCAAAAAGCGGCATCAGATTTACAGATGCGCATAGCCCAAGTGCGGTATGTACTCCTACACGATACGGACTTCTTACAGGGCAATATTCCTGGAGAACCGCTTTGGAAAATGGCGTTTTATTGTACTGGGACAAACCTCTGATCGATCAAAACAGACAAACTATCGCCACCATGCTCAAAGAAAGTGGTTACAATACCGCCGCTATTGGCAAATGGCATTTGGGCTGGCTTTGGTCTGATGAGCATGGGGAATATGTGAATGACACGCTGAGCATAATGCCTCATGATGCAAAGTTACGTCAACCTTTAGCTGATAAAATTGACTTCCACCAAGCGCTTGGCGGTGGCCCGACTACCTTGGGATTCGATTACTACTTCGGTGACGATGTTCCCAATTATGCTCCTTATTCTTTCTTCGAAAATGACCGGGTTTTGCAAATCCCTGATATGATCAAGCCGGATAGTATCTATGGAAATCCAGGTCCCATGTCCAGCGGTTGGGATCTTCGCGCTGTCATGCCTAAGATCACACTAAAAGCAGAAAAGTACATAGAGGAACAGGCTGACTCAAGCAATCCATTCTTCTTATATTTTGCTCTTACGGCTCCTCATACACCGATTGCTCCTGCAGGAGAATTTCAGGGAAAAACAAGAATCGGCCCTTATGGTGACTACGTGCATCAGGTAGATTATACAGTCGGTCAAATTGTAAAAGCCTTGAAAAAATCAGGTCAGCTTGAAAATACGCTGATCATCTTCACTTCTGACAATGGTTCTCCACAGCGGGATGGCACAGAAATGTCTGGAGCGGTCGGGTCAGTGAAAGCTACAGGTCATGATCCGAGCAAGCCTTACAGAGGAACAAAAGCAGATATTTTTGAAGGCGGACATCGAGTGCCCTTCATTGTATCCTGGCCTGCAGCGATTAAAAATGATCAGGTCAATTCTCAGCTTTTCGGCTTGAATGATGTGATTTCCACCCTAGCGGGAATTACAGGAAATAAAGAAAAAAGCAGCCAATTCGAAGATAGCAGAGACTTTAGCTCGGTTTTCTTAGGCAAATCTGACAAGCCCGTTCGGGAGGATATTATCAACCATTCTTCCAAAGGATCATTTGCGATCAGAAAAGGTGATTGGAAACTAATCATGGCTGAAGGCTCAGGTGGATGGACAAATGTAGCTCAGGCAGCGAAAGGAGAAAAACTGCCCTCAATACAACTTTATAACCTGAAAACGGATCCACAGGAGCTAAACAATCTTCAAGCGGAGTATCCGGAACTTGTCAAAGAGATGTCTGCGAAACTGGAAAAATATAAGTCACAAGGCTACAGCAACCCTGATTTCAGCAAATAAACTCCCTATGGAAATCAATCAACATTCGTTACTTCCCACTTCTCCCCGCCCAATAGCAATTATTGGTGCTGGCGGAATAGTGATGGAAGCGCATCTTCCCGCATACTCGCTGGCGGGATGGCAGGTGATGGGGATTTTTGATTTGGATCAGTCCAAAGCTGAAGCTGCAGTATCAAAATTCCCGATAGTCTCAAAGATTTTTTCAGACTTGGGCGATTTGATCAAAATAGCATTCAAGCAACAAGCTGTATTTGACTTAGCCGTCCCAGCGGATCAGATTTCCCGCATTCTTCAGCAACTACCAAATGGCTCAGCGGTTTTGATCCAAAAGCCTATGGGGGAAACGCTGGCTGAAGCAGCGGAAATCCACGAAATATGCCAACGCAAAAAACTGATTGCGGCAGTGAATTTCCAGTTGAAATTCGCTCCATATATGCTTGCTGCAAAGGACATGGTGCAGAAAGATTTGCTAGGAGATGTATATGACTTAGAATTAAAAGTCTGTGTCAACACGCCGTGGAATCTCTGGGGATTTTTGAAAGGAAAGCCTCGAATGGAAGTTCTCTATCACAGCGTCCACTACCTGGATTTGATACGCTCCTTTCTTGGAAATCCGATTACAGTTCATGCAAGTCTAAGTCGGCATCCGAAAATGCAGGATTTGGCAGACACGCGAAGCTCTATCATTCTCAATTACGATGAGTTTACGCAAGCCAGAATCCTAACAAATCATGGCCATGAGTTTGGAGTGAAAAATCAAGAATCCTACTTCAAAATTGAAGGAACAAAAGGTGCCATAAAAATCACTATTGGACTTTCTCTCGATTACCCAAAAGGTCAACCCCCAAAAATGGAATATTGTCTTTTGGAGGGTAATGAAGGCTGGAAAGATATCCCACTGTCAGGAGGCTGGTTTCCTAATGCATTTATCGGAACGATGGCAGCCTTGCAGATCAAACTTGAAAACCCTGGCGCTCATTTACTGAATAGTACGGCCGATGCATTCCAAACCATGAAACTCGTAGAAAAAGTCTATCAAGCCTCTCAATCAGGCGGAACCTCATTCGAAAAAATCAGCTAATCATGCAAAAATCACTGTTCATAGCATCTCTACTTCTTTTTCTTTCGCTCGGCGCTTTTTCCCAAGAAAAAAAGAAGCCGAACGTCTTATTTATCATCTCGGATGATCTGACCACTACAGCCATCGGAGCCTACGGAAATCCAGTGCCTAAAACTCCCGCCATCGACCAATTGGCGAAGGAAAGCACGGTATTTACCCGAGCTTATACGCAATATCCAGTTTGTGGACCATCACGTGCCTCCTTCATGTTTGGCTACTATCCGAATGCAACACAGACTTATGGCTATGTAAGTGGACGTGAAAACGTAGGACCAGACAGACCGTCTTTGGCTGAGCTTTTCAAACAAAACGGCTATTACACCGCCCGAGTGAGTAAGATCTATCATATGGGTGTTCCAATCGATATAGAAACTGGATCAGATGGCACAGACGATCCAGCTTCCTGGACTGAAAAATTCAATTCTCAAGGTCCTGAGTGGCAAGCAGAAGGCAAAGCTGAATTGGTTCAAAACAATGATGATGGCAGCATCGAGCGCAAAGGCGGAAATGTAATGACTATAGTGCAGGCTTCCGGTGGGGACTTGGCGCATTCCGATGGAAAAACTGCTGAAAAAGCATCCGAG
>TARA_R110002074_G_scaffold319082_1_pt1 | contig 11488 bp, 4 predicted proteins | sample TARA_R110002074 | Tara Oceans TARA_R110002074 (sample SAMEA4397215) | marine metagenome | biome: Polar Biome; feature: [MIX] marine epipelagic wind mixed layer (ENVO:01000061); material: water (ENVO:00002006), including particulate matter (ENVO:01000060) such as... | depth 10-100 m
TACAAGTGTAGTAGGTCTTTCACCTGTACCATCACCCCACCGAGTCTCTGCCAAAGCGGCTGTAGTCGGTAAAGAACTGACTGCTATATTCCACTTTCCTTTATGACGAATGGGAGCTACTGTAGATACACCCGCAGTAGTATTTGGAGAGAAAACAGACCTAACAGGTTTGAAGCCACTAGCAGTAAGGGGCTTGATTACGTGCTTCACCCAAAAATATTGAGTTGTATTAGCAGTATCTGTCTTAACAGTATGGTCATATCTTTCTGTTGTAAGTCCTTCAGCTATTAGTATAGTATCTGCATGATCTTTGTCATTATTTGTTGTATTACAATAAACCTCTGTAGTGTGAGTATTAGTATTAAAGTCTAAAGCATTTGTCCATGTAAGAACAAAAGTACCGGGCACTTTACCTGCGCCCGTAAGACTCAATGGAGGTGCTGGAGTATTTAAGTTAACAGGAGTACCTGCAGTAATTTCATCTCCAATAGCAGGCTTTTGTACTTTCTTTATTAAGTATGCAGCATCATTGTGCTCGTCAGCTGTAATATTAACTAAGCAGTCTGCGTTTGTTGTTATGTTTGATACGCGGAATTCTTTATCAACCCATCCAAATCTTTCATTACTTATCTTCACAATATTGCCTGGAAGTAGTAAACCTCCTTTAGGCATCATTTTAAAAGATATAGTTAAACCATAACGAGACTCGTCCAAAAATTGATTAATATTAAACCTAGCATTGTAGTAGTTTGTAACACCGGGCATTCCATAACTGCCCTTTTTAGGAATACTTTTATCTTGCTTTAAGTACTTAGAGTTGAAAAATGATACAGATCTTGACTCAAACTTAGTTTGAGGATCTTTAATACTAGTACTAACACTATTATAAGACTTTTTTAGACCTCCGTCTGATATTGAGATAGACCCTATAATATCAGATTCATCAATAGTTTCCCCTACTACAAAGGTTGTAGGGGTCTTACCTTTAATATCTAGTGCATACAATCCGTTTGAATAACGCAAAACTCCGTTGAACTGTTTCAGCATTAAGTTAATATTATCAAAAACAGGATTAGAAGTAGCAACCACTTGGTTCATCTGATGACGAGTAACATTTCTCTGCTGATTAGAATCCCAGCCTATATATTTCCAGTACTTAACACTGTCAGAATCATATAAGTCGTATCCAGAACCTTGAAAAGTACTTTCTACATAAGATTTAACAACAGGGTTTCCGTCTGCAGAAGATGTCGATATATTCAGAGCTACGGTGCCAGTACTGCCTGAAGCACTGCCTGTTACTTTTGTTAAATTGAAAGCTGTAGAAGTAGACTGGTAGGAAGTACCAACAGCGGGTAAACTTGTCTGTTGCCCTCCATCAGAGTCCATTAGCCATAAGTATCCTCTATCATCCCAAATAACTTGATTACCTTGAAAAGTTTCCCAATCATTCCATTTTCTTGCAAGTTTTCCTATAACATTCGTAAACTTTAACTCTTTGTAGTACACAACGGTAGAAGCCTGCGCGTCTAAAGTTACATTAGGAGTAGTTGAAGAGTTTGCTACTACGGTTCCTTCAAATAACAAATCCCCTGTGGCAGGGTATCTATATTTATCCCCTATGGCAAAGACCGTGTTAGAAGGAACAATTACAGTAATATCAGAGGCTACATCACAATCTCGAGCGGCTTGCTTAAAGCTTTCTAGATCGATATCTGAATGTAGCTCTAAGGACGCACCATATCTTTTGCTTGTTAAGTAGTCTAATAACTGCATGGCAGGGTTTAAACTTACACGCGTATCAGGGCGTCCTGAGCTAATTGTATAAGTATCTCCAACATCAGGGAAATACTCAGGAGCCCAAGGTGAATCAACAATAGCAACGTTACCTGTGTTACTATATGCTACTATAGTTTTTTCCTGAGTAAAAGGAACTCCTTCACTGTCAAAACGTTCTAGTTTTATATGCATCCCTACGTAGTAACCGTCGGCTCGAGCAGTAGTATTTAAAATAATAGCATCTTTTACAAAAACTTCTGTAATAGTAGAGTCTAAAGTAGTTAGATTATTTCCAGTACCTACCTGCTCTAAAGTATTATTACTAGAGTCCCAAGTAACATCATAGAAACTAGAATTCTCTAAGAAAGCGGTAGAAGCTGTGTCTCCACTAAAAGACAGCATTCCAAGCTCTGATAAGTCAAGAGTTGATAAAAAGTTTAATATATTAGTCCAGTCTAGATTATAGTCTACCACAACGTTAGTGCCGTTTGTAGAGTTATTCGCGGAAGAGTCAATAGTATTTTTAGAGGCTTTAGCAACCGTTCCTACCACATTGTCTTCTGCTAATTCAGGGGCCATATACCACTTTTTAGCTGTATCACTAACTTTTTGCATGTAGTGACTAACCTTTATATCATAAGGCCAGTCCGTCTGAAATCTTCTTTGGCTCGCGCCTTTTAGATCTATAAAAGTCCACGTATCTGTTACTGTTTGAGTACCTGAAGTAATTACAGTGCCATCTACTTCAGTATGTGTAATACTAGTTCCGGAAGCATTTTTTAAAGTTACCTGCTCTCCTAACTTAAATTCTGTGTGAACAGTAACAGGGCTCGTAACGACATTAGTACTATTATAGCTTCTATCATAGTTATAACAACTTATACCTTTACCTCTAACTATAAAATCTATTTCTGGAATTGAGGTTTCGCCAGGTGCAATTGTATACTGACTTACCATATAAGCGGTGTCTAAAAGGCTATGCTGATTGCTCCAGTATTGTGATCTTTTTGAAGCAGGAAAGTAATCATTCTGTATTTTAAAACCTGAGCTAGCTGCTTTATTAACTAAAGTAGGGTTGGCTTTTTGATTAGATAGACCTGCATGAAACTGAAAAGTTGCATCGAGAGGCGAAGTAATATTATGGCTTTGTTCATGCAACATTCCAGTCGCCGAATCTGCCCCCGTAACTCCTGTATTAAAGTTTTGAGTCTTATTCTTACGAGAAACACCTCCAGAGTATCCTCTTCTCCCTAAACCAGAGTTATAGCTGAAGTAAAAGTCCTCCATGTCTAAAAGACCTGTAGCATAAGTACTAGTACTTGCGTTATAGCCTCCGAGCGCATTACCTCTATCCATTCGTCCTTTACAAACTAGATCCGCCTCAGAGTTACTAGAGCGTAGAGTTGCATCTGCTGCGTCTACACAAATACTGCTGTTACCTGCTACATATAGATCTAGAATACCTGCAACAGGCCCTTCGCATATTGCATAGCCGACATAGATTTTAGATGCATCTGCATTATCTGTATCTACAAAAATAGGTACAGAGTCGGTTTTGTTTACTCCATAAATAACCGGAAGGTACTTAGGAGATAGGTTAAAGTTTAAATCAGTACGTCTTTCAACTACGGTCTCAACCTCGCGCATTCTCTTACCGCCTGGCCAGCCTCCGTTAATATCTACCTGTTTATACGAAATCTCAATATCGTTGTACAAAGCCATTACGTTAACAGCCTGATTTGCGTGCATAAAACCAAAGTCAAAAGCATACTCTGGACGCGTTACCGCATCCATATCTGGCATACCTGTTCCATCAAGAGCTCTGTGTGCTTCGTCAACAGTCAAGCGTCCAGAAACTCTTGAGAAATCACCCCAGTGACTAGAAAGAGTCCATATAATAGAGGAGCCTTTAGAGGGATCTTCGGTTAGCTTACCATTGGAAATTATACCTTTAAAAAGTAAATAAGGTTCACCTATAATAGCATTTGTATCAATGTCTGTATGTGCTTTATATATAAAAACTTCTCTGTTCATATAAGTACTAAAAGCATCATCAGTTTTATAGGTAGTTAAAGCTTTTAACTCTTCAGATGCCAAAGAAATTGTATAGTTATAAACCTGCCAATCCAGAGAAAAGGTTCTAGTGTTATCACTGGGTGCAAGGGTATAATCAAAAGCTCTTCCCTCATCCTTAAAAGTTTTAATAATTACGTAAATACCTTGAGCATTACGAGCAACTGTAGCATCTGCCTGGTTAGCTGCGATCGCAGTAGCATCTCCTACTATATATACTTTGTCGCCTTCTTGGAAGCCTTGTTCTACAAAGTCAGTACCAAGAGGTCCTGTAAGAGTTTCTGATTGAAATCTTAATTGATCTACGGAGATAGATGAGCCTAAAGAGGCAGTATCTAAGGTTATAGTAGTACTACTTGCTTTTGCTTCTGTTGTTTCAGTAATGCTTCCTATTTTTCCGAGTTTGTTTGCATTATAAGTCTGAACGCCATTAACGTTCCCTTGAGCATCCTTACTGCCATCATTCCAAACGATATCAAAAGCACCATCTGTAATATAGGTATAAGTATTGGCTTTTTTAGAGGTTTTTCCATCTTTAATACTATTAGTTGGTTTCTCGAACTTTACCAAGTGACAATAGTTAAACGGGTCGTTATCTAGTAACGAGGTTCTTAGAGTGCTGTTTAAATTACGAATTGCCATTACGGTAAAGTCTCCTCAAGTTTTAAAGAAAATGTATATAGCCCCTCTTTATTCAAGGAGTATTCTTGTACATCGGTTGCTATGACCCTTATTAAGGGATTAGTAAAAGTTAAATCAGAATTATTTTGAGTTGCTTTTTGCAATCCAGGAATAAAGTGTATAATACGTTCGTCTGTTGCAGGTTGTACAGAGTGATAGTTAGTATTTGTTTCTACTTGGGTAACTCTATATGTCTTCTTATGGTTTGAGTCATTAGCATCTGTAATTGTAAATAAGTCTCCTGGCGTAGGATTACCTGCAGTAAATCCGTCTATTTTCATAGAAGTAGCTCCGGAAATCGCTGCTCCATCAACTTTAATTGTTCCTGCCATAGTACTATCTTGCGTAGTTCTATATTGAGGAAGACTTACAAAAAAGGGTTTTAAAGAGCCTCTTCTGTTTATTAAGAAGTTATAAACAGGTTCAAACTCTGTGCGAGTCATAGGGTTATACGATATCGAAATATCCCACTGATGACTTTTTATAGCACGAGCGACCATTCTGCCAGAGTTAGTTCTAGTTTTCATAATAGGTGATTTAGACGTTAACGATACAGCTGCAAAGCCTGGACCAGTTGAGCCTGAGGCATTACCACTTGTTCCGTCACCCCCATCTGAACCTACTTCATAGTTGGGGTCTGGTAATACATTTTGATAATCAATAGCCATTTACTTTACCTCATTCGTATTTGTATATACGTCTGTATTTATACCTTCTAAGAAAGGTTGTCCGTGCTCGTTAGCTGCTTCTCTAATCATACTTATTATGTGTCCTTTTTGTCTTATTAGTACATCTTCAACACCTGAAGCATCTACTGCGCTTATGTTAAAGTTTACGTTTGTAGGCGCACCTCCACCTTTTCCAGAAGGAATAATTTCGCCTGGAGTCTCTGGCATAAATAACTCTGGTCCTTGCTCTCCTACAACATAACCTCCTGCCCCTCTGTGCTTGTATCCAGAGAATGCGCCTTTAGGCTTAAAGTTTGTTGCTCCGGTACCTACACCGCTTTCTCCGCGCATGTATCCAAGTTCGCCTGCGGCATTGTTTCCTTTTGCAAGGTCTACTGTATTATTTCGTTCTCCAACATTTAAAGAAGTAGGAGCTGCGGCAGACGCTGAAGATCCTCCTCCTGAGTACGTCATTCCGGATATAACAGCTAACTGAGCCGCACCCATGGCGCCAAACATTGCAATACCTGGTATAGCTGCAGGGAAGCCTTTTTCAGATTCTTTCATTATTGCAGTAGCAGTAGAAGTAATAACTTGAGCCATGTTAAGCTTTTTCTTAGTATTAAAAGCTTTTCTTTCAACAGCTTCTTTCTTCTTTTCAAGTGCTTTGATTTTTGCAATTGAGCCTTTTGACTTACCGTCTCTCTTCTTCTCTGCTTCTATTTCTTTGTCTATAGAAGCTACTTTATTTTGTGCGGCGCCTGCAACAATAGAAGCTACTCCTGAAATTGCAGCACCTATTCTTTCTCCCGCTGATTTTGTATCATCGAAAGCAGTAGTCATAGTAGCAAGACCTGCTACCATTTGAGCAGGACCTGCTCCATCGGGACCTAGAGCTGCCATATCTGTTGCTACACCTTGTAGTGCGGCTCTCGTAAGATCAATAGAGGGTAGGTCACTCATTATTCCGCCTTCTGACGGTTTAAAAAGAGGTGTAGATGCAGGTTCGGCTATAACAGGTGCTTTGATATCAATATTAGTTCCATCTTCGCGAAGCTTCGGCGCCTCAAAGCCGACTTCATCAACTTTAACTGTTTTTAGCTCTTCCTGCATAGTTTTTGCTACATAGTCTGACCCTTCCTCTGACATATCACGAGCAGTAGCTACTGCAACTGGGGGTGGATTTCCCACTACACCAGCTTCGTCTGGACCTACTCCTGGCATTGCAGAGTATATTTTACCTAATATTTCATTAGTTAGTTTTACACCTTGACTTGCATCGAAGCCATCTAGCACTGCTTTTTTAAATTCTTTACTAGACTCTACTGCTGCTTTTTCTTCAGCATCTTTGAGCTTAGCTTCTCCTTGCCCGATTGCAGTATTAATAACAGCTGCAAAACCTTGACTAGCTGCGGCACCTAAAGCGGCTCTATTAGCAAGCTCTACTTCTGATTGTACTAACCCTAGTTTTTGTTTTGCTTGCTCAATAGAAAGTAGGCCTTCAGCACTTTTAGCGTCTATTAGTCTCTGATTGGCATTTAAAATATCTGCTTCATTTTGAGTTCTTTGTCCGTCGGCCTCCATTTCAGCTTGGAGCAACCTAAACTTAAGCTGAATAACGCTCATGTCTAATTCGTAGGATAACTGAGCTGCGCTAATTTCGAGTTGAGCAGTCTGTACTTTTAGTAAATTTGCTTCTTTAGATAATTTCGCAGCTACTTGAACAGATCTAGGATCTCCGAACAAATCAGTATTCTCATTCTGTGCAATAGTATTAATCATTTCTTTAATATCTTGCATACTAGTTCTCATACCCATTCTTACTTTAGATTCTTCTTGAGTAAGAGCTAGTACAGATTGTTGATGCTTAAGTCTTTCGGCAGTAGCCAACGCTATAAGATTAGTAGTACTGACCTGGTATCCAAGTTCTTGCGTGAGGACTTGGGCATTTAAAGCTATACTCTCAAGCTGTTCTTCTAATAATCCTCCGTTACCCGCCATTTCTGCAATCATTGAGTCTAAATCATTAGTTGCTATTTTATTGCCTTCTTTTCTTTTCGCATTGATAACCCGAATTTCTTCTCTCAATACTTTCATCTTTGCAAGATTAAGAGTATGCTCCATTTTTACACCTTGAGCTTTAAGAACTGCCTCTCTTGCTATGAAAGCAATTTTTTGCTTGACTACATCTTTATCTAGATTTATGGCAAGTACTTGGGACTTGGTATCTGTAGCCCCTGTTTTTCTGTTTTCCATTTTTTGAGAAAGCTGAACAAGTTTTAGCTGTAGAGATAACTGTGTTCTGTCTTCTTTAAGTATTTTTTGCTTGACGCCTAATAAAAGCTTACTAGCTTTTTGAGACTCTCCCAATGCTTTTAAGTGCATAGTTGCAGTTTCGAGTGCATCTTCTGCTACAGTATTTTGTTGTGCTTCTAATAAAAGAATATCTTGGACTAAAAGTTCTTCTTGTCTTGTGTAGCTTAGGAGAAGTTTTGCATTATCGACACTAAGTTTCTCCTTCTTCTGTTGAGTTCTTAGTCTATTTATAAGAATATTAAGATCAGTTTGCGCTGCGGTTTTTGCGTCGAGTTGTATTGTTAAATTATCTTTCTCAGCCTTTTGTCGGGCGGTTAAAGAAGCTACAGTATGTGCACTGTTCTCTTTGGCAACCGCAAGAGCAACTTTAGCAATACTTAAATTTGTTTTTTCAGTAACAATTCTTTGTACACCGACGGCAACTCTTGTTTCTTCTATTGCTATTAATTCGATAATTCCTTGCGCTTCTTGATTTACTAACTTTTCTTTTTCCTTAAACCCTTCTTTTTCCTTAGCCAGAGCTTTTGTTGCCGTATCAAAGTCTTCCTGACGAACTCCGTGCAGTTTTATTACTTTACCCATGTAAGTTGTAGTTATATTATCTAAAGTAGCCTGGGCTTTTGCTTGTGACTCTAAAGCTTTAGTTCTTTCTGCATCTACAGCGGCTAAAGCTGCTTTTTGTTGAGTTAATCCATAAGTAATTGCCATATCACCTGTTATAGCTTCGTTAAGCATTGTTCCAAATTTACCATCTACGACTAAGTTAGGATTAATTACTAACTCACCCGTTTTTTCAACCGTAGTAAAAAAAGCTTTTCTTAAGTCTGTTAAGCCTCCAAGCACTAAGTCCAAGTCTGTTTTTATAACTTGACTATTAAGAAAATCTTGTATACCTTCTTTTGCGCCTTTTGAAGCTGCCCCTACTGCGGTGACTGCACCAGATACCCCTTTTTGGGAATCTATAAAATCTTGGGTAATTTTAACCTGTTTCTTTATATCATTGCCCGCGGCCGCATAAGCACCGGCATGCTCTATTTTATAAAGCGCTAGTTTTTCCATAAGAAATTCACTGCTTTGTATAAGAGCTGTTTGAGCGGCTTTCTGCTCTCCATACTCTTCAGCAGCATTTCCTGCTTTTGCTAAGTCTTTATACTTAGCTTGAAAAGTGCCAAGTACGTTATCTAAAGCTTCGTAAGTTTTTATAACTCCGAAAATTTTGTTTGAAGAGCCTGCAAAAGCATCATCTACTTCTTGTAGGTTAGCTGCTAATTCTTTCTGTGCGTCTGCAAGGGCTTTTGTTTTTTCTTCGTAAGCCTTCGTTTCATCAGACTTGAACATATTTATGAGACCCTTCATAGCATCCCAAAGTAAAGAAAGTACTGTAAAAGCTATTCCCAGAGGCCCGAGCATTGCCATTACACCTGCACCCATAGTTTTGAAAGCCACACCTGTTGCTTTTGCAGAGATAGCTAATCCGCTAAGTGCGGTTTTAAAACTAGTAGTTGTAAGAATAGATACTTTCATTGTAGTACCTACACCTTTTAGAGTAGCCCATGTGCCTTTTAATCCCGCAGCTAAGTTACCTTGAGCAAAAGCTAACTGAGCGGTTGCAGCACTATCTTGTGTTTGTGCGAGAGCGTGTTGCTGAGTAGCCATTCCTAACTGATCAGTTATTATTTTCGCGTTTTTCTTTTTTGTATTGAACTGATCTAAAGTGTAGCCACCTTCTAAATTAACTCCATTGTGATAGACCATAGACTTCACTTGCCCATCTACAGCAGCAGTATAGGCACCCATAACATCTCCGCCTTCTTCAAGAGTTGTTACGTAATTTTTGAGAGTATTACTTGTAGTATTGAGTCCTGCAGCAGCTGATATGTTAGTTGCGGACATGCTAATAGTCGCGTTGGTAGCATTTGTAGCACTTTCTGCCATATCAGCCAAGCTACCCACAATAGCTCCAGAAATAGTAGCGCCGAATGCGGCTAGTACACCAATCAATGCTGTAGGGGAAGAAGCCAAGTAACCTACAATAGGTTCAATCATAGAAGACAATCCTCCTAGACCGCCTTTTAAAAGGTTGGCAAGAGAAGCACTTAATTTATCAAAGACATTGACATCTACTTCGGCAAGAGCGCCAAACTTACGCTCTCCTTCTTCAAGAGTTGCATTTAGAAATGCTTGAGATTTTTCATATCGAGTAAGATCGGAAACACTTTTATTAACAGAATCTGCATAGGCTTTACTGGCCTCATCAAGCCTTACCATAATACCTAATTCATCTAGTAATTCAGGTTCTAGTTTTGTAATACCTCGCGTAAGACGACTAATAGCATCATTAACATCTCTACCTAGAGCCGTTGCAGCTCCTCTCGCGACATTACCAAAGCGTTCTATAGAGCCAGGATCGATTCCTGCACTTGTAATAAGTGCTACTGAACGCATAGCTTCTTCAAGACTTACAGCATTGCCCGTGGCTTCGACAAGTCCTCGAGATAAGGTGTGCATCGCTAAACCACTGGCCTGCCCTAAAGACACTAAACCTTCTTCCAGTTGATTAGCTCGTGAAGCTCTAGAAAGGGCTCCGAAGGCTGCTGTAAGTGCAAAAACGTTAGCTGCTAAACCTGCGTAGGCACCGACTAAACCGCTCCCGCCTCCACCAATTTCACTACGCATTTTGGAAAAGCCTTTACTAGCGCTTAGTCCGGCTTGCCCAACTCCTTTGGCACCCTTATTATAGTTATTACTAGCTTTAGTAGCTTTATCTGTTGACTTTGCGGTTCTTTCAGCATCTTGACCTATAGCCTTAAGAGAGCCGTCCTCTGCAACTTTAAACGTAAGTGTGATTGTATCAGCCACTATCTCTGTCTCTTTAGCTTATCCCGTTCTCGTTTCATAGATTCTTGAGAACTTTCAATTGCTCTTGACTCTAAATATGTTAGAATCTCTAAGAATAATTCCGTATCTTCTACCCCATAGTGTTCTATGTAGTAAGGTAGGTTTGTAAAGTCTTTCCCCATATACCCTATATCTGGGTATACTCGGTCTCCTAAGTTACTAAAAGCATTCATTGCTAGCACTGCTATATCAGGGAAATCCTCCATGTCTGGAGGAATCTCTTTAGGGTCGGGATCTTTGCCCATTTGTTCACACATTTTCAAATAACGATCTCTCGTCATTTTTCCATCACGCGTCTTTAGGTACTTTTCCAGGCGCTCTAGGAGCTGGTCCTTTTGATCCTGTACGAAAGTTATCTAAATCAAAGACCACCTCATTCAGCCATGTATCAAATTCTGTAGATGAGCTTACAAGAGTTTCAGCATTATCCTGACTATACTCTAATTCTTTACTAGCGTCTTGTCCATCAATATCTACAAGTAGCAATGTTTCAAGGTGTTCTAGTGTAAGACCTTTCCAGTTCTTAATAACTGCGTTTGTAAATTCAACTACAAACTTATCTTCATCTAGGCTTTCTACAGCTTGACGAGTCTTTCTGTCAAACTTAGTAGTAGTACACTTCTTACGAAGGCCTGTTAGTTCTTTTCTAGAAAGGTTTGTTACTTCTACTTCAAATCCTTTCAGTCCGGGGAAGTCAATCCAAACTGCTTTGGTATCGACCATTAATTTTTTTAAATCCATTGTTGCTGCTCCTAAGTGCGTTAGTTGTAAGTAATAAGACTACCGAGATTGGTAGGGTTTTGGTTCATTATCCAATCATAACTCTGTGAAAACGTATCACCAACATTATTTCTATTGGTAAAAGAACACGTGCTTAGATTGAACTTAAAGCCTCTAAAGGAGCTGCCCGATAATCCATTTCCTGCTGTTATAAGAACTGATACATTCTTTTTCCAATTTTGTACATCGGAATTGAAGGTACTCAGCACATACTGTGCAACAGAACCGGATAAAACTCGCTTCTTTAAAGTGAAATTAGAGGGGTACATTGTAGTATTGACATTATGAGTATT
>TARA_R110002074_G_scaffold70855_1_pt1 | contig 11461 bp, 7 predicted proteins | sample TARA_R110002074 | Tara Oceans TARA_R110002074 (sample SAMEA4397215) | marine metagenome | biome: Polar Biome; feature: [MIX] marine epipelagic wind mixed layer (ENVO:01000061); material: water (ENVO:00002006), including particulate matter (ENVO:01000060) such as... | depth 10-100 m
AACAGTGGTTATTGCGCTTGGGACAAGGTTGGTTGAGTCTTGCGCTCCAACAGCTTTTGTTTCAGGTCTAAGCACAACTACTCTGGTGTCACTTGTTTCAGTTCCGAAATTAACAGGAAAGGCGTAAGGAAACCCTGAAGATGCTTGGTTGTTTAGAGCAATCCAGATATTTGCTTTGTCTTGGGTGATGGCTTCCACCTCACCAGAAAATCCATCCCATGAGTTACTTCTAACCAAGTCCGATAAGTCCTGAAACTCAAACCCTAAGTCTCCTTTATCTGTTACAGCAAAGAAGGACCTAGCACCTGTACCTGCAAAAATCTTTCCACCCCTACCTATCGCAGCCTTGTAGTTATTAGGGTGGTCGTAAGCACCTGCCTCTGGCTCAAGGTCTTCAAACTTGTTTGTAGCCCTGTCGTACTTATACAAGCCGTCACTTTTTCCAACATATAAAATATCTGACGATGAAACTAAATTAGTTACACTTTTATCTGAAGACCCAACAGTGATTGCATTGCCCCAGTTTGCAGTGCTGCTTACTATGTTTCCGCTAGATATTCTGACTTCTACTCCAACAGATTTAGCAAGGGAGATGTCTCCGTTTGCGTCTCTGGTTACAGCAAAATGGGAGGCGTAGTCTTTGTTGTTGCTACTGGTTGTACTAGGCGTAGCCCATGTCGTTCCGTTAGTGCTGTACTTATATACCTGATTTGTCCCAAACCCTATAAATAAAGCAGGTGACGCTGAGTCGTGGTCAAACTCAATAATGCTTTCAATGTCGTAGGCGGCATCAATGTATACAGGGTAGAAAGCAATGTCACCGGAGTCCCATTTCATAACACTTCTTCCGCAAGGAATATAAAACTCTTCTCCTATCGTAACCCCGTCACTGTTAAAGTCCGCACTGTTGCCGGGAAGTTGCAAACTTGAGTCGTCAATTACCCAAGTATCTGTGGCGTTGCTAAATTCAAACTGGAAATCTACTGTTGTTGCACCGGAATCAATCGTTCTGGTTACTTCAATCTGAGCATACGATGTTGCACTGCTTGTGCTGCCATTGGTTGTTCCGGCAGAGTCAATTAGATTAGCCCTGACAGTGCCACTGCCTGTCAGTCTTTTTACATAAACCCTAAGAGTTATTGATTTACTACGGAGTACCGTAGCACTGCCGCCATACCTCTGCGTAATCGTGCCATTGTTACTGCTGACTGTAACACCTAGGGCTTGATTGCCATTGCGGTTGTTGGTTGTGTCTGTAGACAGCGACAGGTTTGAGGCAGTCCAGTTAAAAGTTGCGTGACCTTCAGGAAAGGCATGTTCAAATCTTGGGTTCCTAATACAGACATCTACTTTATCTTCGTAGTATCCGCTTACAGCTTGCCCTTCAAACTGGGTAAGGATTCCATCTGCTGTTGCATACCTGAAATCATCTTCCCCCCTGCGACGAACTCCCGGCTGACCAAGACCCCTGTGCCAGCTTGTCTGCTCATATACAAGGTCTAGGTTAGGGCTAGTGTCATCGTAAGAGTTCTGCTGTGTTGCAGATGTTGAGCCTTCGTCTGGGTGGATAGGAATTATTCGAGAGTCGTATCCGCCGGGGACTTCGTTTGAAGCACTCCACAAGTTCACACCGACTTCATTGCTTGAGCCGTCAGTGTTTCTAAATACTATGTCATGCGACCTGCGAGCCTTTGCCATTACACAACTGTCCTAATCCGTGTCGGAACAACCATCGTGCTTTCTGAAACCCTGTTACGAGAATGAGTATTTCTACGCTGCAATGCGTTCAACTCATTGTCGTCTGATTCATTGAACTCACCTGATGACAAGACAGCCATTGCTGACTGGAACAAAACCTCGTATCTGTTCTCGCCAACTTCCATCGTGTCTGTACCGGAACTTACGCTTGATACAGGTGCTACCCCTTCAATTAGCAGGTTTGAGTTTTCAGGAACTCCAGACGGAATTACCACACTGCTGTTCTCTGGATACCACTGCTTGATAATTTGAGCCTGAGGGTAAGGGTTGTCGGCTCTACCTGCTGTAGCTATTAGCTCGTCCATGTAAACATGGTAGTCAGCACCAGAACTGTTTACTATCTGCACCCCGACATGGATTGATGAATCAATTCCTTGAGGGCTGAGAGACACAGAGAGGCGTTCCCAACCATCTCCGCCGTGGGAACTACCAACAGACCAACTGCCACTGTCTGTGCGGATAGCTGCTTTTACTGTTGCGCCGCTTACAGACAAGGCATGCGCCCAAAAAGAAATATTTATTTCTTCGCCTTCGTAATTAGTCGGGCTAGGAACAGCAAGATATGCGTACCCTGTGCTGCTATTAGCAACAAGGATTTTACCGGACTGAGTTCCGTGCCAAACCATTTGGTTGTTAGGGGAAGTGGTTTCTGTTTCGGCAGTAAGTGTGGCACTTGACGTAGTAAAGTCCGTCAAATCCCCCTCAAAGTCTGCGTCAAGAGTCCCAACTAGGTTGTCTGCCCAGTTACTTTTTAGCCTTGGCTCATACCAGAGCTTGCTAACACTGTGAATGGTTGACGGTACGGTGAATTTAGTCCTGTCAACTTCGCCTGAGATGTCTCGCTCGTAAACAACCTTATGAATTGCTGGATACAAAGCTGTTCTTGCTGTGTTCAGTGCATCAATAATGTCATTGGGGTCACGGGTGTAAACTTCAAAAGTAATACTGCTACCGGAACTAAGGTTTGCACCTGATGCAACTATGCAAGAGCCACTAGAGCCTGTGTAGTCATCTATGCGGCGTACTGCATCGTCATCTGTGCCAGAGGTAATGCGAATCCAGTAGTCAATAAGCGCGTCATCATCGTCATACCCAGAACTTACAAGCCCTGTACTAACGATAACCTTGTCGCTGCCAGTAATATTTGTAGTGGTAGTAAAACCACCTACCCAGTACCCATGCCTTTTGGCAAACTCTGGCAGTAATGTATTTAATGTCGTCGTAGCCACAGTTCGCTCCAGCCGCGTACTTTGCTATTGCTTGCCTAACGCTTCGTTTACTAAATTGTTTTGCCCAGTTGAAATTGCGTGACCTAATAAAGTCTCTGCATCATAGGCTTTTTCTACGTACTCGGTTTTTTCAGTAACCGGATTCCAAAGAGCTGTTAGTAGTGTAACCCCTGTAACACGCCCTAAGTTATCCCTGTGAATAAATTGCATACCTGACGGGTGCTTAGTATAAAACTGCTGCGTTCTTATAGTTTGCATCCTTTTACGGATGTCTGTGTTGTACTGTTCTTCAGCAACTTTCCCAGCTTGTTTAGCTTCTGCGTCTGAATCAGTATTCCTACCAACAAGGTCTTCCGTCATGGCTACGACAGAGTTTTGGTCGCCGTATCCTTCGGGATTATCAGGGACAACATACAGTGTACCGTCAGAAGTTTGCCCTTCTATAACAGTAAGTGGCTGCTTAGTTTTTATTAAGGTCTTGTTGTCTGACCTGTTTCTAACCGGGGCGGTATCAAAATCTTTGGGCATGAAAAACCTTTTAGGGGCAGGGAGGGCGTTTCGTTGCCTCAGCCCTGCCCCAGACTAGGTAGCTATTTAAGCCACACCAGTGAAGTGTTGCCACTTAGTGCCATCGGCAATAAACGTGCCGACTTCGTTTTGTCCTACAACACCATTAGTTGTAGAAGCATCTGATTCTTGAACAGTAATGTTCTCAGCAGCATCGCTTGCGTTAGCAATAACTACCTTAGCTCCAACAGTAGTTGCAGCAGGGAGAACTATATTACGGTGACCACCACCACAGTCGAAAGACCAGAAGTCTGCGTCTGCAAGTGTAAGGGTGACGTTAGCACCACCCTCTGTGTTGTCGTCGCCAGTTGCACTGTACGCTGTACCAGTTTTACTGTAACGGTAATTTGATTCAGTTCTGTAAGGTGCGCCAATACTCATTTGAATTTCTCCTTATGAGTGCTTGTTGCGGACATGTTGCAAGTATCGACCTTCGGTTTTGTACTCACGACCGCATGTTTTACCGTTTGCGAACTTACGCTCGCAAACATAATGTTCTGTATCCGATGAAGACTGCTCTACCGGGTTGTCCGGTAAAGACTCAACCACTGTCTCAACCTTGGCAGATTCAGTCGAAGACTCATTCTGTTGTTCCAAAGGAGCCAATAGGAATCCCTTTGCTATAGCACCTAGCAGTGCCGCTGGTTGCGAGTTCATCTCTACAGGGCGGTAGCCCTTCAAGATTCCGTCTAAAGAACGTAGAGGTTTGTAGACAATACACATGTCCGGCTGGTTTCCAGCGGACGGTTTAGGTAGCACCTTGATGCCATGCTTGTCTTTATAACTTTTAACCATAGGCAAGTTACTTCCAGCGAGTCGTAAAAACTCCCTGTCGAACTGCGCATTGGTAAAAGCATTAAGTACAGTCATGTTGTATTTAACCCCTGCTTCCTCTTCGTCGTTTACGTCGCTTGCGGCTTTTAATGTGACCGTTGAGAGCAACCTCAGTTGCCACACCAGCAGTCTTCATCGGCTGAAGTGCAAAGACAGGATTACCTTTATCAGGTCTGTCTTCACTTACCCGTTTTGCTAAGTACCTTTCCAATTCGTTTTTGCGAATCTTTGCAGGTCTATTAGCCGGGATAAATTTTCCAGACTTGTCTTGAGTTAAGGCAACTCTATAAATAACTGTAAAGGCATCGGGTTCACGTTCGTCTTCAATAGCAAAAGCACTGTCATTGTTGCCGCCAACAGCACCGCTTACATTGCTGATACGCCTAGAGTTTCGAGAAAGAAAATTCTCTATATCTCTACCCGAAGATACTTCTGTTGTCATTTACAAAGCCGCCTTAGTCAAGGTTAAGTCTGTGCGTCGGTAGCACCCGTCAAGGTAACTGCCCACTTATCGACGTTTTCGAGTTCACCCCACTCAGCAACGGTAACAATTTCTGTACCACGGAGTCGAATGTCGTCGTCGTCGTTTGAATCAATCTCTGTTGCCTGAGCAAGAGAGAAAGCCATGTCTACGAAAGCACAACCAATAGAGTCGCCTGAACTATCCCGCGTGATGTTTCCATCTACATAGATAGGGCAGCCCATGATTGGGTCGTTACCACGCCAGTAAGACTTAATGATGTCTTCTGAGATGCCGCCCGGAGGAAGCGTACTGCCTACAGCACCGCTTGAAAGCGGGATGCTAGCAGAAGCAAGCCTACGTAGCTGCTCTGGGTGAATAACAATATTCGGAGTGCCGGGGGCAGGTCCGAAGTCTGCGTCGTTGTCTGTTTGCAGGAACGCAATAGCTCCTGCAATATCGTCAAGGTCGTTATTAGCACCGGCAGCACCAATGTCTGTGGCTACTGAACCCCAGAGTGCGATTACATCTTTGTCACGAAGTCTTCCGACTGCGTTACCTTGCATCACACCTACTTGCGCTAATACATTTTCGTTGTTCTGTCGCTTCAATCTGTCTGACACGAACGTGAGAATACCGTGTTCAGTAGCCGTAAGACTACGAACGGTGACGTTGACCTGCTGAGGTTCAGGAATCGCAATTCCTTCAGTCAGTGCAGTAGCAGCCTGTCGTCCCCAGAAGGGAAGGTTGACTTGCTTTGCGCCCTGTGGAATCGGCACTTGATGAACAAGTGCAGCCGCAGGACCAGCAGGTTCGACGTTTGCAATCGCCGAAGCAATCACAATAGCCGACATGTCATCCAAACTGGAAGTATCCGACAGAGTTAGTCCAACTGTCATAACTATAACCAGCCTTTGTCTCGCGCTAAGCGAGAATAAGTTGTGGAATCAATTTGTTTATCCCTGAACGCAACTGCCAAATCTCCTAGAGATTGGAAGTCATCGGCTGGAGTAGCAGGTGCAGATGCAGTGCTTGGTGGGACAGCTTGTCTTGGATTGGTTTGGGGTGGTGGTGCAGCAGGTGTGGCAGGTTGTTGTTTAACAGACTGGAGGTTTCGGCTAGCTACTCCAAGAGCGTCTGTGACACTCATGTTTTCTGAGTAACCTGTCCAAAGCCTAGAGTCAGATACATCAACTCCTGATATTCCTGCGGCTGTCATCATTCCCTCAATCGAAGTTCGGAGAACATTGAGTTCTTGAGCGGACATAACTTCTTGCTTTTGTGTAGCAGGTGCAAGTTCGCCACGCTCAAATCGCTCTATCTTATCTTCAATGTCTTTACGACGACGTTCTTCGCGAAGAGCATCAAGCTGCTCGCGCTGGTCTTCATCTAAGACTTGAGATACATCGCCCATAAAACGGGCAAGTTCGCCTCTATCTTCTTTTAGCTTGTCGTTCCAGAACTGCTGCGCTCGCCCTTGTTCCCGCTTTTCTATTTCAGCAATTCGAGTTTCTGTAGTTCTTCCGAACTGGTCTAATCGCTGAGTGAAAAGCTGGTCAAGTTTTGAATCCAGTTCTTGTTCAGGGTTTGCAGTTGCAGTGTCCGCAGCAGTTTTTACTGCTTCATCCGTAGAAGTATTCTGCTCTGCACTTTGAGCCGTAGCTCCGTCACTTGGGGTCGTCATGCTCGTAAGCTCTCCCGTTTAGTTTGTGTAAATATATCAGTTTTCTGGTACTGGGTAAGGAAACGTCGTTGCGGGGTGTGTTCTGTAATACATTTCCGCATCAACAAAATCGTTTACTTCGTGGGCTAAAGTTCCAGTAAAGCCCCACCGATATAAAAAAGCATCCAACTCTGCGTTACCTTCTCGTAAGGCACGCCTAGTTTTCTCCAAAATAGATATGAACCTTTTAAGTTCTGGCACGTTTTCTTTTAGTGCGTTCCTGTTTAACTCAGACATATATATATATCGCTCGTACTGCTCTTTGACATACTCAGGGTTTTCAATACGGGAAAGAACTTCACCCTCTGTGTCTTTAAAGTAATATTCAAACTTGCTTCTACCCACATACAACTCGTCAATAAGTGCAGGGAACTGGAAGTCGTAAGATTCCCTCGCAGCAGTAAACCTATCCTTGACGTACTGGAGCGTTTCCTGCCCGTACTCCAACCCAAAGTCTGCTTCAGCCTTGTCTTTTGCCCTAAAGTCAAACCCGACAACAGGGTGACTAAAATCTGCTGCAACTATCTTTTTGATATATTCCCCAAAGGCTTCGTCTTCAGGGAGTAAGGGACCGTTTTTCTCTGCAAGTTCTGAAAAGTATTTTTCAACTTCTAGGTACGACTCGTCTTCTCTTTGTAGTTCAAGTTCAGTTCTGCGCCTACTGTTAGCTGGCTCAAGGTATCGCTCTTTGAATACAACTGTGTCGATACCTTCGTTTTCAAATAAGTTAACCCCTTCACGAACAGAAGAACGCCATGTCATTTCCGCCCCTCTTCTCGCCTCAAAGTAATCATTTATGGCTTGCTCTGCGCCTCTTGGGTCGGCGGGCTGAACCTTCGTAGCCTCGTTCCTGACAACCTCAGTAAACCTACCTAGGTCGCCTTTAGGGTCGTTTTCAAGCGAGTCTTTCTGAAGACCGTTAAGCCCATCCCAGTCCGTGCCGAACCTAGCCTGAGCAGCCCTTTCCCGCTCTAAGTTCCTGTACTCAAAAGCTGAAACAGGGAATGTTCTTCCACCTGCAAATTCAGCGGGGACACCAGCAGTCAACCTGCCGAAGATTGGACCGTCTTCAAAGACAGCATTTTCAATAGTAAATGGAAGTGTCTGTTTGAGAATATGCTGCGACCAGCCACCTGCACCTTCTATGCTTTCGCCAAGGAAGTTTGCCCCGTTCCACCAATCAGTTGCCAGCCCTGTTGTCGGAGCAGACCTAGAGCGCAACCACCTAGCAATCGGGTTGTCTCTAGTGCTTGGCTTGATAAGGGCTGCCGGGCTATCAACATCCCAAGTTGCAGTGTTACCGATGAGGCGAATCATGCTTGTCCAGAACCCGCCGATGCCGACATTCTGACCGTTTATTTCTACAGTCATAAACTTTGCACCGTCACCACCCTCGCCTACTGGTCTAGGGTCAAGTTTAATAGGCTGTCCTAATGCTTCAGCAAACGCCATGTAAGCAACCGCTCCGCCTGTAGCCATCTGAACAAACGTCTGCCTTGCCTGTTGTCCACGCAGACCGCCTTGAAAGGCATCTGCCATAAGAGCAAGCGAAGCCCGTGTGTACCGTGGGGAAAAGAACATCCAGCCCCGCTCAAACGCTTGTTGCGACTGGCTGACTCCTAGTGCTGTTGAATCCAAAGCCCCTGTCATGTTTCGGATAAACGCAGCTAACTCTTGCATACCGCCTTCTGATTTTGCAGCAGTGTTGCGAAGAGCCTTGAACATTTCAATTCTTGCGTAGTCGTTAAATCCTTCAAATGATGCCTCGAAAGTCTTACCAACAGTCATGAATTTTTCGCCAGTACCCTTGACTGCCTGACCTGCTTTCTTGGCTAACCTGCCATCCCCTGCTATCGCCGCATCAACCCCTAGCCTAGTGTTTATGAAACCACCAAGCTGTTCCATCGCTCCGCCTTTGTGCAGTGCGTTGAAGTAATCCGTAGCACCTGCTCCTAAAGGGATGTTCAACTCAACCATCTCGCGAACAACATCTATGTTTTTCTGCAAGTAAGCCTGATGGAAACCCCTGCCCTTTGCAGCAATTTTGTAATGCCGTACAGTTGCCTTTGCCCATATATCAGGGCGGCGCGCAAGAAGCGGTATGCCTTGCAAGAATGGCGCACCAAAGTCGAAACCAGCTTTTAGCACACGGGCAATATCACCAGCAGCAGGGACATCTCGCAAGAAGAAAGATTGCGTTCTGCCTATGATTCCACCTGATGTATCAAAAGGAAGTAAAGCCTTTTCTATCGCCACCACATCTTCTTCCCTGAAGTACAGACCTTTCAGGAATTGGAGCTTGTCTTTCTTTGCTTCTCTAATAATTATGGCTTCGCCTGCTTTAGTTAGCCTTGCATGGCTTTCGCCTTCAACTATTTCTAAAGCGTGCTTACCAGTAAATTCGTTATACGCCCCTGTCTTTACACGACCTCCAAACACTTCTGTTTGCCGTTTTTCTAAAGACTCCTTCGTTACGGTTACAGGTCCACCGAATCTCTGTCGCTCTTTTTTAAGCAATGCCTTCTTTGTTTTTTCTATTGCCTTAAGGCTTTTCAGTTCTTCTTTGAGTGCCACTTCAACTTTACGCAGACGCTCTCGCCTTATGCCGGGAACGTCGATGTCAACAGCGGTTTGCAATTCGTTGAACAGGGCAGGGAACTCTTCTTTTATCCAGTCTCTTTGCCTACCAGTAAAGCCGCCTCGATACTTGAAAAGTTTTACCTCTCCTTTGGCTTTTGCAGCATTTCGTACCTTCACTGCTGTGTCTTTGTTGATTGCTTTAGCTAGCTTCTTTCTAGCTCTATCAAAAGCCTTAACAGCTTCAGGGTCGCCTTTCTTCACCGGCACTCGCATTTGGCGTTGGGTTGCTTGATAGGCTTCACCCTCTCTTGGAATATAGTCTGGCTGGAACCCGCGCCTACCCGCAGTATCGGACGCAATAACAGGACTAAGTTCGTCAATGCCTTTTAGGTCATCGAACAGCAGGGGACTACTATTGATTTGCTCGCCCTTTTTAGACCCTGCCCTTGTGAAAACATTCCACTTGTTAGTTGTTCTACCGCTGCCAGTTTTTATATTTTCAACTATGTATGAAAAACCCTTATCCTTCACAGCGTAAGTCTCGATAACAAAACTTTTCTTAGGCAAGACAGCTCTAGTTCCACCCGGAACATCAACCTGTTCTTTCATACCTGATATTTGCTTACTGACAGAATCCCGCATCTTTGTGTAACTAACCCAAGGCTGAGTGTACGGCTCATCAATTACCCTATCGCCCCATATGTCTGTCTTGTACGTGTGGGCGGGTTTTACTTTGCTGCTAGTTACTGGAACTCCGACAGCCCTAGTTTCTGTAACAGGTGTGTTCTGTTTCACACGGGTATCTAAGCCCTTTAGTTTATTAAGCTCTGATGCAAGCTCTGGGTACTTACTTCCAAACGTAGAGCCTAAGTCTGTAATGGCTTCATCTGTGCCACCTACGCCTATACGAAGAAGGAAGTTCCATGCGCTTCGATTAGTAAGTTTATTAACAGCTACTTGTATGCCTCTTGCTTCTTTAGCAAGCTCGTTCGCAGTGGCAACAGCTTTACCTACCGCATCTTTTTGGGTTTGAAGAACGTCCTCTGCTTGCATGGTTGAAGTATCGAACCCTAAGTTCTCTCGAACTTTACTAGGGAGGCGGTCTAGGATTTTAGTTTTCTTTACGCCCTTGGCTTCGCTTTGTAATTTTCTAAGTTGCCCAATCGCTGTCTCTGTTAGCTGTCTATTTCGTGCAGCAGTATCGAAAGCCTTTTTAGGGGCTTCAAGATGTTCTTTGCGAAGTTCTATTCCTACCTTCTTGAATGAATTGTGTAGGTCTGTATCTCTTACAGACTTGTACACGCTGTCCATGAAGTCAGTACCCGCAACAAGGAAGTTGTCTCTGTACTTAACATTCCTTGTGAACAAGCTGTCAAGAATATCTTCTCCGACATAGCTTCTGTCCTTGCCGTAGGTCGGAACAGAGCCAGCAATCTTTCCTCTACCGGATAAGTCCCTGCCTTCTATGCTGACAGCCTGTCTGAAAATATACGACCACGCAGAATCTTCACCGTAGACTTCCTGAACTGGAACCCCGCGCTCCTTCAAAAGCATCTTGGCATCTTCTGCCCAGTCTTGAATTTGCTTTATTGCAAATGCTTGGTCAACAAAGTCTCTGCTCAACCCCTTACTAATAAGCTCTTCAATGCTTTCATCAGTAAGTTCTGTAATCAGCCCTTCACCCTGCTGCGGGGTTACTTGGCGAGTAGCAACTGTGCTTTTGGGAGGAGTGGTGGGGGCTTTAGCTGTCAGTTGGGCTTTTCTTATACTATCCATGTCAAATGAACCATGAGTAGACAAAAGTTCTAGTTGCTCGGAAGATAACTTTTCGTTTACTGCCAAGACCCTCATTGCCTCATTCATGTCGGTTGCACGTTTAGTAGGAACAGGCGGATTGCTTGCAGTACCTGTAAGGTCAAGAACCATTTCTCGGTCGCCGAACTTGTTACGAACGCCAGTTTCCGTAAATCCAAGTTTCCCAAATAGTTTCGGACTAAAACCTTTCTCTCTACTTTTAGTTACTTTGTTCCACGCATTGGTTTCTGCATATACTTCAAAGCTAGTTGCTCCACGCTTTTGCAGTTCTTCCATTGCGTCTATGACAAGTGCCTCTCCAAAACCTTGTCTGCGTAGTTTAGGGTTTGTCTCAAAACCAACAATCGACCCTATTACTTTGCCGTTTTCATCAGGTAGCAAAACCATCGCCTGTGCTGTTGAACCATCGTTTGACACAGTAAACATCTTAGAACCGTCTGAGCCTACCTTCCCTTCGTCAGTTACCTTAAAGCCACGCTGACCACCAGCTTTTGC
>TARA_R110002074_G_scaffold64448_2_pt1 | contig 11458 bp, 17 predicted proteins | sample TARA_R110002074 | Tara Oceans TARA_R110002074 (sample SAMEA4397215) | marine metagenome | biome: Polar Biome; feature: [MIX] marine epipelagic wind mixed layer (ENVO:01000061); material: water (ENVO:00002006), including particulate matter (ENVO:01000060) such as... | depth 10-100 m
TGGTGATGGTGTAATAAATATTCTTGATGTGATAGGTTTAGTTCAACGCATACTTGGTGGTAGTTCACAACAAGCAATTCAGTTTTTAGAAACACTATTAGATGAAAGTACATTTAATAAATTATTACCAAAGTTATCGGTATACCCTAATCCTTCAAATGGTAATGTTAATATATTGGGTAATGGATTAATTAACATCTATGATATGAATGGTAGAGTAGTAGAACAGAAAAACATAAATAATAATTATCTTTGGAATACATCTGATGTTCCAAGTGGAATATATTTTTTAATATCCGATTATAAAAAGGCTAAAATAACAATATTAAAGTAAGGAAGTAAAATGAAAGTATCTATTGAATATTGCATGCAATGAAACTATGAACCAAGAGCTCTCAGGTTGAGAGATGACTTAGTAGAAAAGTTTTCAGATATGTTTGATGTATTTGAAGTTAATTTGATTGAATCTAATGGTGGTGTTTTTGAAGTGATGGTAAATGATACATTAGAAGTTTTTTCAAAGAAGAAAATAGGTAGACATTATAACTCCACCTTTGAAGTTATAAAGACCATTGATGATAGTGTGAGAGAAGGGAGATTAAGATAAACCCCACTTATACTAACCTTGCTTCCCAAAGGGTAATTAATAGTATTAATAAGTAGAATAAATAAAAAAAAAGACTTGACTTTAATTTTATTTATTTGTAATTTCTTAGTATGAATAAAAAATATAAATCAAAAATTGAAAGGATACCCTATCGAGGTATTCAGATAAATCAAAAAAAGTTTGGTAATAGAATCAAACAACTTTCCCATATTTTAAAAGATGAAGATTATGTAAAGAAAGGTATGTCCAATACCTATTGTGATTTTATATCAAGTATGCATAAGGCTTTAATAACTGGTAGAAAAATAACTCCAAAGATGGATGCATCTATTTACAAAATAGTCAAATCTTATAAGAGTCATTTAGACCAGAAAAACTCTAAAGGGTTTCAACAACAGCGTGAAAACTATATTATGAAAACCATGAGTAAAACCATGATGATTCGCGATTTATTATCTAAGTGTTCCTATACAAGAGGATATGAGTCTAACTCTATATGGTTTTTAGATTCAATAGATAAATATGTTGCAAAAAATGCTAAGTTGAGTATAAAACAGAGAAAGGCTTTAAATAAGATGTATAAACAATTTTTGAAAAAAAGTGAAAAAAAGCCTTGACTCGTATACTATTTTATGTGTATATTCTTATATGAGAAACAGAGGAAATATGAAAAACTTAAAAAACTTTACTACCACTAAAAGTACTTATAATACTTCTAACAACTACTCTTCTTTTTGGTTGGGTGATGATTGGGATAACAATGGTTCTTTATTTGACGATGAAGATGTCAAACCAAAGACCGACTTAATCGCACTTAGTTCTTATAGAAGAGCAATCGCAAACTTTGTTAATATTGTAACCCAAAAAGATATTCCTGTAACTTTCAAATCAAGTGGTGATTCTTACACCGATGGTAAAAAAGTTGTTATCTCTTCTAAGTTAGATGACAAACTTTTTGATTCATCAGTTGGACTCGCATTACATGAGGGTTCACATATCAAGTTATCTAATTTTGATTTTCTAAAGGGTTTAGAACAGAGTATTCCTGAAGAGTATTTTAATAGAGGTGAGGTCAAAGGATATTCCAAAGGTGATATCAAAGGTCATATCAAAAATTTACTTAACTATGTAGAGGATAGAAGAATCGACTATTATGTTTTTTCTTCATCACCGGGTTACAAGGGTTATTATCATTCCATGTATGACAAGTATTTTCATTCTAAGATTATTGATAAAGCACTTGGAACTGATGAGTATACCGAAGAAAGTGTAGATTCATATATGTTTCGTATTATTAACCTTACTAATAAAAATACTGATTTAACTAAACTTAGTGGTTTGAAAGAAATCTATACTACTATTGATTTTAAGAATATCTCAAGACTTGATTCTACTGAATCCTCTTTCAATATCGCATGTGAAATTTATCACATCATTCTAAAGAATCTTCCTGACGCCAGTAAAACTACTGATGAAAATGGTAATGAATCTTATGAATCAGCAGAAGATAGTGGTAATGGTGGTGAGTCAGTATCTCCTGATTCTCCAATATCAGATGAACAATTTGAATCACTACTTGAATCTATTGAGAATGGTGAGATGGGTGATTCAGATGAAAGTGGTAATGGTGTTGGTGTAAATGTTGATGGTAAAGGTGAAAAACCAAGTGATACGGACACATCAAATGAATCACAAGATTTACTTTCACCACAACAAAAAAAACAACTTGAGAACGCTATTAAGAAACAAAACAAGTTTATGGATGGTGAGGTTACTAAAAAGAATGTAACTAAAAAAGAAAAGAAAGATTTGGATACCATTGAATCAAGTGGTATGAGTTATGTCGAAGTTGGTGAAGATGCTGGATACAACAAGTCAAAAACAAAGTGTATCGTTGTTAAGAATCTTACCAAGAAACTTTGTGAGTCTGATTCTATTGGTATGATATCCAAGTGGAAAGGTGATAGATATGATTCTGAGGATTCCTATCGTAGAGATACTTATATTGAAGATGGTATTAGACTTGGAACTATCTTAGGTAGAAAACTTCAAGTTCGTGGTGAGTCTCGTGAAACCAAATGGACTCGTTTAGATAGTGGTCGTATTGATAAGAGATTAATTTCTGAATTGGGTTTTGGTAACGATAGAGTATTTTCAACTTCATTTACAGAATCTTACTCCGACGCTTTTCTTCACATTTCAGTTGACGCGAGTGGTTCTATGGGTGGAGATAAGTGGACTAACACGATGAAGTCTGTAGTCGCTATAACTAAAGCAATTGACATGATTAATAATGTTGATGTGGTTGTTTCATTCCGTTCCACACAAAGTGATGGTCGAGGTAGAAGTTCATCTTACAAACCTATTATCTTAATCGCTTATGATTCAAGAGTTGATAACTTTATCAAAGTAAAAAACCTTTTCAAGTATATCACTTATAATGGAACTACTCCTGAAGGTCTATGTTATGAAGCAATTCTAAACGAAATTGTTCCAACTACAACTGATAGAGATTCATATTTCTTAAACTACTCCGATGGGATGCCTATGTTTGGTAATGATGAAATAGATTATCATGGTTCTACCGCTGTTAGTCACACTAAGAAAATGGTTAAAGAGATTCGTAGTCGTGGTATAAAGGTTATGAGTTATTTTGTTGGAAGTGGTTATGGTGAGGATAGATACATGGGTGATTTCAAAAAAATGTATGGTAAAGATTCCGAGTTCGTAGATATCACATCGGTAATGAGTATTTCAAAAACTATGAACAAAAAATTCTTGGAAAAGAATTAATGTTTAAGTGGTTTCTCTCAAAGTGGTATAAACATAGTCCGACCTGTAATTGTGGTTGGACTATGAAACCCACACAAGCAAGACGAGAGGAATGTAGTTGGATATGTGTTTGGGGAAAATGTGGATGGGAAACCTATCAATCAAGTAATGGTAAATTACATTGGTATAAAAGATAATGAAAAAAAACTTAAAATAAATGAAAAAAAGCCTTGACTTGTATACTATTTTATGTGTATATTCTTATATGAGAAACGAGAGAATAACTAACAACAAAGGAGTCGTAAATGACTAATAGTAATATTGTAAAAATTGAGATGTCGGGTAACCGATATAACGCTTGGGATAGGGATGGTAAAAAACTTACCTCACTAATCTCAACTTCAACAAGGAAGTCAGCATATGAAGCTGGAATGGCACTTGAACAGAGGGTTGGAAAAAATGACAGAAAGTATTGGTGGAAAGTTCCAATGAGTGAGTTCGAACAAGTGATTGTTCCTGAAGTTTCTTCTGTTGAAGTTCCTGATAATCACGATGAGGTATTAAACTTCATTCATAGTTCTTATAGTCTTAAACCTAAAGGTTTAGTTATGAAAGAACTAAAGTGGAAATATTTAATTCGTTCCGCTGTTCGTGGTAAGAATATTTTGATGACAGGACCCGCTGGTTGTGGTAAGACAATGGCTTCTAAGTCATTGGTTAATTCACTTGACCGACCTGATTATTACTTCAACTTAGGAGCGACACAAGATCCTCGTTCTTCATTGATTGGTAATACTCACTTCGATAAGAAGAAAGGAACTTACTTTTCAGAAGCTCTATTCGTAAAAGCGATACAGACTCCAAACGCAGTAATTCTTCTTGATGAGTTATCAAGAGCCCATCCTGACGCTTGGAACATTCTGATGACCGTTCTCGATCAAGGTCAAAGATATTTGAGACTTGATGAGTCTGATGGTCAAGATACCATACCTGTCGCTGAAGGTGTTACATTTGTCGCGACCGCTAATATCGGTAACGAATACACCTCTACTCGTGTTATGGATAAAGCACTTATGGATAGATTCATTATTGTTGAGATGGATGTTTTAAACTCTGATGAAGAACATGGTTTACTTAACTATATGTTTCCTCATGTTGATACAGAACTTTTAAAGTCTGTCGCTGAGATTACTCATTCAACTCGTAAAGAGTCAATGTCTGAAAGTGGTAGAATTTCGAGTGGTATTTCTACGAGAACTTCTGTTGAAATCGCTGGATTACTCTATGATGGTTTTGGTTTAGACGAAGCCGCTGAGGTTTGTGTTTACCCACAATACTCAAATGATGGTGGTGTTGAATCTGAAAGAACTTATGTGAAACAACTTGTTCAGAAGTATGTTTCTGATGGTAGTTCAGATAATCTTTTCAATGAAGAAGATATAGAAAACGCTAGTGGAGATATGTCTTAATTGACATATCCCACTTTAATATTTTAATTAGTTATATAAGGAATAGATATGGAAAAGAAAATGAGAAAAGCACTTGATAACCTAACAGAACAAGATGGTTATCATAATGAAGATGTTAGACTAACCTACATAGAAAGTGTAGTTTCAAGTTTTAAGAAAGGTATATATCCGACAGGACAACTGAAGCGGATGGAACGACTCATTAATAAACACAATCACATTAATGAGATGAAGAGAAAAATTAAAAAGGGTTAGTTAGTTCCTCTCTCTAAAGAAGTGGGGTTACCCTTCCCCACTTCGAATTTTTAATGCAACAAAACGGAAAATAAAATGAGTAAAATACAAGAACACGCTGGAATTCAGATACCGATATATTATTATGAAGATGACGATGGTAATAAAGTATATGACTTTGAGGAAATGGCAAACGAGTTCGAACATAAACTATCAGAGTTAGATAAAACTGCTGTAGTGATGTGTTCGGTAAAAGTAAGAACTAAGGATTATGAACCAGAAATAAAAACCTTTTCAGAATTAGATAAGGAAGTTCATGAACATCCTATGGGTGCAGGATTTGCACAGAAAGATGTTAAGCATTTTGCTGATGGATTCCATGAGGGTAATTGGGAGAAGGATTGAAAACCCCAATAAGATATGCCGGTGGTAAGAGTAAAGCTTACAATACGATAACCGAACACTTACCATTTTTTCCCAAACCAAAAAGAATTGTTAGTCCCTTTATGGGTGGTGGTTCATTAGAGGTTAGATGGGCATCTGAACAAAACATACCTGTTGTAGGGTTTGATGTATTTTGGTGTCTAACAAACTATTGGAAGAATCAGTTAAATAATCCACGAGAGGTATACGAGATTCTCCATAGTTTGACTTGTAGTAAAGAAACATATAAAAGAATAAAAGAAGAATTACAATGTTGGACAAAGGTTCAAGAGTTATTCGAGGATTGGCCAACAGACCATTATAAAAGAGAACCAAAGTTCATTGATGACTTAGATGGTGCAGCCTATTATTTCTACAATCATAATTTATCATTCGGGCCAGCATTTTTAGGTTGGTTTAGTTCGGTATATAGTGATGATAAAAAATACACTAAGATGATAGAAAGAGTTAGAGATTTTAAATGTCCTAACTTACGAGTTGAGAATCATTCATTTGATGAGGTCATACCAAACTTTCCTAATGATTTGATTTATTTAGATCCACCATACTATATGGAAAAGGATTCTGATAATAAAATGTTTAAGGGATTGTATCCCAATAACAACTGGCCTATTCATCACAATAGTTTTGACCACGAGTTATTAAGAGATTTACTACACAATCATAAAGGTTCATTTATCCTATCATATAATAATTGTGAAACTATACGAGAATATTATAAAGATTTTAAACAGGTGTTTCCTGAATGGAAGTATAGTTACGGGCAAGGGGAAACTCGAATCGGTAAGAACAGAACCGATGGTAAGATTACAAAAGAATCACATGAGATATTAATTATAAAGGAATAGTTGTGAAGGATAAATGTGTAAGTTGTAATTCAAAATCTTTATACGATATGCAAGAACATATAGACTTTAGAATAGGTTATATAGAAACAGCAGGACAACTTTGTTTAGATTGTTTTGATGAGATATATAACTTAAAACCTAAATTAAGTGGTATGAAAAAGTTAATAAATAAAATAAAAAGAAAAGGTAAAACATAAGATGAAAAGAGAACAATGGTCAGGATATGAAAAGTTCATCATAATGATGGATAAAAGTTCAGCCGTAGGAATCAAACGAGATTACAATGCATACATGGACTACACAATTTTACTGAGTGTGTTAGAAAATATACGAAAAGGACAACAACCTGATAGTTATTACCACGATGGTAAAGTTATTGATTTAGGGTTACGAAAAACTCAAATGGATAAATTTACTGATAAACTTGAACGAGGTATGTGGAGTGAACAATTGAGAGTTCCAGCCAACAAACTAAACTTGGGTAATTTAATAGCCCCAATAGGTAGTGGTAAATGGGTCCCATCGGAGTCATCAAACTTAGATTGAATTCCACATTCCGAAATAATGGAGAAGTAATGTGGCTAAGAAACCAGCGTCATTTGAATATAATGGCACACTTGTCAAAGTTTTAGATGGAGATACAATTGATTGTTATATTGATTTGGGTTTCGATTTGAAAATTAAAAAGAGAATTAGATACATGGGTATTGATACTTGGGAAAGTAGAACTCGTGATTTAGACGAAAAGAAAAAAGGACTTGCAGCAAAAGCTCGTAATAAAGAGTTATTAGAGGCTGGAACTTTTAAAATAGTATCTCATGGAACAGGTAAGTTCGGTAGGGTATTAGGAGAAATCTTTGTATCACCAGATGCAGTAGGACATGAAGTATCAGAGAATGTCGATAAATCATCTGATGGGTTAGTTAGTATAAATGACATATTAATTAATGAAGGACACGCTTACGAATATGAAGGTGGAAAAAAGAAGGACTTTAAGGCTGAAATAGCAAAAGAGAAAGCTGCTAAGAAAGAAGATTTGGTTGATAAACCAGCCGAAGTAAACGCGTAAACTAAGGAGTAAGTAATGAAAAGTATACTAACAGGTATATTATCCTTGATTATTTTCTTTGGAGCTGTTCCAACAGTGCAGGCAGGTTCAGATATGAACATGGCAGGTATGGAAGAAGTCAAGAAGAAGAAAAAGAAAGGTAAGAAGATTGGTAAAAAAGGCAAGAAGAGTAAGAAAGGTTTCTTCTCCAAAGTCTTTGGAAGTAAGTAAACTAATATTGGCGGGTGGTAGTTAAAAAACCACCCGTTGGTTAAATGAGGTTATTAAAATGATATATGAAATAGTTGTAGATTATGCTACAGAAACAACAACACAAAGTTATAGATATATAGAATGGAGTGAGTAATGGGTAAATACAAAATTACACGCGACTTTCCAACTCCTGATGGAATATTATATTCAGGTGAAATCGTTACAGAACAAGAAAATAAAAACAATACAAAAAAAGGACACATACGAGTCAAAGATTCTATGGGTAGAATTTGGTTTGTGGATAAGTCTATATTAAAAGAACATAAATTTATTTGAGAAAAGCCTTGACACATATAGTAATTATTTCGTATATTCATATATGAATAACGAGAGAAAAATATGAAAGTAGAACTTAACAAAACATACGAATTTGATTTAACCGATACGATGTCTTTTGGTGATATCAAACAAGAAAGACTTTATGAGTTTTTCAAGGATGGTAGAAACGCATCTTTTATGTTAGAGGAACAATTAATACATTGGTTTCCTGAATTAACTCGTGTCGAGGGAAATAAAGACCACGACCATGTTGGTGAGAATGGTGTTAAGTATGACGCTAAAAACTTTACCAAAGGTGGTTTAAATTTTATGCCTTCCAATCAGATTGGAGCAGGTCGTAAGTTTGATTCAGTAATCGCTTATGAAAAAGCTAACAAGTTAGTTTATATCTGTTGTGATATTGTAGAGTTCCCAAAAGTTAGGGTTATATTTAAAGAGGGAAAAGACTTGGTTAAAGAATTTCCAAAATGTAGAGTTACAAAAACTAATAGAGGAGTTTTATTTGGGTAAGAAAAAAGATTATGGTTTAGACCAATTCTATACTAATTTAGATATAGCTAAACAATGTATTGATTCTATCGACATCACCAAGTATGATGTTGTGATAGAACCGAGTGCAGGTGCTGGTTCATTTTACAATCAGATTAATCACAAGTATAAAATGGGGTTTGATTTAGAACCCAAATGTAATGGTGTTCATCAACAAGATTTCTTAAAATACAAACATCCGTTTACCTCACATAATTTAAGTTTTATGGAAAGTAAACTAAATGAACAACCTAAGATATTAACCATTGGTAATCCACCTTTTGGTAGACAAGGTAGTTTAGCTATGAAGTTTATAAAACAGGCTTCTGAATTCTCCGATACCATAGCTTTTATATTACCACGAGGTTTTAAAAAGAGGTCGGTATACGATAGAGTTCCACTAAACTTTTGGAATGTCAATGAGATTAGTATTCCACGAGATTCATTCACATTTAACGGAGAACCATTTGATGTTCCATGTGTTTGGATTGAATATCAGAAACAAGATAAGTTAAGAACTAAAGAAAAAAAATTAACACCCACTACATTTGAATTTACTACACGAAAAAATGCTAACATTAGTATTCGTAGAGTAGGTGTTAATGCTGGTAAGACGGCTTCATATATGGGACCAGATACATATTCAGAAAATAACACTTCATATACTGTAAGTAAGGCGTCTCACTATTTTATTAAGGTGGATAATGTGGATGAGTTTGTTAACCGAGTAAACAAGATAAAATTTAGCGATGGAGATACAACAGGTCCTCGTAGTATTCCAAAGAATGAATTGATTAGAAAAATAGAAAGTGCAATAAAAAATTAATTTACAAGAATTGATATAATAGTTATATCAGTAAGGTTATAGAAATTCATCTATAACTCAACACCGCATCAATCTTCGGATATAGCGGAAAGGAAAATAAAATGTTAATAAAGAAAATTAACAATTTTTCACGCTCTGAAATAGAGCAACAAATGGAAACCGCCTTTCATCAAGGTGAGAGAGGTATACCATTACCAAATCTTGATGGTTTAGAATCCCTAAGTGGAACGAAACCTTATCTTGGTTTGATAGATCCAGAAGATACCCATCTACGAGACAACAAAGCTCGTCCACGTGGTGGTTATAGATCAGCTGATAGAACAGAGATTAAAACCTCTATTGTACAGCATGGTTTTCAGAAATCAAAGACCATACCAGTAGTGGTTAAGGTCGGACATAATTACTACCGCCGTGTAAATGGAGTTACTCGTTTTTCACTTTATGGTGAGGATGGATGGAAACTCAAACAGGTTCTCGTTTGGATTTTACCCAACACAATATCACCACTTGACGAATATATTTTAAGTGGTAGACTTAATCCTGTATTGCCGATGCAATCCCCAATGACTCGTAAAGATGCTATCCTAATGGCATTAGAGTTATTTGATAAACACGCACTCGCCAAGACCGAATCAGATGTAAATTACTTTGTAGAGAGTCTATCTGAAAATCCCGATGATGTCAATCTCAATGTTCGTAAGGAATCTTGGAAAACACAAACCAAACACGCTATCTTGCGTGAGATTGGTGTTGGTATTGGTCGTTATCCTGCTTACACAACCGATGTAGCAGCAAATGAGTTCTATCGAAATCACAATATTGTGTCAGATTGGAGTAAAGGTAAGATTGTAAAGGTTCATGGTATACGAGAGATGAAATATCTTAAACCAAGAACGAATCATATCGTAGTTCGAATGAATGGTGCAGATGACCACGCTTTAGCTACAATGGATTCCTTATCAATGAGGAGAAATCATGGTAGGGTTCAAAGAGGTTTTACACCACTAACGACTCATGTTCACATTGATATAGATATAACAGATACTAAAGATAGTGTATCTCAAAAGAGAGTAAGAGCACAAGAAGTAATCTATAACTTTGTTAAGTTAATGAGAGATAGGGGAACTCGTAAGTTCTATTGGGTTGTCGATGGTTTTTATCCAAAAGATAAGTCAGTTGATGATATGAATTCAATTATCGAGTGGAAGTATAATCCTTCAAAGTAAATAATAAGTGGGGGATTAATTTCCCCCACTATTTGAGGAATAATAAATGATTAATAAACAAGATTTAAAATCAGAGTTGGGTGTAGAAATTGTGGATAGGACATTGGAAGGTTTGGGATACACAATGGCCCATACTAAAGAAAAGTATTCACCTTACGATTTAATGGTTACTAAGGTTACAGACCAAAAATCTGAATTACCAAATGGTGGATTTCCTGCAGATGTAAAGACTTATACCTTTACAACAAAAACTAAACAAGTTAGTATCGGAATTAAACAATACAATAACTATTGTGATATTGGAGAGCACTATGGTAGACCATTCTTTTTATTTATAGTTGATGAGCTACACGATGGTGTATTTGCCATAAACATAAGTGAGAAAGTTCCTGATACAAAACCTTTCAGTAATACAGATACATCATTAAGAAAGAAATTTAGTATGGGACAATCAATTAAATTAAGGTCTTTAAATTTTGATGAAAAAAGAAAATTAAAGAAATACAGAACCATACATGATGGAAATGAGCAATACTATAATGATAAAACATTAAAAACATCTCAAGCTATTTGGAATATCAATACAAAAAATAGAGCAAAATAAATATGATGTTTTTGAATTTAGGCATATATATATTATATATGAAAGTATTCGACGCTCAAATGAGGTCGATATCATAAACGAATATCAAGGTTCAAAAGAAGTTGATATTCACCAAGTTGACTAACAAGTAACAAAGGAGAACAATAATGACTAAAGTTCTATTTAAGCACAATCTTCCCTTTTTCGATAGGGATGACTTCTTAACACCATTCGATAAGATGTTTGACAATCTCGTGGAAACACAATTTCCAGAAGTTGTAAAACAAGTTGGAGTAAAACCATATCAAGGTTCAGCTTATC
>TARA_R110002074_G_scaffold209873_1_pt1 | contig 11435 bp, 11 predicted proteins | sample TARA_R110002074 | Tara Oceans TARA_R110002074 (sample SAMEA4397215) | marine metagenome | biome: Polar Biome; feature: [MIX] marine epipelagic wind mixed layer (ENVO:01000061); material: water (ENVO:00002006), including particulate matter (ENVO:01000060) such as... | depth 10-100 m
CTTGCTGTTCACCGTCTACTTCAGGAAAGGGCTGACGCTTGTGTAGTGCTTGTGTTTGATCAAACAACATCAAATCTCCAGTTTTCCAATCGTGACTGTATTCATACTTTAGGTAATGACCAATTAAAGAATCATATAATTGTTTCCATTCATCTTTGGGTATATCATTAAAACCTGCTACGTTAAGAAAAGGAAAATATAATCCTAATTGTCCTGTGACTGTGTGTTCATGTACTAGTTTTTTATAAACGTATTTCCATCTGGCTCCTTCAACACTAAACGCATCTTTCCTACGTAGCATTGATTGATAGATAGGTCCTTTACTGCGGTGTCTGCCTTGTATATTATGTAAATCTTTTGCTTCATCGATAGTAACTTGATCTTCTCCAATTGTATATGCACGATTATCATTTAGTATACGTGGTTGTTCTGTACGTGGAATTAAATGTTCAAAGTCGCTTCTGTGAAAACTTCTTACATCACTTGTAAGCATTAAAAATGTATTTTGAATTTGTTTCTTTATATCTATAGGCAAGTCGTTATATGCTTCAACACCATTTAAGAATATAGTATCGCATCTATCCTTTGTAGGAACAACACAATACAATGTTACACAGTCTTCTGGATCAAGAGCAAGTGTGCCGTTACAATGCCATTCAAGTTCGCCTCTTGGAAATATACCACGCTTGCCTCCTAGTTCGGGCATAGCACGGTTTGTTACATACTGTATTTGGTGATGATCAGGGTCTTCGTACCAAGCATGATGCTGAGTCTTGTCTCCCCATAGAGCAAGTATTCTAGCATACTCATCTTTTGTAAGTTCTTGATTGCGTAGCAATACATTTGAATGATAAGCAGTTAATTTTGCTATATTCTTAATTTGTTCGTCTGTACAGTTCTTTAAATCTATATCAAGAGTTTTGTGAATATTCATGATGATCTTTATGGTTACCTTCTAATGGTGCTATTAGGTTAATCCATAAATTGTTTATAGGGCCTTGTAAATTATGTCCGAATAAATTTAATATTCCAAAGCCTAGATAGGATAGAACTACTAGCATTAAGTTTATTATAACAGCATTCCATCCAAAAGTCAAGAAAGAAATTACCCAATGTGCAATAAAAATGTAAGTTCCGTACTTGTGAAAGAACATAACTCTTGGGTTACGCATTAAGTCTACAAGAAATTTACGTGGAATACTGTCTACAGTCCACAAACTAAACAGTATTACATACCAAGGATAGTTTTTTGAACTGTGTGGATCTTTATCTGTATCAGCATATGCATGATGCATACGATGTACACCTGACCAAGTAAGGGCACTTCTTCCGCCACATAATAATCCTATATATAATAATACAATTTCCACTAGTGAATTTGAAGCATAAGATTTATGAGCAAAATATCTATGATAGCCATAAGTTATGCCTATAAGTGCAAGCACCCAGTATGCAATATATCCATAAACTAATATCATTTAACAATGTCTTCCCACTTTGTACCAAACAATTTATCTAATCGTTCAGTAGTTGATTTGAACTTTTTATTAAGATCTTCACTATAACTACTTATCGTATTTAAAAACACTGCATTATCTTCGTCTTTAATCTGGTCAACATAATCTTTATCAAGTGCATGTAATTGAAATTCTTGTGGCCATGCTATAATAGCAGGAGACCAAAACCAGTTATGCTTTTCAGCAAATGCTTTTACGTTTTTCATATCATGTATGTTATGTGCTTGAACAACTGTGTGTATAAAAATTTTACAACGTTTATGACTCTTTTCAAAATCTGCCCATTGGTTAATTACTTTAAGTTTTGTATCCCACACTGTACCTTGTCTTACGTACTCGTCAACTTTACCTATACCGTCGATACTTAATGCAATACTAAGCCAGTCTAATTTTTTAAGTTTCTCAATATACTTAGAGGGAAATAATGTACAATTTGTGTTGACCTGCAAAACTATTCCTTTGAGTGTTGATAGTTTGTCAACAAGCATTTTAAATTCTTTTGTAATAAATGGTTCGCCTCCTAAATACTTTACACGTTTAACATGACTAAAATCAATTGAATCTATTACTTTGTTAAAGTCTTGTTTTGGTATTTCTACTTTTTGTAATTCAGCCCATTTACTACTAAACTTAGGCCCACACATTCTGCAAGTAATATTACATTGATTGCTTACACTAAATTCAACAAACTGAATATGCTCTCCGTTAAAATCTTTATTCATACGTTCACGCATACTAGATTTATTATCCATGTCTTCTTCTTTTTTACATTTTAGACAACCTTCATCCCAACCGTCTTCCATATTAGATATAATGTTGTTGTAAAAATCTGTGTTACGATATTCATTAAACGTGTAATCATTCACATGAAACTTTTGATCATGTTTACTATAACGACAGCAAGGTAGAAAGTTTCCATCTACACTTATACATAAATGATTTTTTAAAGCATTACACTGCGGCATTATCTATCTCCGTAAAAATACTTAAACCAATTTTGCGTGTAATACCCGGTGCATTAAAGTTGCTTGAGCAATGTAAATTAAGACTATCAAAAGATATAATACTTCCAATGCGCCAATCAAAATACTTATTGACACTTAGACCTTCTATCCATTTAGGTTTAAGATGTGTAAGATATTGTAATTCAAAATCATTTAATCCACAAATTGCTTTGTCTTCTACATCTGTGTAATCTGTTAAAAATGTATTATAGTGTACTGGCTTGCCTGTTACATCTTCACCGTTAACAAACTTTGCAGGGCCACCATAGTAACTTTGATCAAATACAAAGAACTTTGCCTTATTGCACGAAGCTCCTTCTACAAGTAACGGAATTACAAATGCTTTATAACACTGTGGATAATCAAAGTCATCATCGTTATGTATAATGTGCGGCTTAGTTACATCAAAGTAATGTGCAGAGCGTACTTTAAAGTCTCCATAAGTTTGTCTTAGTTTGTCTAATATATTATCAATGACTCCTTCGCCTTCTTTAACATAAAGAACTTTAGGACCTGTAGATTTTTGTTCAACTTTTTTACTAGAATCATTATAGTGTATTAACAGATCAATAATATTTCCATAGTTTATAATATCCCAATGTTGCTTAGGATCACTTTGTGTATTCTTGATTGCTGTTATTTGTTCTTGTGTTCTCATATTTTAAATACATCTGTAAAACTTGGGTTGCCTTCTGTAAATTTTTGTTTTCTACTAGGACAAACTACATCAGGAGTATAAGGTACATTTTTAACTTTATTAGTGCGTGGGTCAAAATATGTTTCGTCGTTTGAGCCGTGGCCAACTCCTATGATAAAAATTGGCGGGGTAGATGAGCTAATAATTTCCATTGTGCCTTCAGGATCATTACAACAGTTTTGACTTATTCCTGTATTTAATCCTCGATTTTGTAAACCAAGCATAATATATGTTGATAACATACCTGCTTCAAATGCATCCATTTGTAACACATGCTCGTCTGGCCTTCTATATACAGGATCATATCTTGTTTCTAAATCTACAACATCTCTAAAACCTATTCCAATAATCCAAGGTGCTAATACTTGGGGATTTCCTAAATCTCTTTCTATATCATGATCCATATTCCTATGACAAATAGTCATAAGTTGTTTACGTTTTTCTACGTCATCATTTTTATATAATGTTACGTTGTAAGGATACATAAGATTTTTTGTAGGAACATTCATATATACTTCTTCAAACACTTCTACAATAGATTCTTTAGATATTTCTCTGTTATAGTTCCAAGCAAAATAATTTCTACGTGATTCTATAAGTTGCTGGTATTCCATTATATCTTCCTTTTAGGTATTTTGCTATCAGCACTTGATACACAACTGTTTGTAATACAAGGCATAGCTTTGTCAAATAATTTAAAGCCTGTTTCAATATTACCTAGCGGAACATCTCTACAACTGTAACTGCGTTTAATACTGCCATCTGGTTCACGTATAATGATACCTTGATATCCTGCATTACAATTCCATCCTTTAAATTTATTAAAGTTAAACGCATTAAATCGTTCTGCTTGGTCCATATAATATTTATTTCCCTTTGAATCTTCCATTTCAATTTGAAAGTGTGGAGGAATAGTCTCTTCTGTATTAAATTGATTCCATGTTTTAAAATTAGCTTTAGGACGGTTTGTCCACTTGCGTTTGCTTTCTGTATAAGCACGTTGTGGCATACCATTATATAATTTTTCTAATTGTTCTTTTGTATATCCGTCGACAACAAAACTTGCTGTTGGATCACTCATAGGCTTTAGGGTTACGTTAATACCTTGCTCATGAAAGAACAATGCATTCTCCCAATCACGTTCAAACCAGTCAGGTACCATAACCATGTTTATTGTAACTTGTACATCATGCTCTTGACAGAATATTAACTTGTCTGCAAACTCTTGCATCTTAACAGGTGTGTTTACAGATTCTGTATGTAGGCTTGCTGTTATACTTGCCCTATGAAATGCTTTTGCATACTCTACATAAGTTTCGAACCACTTCATTTTACGACTACAATTCGAAGTCATGTGTATACTTGTATAGTTTGTGTTTTCTACATCATCAGCTAGGTATTTAAGAATGTCTAAGTACCCTGGATGAAAAGTAGGCTCGCCACCACTAAGACTAAAGTGAAAACTATTAAACCCGTTTTCACGAGCCTGTCTCTTTATTTCATCGATGGTCGACAAACAAAGTTCAGTTGGTCTATGATCTTTTTTACTGCTTCTAGCATAAGGCCAACAGTAGCTACAGTTATAGTTGCAAAAACGACCAAGCAACCAACTAACTGTAAATATGTCACGATAAAGCAAAGTACGTTGACCTACACTGACAATATCGTCAAGTGGTATTTTTTTAAAGTCGTAATCGCTCCATTTTAAGTCTTTATTCATAATTTATTATAGCACCTTTTATTTCTTATGTCAATCGATGTACTGGAATATACTTGTTCCCACTTGTACCTTTTCTTGATTTTAAAACTCCGTTAATTGCTACATCTCTTGTATCAAAGTTTTCGTCTGGTTTGCCTATTCCTAACATTAATGGAACTTCCTTGCCAGGTAGTTTGCCAACATACTTTTCCAGTATGTCTCTGGCTCGGGGCGCAACAAAGCATTTACAAAATCCTGTTTTATATCCTAGTTCGGCTCCTGCTAAAGCGGCCGCACTACTAGAGATTCCCACAGCAATACCTAAACTTTGTCCATTATATGGATACGGTCCTGAAGTCCATACAAGTAATAAATTTGCTCTAACCTGAGAGTTCTTTTTAAATGTATTCTCTCTATCTTGTTTATCATAACAAATTTTAAAAATCTCGCTAATTGCTTCTCTATTTGTAATTGCTATTAATGAAAAAACACTTCGTTGTTGCTTAGTTGGTACTATAGTAGCAACGTCAGTTATATATTTAATTTCTTCTTCAGGTATTTGATAGGATTCGTCCCAGTTGCGTTGGCATGGTACTATTTCATTTGCATATTCTAATATCTTACTCATTATAACTTCTCCTTAAGAAACTTGTCTCGTTTGTTTTCTTTACATACTTGTTCACATCTTGGTATTTTATTATCTGATGTCCAACTGTTTTGTATATCAGTCCAAACTTTTCCATTAATTGCTTGTTCAACGCTTACGTTTGCTAGATTAATATCTGTCATGTAGTCTTGTTGCTGTAATATATCTTCAAACTTATCTTTGTTTTTTCCGCTTACTGGATATTCTAACATCTTTGCATTTAAATGACAGCAAGGTATTACATTACCCATATGATTTACAAAAATACGTTTTTGATTTGCATACTTGCAACTAATACAACTAGACTCTGCTACTTCAAGTTTAGTATGTTTTACTCCGCCAGTATCTTTTCTATGACTAATAATAGTTTTAAATTCTTTAAAGCCTTCTTGCTTTGCTTTTTCTCTTGCTTCTTCTAGTTGATGTTCATTATGTTCAAAACTAATAAACTGCCAGTTAGCTTTGCCGCCGGCGGCAATAAATGCTCTATAATTTTGTTCTACCTTTTTAAAGTTAGAACCTTCTCTGTATACTTCAGATAGTTCGTCACTACCATCTATGCCCCACACTACTTTGTGACTGCTAGGAAGTATACCTGCTAGTTCTGTCCACCATTTTACTGTACGTAAACTTCCGTTAGTAGCAATGTTAATATGACAGTTCCAATCTGCAAAGTGTTTTATAATTTCGAAAAATTGTGGATGACTACACGGTTCGTCAACACTACCGCAAAAATTTATAATCTTAATGTTAGGAAACATTTCTTTTTGAAACTTATCTCTAATTGTATTAATATCCAAGTAAGTCTTATTAAGTATCTGATCAGCATAATCTGATTGTACACGGAAACAGCCTTTGCATTTAATATTACAAAAACTTGTAAGTTCTATATCAATCCATTCTAATGTATCAGTTGTCCACATTATTCAAAACACCACGGTATAATTTTTCTGCTATCAGTTCCTCTTTTAGCATCTAAATCTAAAAGGAAACTTTGCATACGTTGATTTAACTTGCTATCAAATTTATAATCTTTATAAAAACTGTTTAATTCAAAAACTTTTGTATCATGTAAAACTCTTTCAACTACTTTAGGTTTTAAGCAATTTACTTGTAGATAACTAGGTTTGGTTAACTTATGAACATCATATTTTCCGTTCCAAGTTTCTTGTAATTTTGTTACTAACTTATCAACATTAGGTAAGTTCATTGCTTGTACAGTAATATTAAAATATAGATGATCGCAATTTAAGTCAACAAGTTCTTGTGTATTTTTTAAAAAGTCTTTATGTTTAGTTGGAAACCGTATAAGATCATTTACGCTCCCCCAACCATCAACACTGATACTAAATTCTAACTTTTTAAATTTACTTAATATGTTTAACAGCTTTGGAGTATTACTTACACCATTAGTTTGAATTTGTATTCTTGTGTTGTTACAATTCCATTCGTGGGTAGATAACTGTTTTAGAAATTTTTGAACTGTCTTCATATAAAAAGGTTCACCGCCTGCTATATAAATTATTTCTGCTTTGTCTACACAGTTTTCATATATCCAATCCCAGTCTAACGACTCTCTAACTTGTCTGCTATTTTCATTAATAACTTGTCCACGATATTTTTTGAAAACATCTATGTCTTCATACCATTTGCTACTGTTCCAGGGATTGCACATTGCACATTTTAAATTACATGTATTACCTGGACGCAAATCCCAACGTGTAATTTGATTAGCTGGTCTTTTTAAACTACGTAGTCTCTTACTATCTTTGCCCATTTGTTCGTTATGTACACAATCTATACATTCAGGTCTCTTCCAATCTTCTTTAAAACCTTCACGTATTTCATTCATTACAGGATTGTCAAGCAAATCTTGTATATTAGGTACATAGTTTTTATGTTTATTTTGATATGCACAACAAGGAATAGCATTATAACCAAGTTCTGTTTGTTCTACGTACAAACTATTAATTGACTCTAAGCATTTGTATTCAGACATTAAGAACTCCAGTATCAAAGTGCGTTGCAACTGTCTTTAAATATTTTTCTTTGTGTTTGCTCTTAGGAGCACACAATCCGCAACTACATGTTTGTTTAGGACAAACTATTGTTGGCATTGTCTTAGTCGATAACTTTTGTTTTAAGTCTTCAACAATCTTGTAACCTTCGCTTATTTTACCTATTGCTCCTCTAGTTCCGTCAAACCGTGCTTGACAAGTTTGATGATGGAACACTTGATCAGTTTGTTGTTCTAAGTGTAAGAAAAACCAATTAACACTACAATGCCAACCTTTAAAGTCTCTAAAGTCAACAAAGGTACTTTTTTTGCTTTCAGTATCATTACTTAAACACATTTCTCTTGCGCCGCAACAAGGTCTTCCTATACTTGCACCTAACTGCTTTCCTTCTTTACGTGGAGCATTTAGCCCCCAATATTCTTTCATCCAGTCAATTTGTTCATCGTTATAGACATGAGCAAAACTAGGCTTACTATCTGCTTCTTCACCAATTAGTCTAGGCACAAACTTAATACCTTGTTCAGTTAGCCAATCACATATGTCTCTACATTCATTAAAATATTGTGCATGGAACATTACGTTTACTTTAAATTGAAAGCCTGACTTAGTATGTTCTTGAAACTGTAACATTCTACGTTTGATACGTTGTTTCATTTTTTCATCTGCTTCTGCATGATAACTTAGTGTACAATATTCAAAATTATCTAAAACTGATTGTGCTATAGTTTCGCCCATTGCTCCATTAGTGGTTAAACTAAAACTAGCATACCATTTGTCTTTGTATCTTTGATTGTATTCTTTACGTAAGTATTTTGCAAAAGGAATAAAGTTTGGGTTTACAGTCGGCTCTCCTCCTGTAAAACTTATACTAACTTCTTTAAATGTACGATGTTGAAAATATGTATCTATGTATTCAAATAAAAAGTTTACATTAGATTTAAGTTCGTCTAATGTAGCGTGTGAACTAAAATTGTCATGTCTAGTTACTGGGCAGTAAGTACAGTCATAATTACAACGTCGACCTAAGTCCCAAGTTACTTGAAAGTTGTTACCTGTAAGTAAGTCAACTGTATCAAAGCTCATTAAAGATGTCCTTCATCTCTGGAAATGTTTCAGCAAAAGTGTTACCACGTTGTGTATCACATCTCTTTAAAAACTCCTGCATTTCTGGTAGACGTCGACTCCAATCTTCACTTTCCATAAATTTAAGCATACCTTCAAGACGCTTTAGTCCGTATCCAGCTTGCATAAAATCTTCTTTAGTAACTTTACCTTTGTGCCAACTAGGAATTCCTAGTTCCCAATTTTCTTCCCACCAAGGATAAAATTCTTCGTACTTTTTACGAACTTCTGCTTTAAACCATTCAGGGAGTACTTTCACATTTAAATGCGGTGGATGATAAACAAAATGATAGTTTATACCACCTGCACCAAATGGCCACATATTAATTTTCTTAAAGCCTTGTGTAAGTTTCCATTTAATAAAGTCTGGTATATAATAAATGTTGAGTGCTTGAACAGCACACGCTACAGTAACTTCTGTATTATTAGGGGTGTCGTTATCTAGTATATGAAACACTTCTTCTTGGCGTTTCCAGTTACTAGGATAACGAATATAATCATTCATTTCTTTAATGCTGTCTATTGAATAATGAAAACGTACTAATTTAAATTCTTTCCATAAGTCAAACAAATCATCACGCCATTCAACACCATTTGAATTATAGCGTAGTTCTAAATCTTTAGCGTAGCCCATTTTAATAGCATGTTCAAGTATTTCGTAGTGTTCTTCAATAATAAGACTTTCGCCTCCTGCAAAATAAATTTGTTGCATACTAGGCATTTGCTCATAAAACTGTTTCCAAAACGTAGGATTTTGTTTGTGCCAATTATAACTACTTCCGTTGGTACTACCTTTGTCTTGCCACTGCATTGTTTCTTTAAGTGACTTGTTTTGTACTGCTGGAAAGATCTGTTTATAATCTTTAATCCAACCTGATGAATCATGGGGACTACACATAACACAAGCAAGTTGACACTTAGTTCCAAAACGTAAATCGATGTAAGCTAATTGTGGAGGTACACTTCCATCGTCTTTAGTATTTGCAATTAAATTATCAACATTTACACGTTTACTCCAATAGGCAGTTTCCCACATACGCTTTGAATTATGCCCTGCGGCTTCTTCTTTAAAGCATTTGATACAACTAGGAGGTATTTCACCAGCAAGCATTTGTTTACGAACATTACGCATATAGGTACTGTTCCATGCTGTTTCAAAGTCACTGACATTTAAGTTGTTAGGTCTTCCTTCTTCATCTTTAAGGATACCAACTTGTCCGCCATGCTCTTTATCGTTAGTAGGACCAACACTACTTGCGTTTGCTGTACAACATACACGCATACTTCCATCTGGTCTTGTGCTTAGGTGTACCCAGGGGAGGATACAAAATGTTTCTGATACTTTGCTCATATATATACTTATTTCGTTGTGTTAGTGTTTAATTCAGTAGTGATTGTACTGATTACGTTTTCTTTACAATGTAAAGAACATTGAGAAAATATGTCTTTGATAATTTCATTATGTAAATTACTAAACCATTCTCCGTTAAGAGCATCTTGAATACTATTACTTCCGTTTAGTTTATGGCTATATACATCATACTTGTAACCATACTTCTCGTAAATTTCTCGCATTGTAGATTTTGTTCCCCACCAACAACATGGTAATAACCATCCTTGATTAGTAATATATAATCCTGTATCAAGTCCATGGTAATTTAATCTTTCAAGAGCTTTACATCTTACTTCTGTCATTGGTTTTGCATTTGGTGTTTCATACTTACCTACGGCAGGTTTAACTTCATTTTCTTTGCCGTCTGATCTTGCTCCGCGCCATTTCATTCCTTTAAAGCCTTCTTCTATACTTCGTTGTTTAGCAAGTTCATCTTGGTGTTCGTTATGTTTGAAATATATAAACTGCCAATATGCATTACCTTTTGCCGCAATATAAGCCCTAAAGTTTTCTTGTAGTTTATCCCACTTAACATTACGTCTATACAAATGATTAGTATCTTCTAATCCGTCTATACCCCAAACTACTCTAATACGTGGGCCGCCTTTAATATTACGATGTGTAGATGTAAGTAGTCCTAGTTCTTTCCAAAATTTCGTATCTCTTACTCCGCCATTTGTAGCAATGTTTACTTGTAAATTTTTATTAAACAAATCAGACGTAACTATCCATTCAACAATTTTTAAAAAGTCAGGATTAGTACAAGGCTCATCATAGTTACCGCATATGTCAATAAGTTGTAAATCGTCCCATGTATCTTTATCGAACCAACTTTTAAATTGATCTACTGTTACATAATTAGTGTTCGTTTCGAATACATAAGGAGTTGTTTCATCAATACCGTGCAAAAATATTTTTTCTCTAGCACACTCAGGACATCTTGCCTGACAGTAGTTAGTAATTTCTACTTGTATTTTTTTAACATTTTCTGCTTTTACTTGCCAACTCATTTTTGTTCTACCAATACATTTTGATATGCTTTGTTATAAGCACACGTTCGAATACACCTGTTCATATGTTTATTATGTGTAGGGTTCCAACTTTCTTCTAAAACTTTATCGTACCATGGGTGTTGCATTATTTCTTCTATAGAATGTTCTTTTAAACTATTCCACCCGTCATTATATTCGCTAAGTTTTTCTACAATGTTTTCTCTATTCTTAAATTTACTATCGTATAAAAAGCAACAAGGCCACATTGAAAGGTTAGATCCTATAAAGACTTCTCCTTCGTGTACATACTTACATGAAATTGTATTAATAATACTATTGTCAACTTC
>TARA_R110002074_G_scaffold31404_3_pt1 | contig 11429 bp, 3 predicted proteins | sample TARA_R110002074 | Tara Oceans TARA_R110002074 (sample SAMEA4397215) | marine metagenome | biome: Polar Biome; feature: [MIX] marine epipelagic wind mixed layer (ENVO:01000061); material: water (ENVO:00002006), including particulate matter (ENVO:01000060) such as... | depth 10-100 m
GATCAAATGGGTTTGTGTTTGTAGTTTTCGACGAAACGTTATTATTGATACTTAGGCCTGCACTAATTTTTTGTGCGTTAGTTAGCTCGGCAGTAGTAAATGTAGAAGGTACTTTTTCTCGACTAGGCAAAGTATAAAATTCTACTTTTTCTATTTTATATAATTTTAATATATTTTCTCTAATGTATTGATTAACGTCATCATCTAAAGTTTCTAAATCACCCCAACCGAATAACTTGTTAACATACTTTTCAAATTGAGCTTTAATCGGTATAAACAAATATTCCATTAGCCTCTTTTGGTTAAACATATAAAATGCAATAGTTGGCGCAGTTGGCACTGGTGTTATTACTCTTTTATTTACTACTCCTTCAGATTTAATTACTTTCTTATTAACCCTAACTGATGGGACATCTAAATGCATAAAAGTACCGTCTACTAAATCAGGTTGCCTTATTGCACCTTTAACAAATGGGCTAGGATCAAATGTATCTAACACTATAGTTTCTGGAACTTTTAAATATTTTGAACCAAAGAATGACTTTCTCTCAGCCATCGATCTAGTACCAGCAACATTTTCTATTAATGATTTATCTATACTTTTTATAAAATAAGAAGGATCCCAATTTGAAGAAAACGCATAAAAGTCTTTATAATCAATTCCTATTTCTTGAATAAGTGGATATAGGCTAGGGAACGCGCTTTCTCTAGATAATTCCAAAACAGTTGACGGGTCTTCCTCATTCACTTTATGATAAAAGAAATTTTGTATCTGTCCGAAATTAAGATCTGCGCTATTAAATTGAGAATTTTTATATTTGCACAATTCTAATACTTTGAGTTTATATGCAGAATCTAAAACAGCAGAACCCCCAGTAACAGCTCCACCTGTTGCATCACCAGTTACACCACTATCAAAATCTATATTCATATAAGGATCTCTGAATGATAATATTGGTAATGCGTACGGTGCATAATATCCTGCATGCCTAGCAATTGGAATAAGACTAGGTTTCCTTTTTAGTGATAAATCATAACCTACTACATCAGTCAAGTTAAATGCCGTTGGTTTAGCAGGGTCTGGTAAAACCCCAACATATATAGATTTAAGAATATCAGACTGTGCTCTTAATTGAATATTAAAAGTTTGTGATAAAGTTCCATCTTCGTTTCTAACTTGGCTACCTGCACTATTAATAGTTTCATAAATAACATTAGGATTACCTATATTAACAGCATTAAATATTTCACCAAAGCTTATAGACTTTAATCTATTTTCAAACTGAAGATATCCGTTATTATCAATTGTATAAGTAGCCTCTCTTAGCGCATTGGTTGATGGAAAGGGAGAGGGTAAAGTAACAATATTACCATCTTTAGTTACACTTGATGCAACAAATTTATTAGAAGATACTATATTAGTAATCCCCCCAATCATATAGTTATTGCCAGCTATAGTAAATTTAATTTCACCGTATGTACCATCTTCTAATATTCTTATGTCATTAACAAACTCAGGAATTATATTATTTGTACTAGGTATACCTATAATTGTATATAATTGAGTGTTTGCATCAAACGATGATTCACTAAAACTTATTGCACCTCTGATGCTACGATCGGTATATTTATACGTATCATCACTATTCTCAATAGGGGAACAGTCAGCATTTACATCAAAAGAACTATTTAAAGAATACAATGTTGTTCTATCAATGATAGGATCTCCTGTATTATTTAAACAACTATCTGCATAAGTTAATGAAATTAACATTACGACAGTTTTCCACTTTTCATTTTTAATAAACTTGACTTGGCTTTCTGGTTTATCTGGAAGATTAGGAACTAATATAGCAGAGAAACGATAATCATTAAATGAACTATCAGATACATATGACAATGTTGTAGCATTAAAATCTGATTTTTCAGTTCCTATCGCCTTTTGCCGCGCAGTGACTCTAACCCCTCTTAAAAATGTTTGGGCGAAATTCTTTTCATCCCCACCACTAAATCTACCATATCTTAACTGCCTATCAATCTCAGTTATACCACCTGTTGTAAATTTTTCTACAATAAAGTAATCATCAAAATAATTTGTTACAACATTCTGAAAAGTACCTGGGACATATGCTTGGCCTGTTTCTATGTTTGCTTCGGTATTATCTGTTGGGGCCTTATCAATATAGCTCCATGAACTCTTAATAGCATCTTGCGTAAAGTATTCTGGGAATTCCGAAAGGTAATACCACTCATGAGTAAAACCAGAAGCTTCTTGGCCAATATCCCATTTAGACGGGGCAAAGTTATTTAAACCAAATGCCAAATTAATATCTAATCTATACGGATGATTCCTAACGTCCTTACCATCATTAACCCATGCCCACTTGTTAATATATGGTGCAATTCTTGATATGTTAGCCTGTGAGGTTAAAAAGTTTTCTTCTAGTCTAATATATTCAGATTTAATATATTCATCGCTAGCAGTTTGGTCTTCATCATCATCTAATAACCCAATAAGATTATAGAAACCCCCAGTGTCATAAAAAGATCTAATCTGTGGATTAGTACTTATACCTGTATATGTAGGTGGTGTAGTTGAATTAAGCTCTTGATTATATTCAGCATACTCATAATTTAATTCACCTTCTTCACTGTATAGTGTACTATAGAAATCAAAATCAAAATCTCTAACTTCAAAAAATGAAAATCTACCAAAAGATGGTTTGTAATCAGAATAGAGAGCTATTTGATTAGTGCCTGTAACTATTATTTGATTTGTATTAAAAGTTATAATTACATACTTATCAATATCAGTATATCCTATAAGTTGACCAAAGCCATCATATATAGGTTCTTCTGTGTAGGGCACCCATTCACCAATTGGAGTATAGCCTCCGGTAGTTTGTATAAAGTTACTTTTTATAAATCTATCTTGGTCCCCGATCTCTACTTTAAGCAAACCGTTGGTTACATCATTACCACCAACAAAGTTTTTATTTGGATCTATTAATGTAGTAGCAGGGTATGTTTTTATCTGAGTAAATAGTTCAGGATAATCAGTGTCTATTTTAAAGTTTAATCTGTCAAACCTAGTACCACCAAATCTTGATTTTATATAAACAGTACTATCATTAAATGTGGCAGTGAAGAATCTAACATTTTCATTAATGCCATTATTAATTGCAGAAGTTATAGCTCGTGTAACTTCTTGTATAGTTCCATTAGGGTTAAAGAACTTTTCGAACGATTTACCAGGTGTTGTTGCTAGCGTACTGTTGGCAAAAATAGCACCGGTGAATTCAACCCCGTCATAAAAAGATATCTTAGCACCTTCTTGTACATTATCTAATACATTAATATACATCTGGGCTATACCCTGATGGCCTACGATGCTTGCATTAGCATAAGTATCAGGTTTTATATAACCAGTAAATAGTGCAATGTCTACTTTAGTATCAAATAGTCTTATTTGGTTTTCTCCCCACTGAGACCCTTTCTTGATTGTATGAAAATCATCTTCTTTATCTTTAACATAAAATACTGATTCAACTTCGCTTGTTCTAACAGGGGTTGGTAATCCTGTAATGGTTGTAGTTTTGGCAGGATCTAAAAATAATAAAATCCCTGCATCATTTGTCATTTCAAACGGAGAATTTAAATACTGTGATACTTCAGTTATAGTTTTTACTTTTGGTAATTGACTGCTCTCAGTGTTGTTATAAAAACCTTTTCCTGATATATCAAATTGCCCTTCCTCTATTTCATTAACATACATACCAAAATATCTATTAATCGAATAATCATCTGCTGTTGGATCATCAAATAAAAATTCTAAGTTTAAAAGATTAGCCAAAAGTATTCCATTATTCTGAAACCCTTGTGTAAATAAATACTCGTCTTGTATAATAGTAGAATCTTTAACTACCATATCCTCGTATGCAAAATTCCCACTACTAGTAAAACCACCGTACTTATAAGATATACCATTCCATAAGATTGGCTCATCTTTTCGCCAAGTCATATTAAGTGGAACTTCAGGAAACTCTTCTTGGTTCCTATAATTTCTAATATAAGATCCTAAAGCAGTACCTTCAGTTAAATCAAAGGTTTTAATAGCAGTACAATTCTCTAATACTTGTTTTGTAAAATTAGCAGAGGTTTGTGCATCGGCTGCCCCGGCATTCTCTGATGTTGCATTTACATTATTTACAGCAGCAGGATCGTCTAATCTAAAAATTACAAAAGCAGTAGGCATTTGTTCATTTAACCAGAGTGGTGCTAGTGTACCTAAACTTTGTGGGTATGATTCTGATGCAATAGATCTAGTCCCTGCACAGTAAAACATTTCATATTGATTTCTGTAATTAGATAATACAGCAGTATCTTCATATTCTTGAAATATTTCATAAGCAGACTCTATAGGAAATTTTCCATGATCAAAGAAACGAAATACATCTTGGTCGTATGTACTTGCACTATCAACCTTAAATGCTTTAAATTTTTGAGATGCTAATCTAGTATTGGCACTAAACGATTCCAAGTAAATATCTATTCCATCAGATACAACTTTTACATTTCCTGTCAATTTAGGATTAGTTCTAACTACACTATATGATGCCTTATCAAGTAATTTCTCAGCCATTTAACTTTCACTTTTTTTATTTATTCACCAAAGATAAAGTTAAAATAAAACAGCAGTAATGCTTAGTTAAACTAGAGTAAAGCTATGGTTCTACAAACCTCATTATCCACCCTTGCCACTAAATCCTAAATTTGCAGGTGGTGTTGTGCTAATAACTGTTTGATTTAATGATGGTCTTAATCCTGCTACTACTTTCTCTAAATCGTTTAACCCTTTAGTAACAGATGCTTGTGGGAAATTAGCAATACTTAATCTATCAGATCTATAACTAGCACTAATTTGGATGTCAAACTGTACAACATCGCTATTGTTTGGGTATATGTCAAATCCAAGCTTCTTGCTGTAAGTAAGATTAACAGTAGAGCCTGTTGAGTCACCAGCAATATTTCCTAAACCACTACCAGAAGTAACACCAAAGTAATCAGTCATTCTATACTGAAATACTAATGGAATATTTATAGAGTTTTGCTGACCGAATGGAATGATTTCATAAGATTGAATTGAATCACCATCTACTTGTATATTCTCATGAGCATCTGCTGAAATAAACATATAAGCTCCACATGACTGCTTGCCTAATGTATATTGATCTAAACCATCAAATGACGATTTTGCATTTCTACTATAACCACCTGCAACATAATCAGGTGCTGCAGTATCCCATAAGTTTGCCAAAGCAGGGTCAAGTGTTAATGACGGGCTAGCTTGTAACACTTGTGAAGTATCGAATGCTGGGCTTAGTGTACCACCGCCAGCTGAAGATAACGCGTATAAATCAGTAACATTTTCATTTATATATATTGCTTGCTGAATATCATAAGCCTCTCCAGATTTAACTGGCGCAAATTTAGATTGCCTAAACATTACGCCACCTGTCCCATTACCTGCTGATGTACAGTCTACAACAGTGCCAGCTAAACCAGATAGCGTGCCACTATCGCGAGTTAGTGCCTGGTATGTACCAGCATATACACTAAAATTAGTTAACCAAGGATGAGCAATTGAAACTGTAACTACATTATCATCTACGAGATAAGCAGCTCGAGTTGTTGGTAACCCAGCGGCATCAAAACCACCACCCCAGATAAATTCAGTAGTAGGGGCCGCTACTGCAGTAGCTGAGGCATCGCTATAGAGATTCTCGACGGTATCTAAATTAAATGTGTAATCAGCATCAGGATTAATATAACTATAAAAATTCTTATCAGCAGAAACATCGCTAAATCTGCTATAAATAAACTGATTTTTATTCTGTGTTGACTGGTACGGTGGTAATGAAACCATCTGCCCATACTTTGTTAATTTCGTTGTTACAGGATTAGTTAGGAGAATAGGAGTAAGATCATATTTTCTAATAGTATTATAATCAACGTCATCAGCTCTAAACGTAGCTCTGCCATCCGATTGATTAATTGAACTATTATCTAGCCATGAATAAGTTGCAGGTAATATAGTAGCACCACTTTCCACATCAGCTAATGAATATGTTGGATTTTCTGATTGCTTAACCATCCTAGACCTATTTCCAGTAATCCTAGCAACTAATTGTAATGCAGTTTGTGATGCATTAGCAATATTAATAAAATATGTTTTAGAAATTATAGCACCTCTTGGGTCATCTAAACCATCTACTTCTTGAGAATAAAAACCAGCAAATATTTTAGTAACGGTATTTCTCCGTATTGCGTAAGTATTACCAGCATCATCAATTAAAGTAGTGTTTATCTCGCCTTGTGTATTATTTAATATCTCAGCAAATAAATCTAATTGATTTTGCATTGCTGTTAATTTAGAAAATAAATCAATTGGCGTTTGGTTCTCAGATAAAAATCCAGATGCAATTACAGGTGATGAATGCGCAAAATAAGTTTCATTTGCTATAAATGAACTACTTAAGTGTGTATTTATTCCTTTAGCTTCTAGATCTTCCTCTAATGAAACTTTAGCTAAATCTTCTATATTTTGAGCAACTATCGATTCTATTGCGTTATCAGAACTTAAGTCTGCTGGGAATTCAACTAATACAGCTGGGCTCCACGAACTAAGTAATGGGTTAGATGGCCAACCTGCTTCTGATATAGACCTTGCTTGTATTTCAACTTGCTCACCTTTTCTAATAGGTATATCTAATTGGTTAATGTTAATAGAATCAGCATTATCATCATCAATAACTGTCCATTCATACAAACCTGTTATTGCATTTTTAGTTCTTGGTCTTAGTATACTTTCTACTTGAACATAATTGGAAAATGCACCTTGGCTAGTTCCACTCCCATCTGTGAAAGTAAATTGATCTACTGGATTAGCAGCACCATCAGCAGAAAGATATCTATAACGATAAGCAAATTTTATTATATCCTGTACTCCTGTCGCCGCCGCAGATTTTTCCGCAGGCATTGCCCAGAAACCTCTAACTCTATATTTAGGAGATATGCTTCTTACTGAATTATCTTGTGCAGATGAATCAATCTCTGTAACTACCGATGCATAAAGTTTTGCTTGCGATGACCGCTCAGTAATAAGTCCTTGTAGCGCATTCCTATCAGCATCTCTTTCAACCTCAGTAGAATAATTAGTTGTTTGAATTTTTGTTCTACTCTGAGCAATAGCAACATTTAATTCAGTTAATGTAGACTGTATTGTATTCTTTTGGTTATTTAAATCCTGGAGTTGTACGATAACATCTGAGTTACTAACCTGCCCATTTATTAATGATACAGTAAAATCATTAGATGATAGTACTGGCGCATTAGGAATTAAACCTTCTCTACTTGTAGGAATTTTATCTTGTGCAAATGATAGAAGATATCTACCAAAGTCTACTGCATTTTGTTGATAGTAATCTGCTAATGATTGTTGAGTACCACTTGCATTAATAGTACTTAAATCATTAGTATAAAAACCACTACCTGGCGACCAGTTAACTGCAGGTATTTTAGAATCAGGATCAATAGGTTTAATAAATGTTACACATCTCTCATTAAATCCAACAGTAACATCAACTTCTAATAAATTATTTAAAATTGATCCTATTTTTAATACATCAGCACCAATACTAATAGTTCGTGAACCCTCTTGCAATCTCACTGTAACCGAGTTAGTACTAGTATCAATTTGGGTTACTGTATATCTAGTATCAATCGGCGTCGAGATGACTTCTAAACTATCCCCAACTGCAAGCTGTACCGTATCATCAAAGTCAGCTTCGGAATCTGTATAAAATATTTTGTTTAGTTTATATAATTTTTGGATAGTTGTTTGTTCAACACCATTCACAGTCTCCGTAACACTCTCTTCACCAATTCTTATTACACTAAAATTACCAGAGTATCTTTTATCTCTGGGTGGTAAATCTACAACAGCCTCATCCAAAACATATGATATGTTCTTTTGTACAATCTCTTGTAAAAAAGTATTATAATTAATAGAAGAATTTCCATTGTATTGATTTTGGAAAAAGTTAATTTTACTTTGTGAATTCGTATCTAAAATATATCTTTGTACAATAGCTCTCTCTGTATCGATAGGGGCTTGGCCAGTAATATTAAAAGAAATATAAAGTAAAGGATTAATCAATTCTTCAAAAAACCAGTTAGGCTTAACATTAAATTGATTTATAGAATTTAGTTGAGTTAAATCTAAAGCCTCAGTTGGTAACTTAGCCAAAACTAATTTTCTAAATGTACCATCAGGTAACCTAATTGAACTACTCGCATCACTAAAATTAGTGAGGGTGTTGATATTTGTATTTAATCTATCAACAGAATTTTTAAGATAACCAAAACTTGGAATAGTAATCCTAGCATTCGTACCATCGTTATTCTGAATATTGACTGTTACAGAATCTCTACTTGAGGTAATCGCTTGGTTGACTTTCTCAAAGCTCTCCAGTGAATTGTTAAAAAGTCTTAACAATTCTGGTAGCAAAGTTTGTATTGAATTATTTTCAGCCATTATCTAGGTTTCAATTTTATTATTTATTTAACTATGTCATAGACGAAAGTTAGCACACCTTGTTCTGTACAAATCAAATCAATGATAGGAAGGGTGCTTATATCTACATTAGTTATAGTTGCTGCTAATTTACCGTATGCACCAGTGTTTAATCTACTAGGTGCATCTGTATATAACCTTATGTTCTGTGATCCCATAAGAGGAACGTTGTTAAATGTCAACCTCATAGTTTGGCCAGTTCTCCACTGAATATCTGTATCATCAATATAAATGTCTAGGCTACCTGCTGCTTGGTTTATTGTATCTAACCGTAGCATATTAGTATATGTACCCAAATCAGTAAATACTTGTGGTGCTATTACATTTAAGTTTAATGGATTATCTGCAGTTATTTGAACTGCTCCATTATCTAATGGAACCATTAAGTTATATGCTTGTACATTATTTGATACTTGTATCTGATTAGGTGTATTGGTATTAATAGTAATACCAGTACCTTGTCTCACGACTGCAGTATTATATTGTAATGTAGTAGAAACTGTTCCGTTTGCTAATGCCTGTATCTCATCGGAGTTTTTAGCAATAAGATCTAATAATGTAGTACTACTCGCGAAAGCTAAAGATGCATTATTAATTTGAGTTTGCAAATTTGTAATCTGGGCCTGTAAAAATGCTGAAGTACTAACAGAATTTATTGTATTTTCTACCGAGCCTAGCCTAACTTCTATATCAGCAATCTCCAGCTGTTGTCTTTGGAATATTTGAGCCGAGGCTTGTAACTGAGCAGATGCATCAGAGAAAAGGCCCATCGAGAAAGTATTGTAATCGTTTATTATTGTATCAATACCAGCAGATCCAGGAGAAGCGTCAAATCTTAAATTAATTTTAAACCCATAACTATTACCATTCTGGCCAGTTGTCGGGTTAGGCTTATACTTAGGATATCTTTGAATATAACCCCCATCAGTAGTAGGTGTTATATTATCTAATAATAAAATACCATATAAGTTGGTTGTAGTGTTAGCAGAATTGCTCATATCAACCATGTCATAATAAACTAACACTGCATTAAATTCAAATGATTCTGCTAAATCACTGCCATTAAATTGTGGTATTGTACTTATAGTTGAATCACCAGCAATCTGTTGATAATTAGCAGCATTAAAGTCAACACTTATACCATCTAATTCACTCCTTATATATGCAGATGCAATGAAACTACCTGGGGTAGTGTAATCAGCTGCTACTTTTCTAATATCAGCATTAAGTACACTAGTGAATATATTAGGTTCTGTGAAGTATGCATCGATAGTTGTTGATGGTGTTGGTAAATCCATCCAGTTAGCAGCAGGATAACTATAACCTGCTGCATTTGGCCCATCCAATAGATTATCATAATCATAGTATGCAAAGATGTCTAAACCTTGTGGGTGTACTGTAGCAGAATTTCTACCAAGTATAAATTCACTTGTTCCTTGTATTGTTAAGGACGGTTGATAGTTCGCGTCAGATACTGCATCAAAGAGTATTGTAGGAGTTCTACCCACTTCTGTAGGTACATTAATATACAACTCTGTATAAGCTTCGCCTGCTTTATCTACATTATTTACAATATCAATTCCACCTATATATTTTACTACTCTTCTATACTGTCTAGGGCCAGCTGTTACTTCGTCCTCTTCACAAAATCTTGGCGTAGTTACAGTCCCTGATTTTTCTAAAGTAGTAGCATCCCTAAACCGCAATGCTCCACATTCTTTGAGCCATTTAAAGAAAACCCTTTCAGTTACTGTTAAATTAGTAGTATTATCATAACTTACATCACTGATAATAAGTTCTTCTAAATTTAATGCATAATTTTGAAAACTTTCTGTAAAGTTAACATTAGGATCTGCTTTTAGGCCGCCTGATTCAATAGCACCATCAATAGTATCAAACTGCATATAGTTTTGAAAATTACCAAAGTTGATTGGATCCAACCTATCAAAATCTGGTAAATTAAGAAGCACAAACTTAGAAAAGACTAATTTAAGATCATCATTATTAAGAGTCCTAGATAAGTCTTTAGCAGAGGATGAGAACGTATAAAAAGTTCCACCATCTGCTTGCGGTGTTTTGATTAAGGGCGTTGTTGCCATGAGTATTCTATATCTTTAATTATTATGATAGGGTATATCCTGTTCCACCAACAATAAACCAAACCGCTACACCTGATCCGTTATTAATAGCTAAAAGATGTACACTTTGGCCTATAGCTGTTAAATTTAAATCAGTATTGCCACCTGTTAAAACCAAGTTGCCACTATACCCGTTAATTGTAAATGTTCCCGTGTTTGCTTCTGAATACACGAAAAAGATTTCTTGGCCTATACTTCCGTTATACAATGTTGCTACAATTGGTGCTGGAGTATTCGAATTACCACATCTATACATAGTAAATCCTGGTATTGCACTACTAGTTCCAATACCTAAAGTTAAAGCTGCACCAGATAAAGCAAAATTCTGCGTATCTGGTGAAGTATCATTTCTAAAAATACCACCACCTGTTAGAGTAAGGTTAGATGCATTCATCGTCACATTTGCTGATATATCAAAAGTAGAAGAATTAATATCTAATAATACGGTACTAATTCCTACTCTTAATGCCTCTGTTGTCAAGCTAGTTAGACCAGTGATAGTACCTGCCGATGGAGAAAAATATACTTCCATTGCATTAATTTCACTTGCAAGAACATTAAAGTTATCATTAAGTACTAACCTTGATCCTGACAAAGAATCTGTTCCTAAAATTTCTGTTACACTAATTGCCATTTTGTTTTATTTGTTTTATATT
>TARA_R110002074_G_scaffold20402_5_pt1 | contig 11425 bp, 11 predicted proteins | sample TARA_R110002074 | Tara Oceans TARA_R110002074 (sample SAMEA4397215) | marine metagenome | biome: Polar Biome; feature: [MIX] marine epipelagic wind mixed layer (ENVO:01000061); material: water (ENVO:00002006), including particulate matter (ENVO:01000060) such as... | depth 10-100 m
CCTCTGTTAATCTCCGTTTATGAAAATGACAAGTTAGATCATAAATCCTGTCAAGTCCATAATCAGTAATGGTAGTTTCATTACCATTCCAATCAATAAGAACATATACTCTTATGGGAGGTAAGAAATTTTTCTCAATTGCTTCACCATATAAAGAGTGAAAGTTCGTGTGAGTGGTGCTAACGGGATAGTATGCAACAGTTTGCCCAATCACTCTTTCTATCAACTCGTCATTGACTTGCTTTACCAGATCTCTTTCTTTTTTATTAAAGAAAAGAGGCGGGGGTGGGTTATTTGGTCTATCCCATTCATTATCATCAGACACTCAAAAGTCCCCCTTATCCTACAAAAATCTTCATAGGAACGTTAATTTGCAGATCTTTAGCATCGTTTGCTTTTTTCGCATCTTGTTCCACCATAGATGCATATGTTAATCTGTCCAACAACTCTTTTAGTTCAACTTTGAGGGCATCTTTTTCGGATTGAGATTGAGATGCCAGTTCGGCGGAATTAAGAGTGACTGCATCGCCAGGTAGTGGGATTGCTCCGAATTTGCCTCGGACCTGTGCAAGCATACCTTTAGTGATTGCAAGAGAGTAATTTCTGATCCATTGTTTACCCATGCTATTAATATTTTCATATGGGATATTTGCGAATGGAAGTGTATTGTAATTATTTATACCGTCTGTTCCATCTTTTCGAGTTGGGTCACTATCCCAAGCATCTTCAGGTATCGAGAATTCAAACCAAATTTTTTGTGGATTAATAAATCCGAATGGGCTTGAAGGTGACGGGTATAATTTAAGATAGTTGTCTCGTAGTTCGTAAGAGTAATGAGAACATCTGGTGTAGATACTATCTTCGAAAGCCATTGCTTGAGACTTATTTTGCCATGTGGGGACAATTTCAAAACTAGAGTCATCAGAATATTGCCCATACGTATTAAGATTGCCCACAACATTCAGCCCACCATAATAGCCATAAAAACGCCAAATTGCAGCGTTTGTCTTATAAAAAACTCTTCTAATATTAATTCGTTTATTGTTGATGCTACCCGTAAAGGCAAATCCAAAACTAGACGATCCATCAATGGATGCATCTTGGACTATTTTTTGTAAATCATATTCTTGTTGTTCTGCAACCATATCCACAGAAGCAGAATAAATTCTTATATCTCCCATGGACGCTTCTTCAGATAACCCGTTAGATACTCTAGAGGCATAAGAAAATTTAACACTAGGATATTTAAGTGCCACTTGGCTGCCGCTCAAGCTGGAAGATAGAGTCCCTGTTGCTAGTGTGCCTTTGTGATCAAATGTGCCTGTAAGTGCCCCCAGAAAATCAGATAAAACATTGACAGCTTGGTGGTTATTAATAATATAAGAATACTCTAGAACAGCCAATTCATAAGAAGTGTAAACATTTTGCTCCGTTAATTCAATATCCAAGACATCACCGCCAAGCATTTTATAAGTATAAGCAACCTGTGAGGATGCTCCCGATACAAACTCCGGCGAATTAAGATAAACTCCATAGGGAACCGAAGTGGCTACTACATTTCCGGTAGTTCCAGTCGCAGGAAGCACATAAGGGCTCGTTTGCTGTATCGGTGTTAGGGTAGGTGGGGCGGTCATATTTCTTTCTCCTATGAGCTAAATAGTCGTTTTGGACACAAAAGAAAAAAGAAAACCCCACTTCCCATAAGAGAAGTGAGGCTTCTTTAAATAACTAAATGTAAAAAGCTAATATTAGCCAAGTAGATCTTCGCAGACTACGAGACCGTACATATCAGGTCTTACCATCTTTTTCGCATAGCGAGTCATAACACCTTTACGCGGTGTAAAGCTCTCTGGATCGAACAAGGTGGGTGTGACTTGTAACGGCACATAAGGTGCATAGACATATCCACTTTCGAGGAAGCTATTGCCCTTACGACCAACAAGGACTACTTGACGCAAGAAGTATGGGTCAACATAAATGTCGAGCTTCTTGCTCAATTGACCAACTTTAACTGCACCAGCAGTACCACGATTCTCATCAGCTGTTGTGTCAGCGCGGAAACCACTTGTAAACTCAAGAATATTTGCAACTTCAGGGCTAACTACAATAAAGTTAGCGCCACCACGCAATGTTTTGCGATGAATTTGTGCAGATACATCATTGATTGTTTCAAGAAGCGTCTCATACCATTCGGAAACAGTACCAGTAAAATCTGGGTAGAGGCTTCCTGTAGCATCAACACCTGTTGTGCGGTTAACAAACTTACCAGGCTTACGGCTCCAGTAATAGGTTCCGGCTTTAGCACCCTGAACAAGATCATTAAGAATCTCTTGATCGATTTCAAGAGCAATTTGCTCTGAAAGAATACTGGTCAACTCAACCTCTGCATCCAAGTTGTGGTATGCATTGATATCTTGTTGTAGTTCTGGGGTCCACTTTGCTTTAAGTTTCTTAGTCAACGCCGTAACAGACACTGAATCAACTTTGATGTCGATTTCAGGAATAGAGGTGTTGTTTTCCAGCTCCCAAGCAGTGGCACCAACAATAGCACCCAATCCTGCGGATTGGAAATTGTCAGTAATCATAAAATCTGCTTTAGTTAGACCGTCCAGTGACTGACTTAGAGTAGCAGTTGATTCACTACCAGTTGCCTCAAGAACAACTTGCACCAAAGTAGTTGAACTACCAGAAAGACCTGTGTGACGACGCACTTGGCGACCAGTACCAGCGTTGAGTTCCTCGTTGATATCAATAGTGATATAGTTGTCTTCGTTGAATTGGGCAGCAGTAAATGTAGCCAAAGGAATAGTCGCAATACAGATGTTAGAACCTGAAAGGTCAGGATCGTATCTAACTGCTTTGTCCAGTGTATCGTCTCCTGTACCGACTGAACCCGATGCGACAATAGTGGTCACAATGGCAACAGACTCAGTGATAGGTGAAGAATAACCATTATTCAAAGAATAAAAGCTGTTTTCCGAATTAGTGTTTGAAAGACTAACGCCACCAGTGATCTGTGAACCAACAACGCCACCACCATAAAGTGAAGAACCTGCAACACCCGCATCTGCGCGTGTACCGTTGAAAGTAAAGTCGAGGAAGAAGATAAGACCACTTGGAAGGCTCATAGGTTGAACTGAAACCAGTTCATTCGCAATAAGACCACCAAATACGCGGCGAACGATAGGGAATGCAACTGCTGCAAAACCTTCGACATCTCCACCTGACATTGTTGAAGCTTCACGAAGAAGCTCTTTAGCCTGGTTCTCTAATAGAGCAGCCATGCTGTTACGGGTATGATCATTGTTAATACCCTCAAGAAGACCAGTTTTTTCCCATTTGTTAAGAATGGCTGCACCTTCTTTTTGAACGTCGCGACGAACGACGCCCTCTGTCAATTTTTCTATAATAGACATAATTTTTCTCCTTAAATTAGACCAGCAAGTTTTTTCATTCGGCTGGAAACTTGTTCCTGCGCAGGTGAATTATTTGCCGTCTTTGTTGATTTCAAAATAAATTGATTATTCTTGCTTGAAACTTCAGAAAGGTTTGATGGGGCACGTGATTTACGAGCTTCCAACTCTTCATTCAAAGTTTCAAAAATAATCTTTGCTTCATTAATAGATTCCGCATTTGAAATTCTGCCGACAAGCCTTTGCTTTTGTCGCTCATTCAAGGAGTTTGATTCCAGAATACGATTTGTGTATAATAATTTTGCGTTAGAAAAGTTTAACTCCTCTAACTTGTGTGCTGCTTTAAGAGACACCTTCTTAAGATTTTGATATTCTTCATTAACCTTATTCTTTTCAAGGTTAATTGATTTAATCTTTTTCTGTAGTTTCTTAACATTTTCCTCTAATTCTTTAACGTACAATGGGGGATTATAAACATCTCCCTCGTCATCATCAGATTCGTTTTTAGCAAGCGTAGCATCAACAGCATACTCCTGTTGTGCTTTCGTAGGATGAGTTGTGCCAAGATCACCTCTTGGGACTGTCTCATAATCGACTTTTAATATTTCTTCAATTGCGTCTGCAATATTTTCTTCAGTGATCTCAATTTCTTCAGAAACTTCTTCTTTCTCTTTCGCAGCTTTCGCGATAGGTTCTGTTGTGTCACCGTCACCATCGACATCAGGAAAGTCGGGCTTGGCTTTTTCTTGTAATTCGGGGGATGTAGCTTCCAGTTCTTCTTTGAGTTCATCAAGATTAATCTCGACCATCTCGCCCTCTTCGAGTTCGGAGTTGGATTCTCCATCCAGGGCTTTCATTTCAAGCTCTTCGACAACATCTTCTGTTGCCTCGGGATTAGTATCTTCTCCTATTGTTAAAGGATCTTCGTCCTGTTCTAATAAATTTTCTACCGCCTCTTTAATTTGAGAAGAGTACTTTTTCAGTAGTTCCTCCTCCGCTGTTTTTACGGCAGCTTCCTTTAATGATTTTGCGTCGATGATCGCTTGTTCTAGCATTGTTGAAGACATTTTTCACTCCTTAAGTTAAAAAAATAGTTGTATCTTCAATAAATAGTGGTTATGTTTAGGAAAGGAAACAAAATGGGGGGATGTGCTATCCTACGCCGGATGAACCCGACCAGTTATTAGGAATTTCGGAATTACCAATGCCAGTCAAACCTGCTATAACATCAACATTCGTGGCGCTGCCTGATAAATATATTTCACTCACTTTAAGTTCCAGTGCTGGGATCGAGAAAGGATAGTTATTATAGTTAGAATAGACTGAGAAGAACTCTCCCGTACTAAATCCGTTTTGGGAAAAGGCGACCTTTACATTGACACCAAGAGTCGAATCGTGAGCATTTATAAGAACCCATCGAGTTACTGAAGGAAATTCTATTTTCATGGCAGCTGATCCATCATTTGGCGGATTAAGGCTTCCAGTCGTAAACGGTTTGCCTGATACCTGATAAGACCCTACGCTGCCTAGACCGGGTGATTTAATATTATAAACTGACATATTTTATCCTCTTTCCTATAAGTAGTCTTTAATCTTTGTTTTCTCGTTGCTCTTTTTTCTTTTGTTTTTCTAGTTCAGCTAATCTACGAAAGTATGCTTCGCGAGCAATTTCGGATGGCTTCTTATAATATTCCCTTTCGCGATATTCTTCTATGATTTTTTCTTTTTTCACTTTTCTAATAAACCTCTTTATGAGAGCTTCGTTAGATTCGTTTTTTCTTTTTCTAACTTGCATTAAATTTCCCTTTATTTTAATTGACCCCAAGACCCGCCAGCTATTTTCATAATTCCGCTAATATCAACTCCGGGGTCACTTGGATCCATATCTCTTAACGCCCCACCGCCATTATTAGTTGTCGAAGGTGCGCCTCCTGAGCGTAGAGGTGTTGTGTTTTCAAAGATACCGCTGAGACCTGTTGATTCTTGAAGTTGTCTTTTTGTTTCGTCAAGAGACTTACGAGCCTCAAGAACAGCTTCACTTGGTTGTGATTCTTGAATCGTTTGTTTTGTTGGAGCAGCTTTCTGCACCATAGAACGCTGAGGGGCTTCTTGAAGACCCTTTGCCACTTCTGATATAATACCAGAAAGAGTGCCGTCTTCAAAAATCACCTCCTTTATACATTCTTTGATTAGGGGTTTTAAAATCTTTTTTAGTTCGTTCTTTCTCACTATTCACCTATAATATTATTCAATAGATTGTTAATTTTATCTTTTTTTGTAAAAGATTTTGTCTTTGCTTCGTTCATCATCATAAAGGCACCTTGCGTTGAAGGCTCTGATACAATATCAAAACAAATAAGTTGGAAGTCGTCTTCTACGATTGTGCCTTGATTGCTTTCAGAAACTGAACCAAGACCACGTGATGAAATACCTAACTTAACCTTATCGTTGATGAGTGCGTGTAAAATAAGTCCCGCAGGAGTTGAAAGAACTTTAATTTTTCCATATAGATCATTGCCTTCCCACCATAAAGATGTAACCATGTGGGAGGCATTCTTAAGGTTGACAACAGAATCTTCAGGATGGTCAAGTTCGCCGCAGGCTCGGTTTTCTTTAACTGTGTTTATATAACTATCAACTTCCCTACGCAGGATTTCTCCGGGATACACACGTCCGTTGCCGTTTTTTTCATCACAACGTTGCATAACACCAGACAAGTAAACAGCACCATTTTCTTTAATGTCTTTTTTCTCTGCTTCTGTTAGTAAGTCGTGACAAACACCACCTGCACATAATTCATAATATTCTCTAATTAAATATTTATTACTCATCTTGGTTGTCTCCTTGACGAGCATATGCCATTGCCATCTCATGTAATTTTTCTTCTATGGCAAATTCGACCAGGCGACGGAGTTCCAGGGCATCGCCATCTCTCTCCTCAAAATCAGTGTTGATTCCGTATTTTTTATATAATTCTTCAAGACCTTGTTCTAATGCTGTGCGCATTTCGCGAAGGATCCCATCTTGAACGATGTCCGCTTCTTCTTCCACACCAGAATCTTGCTCTTCCATAACTCGTTCTTCAGTGGGAATGTGCTCGTTCACAACATTAACAACTTCCTCTTGGATAATTTGTTTTATTTTTTCTTTAGAGATTTTCATTTTAATTTCCTTTTTTAAGTGCGGGCACAACCCGCTTGGGTTTGCAACCTGCTTTACAGCGTCGTGCGGGACGAAGCATTCGTTTTTTGGATGTCCAAATACTGTTAATCATGGTGGCTCCTTATATTTATGCCAGAATCTCCAAATACCATATTAAGAATATATGAAGTTCCTGAACTAAAACACCCAAGCAATAATGCAGTAACGGGTGAATAATCAAATATAAATAGTTCTGTGTGGTTATTGATTGCCCACAAAAATACTCCAACCCAAAAGCCTACACACATAGGGCAATGAAAGAAGTGGTGTTTAGGTCGAATCCTGTTGAAAATCGACCCGTAAACCAGAATTTGTGTCATGCCAAAGGCGCACAACATAAAGTACACTAGGTTCATTAGTAGTTAAAAAAGCCGCCAAGATAATTTCTTACATAAAATGGGGTAATGGAGCCCTTTTTGGGTTCTTCAGGGACCTCGCCCAGTTCTGTAGAATCTTCGGAAGTCGGATCTACAAATTCTTCTTCGACTTCATCTTCATAGTCCTTTTCCATTTGTAGATAGTCCAACTCATCTTTCATAAAGTTTTTTGTAGATAGGAGAACTACGTGGAGTGGATTCGTTTCTTCTGCTGGGGCATCAGAATACACTGCTTGAAGGCTACCAAAGACATTCCCACCTTGAATAGAGTCTCTCAATATAACGCCCTCCGAAGCTAGAGCACTAAAGTACGCATTTTGGGTTTCATACGAGTCTTCGTTTAAATCTTCTTTAGGGTATGTAGAGATGACTTTTGTCTTGGGATCAATAATGATGTCTATATGGAGGTGATCTAAGATCATAATATTGCCACCTAGGGTTTTTCGAGCCTCAAGAGCAATTTTGATTGCATCTGGGTCAACTATATTAATCCGAATTGACATCTTTTTTAATCTCTGCCACTAAAGATTGAATTGATATAATCTTTTGTAACATTTCCTCATCTGGCTTTTGCGAGGCAAAATCGTTTAAGACTTCTGATACCTTTTTGAGCTTTTCTTTTAGGATTCTATTCTCTTGAATTAGGTTTTTGTCAAAACATTTTTTAATTTCATTCTTTAGTCTGCCGATTTCCCCGTCAAGATATGATTTTAGTTCGAGCCCATTATCTTTAAAAGATGAAATATATTTTTCTAATAATATTTTTTGATCTTCAGATAGGACTTTTGAGTATTGTTCATTAAATTTTTGGGTAAAAACTTTATAAGTGAGGGAGTCAATAGGTAGGAGTTCCTCCTTATCTTCATGAGAGACCATACTTTGAACAACTTCTTGCTCTAGCAATACACGAGACTTGATTGGAACAGATGTATTGAAGATCTGTGAAACTGATGCTAGTTCTTTGTAGTTTGGAACAAAGTTGAAAAAAAAGTTTTTACGTAAGGATTTATTAATTTGGTCAATAGTACGATTTTGCTCATTAAATAGCTGTCTCGAATCAATGTCAGATTTTTGTTTCTTGGCTTCGGCTAATATCTTTTCTGCCGTTGATTCATCCACATCCACAGTATTAACAATTGCTTGATATACCCTCAAATCTCTTAGAAGGGATGAACCTTTTTTATAATTTTCTTTAATTAGTGACTTTACAACTGCTTGAGTTTTGTGATCGTTTTCTAAAACAGCTTTTGTTAGTTCAATAACGAGACTTTCATAAATAAAAGCGGTGTTTCTTTTCTTATTGTGTTTAAATTTCGCCATTTTCTTTTCCTTGTTTTGTATTAAGTACCTGGATTATATTTTTAATTTCGGTATTATTTTCGAGTATTAAGTTTTCCTCTCGTTTATAATTAGTGGCTTTATCTTCATGAATGCCATTTGCAAGACTCGTTAAGTCAGAAAGACCAGGAAACACGTTGCGACGGGTGTTTTTTCCCTTCTCTCTTGCCATTTGACCATTCATGTTTTGTTGGCGTTTATTTTGACGACCATCATATTTTTCAGGGGTATATTTCTTTCCTTTGGCTCCGGGGGTGAGATAAGGTTCATTTCGACTACCAGGCTCTGAAAGGAGAACTGAATCTTCTTCCGGTTCATCGGTTTCCTCTTCTGTTGCCGTATCGGTCCCTGAGTCTTCGTCGTCGGCGAAAGGATCACCACCCATACCCCCACCACCAGTAAGATCGTCTTCAGATGCTATGGTTGAGGTCGCCTCTAATGACGCATCTATTTTACGGTCATAATACATTTCACGTTGGTTACGGATAATTTCATCATCCGTAAGCCCAAAGATACTTTTAGAAACCCAACTTCTACTAAAATAACCTTCAGTAGCAGCAGTAGCGACATCAAATTTGGTCCGCCAGTGTTCCAATTCTTGAAGTTCTGCAATCTTGGATGGTTGATTAAGGTGAAGTTTAAAAGACAATAAGTCTTTCCCACGGAAACCAAGAGTATAAAGGTGAATCACGGCTATTTTTTCAAGTTCTGAAACTATATTTCGTTGGAGTCTTGTGACTGTTCTGGAAAAGCGAATATCTTTTTGTGCTAACGTTGTCTTATCTTCGCTTCCTTCTTCGCCTTGAGTGAGATACGAAGCGGGAATTTTAAGTGCAGAAAATAATTTATCTCGTAGATATTTCACATCATCGATATCTCCTGTATACGTACCACCTGGTAAAGATTCAACTCGTGTTCCCGCAGTTCCGCCACGGACTGGGATAAAATAATCCTCGTCTGTGGACATAGGATTGTACCTCAGATCAACTCGACCGGTATCTGCATCAATCACTTGATTTCTTTTCATCTGGGTGACAATTCTTTGCATATGTTGCTCAACATCTGTCTCAGGAATTCCTCCTACATCAATATAGAAGACTCTTCTTTCTGGTGAGCGGACCACACGATAAGCCATCATTGCGTCCTCTAATAAGGTCAACTGTCTCCAGATGCGGCGGGAAGGTTCTAAAACTGAAGTACCATAGGGTGCAAACTTATCATTGCCTAGGATTCTAAAGTGTGCGATTTGCCAATTTTCAAAAGTCAGACCACCACTATTCCATTGAAACTGGACGTAATCTGGATTTGTTTTATCCTCTCCTTCCATTCTTTCAATTTCTTGGGGGGGTAATCCAACAATAGATTTTACCCCAATCTCATCATCGACATCAAGATAGAGGAAATAATCCCCATACTTGCACATCGTTCTAGACCAACCATACAAGTTAAATTCTATGTTTAGAACACTATAAAAAAGGGTGTGAATGATCGATTTAATTTGTTCATTAGGGCATGTAATTGAAAGCATTTCTTGAAGCTGCGAAGAGGTTGTCATTTCGTCTGCATAGATATCAAGAGCAGATGCAATTTCTGGTGTATACTCCATTTGATCAAAGTCTACATACCTTTCCCCTCTTGTAATGTTGGATAGAGATTTAGAATAAATGTTATCAAAAGGGCTATATGTCGATTTTTTAAAACTGAGTCCTGCTGGTGATGTAAACTTATACTTATCCAGTTGCCACCTTTTTAATTGCCGAGGGTTTTGTCTCTGATATCTTGTGACCGGACCAGATAGAAATCTGGTTAACGCTCTAAAAAGAGGCGAGTCGGTATTTTTAGGGTTCTTGTCTTGGTTGCTCATTTATTTATCCTTTTATTATCCAGCCGTAATTCTTATAATTATCTTTTACTTCTTTAATTTTATCAAGTTTCTTTTCACTTTTGTAGCCATTCATTCCAGGTATTGTTGTATTAAGGGAAGTCTTAGTAAAAATCATTGAATTTAAAAACGTTTTTTTATAATTAATGTCTCGTAAATTTTCCTGTAGTACAGTGCTCCTAATCCAACATCCAATAGCCAAAGACATTACCAGGTCATCATTGTATCCTCGTTGGGCTTCTGGTCTTCCGTTTCTCCAAACAAATGTTTTAAGCTCTTTGTAAGAGCGCTCAGAGTGAAGAATAATGACCTCGTTTCTTATAAACTCTTCCAGCTTAGCAATTACAAGAGGTCTTGTTTTTTGTGAAGTTGTAAATCCAGCCACTGAATTTGAAATATAATCAGCTTCATGATGCTCTACAAACTCGTGACTCCCTTTAGTTGAATAATATATATTTGGGTATTTCTGATCTATTAACTTTTCCAATACAGAAAAGCCAATATTATTATTTTCAAGAACAATCATACAAGAGCCGTATTCAACACCGGCATCATAAAGGATCCTGGAGAATACATCTATTGTCGGTTTTCCACGATATTCTGCTACCTGCTTCATCGTTTCCGATTCGAAGATATGGAATACGGAATAATCTTGTCCATCACCACGGGCGGTATCTCCGACAAGAAAATATTTTTTTTCTTTATCGTATTCTTCCCAAATCCAAAAATTTCTATCAAACCCTGTTTGGTGTTTAGGCTTGCAGAAAAAATTACTTAACTTGTCTAAATCGTCTGGGTGGACTACTGTTTCGCCAGAGGCGTTAAAACTACACTCGTACTCTTGCGCCACTTTCCTACGAGAAAGATTTCGTGTAGTTTCTTCAAACCATTTTTCATCACGCTCAGGGTGGAGAGTCCAATGAAGTGTTGTTGGGTGAAAATCATTCTCGCCTGCATCGGCGGAAACAAACGTTTTGTGAAACCAATTTCCAACGCCATTAGGTGATGAAAGGGCAATACATCGCCCACCAGCAGCCATTGTAGGTTGTAGGGCTGTCCATAAATCATCAAAACCTTCGATATGCGCAGCCTCATCGATAACCAGCAATGACAAGGCTTCTGAACGACCAGCGTCTGCTGACGTTGATGATGCTTTGATTTCTGATCCATTGTTTAAAACAAACGATGAACGGTTATCAATTGCAATTTGTGCC
>TARA_R110002074_G_scaffold171767_2_pt1 | contig 11420 bp, 12 predicted proteins | sample TARA_R110002074 | Tara Oceans TARA_R110002074 (sample SAMEA4397215) | marine metagenome | biome: Polar Biome; feature: [MIX] marine epipelagic wind mixed layer (ENVO:01000061); material: water (ENVO:00002006), including particulate matter (ENVO:01000060) such as... | depth 10-100 m
TTGTAGTTTAATGGGTGTACAACCACTATTAAATTTTCAATTGGTGTCCAAGTCGCACCAACACCAACGTCTAAATAACCAGGGTCGTTAAAATTGTCTAGTATTGTAGTTCTGTATTCTGCTAATCCAGAAACAGCTAATGTCTTAGTTATATTTCTACCGTATAAAGACGAGATACTAAAAACGTCAGTAGTTGGGTTAAAGCTATCGTTGTCAGCATCAGTATCTTTATTGTCTAATTTCACCCAGTTTAAATTTGTGTTTAATGAGTTTCTCCAAAAGAATTTGTCTTGAATTAAATTAGCAAAGGCATTTACAGTAAACCCAATATTACCAGAGGCATTATTTGGAGATCCTTGAGAATACCAGTTGTTAAAGTTAGATAAACTTCCACCAATAGTACCAAAAGCGCCTTTTCTCCACCCCGGAAAGCCGTCAATTTTAGTTTGTAAAGCATTAGCCTCAGCTTGTGCAGCATCTGCAATAGCTTGCTTTTCAGATTTTTGAATTTGTAATTCCTCTTTTGTTTGAGCATTTATCGAAACCATTCCGATAAGTAATGCAAGTAATAATAATGTTCTTTTCATTTCTTTAATTTTAATAAAATGCGTGCAAATATATATCAATTTTCAACAAATGTTAATTAATGTATATTGAAATATAAATGTGTTTATTTAGTACAAAAATAAAACGGTTTTGCACTCTTATATTTATTTCTACATGTATGTTTGACACTTAACTAATGCTAAAGTCACTTAAAAGATTATTTCTTTTTGAAAAGTGGCACAGAAGAGCAAGCCTCTCCATACATGATTGATTTAGCTAATGGCTTTAGTTTAACAGAAAGCATGATATAAGCGTTTTGAGGAACAGGTTTGTTGGAACACCCCTTTATAATGATGGGTTTGTTTTTGAAGTCTGAGAAATCAAGGTTGTTTATAATATCTTGGTAAATAGAAGTCTCTAAATTATCAAGAGTGCCAATCACGATTTTTTTTGCATAAGGTTCTAGTTGAATACTTAAAAGCATGTATGCCCAACCAGGAATTATAGCATCTGTACTACAGGTTAAAGCAACATAATTATCTTGATATTGACTCCAATCAAACTCTGCTGCTTGAATTCTAAAGTCTTTTTCGCGAAGCACAAAACCTTCAAAAAGCCAATCTTTAATGTCAAAAAAAACGCGTTTGCCTTTCGGATAATAATCTTCAAGGTCAATAGTAACTAGTTTGCTATTCGCTACGCGATTTATGATGTCGTCTGGCATTTTATTTTTTCTTTCCAATTAATAAAAGAGAATCTCCATCTTCAAATTCTTTGTAGAAATCCAATGTTAAAATCTCAAAGCTAGCTTCATAAAACTTTCTAAGGCTGAATTTATCATGATAATTTACAAAAAGACCTTTAAAAATTTCAGAGCCTTTACCTTTCCAAAACGAATGGCAAATTATGCCATCTGGATTTAATATTTTGTGTTGGTTTTTAATAGACTCAATTAATTCGCTATCTCTTAAATGATGCATGACTTTGTTTGAATAAATTCCATCAAACTTTTGCTCTGTTTTTAAGGTAATGGCATCCAAATTAAGGAATTTTCCTGTTGGATACTTAGCGATTAAATGATTTAAAAACTCTGATGAAAAATCAGAACCAATAACACTATAAAATGTACTAAGGATTTCCCAATCTTCACCTGGGCCAGAACCTATTTCAAGTATATTTGAATTAGCTGGTAAAACCTCCTCTAGTTTTTTTATTAAATCAGATCCATCAAAACCTTTCGCAGCGTTTATATATTCTGCAACAGATTTTTTGGTATGATAATATTCGGCATTCAAATTGTAAGTTGTTAAGTTGTTTGTTGTTTAGTCAAAGCGTTCTGTAAACTGCGACTGAGACTGAAAACTAACTTAAAGCATCCCCAACTCTAACTTAGCTTCTTCACTCATTAATTCTTGTGTCCAAGGCGGGTCAAAAGTAATTTCTACTTCGGCGTCTTTTACAGCATTTAATGATTTTACTTTTTCTTCAACCTCTAATGGTAATGTTTCTGCAACTGGACAGTTAGGTGTGGTTAAAGTCATTAATATTTTAACATCAAAATCCTCGTTTACAAATACGTCATAGATTAAACCTAATTCGTAAATGTCAACTGGGATTTCTGGATCGTAAATCGTTTTAAGTACGTTTACTATTTTTTCGCCTAATTCGGCAGTATTTATTGTATCACTCATAATAAATTTTTTTTTGTCATTCCCACGAAGGTGGGAATCTGTTTATTCGTTAAGTTGTTTAGTCGAAGTTGATAAACGACTTTACAACAAACAACAAACTAATTAAGTTGTGTTTGGTACGCTATAGCATACATTTTTAATTGCTTCACCATACTCACTAATCCATTAGCTCGTGTTGGTGATAAATGCTCTTTTAAACCTATTTTATCAATAAAATCGGTATTGGCATCAATAATGTCTTTTGGATGTTGATTTGAAAATGTCCTAATTAAAATAGCTATAATGCCTTTTGTGATAATGGCATCACTATCGGCTGTAAATTCAATATTATCATTTTTCATCTCAGCATGCACCCATACTTTACTTTGGCAACCTTTAATAATGTTGCTATCGGTTTTGTATTGGTCGTCAATTAAGGGTAAATCTTTCCCTAAATCAATCATATATTGGTAGCGTTCTTCCCAATCTTCAAACATTGAAAATTCGTCTATTATTTCGTTTTGGATGTCTTCAATACTCATAGGTTTCAATTTTAGTTTTGTCTCCTTGAGCGCAGTCGAAAGGTTTTTTAATCTAAATAAATTAATTAGGTTTCGACTGCGCTCAACCTGACAACTTCTAATTTTATGCAAAAATACGATAAGAATTTAAGACAGCATCATTTTAGCTTTCTTAACACCTTCAACCAAAGCATCAATTTCAGCTTTAGTATTATAAAATGCAAAAGAAGCTCTTACTGTTCCAGGAATTTTATAGAAATCCATAATAGGTTGCGCACAATGGTGTCCAGTTCTCACTGCTATTCCTAATTTATCTAAAATGGTGCCAACATCATAAGGATGGATTCCTTGTAAATTAAAAGAAATAACGGAGGTTTTATGCTTTGAAGTACCGTAAATTTTTAAACCTTCAATGTCCAATAATTTCTTTGTGCCATATTCCAGTAGTTCATTTTCGTAAGCTGCGATGCTCTCAAAACCAATACTATTCATATAATCTATGGCTGCTCCAAAAGCAATGCCTCCACATATATTTGGAGTACCTGCTTCAAATTTATGAGGTAAATCTGCATAGGTGGTTTTTTCAAAAGTTACTTCTGCAATCATTTCGCCACCACCTTGGTAAGGTGGTAATTTTTTTAACCATGCTTCTTTTCCGTATAGCATGCCAACACCTGTTGGTCCGCACATTTTATGCGCAGAAGTGACATAAAAATCCACATCTAAAGCTTGAACATCTGGTTTGATGTGCGGTGCAGATTGGGCGCCATCTATTAAAACTGCAGCGCCTACATCATGAGCTTTTTTGATTATATATTCTATAGGGTTTATAGTTCCTAAAGCATTAGATATATGATTTACAAAAACCAGTTTGGTGTTTTTTGATAGCAATTTATCAAATTCCGGTATGATGAGTTCTCCTTCTTCATTCATAGGAATGACTTTTAGAGTTGCTTCAGTTCGTTCACATAACATTTGCCAAGGCACAATATTACTATGGTGTTCTAAGGCTGAAACTATAATATCATCTCCTTTTTTTAATAGGGATGAAAAACCATTTGCAACGAGATTTATGCTGTGTGTAGTTCCTGATGTGAAAATGATTTCATGCGAAAACTTTGCATTGAAATGAGATTGTATTTTAAGACGCGCTTGTTCGTATAAATCGGTTGCTTCTTGACTTAAAGTATGAACGCCACGATGAATGTTGGCATTGTAATTTGAATAATAATCTACAATGACATCAATAACCTGTTGTGGTGTTTGTGAGGTTGCAGCATTATCAAAATATACTAAAGGTTTGCCATTAACTTTGCGAGAAAGAATGGGGAAGTCTTTTCTTATGTCGTTTACGTTGAACATTATTTATTAAGTATAGATTCTAAATTAATAGATAAATTTCCATAAATACTGATTGGCTGCCCTTTAGTATTAGCATCCTTGATAATATTTGATAAACCATAATCTCCAATAGTTTCAAAACTAAAGTGCTTTAAAAATTTTATACCTAAACCTATTTGTGCACCAAAATGAGTTGTTGTATAAAAATCTTTCAATTTATCTCCGTCTAAATTTTTTGAGTTTAAGATTAATGATATCCTTGGTCCTCCTATTAAATAAAAGCCTTTATTATATTCTCCTGCCGTGTCAAATTTAAAAAGTGGCGTTATAGTTAAACTATTTTGTTTAGTTCGAAATTCATTACCCGCTGAACGAAATTTATCTGTTACAGAATAATAATTAATAGATGTTTTAATACCTGTATTATTATTAAAAGTTCTTTCAACGAAAACCCCTAAGCCAAATGGAACTTCCGCTACCCCGCTGATTTCAATATCACTTGTCTTTTTATTTTCAACATAGGTGTAAAAAGTACTTGTAGTTATTCCATATAATGTTTCCTGAGAATTGGAAAAAAATATACCAAAAAAAATAAAAATTACTACAAGTGTTTTTTTCATTAGTTGTTGTCTTCAAAACTAATTTCAAGATTATCGTTCTACTTCTTAATCCTTTTTTCTTTCAAAAAAGATACTACGGATAGCGGGATTAGCTTCAAAATAATAATATTTTAAATTAGCATCATGAGATTCCCTCCTTTGAGGGAATGACAAAATTTTCTATAGATCAAACCCAATATTTACACCCAATTTGTTGGCGATAATCTTGGTGATACGTTGTTTTAATTCTGGGATTTTAACCGAACTTAACACGTTATTACTAAAGGCGTACATTAAAAGTGCCTTGGCTTCTTTTTCTGGAATACCACGTGAACGCATGTAAAACATAGCGCTTTCATCTAACTGGCCAATAGTACAACCGTGTGAACATTTTACATCGTCGGCAAAAATTTCTAATTGTGGTTTGGTGTTTATAGACGCTTGATCACTTAGTAAAATGTTGTTATTGGCTTGAAATGCATTGGTTTTTTGCGCTTCTTTATTAACAACTACTTTACCGTTGAAAACGCCTGTAGATCTATCGGTAAAAATACCTTTATAGTCTTGATGGCTTTCGCAATTTGGTTCTTTGTGATGTACCAAGGTGTTGTGGTCTACATGTTGTTTGTTGCCAATAATAGTGATACCTTTTAGGGTAGAATCTATGCGTTCTCCTTCTTGATAGAAATTTAAATTATTTCGTATTAATTTACCACCAAAAGCGAAAGTATGCACTGAAGCTAAGCTTTCTCTTTTTTGTTTGATAAACGTATTATCTATTAAAAAGGCGTTTTCGTTATCATTTTGAATCTTATAATAATCGACAATAGCACGTTTGTTAGCGAAAATTTCGGTAACACTATTTGTTAATACAGGATTACTTGTTAAACTTTGATGACGCTCTACGATTTGCACATGCGAATTCTCATCAACAACAACTAAGTTACGTGGTTGTAACATGGTAGCAGATTCATTTCCTGTTGAAAAGTGCAAAATTTGAATTGGTTTTTGAACAATTTTATTTTTAGGTATATGAATATAAGCACCTTCACTTGAAAACGCTGTATTTAATGATGATAAACTATCTTTTACCGCAGCTTTATTGAAATAATTTTCAATAATCAATTGGTATTTTGGCTTGTTTAGAGCTGATGACATCAAACATACATCTATCCCGTCATGTGTAGTTTGAGATAAATGCGATGAATATTTTCCATCTATAAAGATGATTTTATAGGTGTCAATATCGTGGATGAAATACTTTTTGATATCCTTATAATCTAAAGCATTCTCTTGTTTTGGAAAAACGCTATAATCTTCTTTTAAAATACTATTTAATGACGTGTATTTCCAATCTTCCTCTTTTTTTGAAGGAAAGCCTTTTTCTTCAAATACTTTTATAGCATCCGTTCTAACATCGTGAATATATCCATCTATATCGACATGATTTTCAAATGCTAAAAATGATGATACTAATTTTTCTTTTAAATCCATTTTTTCAGTCTTCAGTGGACAGTATTCAGTATGCAGTTAAAACGCTACTAAATCTGTATAATATTTATAACTGTTTCATATTTAATAGAAAGTAAGAGTAATCAGAAATTGAGTAAGCAACTGCCAACTGAAGACTGAATACTGCCAACTAACTACGCGTTCACTTCTTCTTTAATCCAGTCGTATCCTTTTTCTTCAAGCTCGTGAGCTAATGCTGCAGTACCTGATTTTACAATTCTTCCATTATAAAGTACGTGAACAAAATCTGGAACGATATATTCTAATAAGCGCTGGTAATGTGTAATTACAATAACAGCATTGTCTTTGCTTTTTAATTTATTTACGCCATTTGCTACAATACGAAGTGCATCGATATCTAAACCAGAATCAGTTTCATCTAGTATGGCTAATTTTGGTTCTAACATGGCCATTTGAAAAATCTCATTACGTTTCTTTTCCCCACCCGAAAACCCTTCGTTTAAAGAACGTGATAAAAACTTTCTATCAATTTCTAATAACTCCGATTTCTCACGAATCAATTTTAGCATCTCTTTAGCAGGCATATCTGCTAAACCTTTTGCCTTACGAGTTTCGTTTATGGCAGTTTTCATGAAGTTTGTTACAGAAACGCCAGGAATTTCTATAGGATATTGAAACGATAAAAATACACCCTTGTGAGCGCGTTCTTCGGCAGCCAATTCTTCAATATCTTCATCTTCAAAAAGGATGTTGCCTTCGGTTACTTCATACTCTTCTTTTCCTGCAATTACGGAAGCTAATGTGCTTTTTCCAGACCCATTAGGTCCCATAATAGCATGAACTTCTCCTGCTTTAACCTCTAAGTTAACACCTCTTAAAATGGCTTTATCTTCAACACTTGCGTGTAAATTGTTTATTTTTAACATACTTTATTTTTAAAATTCCAAATATCAAATACAAAATCTCAAATGGTTACTTCTGTTTGTTTTTTGGAATTTAGAATTTGTAATTTGTGATTTAATTCTGATTAGTTTCCTAGTTTTATAACTTTATTTTCTTCTTTTGAATTAGGTTTTACATTTAATATTTCAATAACTTCAACCTTGTTCTCCCAAAGAATTTTTTCGTCTTTTTGATTTGTGATTTTTCCTCGTATTTCAACCTGAACCATGTCTGTTGGTTCAGATTTATGTTTTTCAGCTTGTTTTTGAAGGGCTTCTAATTTATCGGTAATTAAAACACCATAAATTTCAGAATTTGTTTGAAGCACAGCAGCACCATCGTAGTAAACAAACTCGCCTTTTAATAGTGTAAGTCCATCACTCTGTTTTACAGTTCTTGCTTCACTATCATTGATGATAGTTTCTTCTGAGTTTTGAGATTTTACATCTTTTTTACAACTTACTAATGCTATGAAAATTAATGTGATAAAAAGTAACTTTTTCATTTTTTAACTCTTGATTTTTATTTGATAAGAATCCTGCCTTTACTTCGAATGCGAGTATCTTTCTAATTAAACTTCAAATTAAAGATTCCCATTTTCATGGGAATGGGCTTTTAGCCCACACTTCCTTCTAAACTTATTTCTAATAATTTTTGCGCTTCCACAGCAAACTCCATCGGAAGTTTATTTAAAACTTCTTTACTAAAACCATTTACTATTAATGCAATAGCTTTTTCGGTATCAATACCACGTTGATTACAATAAAAAATTTGGTCTTCACCAATTTTACTGGTCGTTGCTTCGTGTTCTATTATTGCTGTTTTGTTTTTAGCTTCTATGTATGGGAATGTATGTGCGCCACATTCGTTACCCATCAATAAACTATCACATTGTGAAAAGTTACGTGCATTTTTCGCTCTTGAATTTATTTGAACCAAACCACGGTAACTGTTCTGAGATTTTCCTGCTGAAATTCCTTTTGAAATGATAGTAGACTTCGTGTTTTTTCCTAAGTGAATCATTTTAGTTCCTGTATCGGCTTGTTGATAGTTGTTTGTTACTGCTATTGAGTAAAACTCACCTACTGAATTATCGCCTTTTAAAATACAAGAAGGATATTTCCAAGTTACTGCAGAACCAGTTTCAACCTGTGTCCAAGAAATTTTTGCATTCTTTTCGCAGAGTCCACGTTTTGTTACAAAGTTGAAAACACCACCTTTACCTTCAGCATTTCCTGGATACCAGTTTTGTACTGTTGAATATTTTATTTCAGCATCATCTAAGGCAATAAGCTCTACAACGGCTGCGTGTAATTGATTTTCATCTCTACTTGGTGCGGTACAGCCCTCAAGATAACTTACATAACTACCTTCATCAGCAATGACTAAAGTTCTTTCAAATTGTCCTGTTCCTGCTTGATTAATTCTAAAGTACGTTGATAATTCCATTGGGCAACGTACCCCTTTTGGAATATAACAGAAAGAGCCATCACTAAAAACAGCCGAATTTAATGCAGCATAAAAGTTATCTTTTTGTGGAACAATGGTTCCTAAATATTTTTTAACAAGTTCTGGATGCTCTTTTATAGCGTCAGAAATACTCATAAAGATAATGCCTTTTTCACCTAGTGTTTTCTTGAATGTGGTTGCTACTGAAACTGAATCTATTACAACATCCATAGCAACATTAGCTAACTTTTTTTGCTCATCAATTGAGATACCAAGTTTAGCAAATGTTGCTAAAAGCTCAGGATCTACTTCATCTAAACTATCGTATTTAGGCTTGCTATTTGGTGCAGAGTAATAAGAAATACCTTGAAAATCTGGTTTTTTGTAATGCACATTTGCCCATTCTGGTTCAATCATTTCTTTCCAAGCCCTAAAAGCCTCCAATCTCCAGTCGGTCATCCATTGTGGCTCTTCTTTCTTTTTAGAAATGGCACGCACAATATCTTCATTTAAACCATTGGGAAACGTATCGGATTCTATATCAGTATAAAAACCGTATTCGTATTCTTTAGTTTTTAGCTCTTCGCGTAAATCATCCTCGGTATATTTATTCATGTTCCGAATTTAATATTTAAAATTCAAAGTTGGGCTAATCTGTTTTGTATTTGCTTCCCTTTAAATCACTCTTTTTTAGGTAGTTCATAAAACCACCAATCATCTTACTCAAGGTTATAGTTTCTTCTTTTAATTCATGAAACTCTTCAGTAGTTATATAATTTCTATCGAAAACCCGATAGAGTTGAGATCGTGTTTCTCCACAAGATGCTTTTGCAATTGATAAAAATTGAACAAATTCTTTATTTCCATTTCTCTCAAAACCTTCCGCAATATTATCCATTACAGAACCAGAAGAACCATCAATTTGACTGTAGAGTTTATGATCTTTCCTTAAATCTGTTCTATTGGCAATTTTATTTATAGTGTCACAAAGGATTCTCGCTAATTTCCAAATTTCTAAATCTTCAAATTGTTTAACGCTAGCCATGATTTTGAATTTAAAACTTTAAATTTTGAACTTTTATAGTGAAAATGATTCGCCACAACCACAAGTGCGGTTAGCGTTGGGATTATTAAAAACGAAACCTGTTCCGTTTAATCCACCTGAATATTCTAATGTGGTTCCTATGAGGTATAAAAAGCTTTTTTTGTCAACTATAATTTTTACACCATTGTCTTCAAAAACCTTATCACCGTCTTGTTGTTCTTTATCAAAATTTAAGTCATAAGATAATCCAGAACAACCGCCACTTTTAACACCTACACGAACATAGTCTGTAGTTGCATTGTAGCCATCATCAGTCATAAGCTCAACCACTTTCTTTTTAGCTGTTTCAGAGACTTTTATCATATTATTTTTTTTATGAGTCTGTTTAAGACTTTGCCAATTATTTTTTTACGCCTCTTTTTGCGCATTATTTCGTTAAAATTTTGAACCGTAACTAGGCTATGTTTAAAAATTTTGCCTCATACTGCTTCAAAAATAGACTGTAAAAATTCTAATCACAAATTCTTAAACAGACTCTAAATTTAGTTTTGAATTAATAATTTTATTAAGACAGTTTCTAAATAGAGGACAAATATACAATATAAGTCAATGAATATAGAATAACCTAACATTATATTAATATATGGTTTGATAGGTTTTTCTTATCAATTTATGAAGTACTCAATTAAAGGTTGTTACCTTTTGTTGGTTGATTTTTATTGAGGACTACTTTTGAAGATTAAGCAATTCTTTTTTTGTAGAGCATTGACGAGAATTTGTCATTTTCTCTTTGAGAAACGGAAGTTATAGCGCCGTCAGATTCAAATTTAAAATAACTCTTGCAACATTTACAAATAAGTTCTGGAGTATTAGCATTTGCTTTACTCAAGCGAAAATAATTATGCCCATAAGTTGAGCAAAACATGTTAGATGTTATTCTTCTATTCATGAAAGAATCCGTTGATTGGGGTTAATTTAATAAAAATAATAATATTTAATAGATGAATACCGTATATTTTCGATGAAATACATCATTTAGTGTAGTATTAATCGTTTTAATAATTATTGTTTATAAAATCATAGTCTGAAAGAGATCGTAAAAAGGGTATTAGAATAGCGTTGTCTGTTAAACCAAAAATTCCGTGTGCTACTTTTTGCATGAAAGGATCAATCAACAATTCTTTTGCTACTAGTCTTAAAATTATGGGCATGCCAAGATTCAAATTCTAGAAGTTCTTTTATCTCTTCAGCTTTGAAAAGCCCCTGATTTTGAAAGGTTTTACTTCAGGAAATAAATTTGAATCCTCACCAATAACTCCTTAAATATCAATACCTTCAAATTCATAAAGATATCCTGCCCAAAATTTTGATTATGAACCTCATTTATATTTCATAAACAATAAAGCCATTATTATTTTGATTGGGCAGGAATAATTACATATTACCTCGTTTTTCGTCTTTGAATTACCAATTGATAAACACACGGAATCACAACCAAATTTAAAATAGTTGCCGATAACAAACCACCCAAAATAACAACTGCCATGGGGCTTTGAATTTCGCTTCCCGGTTCACCGCCTTTTAAGGCTAATGGGATTAATGCTAAACCAGTTGTAAAGGCTGTCATTAAGATTGGATTTAAACGGTCTAAAGCTCCTGTTTTTATCAATTGAAACCCTTGCATTCCTTCTTTACGTAAATCTTCGTAACGTGACACCAATAAAATACCGTTACGTGTAGCAATACCAAAGAGACTAATAAACCCAATGGTTGCTGCAATACTTATTATTCCTGACGTGAAATACACAATCAAGATTCCACCTATTAAAGCTAA
>TARA_R110002074_G_scaffold115309_4_pt1 | contig 11415 bp, 10 predicted proteins | sample TARA_R110002074 | Tara Oceans TARA_R110002074 (sample SAMEA4397215) | marine metagenome | biome: Polar Biome; feature: [MIX] marine epipelagic wind mixed layer (ENVO:01000061); material: water (ENVO:00002006), including particulate matter (ENVO:01000060) such as... | depth 10-100 m
GCGCTGCTAAAGATAGTACCACTCGACAAAAGATAAAACCCCTAAACGTTAAAGTAATTAACAATGAATTCCACATTTTTGTTGATAGTAGTCACAATCAAGAATTAATACCATCAAATCTAACCTTAAAAACCTTACTATAAATTGCCAAATATTTGGTGATATGTGTCATAGGAAACACCTCTTTGTTTTCATATCTTTAGTTTAGATTTTTAAGACCTATGGAATTTATTGATTATTATAAAATTCTTGAAATAGACAAGAAAGCTTCTCAAGCAGATATTAAAAAAGCCTACAGAAAATTGGCAAGAAAGCTTCATCCAGACTTAAACCCCAAGGATAAAAGCGCACAACAAAAATTTCAGCAGGTAAATGAAGCAAATGAAGTACTGAGTGACCCAGAAAAAAGAAAAAAATACGACCAGTACGGCAAAGATTGGGAGCACGCAGATGCTTTTGAAGAAGCAAAAAGAAATCAACGCAGTTCATCTGGAGGTCGCAGAAATACATACAGTACATCAGGCAGAGGCAATGAAGATTTTTCTGATTTCTTCGAGTCGATGTTCGGAGGAGGAGGATACAGCGGAGGAGGAAGAAGGTCTACTCAATTTAAAGGTCAGGATTTGAATGCTACCTTAAAATTAAATATGCTCGACATTTTAGAAGATCAAAAGCAAACATTAGACCTTGGCACTAAGAAAATAAGAATCACTATACCTGCAGGGGTCGAAGATGGCCAAACTATTAAAATTACTGGTTATGGTGGCGAAGGTGTTAATGGAGGCCCCAAAGGAGACTTGTACTTAACTTTTGAAATTAACAATAACACCTCTTTTCAAAGAGTAGGTAATGATTTGTATAAAAACCATAACATCACTTTATATGAAGCCATTTTAGGTGGTGAAATTGAGGTTGAAACGTTAACAGGCAAAGTAAAATTAAGGGTTAAACCAGAAACTCAAACTGACACAAAGGTTAAGCTAAAAGGAAAAGGTATGCCCGTATACAAGAAAAAAGGTGCTCATGGGGATTTATATATAACCTACAAAGTTTCAATGCCAACAAACCTTTCAGCGAAAGAAAAGGAATTATTCAAGCAACTTTCAGAATTACAATAATTATGGATTCAGAGAATTTTATTCTAATAGAACACTACTGTGAACAGACACAAACTCCAATAGATTTTATTAATGATTTATTGGAATATGGAATGATTGAGGTTCAATTAATTGAAAACAAAAAATACGTTCAGTCACATTTCATAATAGAAATTGAAAGAATCTATAGATTACACCGAGATTTAGGTATCAACATGGAAGGTATAGATTCTCTCAACTATATGCTGGAAAAAGTCAATCGATTAGAACGAGAATTAAAATTGTTAAGAAACCGCTTAACAATTTATGAGCATTAAACATTAAACCTAAAATGCATTACATCGCCATCTTTTACGATATATTCTTTGCCTTCAACTCTCATTTTACCAGCTTCTTTCACTTTTGATTCACTACCAAAAGCTACGTAATCATTATAGGCTATTACCTCTGCCCTTATAAATCCTTTTTCAAAATCAGTATGTATAACACCTGCCGCTTGCGGTGCTGTTGCTCCAACTGGAATAGTCCAAGCACGAACCTCTTTAACACCAGCAGTGAAATAAGTTTCAAGATTTAATAATTTATATGCACCGCGAATCAATTTAGCAGAACCTGGTTCTTCTAAACCTAAGTCTTCTAAAAACATCTTACGCTCTTCATAAGTCTCTAATTCAGTAATATCAGCCTCAGTACCCACTGCAAGAAAAATTACTTCTGCATTTTCGTTCGCTACCATTTCTTTCACCTTTTCAACATAGGCATTCCCCTTCACAGCTGCATCTTCATCTACATTGCAAACATACATTACCGGCTTATCTGTAATAAACTGTAATGGTTTCACAAATTCAAGTCTAGACTCCTCATTAATTTCAATTGCCCTTACAGACACACCTGCCTCTAGTCCACTCTTTATAGCCAATAAAACAGCCTCCTCTTTTTGAGCTTCTTTATTACCTGTTTTTGCTGCTCTTTTTACTTTTTCAAGTTTTTTATCAACGGTCTCCAAATCTTTCAATTGCAGCTCCATATCAATAGTCTCTTTGTCTCTAATTGGATTTACACTACCATCAACATGTACAATATTATCATTGTCAAAACAACGTAAAACATGTAAAATAGCATCAGTTTCGCGAATATTACCTAAAAACTGATTCCCTAATCCTTCACCTTTACTTGCTCCCTTTACCAATCCTGCAATATCTACTATCTCAACAGTTGCCGGTAGTACCCTTTCAGGATTAACTAATTCTTCTAATTTCTCTAATCTAGCGTCAGGCACATTTACAACCCCAATATTTGGCTCAATAGTACAAAATGGAAAATTTGCACTTTGCGCCTTCGCATTAGACAAACAATTAAAAAGTGTTGATTTACCCACATTTGGTAATCCTACTATACCTGCTTTCATAACTAAAGAATATTTAAAGGGTGCAAATATAGTTTTTACTTAAACATTCTACATTCAATTTCTATTCTTATGTTCATTAAAAATACATAGTGAATAATTATATTATCTTCAAACTTTTTAGACAGACAACTACTAATGTTTGATATTTTAACATTTTTTAAGAAAAATTTTAATACTTTACGCCAAGAACTGTACGAATAAATGGAACTTCACTCTGACGAGACGCTTTGGTATTTTTTTAAAAAGGGGGAAATCAATGCTTTTTCGCTTCTTTTTAAGAAGTATTACCCCCAATTGCACGTCTATGGCATAAAATTGAGCAATGCCCCTAGTCTTACTGAAGACTGTCTTCAAAACTTTTTTATTCAACTCTATGAAGAAAGGGAGAAAAAAGGAACGATAAAAAATCTTAAAGCTTACTTATTTGTATCCTTTAAAAGGAGACTGATAAAACAAATTCAAAAAAATCAGAAAAACATTCCTATTTCAGAAGCTCAATTATTTAAATCAAATTTCACATTTTCAACTGAGGAAATTGCTATACATCAAGAAATTCAATTTCTATGTACCACAACGTTATCTCAATTAATAAACCAACTTTCTCCAAGAGAAAAAGAAGTTGTCTATTTAAAGTACTACAGTAATATGACCACTAAAGATATAGCCGAGGTAATGGATATGAATTACCAAAGTGTATTAAATGTACTTCAAAAAGCATTATCCAAATTGAGATTAGCCTCTGAAAATCAACAAATTAAATCTATTTTAAAAAAAAGTTAAAAATAATAGGGTATATTTTATAAGAATAAACCTCTTATAAATGGAACACCTTACTAAATGGATAATACAACCAAATTCGACTTACAGTATTTCTTATCGGATACGTCATTTAAAAATTGGGCTAAAGGCTTAAATAAAAATGATATCGCTTATTGGAATAGTTGGTTACAAAATAACCCAAAGCATATAGAAACTGTCGAAAATGCAAAAGCAATTGTTGTTGGTATAAAATTCAAACCACAATTTCCAAGTAATGAAAAGGTTGACCAAGAACTTACTAAAATTCTACCTAAAATAGGATTAAAAACTTCTACCAAACTACCCGTGACGAAAACACGTTCATTAAACAAAACACTATATTTTTCAGCCGCGGCCGTAGTTTTAATGTTATTAAGTTGGACAAGTTTATCTATTTTCAATAATCACAACACAATAACACATAAAACGAATTTTGGAGAAATCATAGACCTAAAATTACCTGATGGAACTTCAGTAGTGTTAAATGGAAACTCAGAAATATTTTATGAAAAAGATAATCCGAGATTTATAAATCTTAAAGGTGAAGCATATTTTAAGGTAAAAACTATACCAAGCACCAATGCAAAATTCTGGGTGATTACCAATGATCTTAAAGTAGAGGTTCTTGGAACTCAGTTTCATGTTAACACTAGAGAACAAAAAACCAATGTTGTTTTAGATGAAGGTTCTATTCATTTAGAATTTAATAATGGTGATGTCACTAAAATGATTCCTGGTGAAATGGTATCATTTTCCAATAAAAGCAATGAGGTTGTTCATAAAAAAGTTACTGTCGAAACACCATATGCTCTATGGCGGGGTGGAACTTACGCATTTAATGAAATTCCTCTTAAAGATGTAATGTTCAATTTAGAGCTGACTTATGGTCTTGAAGTTAGATATTCATCTGAGCATTTAAAAGAAATACCCATTTCAGGAGGTATCCCTAATCAAAATTTAAAAATATGTATAGCCGCAATTGAAAAGGCAACTGGAACTAGAATTATTAACAAAGGAAATATTTTACAAGTACAAGAGAACCCAATTTATTAACTAAACTATTTATTTATGAAAACAAACAAACTAATGAGAATGCTGCTTGCAGTAATGCTTTTTTCGAGCATCACTAATTTGATGGCATCTAATGAACTCAAAAAAGAGGTAACTCTAAGCGAGTTTCTAAATGAGATTAGTGCAAAGCACGAAGTGTTTTTCACTTACAACCCTACGCTGGTTTCTACTACCAGTTTAAATCCGGAGGAATATGAATTTCCTTTATTGGATAAGATTATTAATAAATTGGAACGCAAAACTAGTTTCGATTTTGAATATTTAGGCAACAAATATTACGTAGTTTACCATAAGAAGCCAGAAAGAGCTAAGATTTTAAAAGTGAATTCTGTTAATAATGGTATTACCGCTTTAACCTTAAACGAGGTAATTCAAAATAGTATTTCTGGTAAGGTTACAGATGATTCTGGAATGCCTTTAGCAGGAGTAAATATTATTGAAAAAGGAACTACAAACGGTACTACATCAGATTTTGATGGTAATTACTCAATAAATGTTACCGATGACACAAAATTAGTATTTAGCTATATAGGTTTCGCTACTCAAGAAGTATCTACTGCTGGTAAAAGTACTATTAATGTTCAGTTATCTGAAGGAATGCAATTAGACGAGTTTATCGTAGTTGGTTCTCGTACAGCTCCAAGAAGTAATGCTGATACACCTTTACCTGTTGATGTTATTGGCGCTAAAGATTTGACTTCAACGGGTCAAGTTACTTTTGATAAAGCTTTACAGTATAGAATTCCTTCCTTTAACACCGTACAAACTCCGGTAAATGATGCGACATCTTTATTAGATCCTTATGAAATTAGAAATATGGGACCTAGTAGAACGTTAATTCTAATTAACGGAAAACGTAAAAACTTAAGTGCTTTATTGTATACTCAAACATCACCAGGACGTGGTGAAACTGGTGCAGATATTTCTGCAATACCTACAGATGCAATCAAGAGAGTTGAAATCTTACGTGATGGTGCTTCTGCACAATACGGTTCTGATGCTATCGCAGGTGTTATGAACATTATTTTGAAAGATACTCCAAATGAAGGTTCAGCTACAGTAAGAACAGGTATCACTTCTGAAGGTGATGGCGAAATGTTCGGTGTTGCTGTTAATAATGGTTCATCAATTGGCGACGATAAAGGTTTTGTAAACTATACCGCTGATTTCTCTAAAGTAAACCTTGCAAATAGACCAGGTACTGTAAACGCTGCTGGTGAAGCAGGTGATTTTGGAGCTGACATTGCTGATGTACAATCTTTCTTATCAAGAAAACCGGATGCAGGAAACATTAATGGATCTCCAGAAACTGCAGCAGCTAAATTCTCTGTAAATTTTGGTTATGATTTAAGTGAGAACACTTCTCTTTATGCAAATGCAGCTTACGTATATAAGGCGGTAAACAGCTTTGCAAATTATAGAACTCCTTATTGGAGAACTGAAGCTGACTTTCCATATTTAGCAGATTTTTTTCCAAATGGTCCAGGTGGAAGTTACGATGGTTATGTTCCAACATTTGAAGGATTACTTAGTGATTACAATGGTACAGTTGGATTCAAATCGACCATAAACGATTGGAATGTTGATGCAAGTTTTACGACAGGTGGAAACTTACAAACATATAAGGTAAACAATTCACATAACAGAAATGTAGTTTACTCTCCATCAACTTGGGTAGATGCTAATGGTAATGGTTCTGTTGATGATGGTGAACTTACCGAAGGAGCTCAATTATACAGAGAAAACAGTCAACAATCTTTCGATCCAGGAGGAACGAAGTTCTCTCATAATGTAGGTAACATTGATATTTCAAGAATTCTATCTGACAAAGTAAGTATCGGTATTGGTGCTGAGTTTAGAACAGAAACTTTTGAAGTTATTGAAGGTGAGCTAGCTTCTTATGATGGTGGTGGTGCAGATTCATTTGCAGGTGCTTCTCCTCAAAATGCTGGTAAATTTAACCGTTATAACATTGGTGGATATTTCAGTTTAGATTATGATGTAACTGATGAATTCTTATTAAGCGGTACCATAAGAACAGAAAATTATTCTGATTTTGGTAATGCTTTTGTTTACAAATTTAGTTCGCGTTATAAGGTTAGTGATGCTTTTACATTAAGAGGATCTATTTCTTCAGGATTTAGAGCTCCTACCCTACACCAAATCTATACTCAAAAAGCACAATACAGTTTTGTGCCTGGTCAAGGTATTCAAGTTGGTGGTTTAATAAACAATGTATCTACTCAAGCTAAATTATTAGGTATACCTCAATTAGATGCTGAAACATCAACTAACTTCACAATTGGTTTTGGAGGTAAAATTGAAAACAAATTCAGTTATACTTTTGACTACTACAATATTGCAGTAAAAGACAGAATCGTATTAGGTTCTGAAATAGGACCAAGTGGAGACGCAGGAAACCCTCTTGACATTCTTTTAACCAACAATAACCTAAGTGATGTAAGTTTCTTTTCAAATGCAATAGACACTAAAACTTCTGGTATTGATGTGGTTCTTGCTTACAAAGGAATAGAACTTGGTGAAGGTAACCTTGATTTAAATTTATCTGGGAACTACACTATTCAAAACGAAAGAGATGGGGATGTAAAAGATGTTCCATTAGTAGCAAATTCAGGACAGTCTGTAGTTAATGAAACTCAAGAAGCATTGTTCTTTACTTCTAGACCTAAGACAAAGTGGATTTTAGGTGCAAACTATGACATCAATAAATTTGGCTTTTCTTTGAATAACACATACTTCGGAAAAACAACTTTTCAACAGCAAGGTTTGGATAACAATTTATTCACAGAGTTTACTCCAAAAATTGTTACAGACTTAGGTGTTAACTTCAGTGCAACTGATAAATTAACGTTAGCACTAAACATCAATAACTTGTTGAATGTGTTACCTGAGTGGAGTTTTCAATCTAAAAATGCAGCAGGTAATGCTATATTGGCAGATCCAGCTCAGACACAAAACCAGTCTAACTTAATTACTTTCAACCAACGTTATTCTCAAATGACGTATGATGGTTATCATTTTAGCCAATTAGGTACAATGTTCAACTTATCGTTGAACTATAAGTTCTAGTTTGATTTAGTTTATTGGAAGAAAGCTACCTATATTTAGGTAGCTTTTTTTTTGTGATATGGGTGAGTTATACAATAAAAACCTTGCTTGGGTTTACGATGAAATTTATCAAGGATTTATTGATTATAAGGCGGAATATGAATTTTACAAGAATTTGTGCAATGGCTTTAATTCAAACCGAATATTAGAAATTGCATGCGGCACAGGTAATTTAGCAAAATCATTCGCAGCAGATTTCAGTACATATGTTGGCTTAGATTATAGCGAATCGATGCTCAATATTGCAAAGAAAAAATATCCAGCAGGAAATTTTATTCAAGGTGATATGCGACATTTAAATTTTGTTCAACAGTTTGATAACATTCTTATCACAGGTAGATCAACAAGCTATCTACTTAATAATTCAGATTTAAAACAAACTTTTAAATCAGCATACAATGCCCTTGAGGATAAAGGACTTTTCATGTTTGATTGTATCAATGCAAATTTATTTTTACCTTATATATTAAAGAACAACTGCGTAATACATAAGTCGACCTACGACAAGAAACTATTTGAAAGAGAATCTAATTGGGTAAAAAATCAAAACCTTACATATCATTTAATTGACTGGAAATCTACTTATTATCAATTAAAAGATTCAAAAAAAATAGCATTAGGAGAAGATTCAACTCTATTTAGAGTTTTCACTATAAATGAAATTACCGAAACATTACTAGATTCCGGGTTTGAAATTCTAGAAATAATTAATAGAGAAACATATGCTTTTGATACGAACGTATATGTTTGTCGAAAAAAAGAGTAGATAAAAACTTCCTATTCAGGATGCATAAAGCGTTGCTTAGCTAAAAGCACTTCTTCCGATTCTACATGATCATCATCAGGCACACAACAATCAACTGGGCAAACAGCAGCGCATTGTGGCTCTTCATGAAATCCCATACACTCTGTACATTTATCTGGCGATATATAGTAAACTTCATCACTGATAGGTACTTGAACTTCATTTGCGTCGACTTCTTTACCGCTAGGCAATACAACTTTACCTTCTAATGATGTTCCATCACTATAACGCCATTCATCAGCACCTTCATAAATTGCGGTATTTGGACATTCTGGCTCACAAGCCCCACAATTGATACATTCGTCAGTTATTATAATTGCCATAATTTCTTCTTCATTAAAATGCCCAAAAAAGACCGGGCATGCTTATTTTTGCACAAAGGTAATCCCTACTAATTGAGTATACAAATATAATGACCCATCACAACCTTACTATAGAAGCTTTTGTTAAACTTGGAGAATTTCTAAGAACATTTTGCGAATTTATAACATCAGACAGCAATTCTGCACAAATAAATGATGAATGGACTGCATTATTTAAGGCTGAAATTGAGATGGCTCAACACCACAATGGGTGGTTTTCAGAAGAGAATTGCCTTCATGCTTTTCAAGAATGGGGAAATATACTTACAAGAGAAAATCTCGAAGCTTGGTTAAAACCTTATGATTTGACCAGTAATAAAGAAAAAGTTGTTGCCCTAATTATGGCAGGTAATATTCCATTGGTTGGGTTTCATGATCTTTTATGTGTGCTAATTACTGGTAATAAAGCTTTGGTTAAATTATCAAGTAATGATCAAAAATTAATTCCTCTAATAATAGACTATCTTCAAAGCATAGAGCCATACTTTGAAGGAAGGGTAACTTTCACAAAAGAAAAGCTTGAACATTTCGATGCAGTAATAGCTACTGGTAGTAATAACACAGCAAGATACTTTGAATATTATTTTGGCAAAAAACCAAATATAATTCGAAAAAACAGAAATTCTGTTGCCGTTTTAACTGGTAATGAGACTAATGAAGAGTTAATTGCTTTAGGTGAAGATATTTTTAGATATTTCGGCCTTGGTTGTAGAAGTGTTTCTAAAATATTTATTCCGAAAAATTACGACATAGATACTTTTTTCAAAGCAATGTTTCCTCATAATGATATTATTAATCATAATAAATATGCTAATAATTATGACTATAACAAGGCCGTGTATCTAATGAGCGAGTTTAAAATTCTGGATAATGGTTTTCTTATTTTAAAGGAAGAAAAAAGTTATGGCTCCCCTATTGCATCACTTTTCTATGAACATTATAACAATTCAGAAGAATTAAAAACAAAACTGAAGTTAGAAGAAGATAAAATACAATGCATTGTATCTTCAGGATTTATAGATAATGAAATAGCATTCGGGCAAACCCAAAAACCATCTTTAAGTGATTATGCAGATGGAATCGATACGGTTAATTTCCTATTAAGAACATCACTGAATTAAATACCTTTCAGTATCGTAATATCTTCAAAAAATCCTGACATTTGCATCCTTAAATCACATTCAAAATGAAAAAACATAATTTTAGCGCTGGCCCTTGTATATTACCCAAAGAAGTATTGTTAAAGGCTTCTGAAGCTGTTATGGACTTCAATGGTTCTGGACTTTCACTTATAGAAATTTCACACAGAAGCAAAGATTTTGTTGCTGTAATGGAAAATGCAAGATCATTAGCATTAGAATTGCTTGATTTAAACGATAAAGGGTATCAAGCCCTTTTTCTGCATGGTGGTGCAAGTCTTGAATTTTTAATGGTAGCTTATAACCTTTTAGAAAATAAGGCAGGTTACTTAAATACCGGTACTTGGAGTGATAAGGCAATAAAAGAAGCTAAATTATTTGGTAACGTTGTTGAAGTTGGCTCATCTAAAGACGAAAATTTTAAATACATACCAAAAGGTTATTCTGTACCCGACGGTCTTGACTATTTACATATTACATCTAATAACACCATATTTGGAACCCAATTCAAGAAATTCCCAAAAACTGAGGCTCCATTGGTTTGTGACATGAGTTCTGATATATTTTCAAGAAATTTAGATTTCTCTCAATTCGACTTAATATATGCTGGCGCTCAAAAGAATATGGGTCCTGCAGGTATTACCTTAGTTGTAGTAAAGGAAGATATATTAGGTAAAGTTTCTAGAAAAATTCCTTCTATGTTAGATTATAAGGTTCATATTAGCAAGGACAGCATGTTTAATACACCTCCTGTTTTCCCTGTATACACTTCAATGCTAACATTAGAATGGCTTAAAAATATAGGCGGTATCGCAGCGATTGAGGAGATTAATGAAAAGAAAGGTAGATTATTATATTCTGAAATTGACTTGAATCCTGTTTTTGAAGGATATGCTAATATTGAAGATCGTTCACTAATGAACGCAACCTTTAACTTAACTGATGAAGGTTTAAAAACAACCTTCGAAAATATGTTGAAAGAAGCTGGTATTAATGGCCTAAACGGTCATCGTTCTGTTGGTGGATATAGAGCTAGCATGTATAATGCTCTTTCTTTAGAAAGCGTAGGTGTATTGGTAGACGTTATGAGTGAAATGGAACGAAAAGGGTAATTAACGAAACTGTTAATCATTGAAATAACGAACCATATTACACTCATTCAATATAATAAGAAATATAAATATGAAAATTTTAGCTAATGATGGTATTTCAACTAATGGTATTACCATTATGGAAAAAGCCGGATTTGAGGTTTTAACGACCACTGTGGCACAAGAGCAATTAGCCAATTACATAAATGAACATAAAATAGATGCTTTATTGGTGCGTAGCGCTACTAAAGTTAGAAAGGAACTAATTGACAATTGCCCATCATTGAAGCTTATTGGCCGTGGCGGTGTTGGTATGGATAATATAGATGTTATATATGCAAAATCTAAGAATATTCATGTTATAAATACACCTGCTGCATCATCAGAATCTGTTGCAGAATTAGTTTTCGCACATCTTTTTGGTGGTGTACGATTTTTATATGATGCCAATAGAAATATGCCTTTAGAGGGTGATAGCAACTTTAAAGAATTGAAAAAGTCCTATTCAAAAGGAA
>TARA_R110002074_G_scaffold22128_10_pt1 | contig 11411 bp, 10 predicted proteins | sample TARA_R110002074 | Tara Oceans TARA_R110002074 (sample SAMEA4397215) | marine metagenome | biome: Polar Biome; feature: [MIX] marine epipelagic wind mixed layer (ENVO:01000061); material: water (ENVO:00002006), including particulate matter (ENVO:01000060) such as... | depth 10-100 m
GCAAGGGCTGCTGGCCGGCATCAATGCCGCGCGCAAGGTACGGGGCCAACCCGCGTGGATTCCCGGTCGCCACGAGGCCTACATCGGCGTGCTGGTCGACGACCTGACCACCCGCGGCACCACCGAGCCCTACCGCATGTTCACCTCGCGCGCCGAGCATCGGCTGCTGTTGCGCGAAGACAATGCCGACCGGCGCCTGACGCCCGTGGGTCGCGAACTGGGCCTGGTCGATGACCTGCGGTGGGCGGCGTTCAGCGCCAAACTCGCCGACATTGCCACCGCCCGCGACGCCCTGCTGGCCCACCGCGTCCGCCACGGCCAACACAAGGTCGCCGCCCTGGAACTGCTGCGCCGGCCCGAGGTGACCTACGCCTCGCTGGTGCAGGACGGCATGGCCCCGGCTGCGGCGCCCGCCATCGCCGAGCAGATCGAAATCGATGTCAAGTACGCCGGATACATCGACCGCCAGAGCGCCGAAGTGGCGCGCAGCGCCCGCCACGAACAGAGCCGCATTCCCGAGCACTTCGACTACGCAGTGGTGACCGGACTCTCCAACGAAGTGCGCGCCAAACTGGCCGAACATCGCCCCGAAACCCTCGGGCAGGCGGGGCGCATCCCCGGCGTCACCCCGGCGGCCGTGTCGCTGCTGCTGATTCACCTTCGCAAGCAAGGGCAGATGACGCTCCACGAACCCGCCCGCATCGGCCAGTCAGCCGTTATCTGAACCGCATCCCTTGACGGCAATGGCGGTTGCTTGGCGCGGCGCGGCTCAATCTGGCCGGGGCACGGCGCCGCAGGCAGCCAGAATCTCGCCTGCGCCATCGGCCAGCAGCCGTGCGGCCAGTTGCTGGCCCAGCTGCTCGGCGTCCATTGCCGGGCCACTGATGACATGGCGCAACTGGCGCGTGCCGTCGGGGGCGCCCACCAGTCCCTCCAGGCGAATCTGCCCTTCGGTGAGCACCGCGTGTCCGGCCACCGGCACTTGGCAGTTGCCACCCAACTGGCGGTTGAAGCTGCGCTCCGCCGCCAGACGGATGCGCGAAGGCGTGTCGTCCAGCGGGGCCAGCCAGGCACGGGTGGCCTGATCGTCCGCGCGGCATTCGATGCCGACGATGCCCTGCCCGACCGCGGGCACGAAGACGTCAACCGGCAAGGCCTCTCGGATGCGCGCGGCCAGCCCCAGCCGGATCAATCCGGCACAGGCCAGCAGAATGGCGTCGTAGGCGCCCTCGTCGAGCTTGCGCAATCGGGTGCCGACATTGCCGCGCAGCACCTCGATCCGCAGGTCGGGTCGCAGGTGTTTGAGCTGGGTCTGCCGCCGCAGGCTGGAGGTGCCCATGCACGCACCCTGCGGCAGACGGTCAAGCCGGGGGTAACGGCTGGACACGAACGCGTCGCGCGGGTCTTCGCCCGGCAGAAAGCAGGTGAGCATCAGGCCGTCGGGCTGCTCGGCGGGAACGTCCTTCATGGAATGCACCGCGAGGTCGGCGCGGCCGTCCAGCAGGGCCTGTTCCAGCTCTTTGACGAACAAGCCCTTGCCGCCCACTTTCGACAACGACCCTTCCAGCCGCTGGTCACCCAGCGTCGTCATGGGCAGCAATTCCACCGCGAGGTCGGGGTGCGCCTGCTGCAGCAGCGCCTGAACATGCTCGGCCTGCCACAGGGCCAACGGTGATTCGCGCGTCGCGATCTTCAGCACCGGCATCAAACGCACTCGGCCCAGATGCCCGGCGCCACGGGCCGTTGACGGGTGCGCCATGGCGCGGCGCGATTGGCCGTCGCGCCACCGGCAACCCGGCCCGCGCTCACGACTGGTCGGTGATGAAGCGGCGCACCTCGGCCAGGCGGCGCCTCGATACCGGCAACGGCCGCGCCGCGTGTCGCACCCGCAACCAGTGATGCTGCTCACCCTGCCGCTCACGCTCCAGCCCGGAGATGAAGCGCGTCGCCACCAGCGCCTTGCGGTGGATGCGCAGGAACCAGGGCGCGAAGTCTTCTTCCAGCGTCTTCAAGGATTCTTCAATCAGCACTTCGCCGTGCAGATGGCAGACGGTGGTGTACTTCTGGTCGGCAATGAAGCAGACGATGTCTTCGGCCGGAATGCGCGTGAGCCCCTCGCGCGCGGTCGCCAGCACGAATTCACGCTTGGGCTTGGCGTCGGACGCTTGCGCGACCACCGTGCGCTGCGCGCGGTTCGGCCGGCGGATGCGCATCAGCGCTTCCTTGAGCTTCTCGGCACGGATCGGCTTGAGCAGATACGCCTGTGCGTTGGCGTCAAAGGCCGACAGCGCGTGCTCGGAATAGGCGGTGGTGAAGATCACCGCGGGGGGCATTTCCATGTCCTGCAGGCTGCGGGCGACCTGCACCCCGTCGATGCCGCCCATGCGGATGTCGAGCAGCACCAGATCGGGCTCCTCCTCGTCAATCAGGTCGAGGGCGGTCTCGCCGTCACCCGCCTCACCCACCACCTCGTAGCCCGGAAATTCGGACAGCAACCGCTTGATGCGGTCACGTGCCAGCGGCTCATCATCAACCACGACGACTCTCACGGCCTTGGTCCCCTATCTCTTTTTGAATTTTTCATATGAACTCACCATTGCGGGGCGATTCAGGTAACGACAATCGTACGCGAAACACCGGACCGTCAAGCCGAGGGTCTTTCCCCATCTCCAGCCGCGCCTGGTCGCCGTAGATCAGCGCCAGTCGCTGGGCGATGTTGTCGACTGCAATGTGATTGCCGCGCTGGCCGGCCTGCTGTCCCACCAGGTCGTCGTCGGGAATGGGATTTTCCACCTCCACCACCAGCCGCGACCCGATCTTGCGAATCGTGACGCGGATCATCCCCGCCCGGGTCATGCGCGACACGCCGTGGTGGACGGCGTTCTCGATCAGGGGCTGCACCACCAGCATCGGCAACGACCAGCTCAGCAGCTCGTCCGGCACGTCCCACTCGACGCTCAGCTTTTCGCTGAGGCGCACCTGCTCGATACGCAGATAGGACCGGCACAGCTCCATTTCCTCGGCCAGCGTGCCAAGCTGTCCGCGCTTTTCGAGACTGGCGCGGAACAGTTCGGACAGATCAACGACCATGTCTTCGGCGTCGTTGGGGCGGGCGTGAATCAGCTCGGCGACGCTGTTGAGCGAATTGAACAGAAAATGCGGCTTGATGCGCGCATTCAGTGCCTGATAGCGCGCCTCGCCCTCGGCCTTGATGTTCTGCTGCCACTGATGTCGCGCCCAGAAATAGCGCAGCATGCCCACCGAAACGATGCCGGCAATGGCGCTGTGCCGGGCGATGAACTCAACCCGCGTCTCGGCCGGCAGAAACTCGGTCCAGCGCAGTTCGACGACCACGAAGTACCCCAGGTCGGACATGAACAGCACCACCACCACCAGCATGCCCCAGCAGACGAAGAACACCACGCCCGGTCGCGCCACCGCCAGCCAGGTGCGCGCCCAACACAACAAGATGGCCGAGATCAGGCCGATCCACTGCAGGTAAATGGTGAGCATCATCAGCCGCGACACCGCGTCGCCGCCGCGGGCATCGCCCGCCAGGGTCAGCACGAACGCCACCAGTTGCAGGATGAATGCCTGGGTCAGCAGCGCGCCGCCGCGACAGAAGTCGGGGATCAACTCCAGCAAGGGGCCACGCTGTGGTCGAACGTGCTTCATGACAGTCCAAGGTTAAGCAGCCGGCATTGTGCGGGATGATCCGGTCATGGAACACACCTCGGCGCTGCCTATAATCGCGCCCTTCACGCATGTCCAAAGGTCCAACGATGAGCAGCAAGCTCTGGGGCGGTCGCTTCGCCGAATCCACCAGCACCCTGGTGGAACGCTTCTCCGAATCCGTCAGCTTCGACGCCCGCCTGTACCGGCATGACATTCGCGGCTCCAAGGCCCATGCCTGCATGCTGGGCCGGGTGGGCGTGCTGTCGGAGGACGATGTGGACGCCATTCTCAGCGGCCTGGCCGCCATTGAAGCCGAGATCGACGCCGGCACCTTCGAATGGAAGACCGAACTCGAAGACGTGCACATGAACATCGAGGCGCGCCTCACCGAGCGCATCGGCGATGCCGGCAAGCGCCTGCACACCGGCCGCAGCCGCAACGACCAGGTGGCCACCGACATCCGCCTGTACGTGCGCGATGCCATCGACGAGGTGCTGGCGCTGATCGACGCGCTGGCCCTGTCGCTGCTGAATCTGGCCGAGCAGGAGGCCGACACCATCATGCCGGGCTTCACCCACCTGCAGATTGCCCAGCCGGTGACCTTTGGCCACCACCTGCTGGCGTGGCGCGAACAAGTGCTGCGCGATCACAGCCGCTTCGTCGACGCACGACGGCGCATGAACCTGCTGCCGCTGGGCGCCGCGGCGCTGGCCGGCACCGTTTACCCCATCGACAGGGCAAGCGTCGCCGAAGACCTGGGGTTCGACGGCATCACCGAGAACTCGCTCGACACCGTGAGCGACCGTGACTTCGCCATCGAATTCTGTGCGGCCGCCAGTCTGCTGATGGTGCACCTGTCGCGCTGGAGCGAGGAACTGATTCTGTGGGCCAACCCGATGTTCGGCTTCGTTGATCTGCCCGATCGCTTCTGCACCGGCAGCTCGATCATGCCGCAGAAGAAAAATCCCGACGTGCCCGAACTGGTGCGCGGCAAGAGCGCGCGCGTCATCGGCGATCTCAACGCCCTGCTGGTGCTGATGAAGGGCCAGCCGCTGGCCTACAACCGCGACAATCAGGAAGACAAGGAACCGCTGTTCGACGCCATCGACACGGTGACGATCTGCCTGCAGGTGTTCGGCGAGATGATGCCGCACCTCAAGGCCAACCGGCCGCGCATGCGCGAGGCGGCGTTCAAGGGCTTTTCCACCGCCACCGACCTTGCTGACTACCTGGTGAAGAAGGGCATGGCCTTCCGCGACGCGCACCACGTGGTCGGTTCGGCCGTGGCCCACGCCAGCGCGCAAGGTTGCGATCTGTCGGAACTCAGTCTCGACACGCTGCAGGGCTTTTCCCCCACCATCGGGGCGGACGTTTTTGACGTGATCACCCTCGACGGCTCGGTGGCGGCGCGCGATCACATCGGCGGCACGGCGCCCGCGCAAGTGCGGGCCGCCATCGCCCGGGCGCGACAGCGTTGATGTGGTGCGCGCCTTCGTTCAGCGCCACGGGCTTTCGCCGACGCTGACCGCGCTGGTCCTTTCGGCCCTCACGGTGCTGATGGCCGTGCGCTTCATCGGGCTCACCGAAGCACCACCCGGCTTTTATGTCGACGAAGCGGCCATCGCGGCGCAGATCATCTGCGTGCGCACCACCGGCGCAGACGCTGACGGAAACCCCTGGCCCCTGTTCGCCGACGTGCTGGGCGGCGGCCAGGTCTCACCCCCCACGCTGTACCTCGGCGCCCTGTGGACGGCCCTGTTGGGCGATGGCGTGGCCAGCTTCCGCAGCCTGGCCGGGGCGGCGGGCGTGGTCATTCTCATCAGCTTGGCGCTGGTCACCTGGCGGCTCGGTGCGCAGCCGCTGGCGGTGCCCGCAATCCTGCTGATCGCCGCCAGCTCGCCATGGCTATTCCACCTGTTACGGGTGTTCTGGGACCCCATCATCGCGGCGGCCACCTGGGCGGCTGCGCTGGCAGCATATGTGTTCGCCAGCCGTTCCGCAGTGCTGTCGGGTCGCGTCATGGGCTGGCTCGCCTTCGCGCTGCTGTCGGCGGCGGCGGTCTACGGTTATCCGCCGCTACGCCGAGGAATAGCATCCCAACCGTAAAGCTTTTGTCACATTTATCAGGTATCAACTCAATCGGGGTTTGAACCTAATTGATTTATAGCCTCCAAATCATAAGCGCTTTCATCTTTAGACAGTCAGGACCACACTGGAGTTAGATAATGGATAAGACGTTAGGCTTTCGCGAGCAGAATGAATTAAAAATCCCTCTGCCAATATCGATGATTGTGATGCTTTTATTTTCTTTCAACATTTTGCTCGTCGCTTCACCGCCTGCTAGGGCGCATGACTTGAGTAAACAATCAGAAAGCCATCCAATCTCTTCTACAATCACAATTAAAAGACTGGACGGATCTTTAGATGAATTTAAACTAGGGTTTGTTGTGGATCAAGTGAAACGTTCAAACAATCTCTTACTGTTGAGTGGCCGACAAAACGGGGTATTCGTTGATTATTACCCCCTCAAATTTGAGCAAGGCGACGAGCTCATAAATGTAACGCCGGAGATCGCAAGTACGTCAAAAACCTCAAAATTAGTCGAACTACATAAAATCAAAGTCAGAAACGGCGAAGACCCGCGTGTGACATTTAGCACAGAGCCAATTCCTTGGCCGAGCAGTGAATCAGCGTTAACTCGCCCCACCGAGCCGAGGTTTGGCGTTCACGGACCTGTGCCCACTCAAGAGATGCGCACTCATAATTGACTCACGGAGTACCTGCTAATGTTTATGAATGTTACTCGCGGCTTTCGCTGCAAAATTATTTTTGTTAGCGCATTAACTTTTCTATCGGGTTCAGCAAACACCGCCAACGTTCCGCTTTACCTGAATGCGTCGATGTTTGATAATACGACACCAAATGTTTACACTAATATTACGGAAAGAGTTTGCATATTTAATTACTCTGATGATCCGGACATCAATGCAGCAACCGTCCAATCAACAATTATTGGTTGGTTAAACGAATCGACTGGATGGGAAATGATTGGAACAACTAAAATAAATTTTATCGCAGATTGCTCAAATCCAAACATAAGAATTGAATTTCTTGACTTAGATGACCCCGAATGGACTTGTGCCGGAGCCGCTTGTGCGCCATATCCAGGAGGCTCAATCATAAATATTGACGGCATTAACCGAAGGACGGTCACTGGCATCAGAGTCGGAACCCCATTTTGGACATGCAACAACCTTCCTCAAGGAGCCGGCTGTTTTCCCACTAGCGAAGGAAAGAAGGGCTTGATCAATCATGAAATGGGGCACATGGTTGGCCTAGATCACAGTGGTCCAGTTTGGGGGGTCACGAGCGGCGGACCTTTCCATGAACAGGCGTTCGGGCCAAGACCGACTGTCAATGAATCGTATCAAGCTCGAGCTCACTTAAACGGGAGATCCTCGCCCGCGATCAACGCTTGCGTCGGCTTTCCATCAAACAGTCAGGTTCTGGTTAGTTGGTTCGACACGGCAAATGACGACACTAATAACGAGGCTGCACTCTTCAAGAACGATTCTGGGTGGCAATATATATCATCGACTTCGGTCGGGCAAAAACCGGGGATCGGGGGTAGAGTGAATGCGCTATTTAATGTAGGATCAGTAGGGGGCTTTTTTTGGACTGGCAGGGCTGACGTCATTGGCGGACCGCGAAATCAGGTCAACTGGGATCCCGTTATTTTCCCTCCTGGAACCCAGCTCTCTACCAGCACCCCAAACACCCCTTGTACTTTCTTGGTTGAGGCAACTGGCGACGGGGACGTAAGTCTCACTTGGAAGGATGCGTCGGTCAGCGAAACTGACTGGCATCTTTATTACAGCATTGGCGGGGATGGCGGCTCACTAGGGCCGTGGCAATACAGAGGCGCATGTTCAGGTGAGAATATAGAAGGCTGCGGTGATTCAGCTTCCTTTACCACTCTTTTTTCAGTTGGTGATCGTTTGTGTGCGCGAATTGCCGCTGGAAATTCGATCGGGCTTAGCGGATACTCGAATATTGCTTGTACAATTGTAGAGTGACATCAAAGCGGAATTGATCGGTCTTGGCAACAGGAAAGCTTTCAGCCGCTGTAAAAAGGGCTCAGGTTAGGGCGGGTGCCTCGCAAAATGGCTGTAGTCATCATCTAATAGGCTCCTGCCCTGATCTTCTAAAAAGTAAAAAATAAAAGGAATGACTTCGTCCCAGAGCTTCCAAACTAATGCCGCCAAGTATGCTTTCTGGGCATAAAATAAAAATTTGCCTTTCATCTCAATAAGCAAAATCACGCAACGCGCAAGTCGAGGGTCTGCACATGAGTACACTCTCGAGTTTGGTGGATCAACTGGCCAGATGGGCACGGCATGTACGCACGTTCACCTATGCTCTTCTAGCAACGTGGTGCCTAGCCTTTGTCTTTGTCTGGAGCCGCCTTCTTTTCCAGGACGATCTTGGCCTTCACGCTCGATCAGTAAACATCTGGGGCGACTGGATCGTCCATATCACCTACGTCAACGTCTTCAGCGACTGGTCCATCAGTCAGTGGCTGGACCGAAGCCCATTACTGATATTGGACAATTTCCGGTACCCGCCTGCACCCAACTATTTCAGCAGCCTGTTCGTCAGAGTCGGGCTGGGAACCTATCCGGCCATGCAACTGACCTCCGGCCTGCTGTGTGTGGGGCTGGTGATCGCGCTGTATCGATTTTTCCGCGACTGTGGCTTCGAGCGACTGTGGGCAGTGGCCGGGCTGACCCTGTTTCTGCTCAACGGCGGCGCCGGTTTTATCGACGTGATCTTCGATGGCGCAAAAAGCGCGACGCACCTGCCCCAGGAGGGCATCGTGGTGCAGAACTTCATCGTGTCGGAATTCATTCCGCAGCGGGCGATACAGTTCGCTGCGCCGTTCTTCGTCTGCGCACTGATCGTCTTGATGCGATCCACGCGGGACGGACCGTTGTTGCCGCAGCGCCTGAAGTGGACAGCGCTGATGACCCTGCTCAGCGTGCTGGTGCTGCTGTCGTCCATGCATACGTTTCTGAGTCTGGTGGTGGTGAGCGCAATCTTTGCCGCCTTCAACTGGCGTCACTGGAAACTCTGGCTGTTGATGGGCGCAGTGGCGGGCCTGGTCACCTCGTCGATCTATGTTCTGTACTACGGCGCCAATGACCTGACGCATTTCCTGAAGTGGGCGCCGCTGGAGCTGGTCACGTTCAGCAAGCTTTCGGTGGTCGATCACTTTTACCGCAACTACGGCATCGTCCTGGTGCTGGCCATTTATTCGATTTATCGCTTCGACCTGTGGAAGCAGCCGTTCAGCCTGGCGGGGCTGGTGCTGCTTGCACTGTCCTATTCGATCCAGTTCCAGCCGTGGATCTGGGACAACACCAAGATCCTGACCTGGTTCTATCTGCTGATCATCCCCTCGGTGCTGATTCTGCTGCGGCACTGGTGGGGCACCCATCTACGCAAGCGCCTTGCGGCGGTCGTCGTGTTGTTTCTGGCTACCGCTGCGGGCGCACACGATGTCGCGCTGCTGCTGCGCCCCGATGCGCCGCGCTTCCAGATGCTGACCGCCGAAGATCACGCCCTGGCCGCATCCTTCAAGGCGATGACCACCCCGGAAGACCGGGTCTTCACCCACATCGGTCATGCCAACTGGGTGCACACCCTTGCGGCGCGCCAAGTCGTCAAGGCATTCGGGGGCTGGCTGTGGACCTATGGCCTGGAGACCTCGGCAGTGGACGCGATGATCGAACGGGCCCTTGCAGGAGACTTTCAGCCCTTGAGGGACCACGACGTCGAGTACCTGGTCATTGACCGGCACCACGAAGCCCCCAGGGTGCGCTTTCCGGCGAATCATCCGGAGCTGGAGCCCATCCTGGCGTCGCCGCGATACGCCGTTTACCGGCTGCGGGCAATTTGAGTTGGCGCGATCACAAAGCACTAAACTCATCTCACGACCTTTCGAGGAATTCTCGATGACAACCGCATCCTCTAAGCTCAAGCAGGCGGCACATGCGCTGATCGATCATCTTCCCGAGCATGCAACCTGGCGAGACGTTGCATGCCAAGCGGCGACGCGCGCTGAGGCTGAAGAAGGTTTGGCTGACATCGAGGCCGGGCGCGTCGTCGATGGGGACCAAGTGTTGCGCTGGATCGATAGCTGGGGCACCGGCCAGGAGTGCGACGCGCCGCAGCCTCAGTCCCGTTGAAGCTGCGGTTCACCTATCGCGCCACAGCCGATCTACATCGGCTGCGCGCATTTGTTGCCAGGGACAATCCGCTGGCCGCACGCCACAAGATTGATGCGCTGCGCCGCTCGATCCAGCAGTTGCGCGACCAGCCCCACATCGGCCGAGAGATCGACAGCACCAGCGGCATGCGCCAGTGGATCGACAGCGATTACGTCGTTCGCTACTTGATCGACGACCGATTCCTGACCGTCATTCGCGTCTGGCACGGCAAGGAAGACCGACCGACGTGAGCACTGCAGCGCAGGCGTCGCGGGAAAAAGTGGCCACTGCAAGAATTTTTCGCATCCTTGGGCCCGGACATCCCGTATGACCGTCATGCGTGCACTTCATCGACGTTTCATCTGCGGATGGCTGGCCTTGGCCCTGACCCTGCTGACCCACGCCGCCCACGCCGCAAGTCCGATTGTCTGGCAACCCTGGTCCAACGCGGCCTTTGAGCAAGCGCAGGCCGAGGGCAAGCCGGTGTTTCTGTACCTCGAAGCAGTGTGGTGCCACTGGTGCCACGTCATGCAGGATGAGACGTTTGGCAGCGAGGCCGTCGTGTCGCTGCTGGCGGAGCACTTCGTGGTGGTGCGCGCCGACCATGACGCCCAACCGGCGCTGGCCAATCGCTTTCGCGATTACGGTTGGCCGGCATTGATCTTTCTGGCCGCCGACGGCACCGAGCTGGTCAAGCGCGCAGGCTACATCGCGCCGGATGATTTCGTGCGGTTGTTGACCGCCATCGCCGAAGACCCGACGCCCGAACGGCGGTCGGTGCGTGCCAGTGCACGCGTCGGTGATGCATTGAACGAAGCGGAGTTTGACCGTCTGCTGGCAACCCATATAGGCGATCACGACGCCCAACGCGGCGGGCTGCGCCTGCCACAGAAGTTTTTGGATCGCGCCCACGTCGAGTACGACATGACGCGTGCCCTGGCCGGTGACCCGGCGGCGGCCCGGCGCGCACGGCAGACGCTGGATGCCGCGACCGGACTCATCGACCCGGCGTGGGGCGGCGTTTACCAGTACTCGACCGGTGGCCGCTGGGACCGGCTTCATTTCGAGAAAATCATGCGCTCGCAGGCGCGTTACCTGCGGCTTTACGCCCTGGCCTACGCGCAGTGGCAGGTGCCGGAATACGCCGCCGCCGCGCGCGACATTCAGCGCTATCTGATGGATTTTCTGCGTGGCCCCGAGGGCGCGTTTTATGTCAGCCAGGACGCCGACGTGGTGCAGGGTGAAAAGGCCGGCGACTACTTCGCGCTGGACGACGCCGCGCGGCGCAAGGTCGGCATGCCGCGCATCGACCGCAACCGCTACGCCGACGCCAACGGTCAGGCCGCCGAGGCACTGGCCGTCTGGGCCGCGGCCAGCGGTGAGGCCGACGCGCTGGCGGCCGCAGAACAGGCGGTGCGCTGGACGCTGGGCCATCGCCGCCGCGACGACGGCAGCTTCGCCCATGGC
>TARA_R110002074_G_scaffold107018_4_pt1 | contig 11409 bp, 10 predicted proteins | sample TARA_R110002074 | Tara Oceans TARA_R110002074 (sample SAMEA4397215) | marine metagenome | biome: Polar Biome; feature: [MIX] marine epipelagic wind mixed layer (ENVO:01000061); material: water (ENVO:00002006), including particulate matter (ENVO:01000060) such as... | depth 10-100 m
AATGAGAAAAAAATTACGATAACATAATAAAGAATGATAGATCTAAAAACAATCTCTACCGTACCACCATCGGGAACCTCAAAAAAAGAGATCAATAAAGGTTTGGTGCAATATCGCAACGAACTTTTTGAACTACAGAATAAATTTTATGCAGACAGCCGTTTTAGTTTGCTCATCATTTTACAGGGTATGGATACTTCAGGGAAAGACGGCACCATACGCCATGCTCTTAGCGGCATGAACCCACAAGGAGTGAGGGTGAAATCATTTAAAAAACCTACGGAGGAAGAACTAAAACACGATTTTTTGTGGCGGGTTTATCCGCACATTCCGGAAAAAGGAATGATACAAGTATTTAATCGATCATATTATGAAGACATCCTTGTTCCCAAGGTTTTGAACTCCGTATCGGAAGAAATCCTTGCTCACCGATGCAAGTTGTTAAAATACTTGGAACAACATTTAAGGCAAAACAACATCCATGTGCTAAAATTTTTTCTGCACATCTCAAAGGAACAACAGCAGGAACGGATTAACGAAAGGCTTATCAAGCCCCATAAACGCTGGAAATACAGCGCCGAGGATGAAAAGGCGGCCAACCAGTGGGGTGCCTACCAAAATGCATACAATATGGCAATAAACAACTGTGATGACCCATCTTGGCATATTGTGCCGGCAGATAAACGGTGGTACCGTAATTATAGCGTTGCAAAAATTGTGACAGAACACCTTAAAAAACATAAATTAACATATCCTAACACCTAAAAAAATAGAATACAATGGAAAATCACGAACAACACAACCACGAAGAAATGGACCATTCAAAAATGAACCACAAAAAAGAAGACCACTCGAAAATGGACCATTCCGATCATGACGGCAACGTACCCATGGGAATGGAAGGACACGACCACCATAAAATGATGGTTGTCGATTTCAGGAAGCGATTCTGGATATCAACAATCATTACCATTCCAATCCTGTTCTTTTCGCCAATGATACAGGAATTTTTTGGCTATGACTACTTACTGCCTGGTAATCAGTATGTCCTGTTTATCCTGTCATCCTTTGTGTATTTCTGGGGCGCATGGCCTTTTTTAAAAGGTTTTGTAAAAGAAATAAAAGCCAAAGGCCCAGGAATGATGACCTTGATTTCAATGGCCATCAGTGTTGCCTATTTTTATAGTACGGCAACTGTATTTGGTTTGAAAGGCGAAGACTTTTTCTGGGAATTGACCACCCTTATCGATATTATGTTATTGGGACATTGGCTAGAAATGAAATCGGTTTTGGGTGCCTCAAAAGCCCTGCAACTACTGGTAAGTATGCTCCCTTCTGAAGCGCACAAAGTTGTTGGTGATAAAATTGAAGACGTAAAACTGGACGATCTTATGAAAGATGATATAATCTTGATTAAGCCTGGTGAAAAAATTCCAGCAGACGGTATTATTACCGAAGGTTCCAGTTACCTTAACGAATCGATGCTCACAGGCGAATCTAAACCTGTAAAAAAGGGATTGGATGATAAAGTAATTGGTGGATCCATCAACGGTAACAGCACCTTAAAAGTCAAGGTTGAACATACAGGAAAGGACAGTTATCTCAACAAGGTCATTAAAATGGTCGATGAAGCACAGCGTACCAAATCGAAAATGCAGAACCTTTCGGATAGAGCAGCCAAATGGCTTACTTATATTGCATTAATTATTGGCTTTGGAACCCTAGCTGTTTGGTTATCCTTAGGCTTTCCGTTTGTATATGCTTTGGAACGTATGGTGACAGTTATGATTATTGCCTGTCCGCATGCTTTAGGACTTGCCATTCCACTTGTTGTTGCGATTTCTACTGCTGTATCTGCACAAAATGGATTATTGATACGTAACAGGACTGCTTTTGAAGAATCAAGAAAAATTTCAGCTCTGCTATTTGATAAAACAGGAACATTGACCAAAGGTGATTTTGGTGTTACCCGAATAGAATCTGTTAGCGATAATTATTCAACAGCCGAAATCCTTCGATTGTCAAGTGCTCTGGAACAAAGTTCGGAACACCCAATTGCTGTTGGGATTATAAAAAAAGTAAAAGCAGATAATGTATCCATCCCAAAACCTGAAAAATTCAATGCCATTACAGGAAAAGGAGTTGAGGCCGATGTGGAAGGCAAACAAATAAAGGTGGTAAGCCCAGGCTATTTACGTGATGAAAAAATTGCCATTCCAAAAGACGCTTACAGCGATGCCGCAGAAACCGTAGTATTCGTTTTAATTGATGGAAAATTAGCTGGATACATTGCCCTTTCAGATGAAATTAGACCAGAATCCGCTAGTGCGATACAAACTTTTAAAAAGAACAATATTAAAGTATATATGGCAACTGGTGATAATGAAAAAACAGCCAAAGCTGTTAGCGATAAACTTGGACTGGATGGTTATTATGCCGAAGTATTGCCACATCAAAAGGTAGAAATCGTACAAGAATTACAGGGCAAAGGTGAATTTGTTGCCATGACAGGCGATGGTGTTAACGACGCTCCTGCATTAGCACAGGCAAATGTTGGTGTTGCCGTAGGTTCGGGTTCAGATATTGCTGCCGAAACAGCCGATATTATTTTGGTAAATAGTAATCCAAAAGATATTGCCAATTTAATTTTGTTTGGCAAAGCCACCTATGGCAAAATGATACAAAACCTCATTTGGGCAACGGGTTATAACATTGTTGCCATTCCATTGGCAGCTGGTGTATTCTATGCTTCAGGTTTTGTGTTAGGGCCTGCAGTAGCTGCCGTGTTTATGAGTTTGAGTACGATTATTGTGGCTATTAATGCACAGTTATTAAAGCGAAAAATCGGCAAAAAATAATGATGAAAAATGAAAAACTTAACAGGATAGTGTTAATCCTGTTAAGTTTGTTTATTGTCATGTTGGGCTATGGCATTTTATTGCCCATACTGCCCTACTATACCGAACGGTTGGCTCTAAAAAACAATTTAGATGCTGACTTAATAAATTTCCATATAGGATTACTAACAAGTATCTATCCTTTATTTCAGCTTCTTTTTGTCATTTTTTGGGGCAAACTATCAGATAGGTATGGACGTAAACCCATCATCATTATAGGGCTAATTGGTTTTATTATAATGCAGATACTTACAGGGTTAGCTACAAGTATAGCAATGCTTTATGTGGCACGAATTATTGGTGGTATCTTGACCTCATCAATAATTCCTGTAAGCAATGCTTATTTAAGCGATATCACTTCTGAAACGCAGCGTACAAAAATTATGGCTTGGTCTGGTATGGCTTATAGTTCAGGCATCATTTTCGGACCTGTATTGGGTGGTTTATTATCGCAAACCGATGTTCACTGGAATTATTCATTTGGTCAATTTCATCTCGATCGGTTTACCGTTCCATTTTTTTTAGCAGCACTATTGGGCTTTGTTGTGTTGCTCTCAATTATTATATGGCTGCAAAACACGCAAATAGTAAAAAGGGTTATATCAAAGAGCAAAACCATCGATTTTTTCATTAACAAATATTTTCTTATCCTGTTATTGCTATCTTTTATATTACAGTTTGTAGTCACTTTATTTGAAACTGTGTTTTCTATTTACGGAAAAGATGAATTGTCTTTTACCAGTAATCAAGTTGGGATTGGTTTTATGCTTTGCGGATTGGTAATGGCAGTTTTACAACCTGTTTTTGCAACTTATGGAGAAAGATTTATAACTTCAAAACAGCAAATAGCTTTAGGGCTGTTGTTAACCAGTTTATCGCTTATCGCATTTCCTTTTTTAAATAGTGAGTTTTACGTTTATGTGATGATTGTTATTTTTGCTATAGGTGGTGCTTTTGTGACGCCAAATTTGCTTTCGGCAGTATCCTTGATTTCAAAGGAACATACTGGCAGAAACATTTCCATACAAAGTTCTACCAATAGTATAGGCCAAATTTTAGGACCAATTTTAGGTGTTTGGCTAATTTCGGGTGGTTTTTATTATCCTTTTATAATGGCTGGATTGATTGTTTTAGTTTCAATAGGACTTGTTATACCTCTAATAAAATGGCAAAGACAATGAAACATTTTGGAGTGAAAAATGCACGTTTTATTTGGGTAATTTAATGATAGGCTTGGTATAATTTTAAAAGATGTAAAATAATAAGTATTGCTATGATTCATAAATCAGCAACAGAAAAACAAAAAATGCACTTTCATGATAGTAATGATGATAATGGATATATACAATTGCTACATTCAGGTGAAGCGTATTTTCTTCAGTTAAAAAAACTAATTGAAGATGCACAAAAGGAAATACATCTGCAAACCTATATTTTTGAAGACGACGAAACAGGAAGCGATATAGCCGATTGCCTAAAAAGAGCTGCCCAAAGAAAAGTAAAGGTTTATGTTTTATTAGATGCTTATGGCAGTGCGGCACTTCCAGATAGTTTTGTACAGGATTTTATACATCACGGCATATCAATTCGTTTCTTTTCACCTTTATTTTCCTTGAACAATTTTTATCTGGGAAGGCGTATGCATCACAAAGTACTGGTCGTTGATGGAAAAATGGCAGTGATTGGGGGAATTAATATCGCAAATAAATACCGTGGATTTCAGGAACCTGAACCTTGGCTTGATTTTGCCGTACAGTTGGATTGTCCAGCAGCCGAGGATTTGCAAAAATTGTGCAGGGATTATTTTTTTAAAAAAGGAAGCTCAAAAAAAATAAAACCAGTATTGCATTCGGCTGGTAATGCTCTTGTTGGAATTATACAAAACGACTGGTTAAAAAGTAAGACAGAGGTTTGTGATGCATATACCAATGCGATACTTCGTGCAAAAAACGACATAGTTATATTAGGCTCCTATTTTTTGCCTGGTAAAAAGATGTCTAAAGCATTTAAAAAAGCTAGTAAAAAAGGTGTGAAGATAACCGTGATTTTAGCTGGTATTAGTGATGTGCCTTTGGTAAGAAGGGCAACCCAACATTTATATACCACCTTTTTACACAATCACATTAAAATATATGAGTGGAACAAGTCGGTCTTGCACGGAAAAGCTGCTATTGTAGATAACCAGTGGTCAACCATAGGTTCCTTTAATTTGAACAGCCTTAGCTGTTATGGCAGCATAGAAATGAACGTTGAAATACATTCATCTGGTTTTGCTGAAGCCTTGCGTTTGGACTTTAATAGGGTAATAAACGAGTGCAGGGAAGTTACCAAGAGCAGTTTTGAAAAAAGAGCAAATATCGTTAACAGACTTGCAGATTGGTTGTCCTATCAAATAATAAGAACAACAATACTTTCACTGACCTTTTTACCACACTTAAGGGTTTTTAAAAAATATAGGTTTTAAACGTTTAAGCTTCCCTTATGAGCATTTTTTAATCTTTCATTTTCCTCTTATAGAAACCTGATCTATACAATGAAACATATATTGACCCTTAAATCGTTGGTACTATATTGTCTTGATAGTTATGAGGTTAACTTTTTTTTGAAGATCCTCTCATTATAAATAAGAAAGTTAAATGAAAGTAGCTTTAATGAATGTACTAGACAATAATAAAGATGACGATTGTCGGTAAAACAATACTCATTATAGATTAAACTGGGCGTTTATAGGATAAATTTTTTTTTAAAATAAAAAAAAGTTAAATTACATCGTTATATGGTTAAAATATTTTCAATATTACTTTCAGGCTTGATTTTTTTTCAAGGTTTCAGCATGAATTTTCAAGACTTTTCCAAGTTTAAAATCATGGTTGAGCACCTAGATTTTCATCAAGAAAATTTTAACGAAAGTGTTATGGATTTTGTTTCTATCCATTATGGTTCAAACAAGATTTTGCACAGTAACGAACATGAGCATAATGATGAGCATGAGAATTTACCTTTTAAAAAAGAGACCAAGACCAGTGAAAATATACCAATAGTATATGTAATTAATAATTCAAGTATTATTATAGACAATAATAACTTATCAGAACTATCTGTAAATTTCTTTTATAAAGAAATGCATTCTACATTCGAAAAACCTAATGTTTTTCAGCCTCCAAGGCATTCCTAAAAGTCTTATTAAACTATCAACTGTCATTCAATTAAAAATTGTATGGTTTTAGTTGCATGTATATAATAAGATCTTCAATTTATTTATTGACCACTTTTATAATTGTGTAGAGCAGGTTTATTTTATATTAAGGCGTCAACTACGTCATATTTAATCCTTTACACACATTTATTAAGTGTGCTTAAATAATTAAGTCATCTAAGACTACTCATGGTTTATTATTAAAACATATTCATTACTTAAAAGTTAAAGAATATCGCTTAAAATATTGTAAAGAAATATTACCATTTCCTTAAACTATTCTTTTGTTGATATGGCTAGGGTAAAAGAAGCGAACTGTTAATTGCTTTTGAATACAATTTTGATAAAGTAATATTGAAAAACCATGAAGACTGGTAGTATCGAAGACCATAACATTCTTGAGTTTAATTTAATGGTGTATCAAGTTGAACTGCTTTGAGGTAATTAAAAATAATAAAATGAAAAATAAAAATATATTAATAACGTGTGGTGGAAGAAGAGTTTCTTTATTAAAATTCTTTCAAACAGAGTTAAAAAAGATTTATCCTGAAGGGTTAGTTTATATAACCGATAGCCATCCATTGCTTTCTTCGGCAGCTCACTTGGCCGATGGTTTTTTTAAAGTTCCCGATTTATCTAGTCCACATTATATAAATGAGCTTCTAAATATATGTATTGAAAATAAGATAGCTCTTTTAATCCCTACTTTTGATAGGGAATTATTAGCACTATCTCAAAATGAAGAGTTGTTCAAAAAAAATGGTATAACAATTGTCATTAGTTCAACTGATTTTATTAACAAAACAATCAATAAATCAAATACCCATAGGTTTTTTAAAAGTTTAAATATTCCTTTTCCAAAAGAGTATTCAAAAAAAGAATATAAATTGCCTATTTATATTAAACCAAACTTGGGTAGTAATAGTAAAGATAATTTTGTTATAACTAGCGAGAATGATTTTTTAAAAAAACATTTTGTAAATGATGAATACCTGTTTTTGGAATACCTAAACCCTAATGAATTTAAAGAATATACCTGTGATCTATATTACTCTAAAACACACCATTTAAAATGTGCTGTTCCAAGAAAACGTCTAGAGGTTAGAGCAGGAGAAGTTAGTAAAGCATTAACTAAGAAAAACGAAATACTTGATTTTATTTACAAACATTTTTCGTTTTTACCTGGAGCCAGAGGATGTATAAATATTCAATTGTTTAAACATACTTCAACTAGCAAAATTGTTTGTATTGAAATAAATCCAAGATTTGGTGGTGGATTTCCTTTATCTTACCATGCTGGAGCAAATTATCCATTATGGATATTGAATGAATACCTCCTTGGAAAAGAAATAACCTTTTATAGTGGTTGGGAAGATAATTTATTAATGCTTAGGTACGATCAAGAAGTAATTGCTAGAAATTTTATAAATGGATAAAGTCGTCGTGTTTGATTTAGATGATACTCTTTACAAAGAGATTGATTTCTTAAATTCTGCTTTTAAAGAAATTGCCTTAATTATTTCTAATGACTCAGGCACAAGTTATAATGAAATAATTGATGACATGCTTCATCTTTATTATAACAAAGAAAATGTATTTCAAAGTATTTTAACTAAGTACAATCCCCTTAGATATGCAGTTAAAGACTTAATTGAAATCTACAGGACCCATAAACCTAATATTACCTTATCTAAAGAGATAAAAGAAGTACTAAACGAATTTCACTCCAATGGCATTCGCTTTGGTATGATTACTGACGGAAGGAGTGAACAGCAAAGAAATAAAATAAATGCGCTAGGATTAGATAAATACATCGAGCATATTGTTATATCTGATGAATTTGGTTTTGAGAAACCTCATTTGGCAAATTACACCTATTTTCAAAACTTGTTTCCAGATATGAACTACTACTACATTGGAGATAATGTAAAAAAAGATTTTATAGCACCAAACACCTTGGGGTGGAAAACTATATGCATTAAAGATGATGGAAGAAACATACACAGTCAAAACATTAAAATTACTAGAATTCAACAACCCAAATATTACATAACTCATTTTTCGGAGCTACTCAATATAATTTTATAAACAAACTACTTTTCCAGTTACCAGATGATAATATGGATAACTCCAAACCATATAATTACTTCATTTGTTTATTATAAATATCTTTTAAAACAATACTTTCGCCCTCTTTATTAACCACATTTAAATCATACCTAATTTTTATTTTGGTTTCTAGAGGTGCATAATAATAAATAACCCAAGCATCTGCTTCGTTAGTGCCAATACAACCGTTGGAATAGGCTTTACCCAATGTAATAGCGTTTGTAGTTGGATGAATTAACTGCCCATTTCTAATGCCGTTTATTTCGGTTTCTATAAAAGGTATTTGAGGTAATTTTGTAAGCCTATCATCGTCTCTCTTTGTTACAAAATATTCATGATTATTTATGGGATTAACATATCGTGGATTAAGGACATGATTTACAATGCGGCCTTCACCAGTTTTGGTTTTTAAATCTTCTATCCTTCCCGACATTTCTAGATAAACTTTCTCATCTCTACCTACTCTAACCAAAAATTCATAAAGTTTGTTGGATGCTTCATAAATACGAAGTTTAAATTCAGGGATATTAACATCTATTAATGTGTTATTGAATGAATTCTGAATCTTTTCAGCTAATATAGAGTCAGGAATAATCAACGTTGCGCCTTTGGGCAATACAATCATCTTTTTTTGATTATAGACAAATGAATCTCTAGCCATCATCCTATAATAATCGGTGTTTTTAAGCGTATCTATAATCCACGAATTAGTTCTCACAATCAAGTGTTCAGTTAATTTATAAGGCGTAAAGGAATCGTATTTTTTTACTAGAGAATCTATAAATTGAAAATAATTTTCAATAGTTATTCCTTTATTGATTAATACAACGTTTACTATTGAATCGTGATGGTAAAATTGATTTAAATCTATCGTTTTTTTAGTTAACACTAATGTATTTCTACTCTCTGATCTTGAATTAACAGATACTACCAACAGTAACATTACAAAAGCAAATATGAACAGTATTAGTCTATTCATTTAGTAAGGAGTTTAGTTTATTAAGAATTTTCTCTAATACTTTATCTTTATCTAATGAGTTTATCAGCTTTAAATTAAGGCATTTTATTTTCAATTCTAAACCTAGATATTATTAAATTACTCATATATCATAGTGCTATTTTTAGAAAATGTTTAATAATATCGGTAGTCGATACAATACCAACTATGTTATCGTTCTCTAAAACAGGAACCGCATGGTAATTTCCTTCAGCCAATACTTTGGATACATCATTAATGGTTGAATTAGTTGTTAAATAAAATGGCTTTTGTGTCATTATATCTTTAACTTTAAGTTCCTTATACACTTTATTGTCATCGCTAATCCCTGCGCCAGAAATATGATACATAAAATCTATTAAACTAACCATACCGACTAATTTTCCGTTTTCTTCAACAGGTATATGATGGTGAAAGTTCTCTTTTTCATAAATATGCTTCACATCCAAGAGGTATTGCTCAGGTGTAACACAAACCACGTTCTTGGTCATTACTTCAATAATTGAATCTGTTTTCATCCTAGTAGTGTTTTAATCTAAAATATGCTTAAAATTAAGGCATTATTTAATTTATATATATGACTAATATCATATTAAAACAAGGTGTTTATTAATACTTTTAATTCTAGTTTAAATTAAATGTATCTATTATGAAAACTAAAACCATTTTAGAGCTACTTACACTAAGCTCCAGTCTTTATTATCTGGCAAGAGATTCTCAATTTTTGGATAAAATAAGTGAGCTTTCGGAAAAAGGAAAGGATAATATCAATAAAATAGTATCTGAATCTCAATTGGACGAAAATGGAAATGAACTGGAGTTTGTGGACAAAATAATTTTAAAAACACATAAGCTAAAAGAAGAGCTCGACGAAAAAATTGAAGAATTGGTTGCTAAATTCTACAAAAAAATAAATGTGGCTCATTTAGATGAAATTAAAGCCTTAAATGAAAAGCTTGAAAAATTAGACGCAACCGTAGCTCTATTGGAAGCACGATTAAATAAACTGGAAGCATAAAACAATGGGGATTATAGCAGGAATTGGAAAAAATTTTAGATCCATCTCTAGGTACAACCAAATAATCAAGGTCCTAATAAAATATGGTTTTGAAGATTTGGTAGATTATCTAGAAGAGAACAAAGAATATACTTTTTTACAAAAACTAATTCCAAAAAAATCCAGAAAACAAGCAACGCAATACAGTAAGTGGGCAAAAATGAGATTGGTTTGTGAAGAGTTAGGGCCTACATTTGTAAAGTTTGGACAAATATTAAGCAATAGACCCGATTTAATTCCTTTAGAATTAACCTTTGAATTGGAAAAACTTCACGACAATGTACCACCAATGCCAGAAGATATTGCCAAAAACATTGTAGAAACAGAATTAAACGATACAGTAGAAAACTTATTTGCATGGTTCGAGCCAACACCGTTCGCATCTGCTTCTATAGCACAGGTGCATAGAGTGACCTTACACTCTGGCAAACGTGTTGCATTAAAAATTCAACGATCTGGAATTCAAGATATTATTTCCGAAGACATCAAGGCAATGTATAAAATTGCCGAAATCTTAGAAAGAAGAATGCCTTCTTTAAAAAGCTTTGATCCAGTTGGACTTGTTAAAAACTTTGAAGATTCTATCTTAAAAGAAATTGATTTTATTAACGAATCCGTTAATATACAAAGGTTCTATAACAATCTTGAAAACGACACCTCCTTAGATCAATTTGCTGATGCTCCAAAGGTGTATCCATCGCTTACAACCACAAAGGTATTAGCTATGGAATTTATTTCAGGAATTAAAATAAATCAAGTTAACGAGTTAATATCTAAAAATATAGACACCAAAGTTATTGCTAGAAGACTAGCAGTTAGCTATTTTAAACAAATTTTTGAATATGGTTTCTTCCATGCCGATCCACATCCTGGTAATTTATTGGTCCTTCCCAACAACCATATTTGCTACTTAGATTTTGGTATGATGGGAAGTATGTTGCCAAGAGACATTTCAATTTTCAGCAAACTATTTATTGCTATTTCTAGTAAGGATATAAAAAACATAATTAAAACCTTACAGCAACTATCAAATAACGTACCTATTGCAAACATGAGAGAGTTAGAGTTTGATATTAATGAATTTGTAGAGAAATACTATGTAAGAGAGGTTCATGAAAATGAAATGAGTACTATTTTACTGGACTTAAAAGAT
>TARA_R110002074_G_scaffold398082_3_pt1 | contig 11394 bp, 9 predicted proteins | sample TARA_R110002074 | Tara Oceans TARA_R110002074 (sample SAMEA4397215) | marine metagenome | biome: Polar Biome; feature: [MIX] marine epipelagic wind mixed layer (ENVO:01000061); material: water (ENVO:00002006), including particulate matter (ENVO:01000060) such as... | depth 10-100 m
TTTAATCCTTTGCGGAGTTCTTCGTGTCCTTCGCGATTTGGCGGTAAAAAAATATAACCTTCGAGGTCAAAAAAGACCTCAAAGGTTATAAGGGTAGCGTCCTCAGCGTAAAACTCTGTGATTCTCTGCGGTAGATTTTTTCATTCCACCACAAACCAAGTATATCCGCCTGCAGGAATTTCTACTTGAATGTCAACAGAGTAGTCTCTATTGAGCTGGTAGCTTTTGGCTGCTCCATCTTCGATTTGGATTTTGGCTGTTTGAGCTAGGCCAGAGTAGTAAAGTGGTATATTGATAGATTTCTTGATAGGTTCTGAAGTTGGGTTGAAAAGCATGCCTAATCCTTTCTCTTTTCCATTTGGATCCACGTGCATCCAGCCGTCCCAGTCTCTGCCGTCCGCTCTTCGTAGTCGTATAATGTCTGCATTCAGGATGTCACGATATTCCTTGTACCAGTCAATCACATCGATTACTACTTGCTTGGTCTCCTCGGTGTCATATAATCTAGGGCCACGATAGCAAGCTTGCACGCCAGCTCCGTAATATTGCATCATGAGTTGCTTGTAGTCGGTTAGATGCTCAGAAAGTGGCTCCAGCACGGCATCCGCTCCACCGCCTTGATAGACTGTCAGTGGAACAAATCCCCAGCCCATGGAAGGAGTTTTCTCCCAAGTGGCGTCATAGATGTTTTGGCGATTGAGAATTTTTTGTTGCTCACGAGAAAGTGAGAAGTTGACTTCACGATAGCCCAAGGCGATTTTGTGTGAACCGTCCAAAAAGTACCAGTCAGGCGCATTGATGTAAATCCCTTCGCCATTCATCCATTGGTAAAGTCCCTTTTGAAGATTGATCTGTACCCACTGAGAATCTTCTAAACCATGATGTCCGGGGTGAGAAGTGGAGGCGCAGACATCACCTGGATATGGGCCGTCGTTTTCGAAAATATCAAACCCAGTTTCTGTGTAAAAGCTTTTGAGTTTTTGGAGGTAATCCAAACCCCATTCGCTGGCTAGACAAGGTGCATTTCCGAAGAACGCTCCTCCCGGTTTTCCAGTAATTGGGCTGATGACATCATTTTCTGCATCAATAGTTCGGGAACTGAAAAGCGAATATCCACCGATTTTAATACCACGCTCATGCGCATAGTCCGCCAGAGATTTCCAACGGGCGATATTCTCCGGAGAATCATCCTCCATATTGATATGGCTTCCAAAACTTAGAATTAAGGCTTCGTAACCTGTGGCTACGCATTGCTCAATTGCCGTTTTGACTTGCTCATCATTTTTGCTCACCAAATGCATGAAGATAGGATTCTGAAGAACCCATGGCGCAATGGTGCGATACATCTTCTTTCTTGCCAATCCATTTCTCTCCCGATCGTAAGAATCGAGCACCAATTCATAGCTTCTGATAGATTCAAAGCTATCACCCGGCTCAAGTGAAATCCCAATTCCTTTCTCTGGATAAATTTCCAAAATAGCAGGAGTTTCGTAATTGTAGTTCACTTGTGAGGTGTAGCTAGAGTCCATTTTCCAATGAGAAGCCTGATTGCTCAGTTCAGCTTGCATAGAGTTATTGAAAGCAAAATTGTTTTCTACATACAATTGATGCTGCTTTTTCATCTTTTCAGTAGCTCCTACCACAGCAGATTCTTCCTCAACGACGGCAAGTAATTCATGCTTTACCTGATCGATTTGATAGGAGTTATTGCCCTGAGTCTCCATCGTTAGGTATTTGGAGATAAGAGGAAGGTTGTCGAAAATCTCATAATGAATCTCCAGCGTTAGGCCTGTCAATTCAGGATGAGTATAAGTAAATGAGATTTTTATTCCTTTTGCAGGCAAAGGCTTGCCTGTCCAGTAGGCTATCTTGGAAGGGAAGTGCGGTGTGATTTCGGATACTTTATAGCTCTGATATTGGAAGTTGTCTTCGCCTCTCTCCAGATCTTTCAGCCATTCTTTTAAGAAATATCCTTTTTCAGGAAGCTCTAGTTTACCGCCTACGGCATATTCTTTTCCAGCTATGGTGACTTCTGCTTCCGGCAACACAGAACGTAGCAACTGCTCGCCATTCATGAGGTTTTTAAAATCGTAGCAAACTAGGTTGGGAGCGAGGAAGAAACTGCGCTGAACGAGGCCATTGCTTATCGTAAGCTCATTTTCTGAGGTTTTGATTAATTCTGCTGGATATGATTTATCAAAAAGTAGCCAGTCATTTTTATTTTGCTGCGCAAAAGCATTGAAGCTAAAAATCAAAAAGAGGAGTATTAAAGAATAGAGTTGGTGACTTTTTCTATGAAGTAATACTGGAGCAGAAAGCCATGGCTTTCCAAATATATTCTTTAGCATGAGTTTATTTAACTAGAGGTTTTGCCTGATCAATAAACAATAATATTACTGATCAGGCAAAACTTATTTAAATAATTGACTTTACTAGTCCACCTTCAACTCGGATCGCCGCACCATTTGTAGCTGAAGCTAATGGGCTAGAGTAATAGACAACCGTGTCAGCCACTTCTTCTACAGCTGCAAATCGTTGAATTAGAGAAGTGGGTCTCATGTCTTGGAAGAATTCTTCTTCTACTTTTTGTACAGACTTACCGCTGGAATCTGACATGTCTTCAATGAATTTACCTACACCTTTTGATTTGGTTGGGCCAGGTAAAATAGAGTTGACCGTGACATTCGTGCCTTTGGTGAGTTCTGCCAAACCTCGAGCCACAGCAAGTTGAGCAGTTTTGGTCATACCGTAATGGATCATCTCATCAGGGATGAATACACCTGATTCGCTGGAAATGAAAATGATTCTACCCCAGTTTTTAGCGAGCATTTTAGGGAAATATTGTCGGGAAAGGCGAATTCCGCTCATTACATTCATTTCGAAGAATCTAAACCAATCTTCGTCAGGAATGTCTACAAAAGCTTTTGGCTCAAAAATGCCAGCGTTGTTGATCAGAATATCTACTTCAGGGAGCGCTTTCAATAAGTTGTCTACCTCTTCTACTTTGGAGAAATCAGTCGCAATACCAGTGACTTTATCAGATCCTGTTTCAGCTTTCAAATCTGCAATGGCTTTGTCTATGCCTTCCTGTGATCTGCCGTTTATGATTACAGTGGCTCCTTCTACCAAGAATCTCTTTGCGATAGCAAAACCAATTCCTGCTGTGGATCCAGAGATGAATGCTTTTTTATCTTCTAATTTTAAGTCCATTGCTTGTGTGAATTAAAGATGGTTAGTTGAAAAGCAGCAAAGCGCCGTATGATAGGGTAAACTAACGTGCGGGTAAGAAAATTCGGAGGAGGGTGAAATTAATTTGAGTGCCTCAGTTTATAGCCCCATTTTAAATAGGGGGCTATTGTTAGGATTTCCTATACTTTTTCCTTCACCAATTGATCCATCACCCAATTTGCTCTTGCTCCACTGATTCCAGTGCTATAGCAAGTTTCAGATCCAAGAAGATCACCGACGATGGTTTTGATAAGAGGTTGTTGAATATGCTTTGGCAGTTCAAACGAGAATTCCTGAGTTCCTTTTTCATCTGTATTAAGAGTGAACTCACCTTTGCCAAAAGTCTCGAATCGAATCGTTCCCTTGCTACCGTAGATGATGGTTTCATCTACTTCTGCATTTGCAGAAGTCGTGAAGCACCAGTTGCCTGAGCCCAGAACTCCACTGTCGAAGACGAAACTTCCAGAAACAATATCCTCGGCTTCGTAGGTTTTGGCCTGATTGGAAGCAAAGCCAGAGGCATGTGTGATTTTCCCAAAGAAAAAGTCCATCAAGTCTAATTGGTGAGAAGCTAAGTCAAAGAAATATCCGCCACCAGCCAGCTCAGGATCTACCCTCCAGTTGGTTTCCACTTTTGTGATTAAAGTAGCGTCTAGTTTTTGTTTTAGATTGATGTGGACCGTTCGGATTTCTCCCAGAATCCCAGTATCCATTAGCTCTTTGATTTTGCGGAAGTGCGGTAATTCTCTTCTATAATAAGCTACATAAAGAGGGATATTCGCTTTCTCGCAGATTGCTATCATCTCCAGACATTCTGCATGAGTTCGTGCCATAGGTTTCTCCACATAGACAGGTTTGCCTGCAGCGGCAGCAAGTTTTGCCAATTCCAGATGAGCATTCGGAGGAGTGGCAATGTAGATTGCATTCACCTCTGGATCATTGATCAGATCACTGGCAGAAGTGTACCACTTGGAGATACCGTGTCGTTCGGCGTAGTCTTTTACTTTTTCTTCCGAGCGACGCATGACCGCTACTATTTTGCTGTTTGGAATGAGGTTCATGGCGGGAGCGGATTTGACTTCGCATACATTTCCTACGCCTAAAATTCCCCATCTCACTTCAGTGTCTTCAATTTTGCTCATAAGTTAAAAATAGGGATAAGGTTTGAAGCGACCTTATTATTGCCATTCAAATAGATAATATTCTGCTAATTCAATATTTCACCTCCTGATTTTTTGGGGGGTTGGCTCGTTGGTAAAAAGAAAATACTAATAATGTATGTCGCCTATAAGACATTGTTGATCAACGAAGTATTTGTAGACTAGTTATTTTTCAAGCATTTTTGTCCTTATGAAAAATCTAGTAATTGGTGCTCTTTTAGTACTGGGGCAATTCGCATGTAATTCTGAAGTGAAAAAACAAGCTCAGGATGATGCTGAGAGATTTCCAAAGGAAGTCATTGAAATAATGAATGCTCATGGGGGCTTGGCAAATTGGCGTGAAATGCAAACACTTCAATTTACAATTCCAAAAGAGGGTTTTGATGAGGTGCACACAATCGACTTACACTCTAGAATGGATAGAGTAGAGGCACCAGCCTACGATATCGGATTTGATGGAGCCTCTGCTTGGTCCTTGAATAAAGAGGAAGAATACGAGGGAGATCCTTCTTTCAGACATGATTTGATGTTTTATTTTTATGCCATGCCATTTGTGCTGGCAGATGAAGGGATCAAGTATGATGTGGCTGAGCCCCTTGTGTTTGAAGGCAAAAGTTATCCAGGTGTGAAAATCACTTATGGTGCTGGTGTAGGTGAAGCTCCAGATGATATTTACTTTTTGCATTATGATTCAGAAAACTACAAAATGGTATGGTTGGGATACAAAGCGACTTTCGGAAAGGAATTGAGGGATGGACCACCAAGCTGGATCAAATATGATGAGTGGGCGGATGTAAATGGGGTAAGTCTTCCTACTTCCATTGCTTGGCAAAAAGTAGAGAATGGAGAAATTGTTGGAGAAAGAAATCGAGTAGATTTTGAAGCTATTTCTCTCTCTAAAGAAAATAAACCAGCTTCCTTTTATAGCAAGGATGGCCTATAGATTGACTTTAAAAGCAATAAAAAAACACGCTCAAAATTAATTGAGCGTGTTTTTTTATGTGTGTAGTATTTCTAATTACTTCCTAGCTACTTTTCTAACTCTCCATTAAATAAGAGGAAGAAGAGTTGTTTTACTCTGCAGGAGGTGGGCTTCTTCTTTTCATCACCAAACTATCAGCCGGATAGGTAGCCTTTAGGTAAGCCATCTGATCTTTTGCCCAATCAATAATGACTTGGCGATCTGCATCAGATAATTTTGCCTCAGGGTGTAATCCTAAATAAGTGTAAGAATCCAAAGGCATTTCCTTTTCCTCAACCATTTCAATGGTTTCTTCTAGCTTATGGTTTTGCCAAGCCAATGGTCGATTAGTGAATTCATCAAAATTCAAATGTCCTTTGCCTTCTTGAATGTGATCATTTAGCCAATAACCTACTGGTTCTATACTTGCATACCAAGGGTATTCGGACGTATTCGTATGGCAATTGTTACAGGCGTTAACCAGTAATTTGTTGACATTATCAGGTATGTCATAGCTTCCTGAAATAGGGTGTTCCGCAGGTTTTCCTTCGTTTTTCTCGTAGGGAATAAACTGTATGGCCACCAAGATGACCAATAGGACTAATCCAATTTTTTTTAGCATGGCTGATTTATTTCTAGTTAGAATCTTAGACTTAAAGATGTTTAGACTCAATGAGGTTGGTAAAGTTTAAGATATCAAAAAAAGCACTGAAAGAAAATTATGTCTGCACTTGAAATGAGTCAAAGTTTGGTGTACAAACAAATGGCTCACATTTGGGCTTTAAATTAATCTTCCAAGTGAATTTCTTAATTACAAACTCGTACCGTAATGCTAATTTTTCAGCAGGAATTTAATTAGTTCTTCAAAACTGGTGATTTTCGTCTAACTAAACAGCTGCTTGCGTTAATGGGAACGGGGCAATGCTTAAACAAATACTATCTTTTATGCCAAGATTTACCTTTATTCTTTGAGTAAAAATTTCCTTTTGGGCCTTCACCTAATAATTCTTTACCACCATCTGCTAAGTCTGTAAATTCGCCTGGACTGGCTGGGTTCCCCATATATCGTTGGATCCAAGTCTCGCCTTCATCTACAGAATATTCAATTTTTAGCGTGTTGGTAGGGCAGATACGAATTAGTTCTTTTCCCTTTTTAATCATTTGTGCCATTTAATAAGTGTTTAATTCCTGCCAATCTAAGGATGCTTGTCGTTTAAAAAAAAGCTACGCAGGGTATTTATAGATAAAATCCTACTATTTATTGCTTTCTTCTAAAATTTACATTGCATTCTTAGACCATAACTTCCAGAAGCCACAATATATCTAATTTAAATACATATCAAAGAATGTGGATTTAAGTTTTATGATTGCTAAGGGCAGGAGTGGGTTGATTTAGTACGTGTATGTTAAAATATCGAAACCCGTCCAAAATCAATTTGAACGGGTTTCGATTGAATTATCTCTGGTGATGAATTACATCTCCCAGCCTTCTCTATACGTCCTTCCAACAAATTGGTTGGCTTCTTCGAAGTTTGTGATGAGAAGTTTGTCACCATCCCATAGTAATTTCTTACGTCCGTAGAATTCTGGCTGTCCTTTGCTGTTCTCTCTACGTAGCATATAGCTACGAATAGCAAGATTACCCATCAATACGGTTTCAGTCATTGGGCCAGCATAGTCGAATGAGGAAGTCAAGCCTTTATGCTCTGAACTTCCAAAACCTGCTTTACATGCATCTACCCATTTTCTCTGGTGTCCGTATTCTGGCTCAAGGTTTTCTTCCGTCTGAGGTCCAAATTCCTGTGTGCCGTCATTAAGATATAGTTTAGGCATCAAAGGAGAACTGTCATTGATATTGGTAGCGATTATGCCTTTTTCACCGATAATCAAAACACCATTTGCTCCACCACCGATTTCCTGGTCGGCAGGAATAATATCCGGATGCGCAGGTTTGATGCCGCCATCCATCCAAGTCATATTGATAGGAGATTTACTTTTAGCGGTTGCTGCGAAGTTCAATGATATGAAGGAAGAAGCAGGGCAACCATCAGGATGATAATCCGGAGTCCACATGCCACTATATACAGAGCCTACACTGCATTCTGCATCTGTAGGGTAATGCAATCCTAATGTTCTAAATGGAATATCAATCAAGTGACATCCTACATCACCTAGTGCACCTGTGCCGTAGTTCCACCAACCTCTCCAGCTGAAAGGATGAAGCTCTGGTGTATAAGGAATCTCAGGAGATGGGCCTAACCATAGATCCCAGTTCAAAGCATCTGGCTTTGCACTTGGGTTTGGCTTAGGGAAAGCACCGCCTTGAGGCCATACTGGTCTATTGGTCCAAACTTCTACTTTGGAGATTTTACCGATTTTATCGTCGTCTACCCATTTCTGAACAAGTTTCAAGAGATCATTAGATCCGCCTTGATTACCCATTTGGGTTACTACTTTTTGACTTCTTGCCATCTCGGTCAGCATTCTAGCCTCCTTGATGTTGTGAGTCATTGGCTTCTGTACATATACGTGTTTACCACGCTCCATTGCATACTTAGCTGCAGGACCATGCACGTGATCAGGGGTGGAAATCGTAACGGCATCGATATCTTTTTCTTTATCGAGCATTTCACGGAAATCAGCATAACGCTTTGCGTCTGGGAATCTTTCTACTGATGCTTTAGCAGATCCCGAAAAATCAACGTCACAAAGTGCAGCTACTCGCTCACGCCCATTCACAGAGGCGTTTCTAATATCACTGGCACCTTTTCCTCCAGCTCCGATGGCTGCTAAATTCAATTGATCACTTGGAGCAATGAATCCTACTCCACCCAGAACGTGCCGGGGGACAATCATAAAAGAGGAGGCCATTGCCGCGTTTTTGATAAAATCCCTTCGGGTTTGTCCCTCGGAATTTTTCTTGGGGTTGTGCATGAGGTTATTAGTTTAAGGTCAAATAAGTATTCTAAAAATAGGGAATTATTTTTTTGGATGAATCCTGTTTGTATTTGAATAGCTAATCTTAATGATTAATGGTAAGGACTAGAATTGATGGTTTTTCAGGATATTACAAAGATGGGGTTCTGCAATTCGAAGTCTGTTTCTAAAATGTTATCATTTTCAAAAAGCAGGTTATTAATTATAGGTTATTTCCTTCAGATCCCGGTTGTAAATTGTCTTTTTGGTTTAAATTAAATTTTAATCTTTTTCAATTTCCCCATAGAAAATATCAAGAAATAGTAAAAGAACAGGATAATACAGGTGGCTTGAGCAGATATTTCCTAGTTTCTTTGAATATATTGAACAGTATAAAGTTTGAAAGAAATTTATTCAACTAGCCTGAAATGAAAATAGGAGTTTTAAAAGAGACTAAAACGGGTGAAAAACGGGTAGCACTTAGTCCGGATGTCATTAAGCAATTAATCAAAAAAGAGTTCTCTGTTGCCGTAGAACAAGGAGCTGGCACAGGGTCCAATTTTTCTGATGAAGACTACAAGGAAGCAGGAGCTGTTGTAGGAAGGATACAGGATGTATTTGCATCGGATGTTTTGCTGAAGGTCAATCTTTTCTCAAAAGAGGAAGTCGCGCAGATGCAAAATGGAAGTGCTTGTATGTCTATTATGTATGCGTACAATTATCCTGAAATTTTGGACGAAATGAATAAGAAGTCCATAATGTCCTTTTCTATGGATGCTGTGCCAAGGATCTCCCGAGCTCAAAAAATGGATTGCTTAAGTTCCCAAGCCAATCTTGCTGGATATAAATCGGTGATCTTAGGGGCTAATTACCTAGAGAAGATTTTTCCATTGATGATGACAGCTTCTGGTACAATTACTCCTGCCAAAGTTCTGATTTTCGGAGCTGGAGTGGCAGGATTACAAGCTGTTGCCACAGCCAAAAGACTCGGAGCAGTAGTGGAAGTCAGCGATGTTCGCCCTGAAACCAAGGAGCAAGTCGAATCTTTGGGTGGTAGGTTTTTGACTGTAGAAGGAGCTGATGAAGTGAAAGTAGAAGGCGGGTATGCTTCTGAAGTCTCTGCGGAATTTTTGCAAAAGCAGAAGGAACTTATTCAAAGTAAAATCAAGGATTCTGATCTGGTGATTACTACAGCTTTGGTGATGGGCAAAAAATCTCCAATTCTAGTGACAGAGGAAATGGTCAAAAGCATGAAAAAAGGAGCTGTGATTGTGGATATGGCGGTGGAGTCTGGCGGAAATTGTGAAATCTCTGAGAAGGATCAAATCGTCCAAAAATATGGAGTCACCATCATAGGCGAGTCAAACTTGCCTTCTCTACTCTCTACCAATGCAAGTCAGTTGTATGCTACCAACATCAGCACACTGTTGCTTCATTTGGCTACCAAAGATGGATTTAATCTTGATCGTGAAGAAGAGATCACTAAAGGTGTTTTGATCACTTACGAAGGCCAAGTGGTACACGAATTCACCAATAAAATATTAAATAAATAAGAATTAACCTTTTCAAATTATGAGCTCAGAAGCATTAATTATTCTGATTTATATACTTGTACTGGCAAGTTTTCTGGGGTTTGAGCTAATCGCGAAAGTTCCCCCAACCTTGCATACCCCACTGATGTCTGGGTCCAATGCGATTTCCGGAATTACCATCGTAGGAGCACTTTTGGCCTGCAATGAGATGGGCTATACCACCATTAGTAAATGGTTGGGAATGGTTGCTTTGGTGCTAGCCACCATCAACGTAGTCGGCGGCTACACTGTCACAGATCGTATGCTTAAAATGTTCAAGAAAAAATGAGTGTAGCCATAGAATTAGCCTATTTGATCGCCTCCATCTTATTTGTGTTGGGGATGAAAATGATGAATAAAACCAAGTCAGCACGAAAAGGAAATCGTCTGTCAGCCTTGGGGATGTTCATAGCCATAGTAGCCACATTGCTGCAGATTGATGCCATTTCCATGGTGGAGATTCTTGCATGTATAGTCGTGGGGTCTGCAATTGGACTGTATTATGCTAATAAAGTTGAGATGACCAAAATGCCAGAGATGGTTGCAATTTTCAATGGATTTGGTGGTTTAGCATCCTTTTCCGTTGCACTTTCTGACTATTTCCTGAGGACAGAAGTCAATATGGAATCCATAGAATTGGTGACCGTAATCAGTATTATCGTTTCCGTGTTTATTGGCGGACTTACCTTTACAGGATCTTTGGTGGCTTATTTGAAGCTCAACGGAAATATTTCAGGATCACCAATTACTTTCAAAGGGCAGCATCCTATCAATCTGATCTTGTTTTTAGGGTTTCTGACAGCCGCAGTCTTTACTGTACTTGACCAAACTGACCCTATGCTAATTATCATTTTGATCGTGATAGCACTGGTTTTGGGTATTTTAACTGTTATTCCAATCGGGGGGGCAGATATGCCAGTGGTGATATCCTTGCTGAATTCCTACTCAGGAATGGCGGCTTGTGCCACAGGTTTTATCCTAAATAATAATGTGCTCATCGTTGCAGGTTCACTGGTAGGAGCCTCTGGGATTATTCTCACGCAGATCATGTGTAAGGCGATGAATAGATCCTTGGTCAATGTGCTTTTGGGCGGCTTTGGTCAGACTGTGAATGAAGCACAAGCAGATGGTCCGTCTATTACAGTGAAAGAAATAGGAGTGGAGGAAACAGCCATGTTGTTTGATGGAGTATCTTCTGTGATTGTAGTTCCGGGTTACGGGATGGCAGTAGCTCAGGCTCAGCATGTGATTCGCGAACTGATGGAGCAATGCGAAAAGCGCAAAATTGACTTCAAATTTGCCATACACCCAGTGGCAGGAAGAATGCCTGGCCACATGAATGTGCTGTTGGCCGAAGCAAATATTTCTTATGACAAGCTGATAGAAATGGAATCCATCAATGATGAGTTTCCTAACACGGATTTGGTGCTGATCGTAGGTGCAAATGACGTGGTCAATCCAGCAGCTCGAAATAATCCTCAAAGCCCAATTTACGGAATGCCGATCTTAAATGCTGATAAAGCCAGAACGGTCATCGTTTGTAAACGAAGCATGGGTA
>TARA_R110002074_G_scaffold59942_2_pt1 | contig 11390 bp, 16 predicted proteins | sample TARA_R110002074 | Tara Oceans TARA_R110002074 (sample SAMEA4397215) | marine metagenome | biome: Polar Biome; feature: [MIX] marine epipelagic wind mixed layer (ENVO:01000061); material: water (ENVO:00002006), including particulate matter (ENVO:01000060) such as... | depth 10-100 m
AGCACTACTACTAATCCAACTAAAATCAGTTACTAGCACTTCATCGCCGGCACCTATACCGTGTGCTAATAAAGTAAAATGTAGTGCATCTGTAGCACTTGCTACACTAACACAATGTTTACGTCCTACACGTTCAGCAAAGTTACGTTCAAAGTCTTCATTGTTTTCGTAATTCATTTGACTCATAAAACGGTCGAACACATCTAAGTAGTCTTGTTTATTTTCTTGGTACTCTCGATCCCAACCATCATATGCTGTCATTAAATTTTTCCATTGCGTTTAGTATTTGTGTAACATCAGGCTCCTTAATATCTCGCCTCCAGTATACACTGCCACCGTCTTGTATTGTTTTGTCTCTAAGGTAAATTACATCTTTACCATAGTACTTGCACTCTTGAAAAATTCGAGGTGCAGGATCAAAAGTTTCTTTAGTATACACGTATGTTTCAAACAGGCTCATCAGATTTTCTACAGGTACAAATATATTATTATTATTTATATTGACATAAGTTTCATTATATGCCAAGATGGCATGATTAGGAAATTGATCAATTACTTTTTCAATACTAGCATAATATTTGTCATTTGTACCTAAGAACAAATATTTAAATTGTATATTATCAGTGTATGGTTTGTATATACTAAAGTTTATAGTTTTTTCAAAATGTGTGCCTGTGCCATTGGGGTATACGTCAGTGTCGCATAAATCTAATATTTGATTAGGCTTGTAAAAATCAACAGCTAACGGATACTTTGTTGGATGATTTTCAGAATATACACTAATAACGTTTTTAGAAAATACTTTATGTAACGTATTTTGCTGTACGTTGGTATAATCCTTAAAGTCTTGCCAACTAAGAGTCATCATACTACGTCCCATGATGAGCGTTACATCATTATCTCCAGGAGTATAGTCGTCAAATACAACATTTTTACAATGTATATACTTCATTGAAATTGATTTTATATATTTTTCCCACGAATACTTACGATGACATATAATTACAACTTGTGCATCTACTCCTATATTATTGAGATAAGAACAATACTCGTAACTGTAATATAATAAACCGTCAACGGGTTTACTTGTGACTACTATATTAATTGTCATTTTGTAATATGTTTGTACATTATCTCAGCTATGTGACTATGCCCTAATTCACTCGGGTGCATCTGGTCAAGTGCAACTCCGTGTGATTTAGTTATACTAACAATACCAATAGGAAGTAGTGTTTTGTCATCAAACCATTTCTTTGGTTGTTGCCACTCCTCTGTTTCGCTTGTAAACCCGTGATATCTAATACCTTTGCTATTTAGGTAGTGACGTGCATGTGATATTCTTGTATAGTTTTCAAAATGTTGATCCTTCTGACTATAATAGTCAGCATACCATTGATGTACTCTCATTAGCTTTAATGGCTTCCGTTTTTTCATCTTAGTAGAACTAAAGTTTCTGATATCATTTGGCAAGAATCTTTCTATACTACCATCGTCGTGAAAAATACAATGTCTGCCAAAAAACGACCAAAGAATTATTACAACGTCTGTATCTGGATTAATTAGTCCAGATACCACTTTTTCAATCACATGGTTGTGTATACGTTTGTTGCCTTGACCGCCAAGTCCAAAATTAACTACTTCATCTATGCCCATCAAAGCTGCAAGTTTATCAGGCCAAGCTAGCTTACTTGGCTCGCTTCCGCACCAATTATTACCTTGACTTCCGCAATCGCGTAAGCCTTCGCCATATGTATTACTGCAACCAAATACAATTAATCTTTTCATTTAATTTCTCTTATATTAATAATACGCTTACGCATTGTGTTAATTTTAATAGATGATTCTGTAGGAAGGATATGTTCATTTCCGTATGGATCAACTGCTTTGTCTGTAGTTCTGATATCTACAATTTTAACTTTACGCATAGGCTTGCCTGTTACAGGGTGTACGTCCATGTCAGGATCAGTAGTTAGCTTACTTCCGTTGCCTGCGCCGATTGCTAATTCGTAATCGTCTGTTTCCCACCTTGGTCGATCATGTTGTGGATGGCCAATACCAATACCGTATGCAATCTTCTTGCGTCCTGCTAATACATCTTCTTCAATGCCTAACTTTCTTTCCCAAAACATATCACCGTTTAGGTCTCCGTGGCTTTTATTACATCCAGTAACTAATCCTATAGCGTTAGCTGCTCGCATTACTAGGCCCATAGCAATACCGATACTAACATACGCATTTTCCCATCGTGCTGCGGCTTTGTTTTCTTTTAGTGTTCCGTCTGCATGACAGTTAAGTTGAGTTTCTGGTTCTTTGGCTACAAACAACATGTACATATTTGCATTAGCTTGTGTATTGCGCCATGTTGATGGTGGAGTTCTGCTGTGGGTTGACCCCCAAGTGTATTTACTGCACTCATCTATAACGTTTCTGTCATTAGACCAATATACATCATAATATGCTTCGTGTTGTTTTGAAGGAGAATTTTCGGCATGCCATAGTAAATAATCTGCAAGCTCGTCGCTAACTGGTTGAGAATAATCCCAGTTTCGTTGACACTTTTGCATATTGCGAACAATATCCATTTCTTGATCCCAACTATAAAACATGCGTTTGATTGTTGTCTCTCGATCAATATTATCTATTAATCTTGCTTTGAATGGATTATCTATATAATTTTGAAAGCCGGCATTTAGATGTTCTTTTAATTTGTTAATTAAGGTCTCTATAAACTCGCATGCATTGACATTACTAATTATACTTTGTAGTTCTAAGTTTAATTTATCGTATGCTAGAAATTCTACATCAACTGATTTAAGCTGTAACTTGTCGCCTTTATAAAACATATGTCCTATGTAATCAATTGATTGATGATTACCTTTTCGTAAACAATTTTCTATCGAATTAATAATGTAACCGATGTCTCTTTCACATTTATCGTATTCAGTTGTTCTTTCTGGATGATGTTCTTCGACCCATTTACTAATTTTTAATGATAGTGCTAGTTTATGTTCGCTGAGCACGTTTGCCGAATCAATATACATAAGTGTATTCCTTTATTATATTTATATTGATACTATTTGTCATCTTAGTACTTCTTTTTCAGCCCAGGCTCTTTCGTGACAGAACCAGCACTCGTTGCATCCTGGATCACTTTGCGTACAAGAAGAAGTAGTGTGGTACAAATCTAATAAGCCGAGATCTTTATAACATTGAACAATGAATCTTTTATCTTGGTTAACAAATGGCGCATTTAACTCAGGTGCTAATAATTGCTCACTGAGTGTATGTCCTGCAAGTCGTTTAATAGTTGGAAATTCTTTCTTTTGAATTTCTAACGTCGGTCCTTGATTTATTCCTACCATCCAAATATCATATGCACCTTGTTTACATAATGTGTCTCTTAAAGGCCGCAAATAATCATTTTTAACATCTTCACCTTGGCCATCAAAAACAACTGATATAGGATATTTTAAATCTACTTCTGGAAATCTATTGTTAATAAATTCTATAACTTTAATTAATTTAAGAGAATCGTGTGGCAAAGAAATATCATATCCGTTCATTGGCCAAATAGCAGTGTTCATGTTTCCGTCGTGTATGGCCTTAGCTATTAAATAACAAAGAAGGGTGCTATCGGCACCACCTGACATTGCTAAACTTATAACTTTATCTTGAAAATATTCCTTATCTTCAAGTATTTTAATTTCACCAAATTTGTTTGAGTGTATCATATAAAATACTTATCACAAACAAATTATAGCAAGTTTAAAGGTGGTAAATACTTATATATTTGAAAAGGATGTACGACAATGATAGTTGATGTAAGCAATTTGTACTCTACGTTAACACGTTTTGGCGACTATTATCCTTTAAAACTAACTGGCAATACAAATAATATAATAGAAGAGTTAAACAATAACTTTGACTGGGTTAAGTATAATCCTCGAAAAAATATAAATCGAGAAGGTTTAAGTATTACAAGCTTAGATGGTGGCCTGTCAGGAAAGCCTGACCTTGATTCGTTGTATGAATATTATTTTGAAACTGGAATTGCCCATAGTGAGTCTGACTTTAATACTAAGACTCCTGTCTATCCTCTTTTTTCTAAATGGTTAGATCCGTTTGAAAAATATTTAGGACGTACACATGTTATTAGGTTAAACAGTGGCGGCTATTTTCCTCCTCATAGGGATAATAAAAGCACTTCTATAAAATCGTTTAGATTATTTTTGCCTTTAAATTACAGTAGTAGTAGATTTTTTCTATTAGAAGATTCTAAAATGAACTTTGAAAACGGCAAAATGTATTTTATTGACACAGCAAAAATGCACACACTATTTAATGCAGATGAAAAACCTTTTTATTTTGTAGTAGCTAATGTTATACTTTCAGAAGAAAGTGTATCTGAAACAATAAAATTTTTATACGGATAAAACTATGCATAACACAACAAAATTATTATTAAATCACGCCCTTTGTCATTTGATGATTATACCTGCTTTTATCTATGGAGAACTTTGGATGTTGGCATCAAGTTTCCTTTGGTGGCAGATAATTGCCACTGTAGCTATTAGCGGAGGATACCATAGATATTACAGTCATAAATCATTTGAAGCAAAATCGTGGTATCAGTATGTGGTGAATTTTTTAGGAATTTTTTCAGGGGCTGGTCCTGTCTTAACATGGGTAGGGGCTCATCGCATGCATCATGCTCACACTGATACAGAACACGATCCGCATAGTTATAGATATAAAGGTTTTTGGACTATATATCTTAATACTTGGGGATATCATTCAATAATTAACAAAAGATTCTTAAAAGGTATGCTAGGTGATCCTGTAGTTAAGTGGTTTTATAAAAACTATTTTAAAATAAATTTAGCCATCATCATAGTTTTCTTAGTAATTGATCCTTTATTTTTTATATTCGGATATGCTATACCTGTAGTATTTGCATTTCATGGATACAGCATACTTAACACACTTGGTCACAAAGATGCAAAACCTCGAAACACCTGGGTAGCTAATATACTTACTGCAGGCGAAGGCTGGCATGCTAATCATCACGAAGATGGTAAAGATTATCGCATTGGAAGACGTTGGTGGCAGTGGGATCCTGCTGCAAGATTTATTAAAATAATAAAAATTAATGGTTAAATTTAAATATAAAACAAAAATACATAATTTTTTTCATCTGCCTAAAACCGGCGGAACATCAATATCCTTTTTTATACAAGATAAATTTGAATATGATCTTGTATGGAAATTATATGAAAAAGAATTTCCATTAGGATCTCAACACCTAGATTACAATCATTATAGTAACCACGTAAGTAGTAATGATTTAAATTTTACTGTAGTTAGAAACCCAGTAGACAGGATTGTATCGCTGTATAAAAATTTTATTGCAAAAGATACTAATAATTATAATTCATTTACAGATTGGTTTAATATAACTGCACGTACTACACCTCATATATTAAAAAGCCAAAGTAGTATATTAAAGGGCGGCACATTTAAATTTTTTAATTTTGACAATATGTCTTTGTTAGAAAATTACTTTGGTGCCGAGTTACCTAAGTATAATGTTATTGATCTAGTAGTTCAAATAGACGATAATGAAGTAGACTTTATTAAGAAATATTATTTAGAAGATTTTCAATTGCTGGAATATATAAATTCTCAGAAACATATTGATGAGACGACGGTGTAAAATGTGCCCATTCGTCTTGAAAGAATTCTTCGTAGTTATTAAAATTATCTTTAATCCAATTGTATGGATTTTCACATAAGAAATCATCTTGTGGCAGATCAATTGGGTCGTATGGTCCTATAGTATGTAAAAACTTAATAGGTACATTACACACAGATTTTAAAAGTAAAATATCTTTATATGCTTTGTGTTTAAAATAACTACTATGCCTTACATCATTTAATGCATTTATAATTGTATCAAAACTTTTCCTATTTTTTGTTCTACGTTTGTAGACATCGTATAGACTTAAACTACTATTTGGAATAATTTGTTTTTTTAACCATTCTGCATAATTGTCAGTGTCAGTTATAAATCCTCCAATAGGTACTATGCCTTTAAATGATTTATATTCTACTTCTTCATAGTTTTCTGTAACATTTATAATCTTATTCATAGATACATTTTGTACGGTAGTTGATAGTGCTATATGATAGCGATACCAAGGCGGTATATCTACAAGAATTAAATCAGGATTGTAGTCTATATTTTCTGCATACATATCGTATACATGTTCTGGAGTAGTACCTCTTAACGCAGCGTTTCGTATGTGGATATTAAAATGCTCTGATACATATTGTGGCCAACATTTTACAGGAGGCCGACTACTATTTGATGCACCAATTACCAAACATTTTGTTTTCATCTTATGTAAATTCTCTTGAGTACTCTTTTTTTATCTATGTCTTGGAATGGTTTTCTACGATGTAAGCATGCATGATTTTGCATAATTAAGAATTTCTTTGGCTCCCAAATAATTTCGGTAATTTCTCTATTTAAAATTAAATCTGAGAAGAAGTCCATATCTTCTTTAGGAAGTATAGTAAAAGGACACCAACGAGTGTAATATCCAATATCGTCTCTTTCAATAAGCTTAGAACTTATTTTACGAGCTTTCATTGCATATAGGCGCCCGTGTGCTTTATTCTTAAATTTAAAAAACTTATTTTCGTCTATAGTCTTTTTAAAGTCTAAGTGTACATCTACATCCTTATATTTTTCACCTACCTCATTAGATACTCTAGTAGATATTATCTGAGTAATTGGGGAATTTTTTTCAGTTTGCTCGCACCATAATGCTGAATACTTTGGAAAGTACCTAACATGCGAACCGTCTTGATGCCACTCTTGATCTGGAACGCTTGTAGTTTCGTCAAGAGTAACTTCTTTTAAATCTAGTTCTATGTCTGCGTCACCGTATTCTCCGGCTATTCTTACAGCATCCTCGAACGTTTCAACATTGTCGAACACTTTAGATACTTCGATTATTTTATTCATAGCAACTATTCCATTTGCTATCTTTGTAATAAAAACTTGTACGATAAAGCATTCTTATACCATCGTGTGTTTCTAATGCAGCATTACGTTTATGTATAGTAGAAGTTTGATCCATAACACAGATATCACCTTCACCCCAGTCAGATTCATAAAGATATCTTTCATCTGTTGTGCAACGTTCTGTTAAATCCTCAATTAAGTCTTTACTAATAGTTGGATCAGTCATCATAGGGAATGGAAAAAACAATGTTGGTTTTTCCGTAATTGGATGTTTCCGTAGTAAGCGTTTACGTATACTAATACGTCTTCTTCCGTTTGAATATTTTTCTACTTCCATATAATCATCGTATAATTTAGGACCGTTGCGCCGACCTGATCTAGTTCTAAAATTATATAAATCCATATAAGCAGCACCAGTTAGATCTATATCTTCGCCTTTATATACGCCGTAATCCTGATTATTAGCAGCATCTCCTGCAATTGAAGAATATTGTTTATGTGTATTAGAAAATGTTGCCCAACTATCTATAAGTGCGGTTTTCATATTATCCGGCAGGTCCTCATACATTTTTGTAACATTACTATAAGTTGTCGGTGTTCCTCCTAGAGGTTGTTCACCGTAAAGACATACTACTTCTTCTGGGTCCGCACATACTACACTGTTTGCATGCCAATCAAGAAATCCTTGACTAAACATTCCTTTTTGTCCCTTTTCTAATGTAGCATTAGTTACTCTAAAAATATACGGATAATCAGGGTGGCATGCAGGATTTCCACTTTTATGCATTTGTCCCCATGCTAGATTTATTTCGTTAAACTTATCAATATTCATTTTTTGATCTTTGATAATAACAATGCCTTCATTAGCAACTATGTTTGTTAATGCTAGTAGTTCAGATTCTGTAGCAGTTTTAAGATCAATGCCTGATACTTCTACTGCTGCTCTTCTAATTTTTTTAATTTCCATTATTACTCCTTTCAGTTAACGGAAAGTCCCAGCCTTTGTTGTCTATAATAACTTGTCCAATTCTTTGCCAACTAGGCTTTCCGGTAGTATCGTAATGATTATCTAACGGTACTATCTTTACATTTGGTATAATTGTATTAATTGCTGTTGTTGATCGAGAACATTGCAGATCAAATATTTTGTTAAGAACTGATAATTCTGTACTAAAAAACATTTTATTGTGACCTTGCTCAATAGCTACTTTTATCTGTTCTACTACGCAAACTTTCCAATTTATTCGTTTGCGCAAGTATTTTGATGTATACTTATCTGAGAACCAATGCCTAGAACTTATTCTAGCAATAGGATATTCCCATGAATTTATTTGTAAGCCACTAAAACAAATTACATCTTTTTCATCTGGATTTACTACAACAATAAAAGATGCCATTTTATCAAGCTTTAGTTCTTTTAACGAATAGTTATTTTTTAGTTGATGATTGCTATTAGCAATGTCTGCTAATGAATTTTGGAATGCAGTATTAACCCAGTGCGGATGATCTTTTTTTAGTTCGTAGAATTCATAGTTGTTCATACAATTACTTATCTTGTAAATATTGTATGAACAACTATTGTGAGTATTAGTTTAAGTTAACCCAGCTAGTGCCGTCATAGCCTTGGAACTTGGCGCCTGTTGTGTTAAACACCATCATGCCTGCAACTGGACTTGTAATAGCTGCATCACGTGCTGCATCGTCTGCATATACGCCTGGCTTAATAGCACCTTGTACATCTAGTGTCGATGCTGGAGTAGTAGTACCTATACCAAGTGCTCCGTCTTTAAATACAGAATAGCGTGAAGCATCAGCTGTATTTGCTGCTGAATCTTGGAAAATAAACAATCCATTATTGGTAGCATTTATAAATCCAGTAGTAACTAATCCATTAGAATCGTTTCTGCTAAAAGTAATTCTACCATGTGCAATATTATCGCTGCTTAAATCACTTGTAGATACACGTGAAAAGTTTAATAAGGAAGAACGAGCGCCACTTGTTTTTACGTTAACTTGTGTATTACTTGTATCATCTTGGTTTGTAATATCTATTTCATTTGTAACTGCTACAACATCACTTGCATAAATTGTATTGTTTACACCATCAATAATTATAGTTGAATCGTCGCCAAACACACTACCTGTTAGATCACCGTCCACTATACCTGTGTGTAATCCAGTAGTATTACCAGTAACATTAATAGATGCAGTTCCTGTTAATACATTTGCTGGAATATTACCATTAACGCCGTCTACAAGTATAGTTGAATTATCAGCAAATACACTGCCTGTCACATCACCGTCTAGTGTTCCTGTATGTGCGCCTGCTGCATTACCAGTTAAATTTCCTGTAACATTAATCTCTAAAACAGAAGCTGGTTGCCATTTACTAGTGCTTGTATAATATACTAATACATTATTATTGCCAATAAGTGTTGTATCAGTATCAGCAAGTGAACTTAATGTAGTTGCGGCAACTGCCTGAGACACCAATTCTCCGCCTAGCGTAGCACCGTCACCTGCGTATAGCCGCTTGGTATCAGTAGTGTAAATTAGTTCACCTTCAGCGGGTGTTATCGCATCGCGTTGGGCTTGTGTGCCGCGTCTTAGCAGTAATGCCATGTGTTTATACTCCTAGAATATCTATTATTAGTATTTATACATTTTTAAAGATAATCATCGATCTATTTTCGTTTCTTCATAAAACTTTTGGTCCTACTTTTAACATCTGCAACAACCTTAGATGTGTTTAAACGAAAGTCAACATGTGATATTTCTTTATCGTATTGCTCTAAAAAAGTTTCTAAACTTGATTCAATTTGATTAATTGCATTTTCATCAGAAGATTGTTGTTTGTCAATATCAATCTGCCATATTTTGCCATCATGAAAGTGGACGTGAACACTGTGGATATATTCAATAGGTACTGCTTTTATTTCAATATCATTGAATATTTCCGGCCATTGCGACACTACTTCGGGTGGTAGTTTATTTTTAGGCACTAGCGATAGTCTTCTTAGCTACTGCTTTCTTTTTAGTTGGAACTAGTTCTTCAGCTTGTCTACGTAATTCTGCTGCTTCTTTGCTCAAGCGATCTGCATCACTGCGGAACTTCTTAGCAAGTGATTCGTCAGTAATTACACCATCGTCTGCAACAGGCGCAATACTAGGAGCAACTGCTGCCATTTCACTAGCAGTCATTGCAGGCGCTGTTGATTGTTGTACAGTTTTCCCGTCTTTGCCTGTAACTGCCAAGTCGTTAACTGTTACTCCACGCTGTGCTGCAATAGCTTCGTTGAGCTCACTTAGTCGAATAGATGTATTTTGATTAGGAATCATTTCAACATCAGCTGTTTTAACTTTAACCATCTTACCAGTTGTGTGGAAACGTGCAAGCATGTTACTACCGTCTGATAGTTGTGTACGCATCATAACAGTTGCTAAGTCATCTGCTTGTTGACCAGACGCTGACTCAACTAACTTGATTAGTGAATCGTGATCGCCAGCTTCTAGATTTTCGGTTGTTACTACAACGCAATGCTCTGGATCACCAGGCAATACTTTGTATGCGACAATTACTCTACGTTGATTGTTAGCCATTCGGCCTACATGTTTAAGTGCTGCCATTTTATGCTCCTTGTGCAGGTTGCTGTTGTGATACAGCGTTTAAGAATGTTTCTAGTTTACTGTAAGTTTGACCTACAGTCATCATTTCGTTAGGCTTAAAAGCACCACGTTGGCTAGCAACATCAATGATGCTCTTTAGCGCCTGTAAGTCCTGTACTGTTAAGTCTGGACCTTGTGCTTCTTCAGTTGCCGCTGGCGCTTCTGCATCAATTTGCGGTGCAGTTACTTCAACGTTTGTATCTTCGCTCATAATTATCTCCTTGTATAGTATATATGCGTACTTTATTTATTTGTACTTTAAATGTGGACACGCTAACATGAAATAACTCATGTCTTTAGTCTCCTCAAACCCAACAGTTAATACTTGTGTTAACTTGTTTTCACTGTCTAGGCTTACGTTCTTACCAGCATAAAATCTATGCTTTAGATGTTGTTTAATCCATTTAACTAAACTTTCCTCTAAATTATATGTCATAGGTAAGTTAACATACTCGAAGTGAGGTGGAGCCGCTTTGACTTGCCTCACTTCAAATACATTTAATGGATTAGGGGTTCTATTTTTTATCATGCAGCCGCATCGTAGTGTACTGACATACCAAACGGTCCTTCTAAGTTTTTATCACGGTTTGAATGAATAACAAACACTGTATCACAGTAGTCTGGATCACCCCAGCTATCCCAAGCATAACCATCTGTAAACATAATGAGCTTCTTAGGAACATAGTCTTGTTCT
>TARA_R110002074_G_scaffold254008_1_pt1 | contig 11382 bp, 10 predicted proteins | sample TARA_R110002074 | Tara Oceans TARA_R110002074 (sample SAMEA4397215) | marine metagenome | biome: Polar Biome; feature: [MIX] marine epipelagic wind mixed layer (ENVO:01000061); material: water (ENVO:00002006), including particulate matter (ENVO:01000060) such as... | depth 10-100 m
GAGGACTATACACCCCGAACAGTACTTCCCCTTACAGTACTTACAGTCCATCGACATGATCCCGCATTTACGTTTACAGTGGTGACACTTCATCTTATCTTATCTTAGATTAGATAAACTTTTATTTTTTATTTGGATCATACTATCTGTATACACTTAGGAGGGGTAATATCACCGGTGTTGCTGAGACCCTTTACATACACGCGTTTGTCTTTGCAACCTGTAGTAAACACGTACTCCGCGGCCTCGACCTGCTTACCCTTGGGTAAGAGAGAGATTAACGTGTCGTATTTATAAGCAACGTGTTCGTATCGTTTTTTCGGTTTCAAGCCTTTCGTGTAATGATGCATTGCCGAGAAGACTACGTATCCACCTACTTGTATTGGCACTTCGACCTTCTCACTGGCGTGTGCTTCGTTGATATTACCTGAAACATATTTCTGATTGCAGTCTTTATCAAAAGATCTGATAGTCAGTCCATCTATATCCCAATCTGCCCATGGCGGTATAATAGTAACAGTCGTCCAAACTAGTGGCATATAATCACTCTCCACATGACCCCAACTCATATGCTTAAATTGTCCTTCATCGTGATCATCCTTGCACTGTTTAGTCCAATCCGAACCCTTATCTTCCACATTTGTACACCCCTTATGATAATTTATACAATCCGACTCTTCTGTTGTATCAGGGGGGCAAATTAAAGCTGCGCATTCTGTACACCCTGCCTTACTACCCGAGCCCGTCCAAGCAGTAAACTTAAACCTAGACAATACATCGGGTACGACACACTTCCGCGTATCGGGTTTTGGCATAAACTCCGGTAAGTCCTTCGTACCACATCCACCCCATGGGTTTTTTACGCTGCCCTTCAGTGCAACGATACCACCAGTACTATCGAGGGACATGTTCCCTTTTTTCATGGCGTGTGCCATTATCTTCTCTTTATCGTCTCCCATTGGTTGGTTACCGTACGCAGAACAATATATATCAGATTCATTCGTATTATCGAGTATACATTTGGATTCCATTCTACCACATGTAGTGACGCAATTACTCTTCTCACATTTTTGGTTATTAGGTGATGGCTTGTAGTTGTAAGTGTCATCTGGATCACATTTGGTTATATACCATGTACCGTCAGATTCACACTGTGAAGTAGTCGGATCAGCGTGCTCGGGTCTGGGGGGGCAGTTGCCTTTATCACCACCGCCTTTGCCACATTTTTTCGATGTAGTGTCAAACGAGTATCCATCTATACACGTATCAAACTTACAATACGGCGTATCCCCATCTGGGAACTTATACGCATTAGTCCACGTAGCATTTGGATCTGGATAAACCGAATACGCGTCACTATCGAACTGCTTGTTCTTTGGATCTGTATCGTCGCATACTTTTCCTTTATTAGGATTGACACAGAAACTACTGTTATCTGATACGTCATAATCACTTTCGCACGAGGCAAGTTCACATCCTTTGGCGTCTGATATTGTAATCTCCTTATAAGTCTTATAATGTTTCCCTGGGTTCGTGGATTTGGTCAGTTTGTCATCGTATGCTATCGGATAGTTGAGTTTACCGTCATCTCCGACTTTACATGATACATCCTTCGGGTCGGGGTCGGAGCCGGGGTCGCATACCCATCCATACCCACCGGACTCGGAGTCGTAGGTGCATACGGGAGCCGTGTCACTGGGTGCGCACCCTGAAGGCGACTTACAATTTCCTGATGTTTTGGTAGCAAAGAATATGATCAGCGCAATTATGATCAACACAATGATGATAATTGCGATCAGACTCCCTTGATTGGTCATATTAGTATATGATTATAAAAAATTAACACCCTGAGCCCGGGAGACTTGCATCGTCCATGAGTTTTTGGATAACGGCGTTATCGCTAATGTCTACGGGTGTATCATCCTCACTGTTCTTTATTCCAACCTGATTGGCGTGTACCAGGTATAGTTTTAGGGACGACTTGGAGGGATCCGACACCTGTTTTATCAGGGCATCGTAACTGTATGCCACGTACTTATACTTATGTTTACTAGTTGTTGTGGCGTGTCTAGATCTAATAATGAGGTATTGACCACGTTTTATATTAACGGAGAAGTCATTTGTAGTACCCGTTCCTTTTCGACATGTATCCGACACGTAAACTCCATCCCCCGAATATACATATATCCTATAATCTGAGACATCCCATTTTGCGCTTTTACCAGAACTGCCCAAATTCTTATCATTCAACAGAATGCTGGTAATATCGCTACCGCCACCGCCACCGCTACTACCGCCACCAGAGCACGGTGTCCACGCGTACATGCTCGTATCACCGTCGTACGCGCACGTGGAACTCGCACCGTCCGAACACCCCGGAGCGGGGCCACCACACGCCTGTTCGGCCGTGCCGCACGTATACATGGAATCACTCTCACCGCTACAAAAGGGGTAATCAGATTCCTCGCATGGGTTATCGCCTGTAGGTATTGTATTTTTACATGATGTGGTATTACTACCGGCCTGTGTCAGATATATTGTAATCGCGATCATGGCAATAATAACTAGTACACCAATCGCTAGAAGTGCGTATGTCGTTCCGTCGCCCATGTTACTATACAGGTATAAAATAGTTTACTCAATATTCATATTATTGAGATGGAGGGACCTGTTGACACCCTGTCGGTAACGCATCGCCGGGACGACCTAATATTTTATCCGACAATTCGTTTATCATTACAGTGTAATCTACGACCGTCGAGTTAACGGTGTACGTCAACGGCGGGTCGGCCGCGGCAATCTTAGATACTATGGTTTTATAAGTGTAATTGCGATACCGTCGCTTCCTGGCCTTAAAAGCGGGTTTATACTCACCTTGGAGAGTGACAAACCCACCCACGGCAACCGGAACCTTCAACTTCTTCGACTTTGATCCGATATCGCCGCTGTTGTATATGTTTTTACAATTTGAATCCCACGACCATACGGTCAGATTTATGCCCATACCTACCAGACCACCCGTATGCAGATAAAAGTACTGTAATACGATCGGGTAACTCGTCTTTGTTATAGCATCGTACGCATACCCGGCCGGTGGGACATTATCGGATTCCGCGGCACATGCCTTTAATTCGGTGTCGATAGTACCGGTCGACGACGTGTGTATATAGGATGCGCACCCGGATGGCCAAGATGCGCACTTGCTAGGATCATCGCCGGGCATTGTACCGGGTGGGCAGTTTATAGGGGCACACACCTTACACCCTCCCAATGGCAAGTCCGATTCTGTGGGAGTTTGGTCGGGGCGCCAATGTCGGGCTGCCATGTGCTCAACTGTCCCTACACACGTACCTTTATCTCCCCGCGCATAATCGGGGAGATTTGCCTGATTCCCACACCCGCTCCACGGCGCAGGGTAGTCGCCGCTTCCCTTGTCCATAATAAGCGAATATGTATCAGAACTGAGCGTGACTTTTCCGGACTGATTTGCGTATTTTATATACGTATCGTCTGTATCAGATTCGAAGAGGTAATACTTTATAGCATCTGAATCGGATTCACTCACGGCGCAATTACTAGAAAGTACGCCGTACTTGTTCGTACACCCGGATGCTTTACACGCGTGACCGTCCTTAGTTGGCTCGTACGTGATTACAGGACCGTCGTCACATCCAGATACTATCCACTGACCGTCCTTACATACTGTCTTATTATTAGAATGTTCTGGCGGGGTCGTAGGTGAGCATGGGATCGTTTGTTGTTTACACGTATTACCCGATAAGTTGTATCCATCCGCACACTGTGAGAATCTGCAATACTTCGTATCACCTGGATACTGGTACTGTGTCGTCCACGCCGCGTGAGTATCGGTAATATCGTGTGTATCCCCCGGAAATTGGTTTGATGTGGTTACGGTACAGTTACTACTCTCGTCGCCAGGAATACAGTACATCTTCGATGTGGAATCGGATACCTTATACGTTCCCGCACATTTTGACAACAGACACCCAGCATTGCCCTCCTCGGAGATCTGGATATACCTGGACGAGTTGGCGACCGCTGCCTTAGATGTTGTGATAGTGTACGCCGCCGGCTTCCCGTACGCTACGCCATACCCCACCTTACCATCATCGTCTATATCACATGTAACTGTAACACGAGCGGGGATATGAGGAATTAATGGTATGAGACTAGCGGGGGTAGGGGGCGTCGGTGGCTTCGGGGGTTTCGGTTTAGGTATAATATGGGCGGGGATATGGGGAATTAATGGTATGAGACTAGCGGGGGTCGGTTTAGGTATAATACGGGCGGGGATATTAGGAATTAATGGTATGACACTCGCGGGCGTCGGTGGCTTTGGTTTTTTATTCACGAGAACCGCGATAACTACGATGGCAATTATCACCACCAAGGCTAGGATGATATAACTGGCAGTCGCTCCATTTGCCATGCTGATGGTTGTTACTATACATGTATAAAAAAAACCTAAGTCACCCGTGCACATAAAGTAAGACAAGCGACAGTATGAGATCCTCTATCGCCAACACCACCTTCTCCTTCCTACAGACGATCAAGCAGTTCAGGAGTGCCATACCCGAAGACCACCGCCCATCATGGGTCAAGATTACCACAATTACCATGATCTCCAAGATGGTTAACAATATTGATATTCACTTGCTCCGTGATCGCATGGAAGTACTTGGTCCTGTCATTATCCGAGACAAGCGCCGACCGGACAGCAAAGGAATTGAATGGAACTTACGAGCCACGACGTTCTACAACCAGGTCACATTGTCGTACATGGACGCATACAGCACGAAATCCGTCAAGGTGTTCCCCAATGGAAGCATTCAGGTGGCGGGGTGTGCGAACCTGTTCGACTGTAAGAGAGTTATCGGACAACTTACCATGTTGATCAAGACCATCTCAGGGTCCGCGGAGGAAATTAAGGCCGACGACTTTCGAGTGGTGATGATCAACACCAATTTCAGTCTCAACTATAACCTCAACCTTTTTGCGACCGCCGAGCATTTCGGATCTGACCCCATGTTTAACGTCACATTCGATCCCGACCGGTATTCGGCCGTAAAGATAAAGTTCAAGCCGGCGCTCGATATGAAGCAGGTGACGACAAGCATCTTCAGCACGGGTAAGATTATCGTGACTGGGGCGGAGACGCTCAAGGAGATCGCCTACGCCTTCAACATTATCAATCAGCACATGCTGGCAAGCCCAGATGTGAAGACGGACAAGGTCCTGACACCCGATGTTTTCGGTGTGTTTATGGGGTACCAGGTCGACGATTTTATCAAGTACCTTGACAAAAACAATGTGAAGCCGTGGACTTTTATCAAATCAAATTTCAAAATTAAATTCTAAATGAATAGTAATACAATATGTCGCAGCGTTTAGGCATGGCAGATGGTCGGTGTTTCACGATTGGTACAGCGAGTCGTCTTCTGAACGACCACGTCATGAAAACTAATAATATCGGGTATTCGGATAATTATTCGTACCGTCAGTTGCTTCAGAAGATGGGCCCGGATGTCATGGACAGCATCGAGGACAAGCAGCGCGTCGGTCAGATTGCCCGGCCCAATAACTATATCAACCAGTGCCAGTCGTGTAATGTCCCCCTATTAAAAGTTCCAGACACTTATTAGGTATAGTTATGAAGATTGTGATCGATGGCCTCATCGGCGCCGGGAAATCGACACAGGCTGAATTACTCAGCAAGGTCGTAAACGTCCCTGTAATCACCGAACCTATTCACGAGTGGCCGTTGGAATTGTTTTACAGCGATCCACCACGATGGGGGTTCATGATGCAGGTGGCGGTCTTGTCGTCGTTTGCTAAGTTCAAGGACTCGACCGGTATTTTTGAGCGGTCGCCGGGTAGTTCGAGGTCGGTGTTCTGGCGGAATTTGGCGGAGAGTAAGATCGTGACTGAGAAGGAAAATGAAGTTTTTGGGAAGATGGAGGCTTGTCTTTCGTGGGACCCGGACATCATGATCTACATCGACAAGACCCCCGGGTTGTGTTATGATCATATTCAGGCGAGAGATCAGGCAGGGGATGGGAAGATTACATTGGAGTACCTCAAAACTCTTCAGAAGTATTACATTGATTTTTGTAAGGAGAAGGAAAGTATTACTCATATCGTTGACGGGAATAGATCCATCAATGAAGTTCATGAAGACATTATTAAAATTATAACCGTATATAACAACCAGTAGGCATGGCGACATGTACTTGGGTAGGATCCACTGGGAAAGCATGTACGAATACCATCTTAATGGATGGATTTTGTACTAGACACCTAAAACAGAAATGCCCAGTGTGTTGGGAAAAAGTGTCTAGTACAAATTCCTCGAATAGCAAGCGACTGACGTGTGGTCATGCCTTTCACGCGCACTGTATACTGGAATGGTTCGTCACTTCAGACGAATGTCCAGTATGTAGAACGAAACAAACGAACGATCCCATTATACAGTTCAAATCGAAAGTCGAAGAGAATCTAAGGGAAAAGTACCGCGATTCGATTCATACGTACGATACAGAAATTGAAATATTGAATGATAGAATCAGACGGTTACGTAACCTCGTGAATTAACAGAAAATAAATTAAAATGGATGGTAACGATGAATGATACATGTTCTATATGTCTCAACCCGGTACGAAAAACTAGATCCGTTACAGAGTTGGGGTGTGGGCACATGTTTCATTCGGAATGTATAGAGAAGTGGGAACAGCAGACGTGTCCCACGTGTAGAGATGATTACGGACCTGACCATTTCAGGGTGACTATTTCTATAGAGAATTTAAAACGTCACAGACGCTCTTCGACCGTATTGCCCGCGACGGTCATTCGGAGAATTATGGACCGAATGAATATAGAGCCGGATGATATAGAGAACTACTCGACTGATATAACGTTTGATTTCGATAACTTAGAAGATCTTGAGACTATTTTGACGGATATGGGCATTCCTCTTACCGACATCGATCCCAGTGTTCTTAACGCAGAATGAGTTACAGTACTTTGAATAGTTGTACCCGTATTTACGGCATGCTTTGCGTGGGTCCGTGATTGACTTTCCACAGGAGTCCTTGAGCAGAGGCCCTGTAGCCCAGCCCTGTTTATGACTCCACCCATTCACCTTGAACCTCAATCTCCTTCCGGGGATAAGCGACCCGCTCGTACGAACGCGATTATAAGGAACACCGAAGAACCGGGCAATTGACGCATACGTATCACTTGCCTTTATCTTGTAAGATACTTCGCCATGTTGCTTATAAAAGTGAAAATCACCCCGGCTATTGCCGTACTTGTTACTGGGGGCCACGACCATCATGATCTTATAGTACCCCTTCTTACACTTACCCGTTGCCTTTTCCCGGTACACTCTCTTGGGATTGTCGGATATAACGCGACGTGCTAAGTCCTTACAGTGTGTATACGTATGAGGAAGACGGGATAGCCCCGACTGATCACCCATTACACTCTTCTGGCGACGGTACGCTTCGTAATCATTGACGGCGTACGCGTAACAGTTATTCGACCGTTTACCTTTAGACAACCACGGTTCTAATTTGAAAACATGTTCGGATCCCGATAACGGAAGACGTTTTTTAGTCGGCATCTTTTACTATAGTATTACAAGTTTATTTTTTTCGAAGGACAAAGTACATATTCTTGAAACTGTATTCCTTTTCAGAGTTTGACATGTACTTACTACACCACGGACTACCATCACAGAGTTCCGAGAAGTTCTTTGTTTCGACGACCTCGTATCCTAACTGTTCCATGATAAGCATAAACTTCTGAAAATTAAACAGGTACTCCTCAATTGGTTTCGTGAAATATTTCGTACCCTTTACGAGGACGTTAACGGACCGACCGAGCATCTTGAACTTTTTATTGTTGAAACTGAGTGCGTTGTTGTACTTTTTCGTAAAGTTTGCTGTATTTGTTATGTTCTTGTTCTTGTTCTTGAGCGCATTGTATACCATCCTCCCATCCAGTACGGTTGCCATAAGGTACCCACCCTTCTTCAGGTTACGGTTGATATTCAGTATAAGATTCTGGAATGTTTCCTTGTTCTTGAAAAAGTAATGAAGAGCGAAATTTATGTTGATGATATCAAATGGTCCTTTGTACGTTGTGTTCTTCAACTTGTTTTGAATGTTGTATATTGGTGTATTCATCTTGAAAAATTTCATGTAATTGGGGTGGTTGTACTCTACACCTACCATATCAAACCCCACAACGGGCTTCGATTTTGCCTTTAAATACTTACCAATATCCTCACCCTTACCAGAGCCTATATCCAGAACACTCTTGTCTTTGGCATACTTCATGATCAGTTTGGATTTGATCTCGCTATGGAAATCTCGCATGGTGGCCGGTCCTACCGATATCATAGCGCTAGTAACTGGTTTTGTAATGGCTTCCCATGCCTGATTAGATGCCTGGACACTGTTAGGAAACTCTTTATCCGGGCGCTTGCCGATGAGTTTGAATGTGTTGGCCGCGAACTTGAATTCGCCAACCTGCGACGGGCCCGGTATGGATACAGTAAGTTCACCCTTCCGTACATTGTCGGGAACACTCGTATCAGTGAATATATCGTTCTTTACGGAACCCTTCGCAGTCTTGAACGTACCCTTACCATCGTTACCCGAAAACGGTATAGTAGCCGAATAATTGCCACGGGCGTCGAGTCCTGCGAGAAATAGGCGTGTTTTGTTACCGTTACCCGATTTGTAGTAGAAATCGATCGTGTTCTCGTCCTTCCATTTGTATATGGAACGCGAAGTGTACCCGTCGTCAACCGGTGTGAATATGAGCCCGTCAAGTTTATAGGAGAACTTGGACCGTCTAGACCATACATCACCCGCAGCCTCGTATATATTTTTGAACTTGGTGGATTTGTTTCCGGGGTAGGATCGAATACCGTTGGGTGTATCGATGTAGAACACCTTCATCTTAAGCCGACTGTCCCGCACTTCCATGAGAAATTTCAGGACGGCGTCGAGTCGCTTCGTAAGGTTCTGTTTCACGATAGATGTACCCTTTATAAACGCAGCGTCGAAAGCATAAAAGGTATCCTTGGATAACTCTCCGTCCATTATACTGTTAGCAAGATCGGGGCGGGGTGTGTATGGGGCCAGAGCAAAGTCCATCTTTCGTGATATGAAATAGAAGAACCCATTCGGTGCTACGTACAGTAGAAACCGTTCACCGTCCGCCTTTTCCGTGACAGAATATTTACTCTTACTGAGAACCTTCTTACGAAACGCTTCGAGGGTAAGCGTCTGGGGCAAGGGTCCGATGAACCGGGATCCCTTTGTGAGAGCCTTATAATCACGAACAATACTCCACCTGTTAAGAACCTCGTGTACAGACTGTAAGAGGCCACGAACGGTGCCAACATCAGTGTATTCGATCTCAACCTGATACGTAGTGGTACGGTTACGGGGGAGACGGGTCAGGTCAAGTCGAGCACCTGGCATGGTATACGACGTACGGTCGCGTCGTTGGACATAGGCGTTGGTATTGCTAACTACAGCATACTCAACCTGACTTATAGGCGTCTCCTTTGACTTTGCTAACCGAATCCCCTCTTTTGGTACATCCACCGTACCCACTTTCTCTTTTCTTTCGTATATGGATTTCCCTCCCGATACAGGCGAAATCTTACGGACGGACGTCGTTCGATTAACAGTCCTACTATTGACAATGTCAGAGGTAGATACTTTACGCAGTACCTTCACTTTGTCCAGAGTGGATATTAATAAATCAAACTGAGATACACTCACACCAGGTGTGAACTTACCCCTGTTATCATATTTACCAAACCGAACTTCAGTCTCGTACCCCTTCTCCACCTTCAATTTTGAAAATACATTGTTACTTGCCATGATCACTACTACTACACGGGAATTTTTTTCTGTGTACATTATAAATGCTCTCCAACATCGCCAAAAGTCGCAACCTTCAGGAGATGATCGAAGCCCTCATCGTGTTCATCCTGCTCGTGCTCATCAGCACGTTCGTGCTCCGTTTTTTCTGGAACCGCGCGCTTGTCAAGCACATCTCGGTCCTCAAGCCGCTCACTACCCTGCTCGACGCCCTGATGCTGTCCATCGCCATTAACCTCCTCCGGTAAATATAAAACCATTTACTAACCTGATAAATATTCCAGGTTTGTAAATTGTTGAATTTGAAATGTTATTTATTATTGCGTGGCGAGATCTCCAAATTGGGCCAGCATATCCTCGAATTGTTTCGCCGAGGCGTTACTGATGACATTGTTGGGCGCTTTACGCCTGGGTCGTTTTTTGGGGCGTATCTGTTTATTGTACTTCCACTTCCATCCCGTGGATACCGGGCTATTAACGGATGCCTTGGCCGTGGCCTTGGCCCTGGCATTCTTGAAGTTGGCATTGGCCTTGGCATTGGTCTTAGCCCTGGCCTTGGCCTTGGCCTTGGCATTGGGCGAGTTTTCGGTGTTACTATTACTCCAGTTGCCGTTGCCGTTGCCGTTGCTGTTGCTGTTGCTGTTGCCATTACAGGTGTTACATGTGTTGCTGTTGCTGTTGCTGTTGTTGGACTTCTGGTGAATACCAAGCGCGTGCTTCTTCGCGTTCAGACCCGATACACCGCGACGACGATTTGCGTTCTCACGGGTGCGTTTTACCATCTTCTCAGCTACCTTCTCCCCACCCGAGACTGCGAAAATGTGCTTTTTGCTGTTTTTGTCAAATCGAAAATACCTAGAATTCTTTTTAGCGTTTTGCTTCATTGTTCTTAACGTATCCTTTCTATTCTTTGAAGTCTTGCTACTATTTAATTCGGCCTGTTGCGAATTAGTTAAAAGGGTCGCGTTTGCTGCTACCATTCGGGTCTTCATCCGTTTCACGACTTCCTGGGCGGTAGGACCCGTCCCACTCGACATCGATGTTCGATTCCTTTTTTGCCCTTTGGGAGGTTTTGATGGTCGCATAGGTTTCCTGGCGGTATTGTTGCCGTTTGAGAACGTCGAGTTTCGTGCGAAATTGAGATATTTCCTGGGTTTGGGTTTGGTAGGTTCCCTGGGTTTGGTAGGGGGTTTGTTAGAGACTTTTCGCAGAAGGGTCTTGAGACGTGCCGATACGTTTGCGAAATCCCCGGATTTATCGACACCGAGTAGTTCCAAAACTGTTGCCTGTTTCATATACGGCTTGCCACCCTTGCGAGGCAGTTGGGCCATTATGAGTCTTTTGTTGAACGCGTCCTTATTCGCCGCTCGCGACGGTCGTACCCACTCCTGCCCCGGTGCGACCAGTTCCCCGATATTGAGACCCGGGGCCTGAAACCCGCCCTTAGTATTCTTATTG
>TARA_R110002074_G_scaffold281413_2_pt1 | contig 11374 bp, 20 predicted proteins | sample TARA_R110002074 | Tara Oceans TARA_R110002074 (sample SAMEA4397215) | marine metagenome | biome: Polar Biome; feature: [MIX] marine epipelagic wind mixed layer (ENVO:01000061); material: water (ENVO:00002006), including particulate matter (ENVO:01000060) such as... | depth 10-100 m
GGGTGTTTGTACACGTGTTTATACTACTACACCAAAGAAACCTAACTCAGCTATGAGAAAAGTAGCAAGGGTAAGGTTGACCAATGGTAAGGAAGTTAACGCTTACATTCCAGGAGAAGGACACAATTTACAAGAGCACTCGATAGTATTAGTAAGAGGCGGAAGAGTTAAAGATTTACCAGGAGTTAGGTATCATATTGTACGTGGTGCATTGGACACAGCAGGTGTGGCCGGTAGAACACAACGTAGATCTAAATATGGTGCTAAACGCCCTAAGAATTAATTAAACTTGTTTAAAAGGAAGTAATGAGAAAAAGACAGGCAAAGAAAAGACCACTTTTACCAGATCCGAGATTTCATGATCAATTGGTGACACGTTTCGTCAATATGATGATGTGGGATGGTAAAAAATCAGTTGCATTTAGTGTGTTTTATGATGCAATAGACATTGTAGATGCTAAGAAAACTGATGATGAGAAAACAGCTTTAGAGTTGTGGAAAGATGCATTAAGTAATGTAATGCCTCATGTTGAAGTAAGAAGTAGAAGGGTTGGTGGAGCTACGTTCCAAATTCCTATGCAAATTAGACCAGACAGAAAAATATCTACAGCTATGAAGTGGTTGATTAGTTATGCTAGAAAGCGTAATGAAAAAGGTATGTCTCAAAAATTAGCTGGGGAGATTTTAGCAGCAGCTAAAGAGGAAGGTGCAGCGGTTAAGAAAAGAACTGATACGCACAAAATGGCTGAAGCAAACAAAGCATTCTCTCACTTTAGATTTTAATCGGAAATGGCAAGAGATTTAAGATATACAAGAAACATAGGTATTGCAGCTCATATTGATGCTGGTAAAACCACTACTACTGAACGTATTCTTTTTTATACGGGAGTTAGTCATAAAATAGGTGAAGTTCATGATGGTGCTGCCACTATGGATTGGATGGAGCAAGAGCAGGAAAGGGGTATTACGATTACTTCGGCTGCTACTACTTGTGAATGGAAATTCCCTAAAGAGAATGGTGAGCCAACTGCTGAGGCAATGGATTATCATTTTAATATTATTGATACTCCAGGACACGTTGATTTTACTGTAGAGGTAAACCGTTCTTTACGTGTTTTAGATGGTTTAGTCTTTTTGTTTAGTGCTGTTGATGGTGTTGAGCCACAATCAGAAACTAACTGGAGATTAGCTGATAACTATAAGGTTCCAAGAATTGGATTTGTGAACAAGATGGACCGTCAAGGTTCTAACTTCCTTATGGTTTGTAAGCAAGTAAAGGAAATGTTGGGTTCAAATGCAGTTCCAATTGTACTTCCAATCGGTGACGAATCTGATTTTAGAGGTATAGTAGATTTAGCAAAAAACAGAGCTATTGTATGGCATGAAGAGGGTTTCGGTGCAACTTTTGATGTTATCGATATTCCTGAAGATATGAAAGCTGAAGTTAAGGAGTATAGAGCTGCCTTAATAGAAGCTGTAGCTGAGTATGATGAACAATTGATGGAAAAATTCTTCGAAGATGAAGATTCTATTTCTGAAGAAGAAGTTCATGCTGCTTTAAGAGCTGCTGTAATGGACCGTGCAATCATTCCAATGATTTGTGGTTCTTCATTTAAAAATAAAGGTGTTCAGTTTTTATTGGATGCGGTTTGTAGATATCTTCCATCTCCTATGGATAAGGAAGCTATTGAGGGTACGAACCCAGATACAGGTGCGATTGAAAAACGTAAGCCTAGTGTAAAGGAACCTTTTTCAGCGTTAGCCTTTAAAATTGCTACTGATCCATTTGTTGGAAGGTTAGCTTTCTTTAGAACATATTCAGGTCGTTTAGATGCTGGTTCATATATATTGAATAATCGTTCTGGAAAAAAAGAACGTATTTCGCGTATTTATCAAATGCACTCTAATAAACAAAATGCTATCGATTATATCGAAGCTGGGGATATTGGAGCGGCAGTAGGTTTCAAGGATATAAAGACTGGTGATACCATGTCTGATGAAAAGCATCCAATTGTTTTGGAAAGTATGAATTTTCCAGAACCAGTTATTGGTATTGCTGTTGAGCCTAAAACAAAGGCTGATGTAGATAAGTTAGGAATGGCTCTATCTAAATTAGCTGAAGAGGATCCAACTTTTCAAGTGAAAACTGATGAAGCTTCAGGACAGACTATTATTTCTGGAATGGGCGAGTTGCACTTAGATATTATTGTAGATCGATTAAGAAGAGAATTTAAGGTAGAGGTGAATCAAGGTGAACCTCAAGTTGAATACAAAGAAGCACTGACTAAAACAGCTTCACATAGAGAAACTTATAAGAAGCAATCTGGTGGACGTGGTAAATTTGGTGATATTGTATTTGAAATGGGACCAGCTGACGAAGATTTCGAGGGTGAAGGACTTCAATTCGTAGATCAGATTAAAGGTGGTCGTATTCCAAAAGAATTTATACCATCTGTTGAAAAAGGATTTGTCTCTGCAATGCAAAATGGACCTTTGGCTGGATATGAAATGGATACGATGAAAGTTGTTCTTAAGGATGGGTCTTTCCACGCTGTGGATTCTGATGCACTTTCTTTCGAATTGGCTGCCAAGATGGGATACAAAGCTGCAGGTAAAGCTGCTGGTGCTGTAATTATGGAACCTATTATGAAATTGGAGGTAATTACCCCTGAGGAAAATATGGGTGATATTGTTGGAGATTTAAATAGACGTAGAGGTACAATTGGTAATATGAGCGATAGAGCTGGTGCTAAAGTTGTAAAAGGAACTGTTCCATTATCTGAAATGTTCGGATATGTAACTTCTCTAAGAACATTATCTTCGGGTCGTGCAACTTCAACAATGGAATTTTCACATTATGCAGAAACTCCTTCTAATATAGCAGAAGAAGTTATCAAAGCAGCAAAAGGAATAACAGCATAAATTTAGGACATGAGTCAGAAAATTAGAATAAAACTAAAATCTTACGATTATAATTTGGTAGATAAGTCTGCTGAGAAGATTGTAAAAACGGTAAAGACTACCGGTGCTGTAGTTACAGGACCTATTCCATTACCAACACATAAAAAAATATTCACTGTTTTGCGTTCACCTCACGTGAACAAGAAATCTAGAGAACAGTTCCAATTAAGTTCTTATAAGAGATTATTGGATATTTATAGTTCTTCATCTAAAACTATTGATGCGCTTATGAAGTTAGAGCTTCCAAGTGGTGTAGAAGTGGAGATTAAGGTGTAAATTTGCCGTCTATCCCAAATTTTGGGTTAGGCTACATGTCCTAAGCTGCGTGCGAAGGAAAAATGGAAAAAATAATTTAGGGTTAAATTATTTTGACCCTATTTTTTTGTAAGTAATTTAATAAGTAATAATTAATATATATAAGTATGTCTGGGTTAATAGGAAAGAAAATAGGCATGACTAGTATTTTTGACGAGAATGGAAAGAATATTCCATGTACCGTAATTGAAGCTGGGCCATGTGTAGTTACCCAAGTCAGAACCGAAGAGGTTGACGGGTATAGTGCTCTTCAGCTTGGTTTCGATGACAAGGCAGAAAGTCGTGCTAATAAGGCTGAGTTAGGCCATTTTAAAAAAGCAGGTGCTTCTCCTAAGAAAAAAGTCGTTGAATTCCAAGATTTTGAAGGTGATTTTAAATTAGGTGACACTGTAGGTGTTGATGTTTTTATTGAAGGCGAATTCGTAGATGTTATTGGTACGTCTAAGGGTAAAGGTTTTCAAGGCGTTGTAAAGCGTCATGGTTTTGCTGGTGTTGGTCAAGCAACGCATGGTCAGCATAACAGACTTAGGGCTCCAGGTTCTATTGGTGCTGCATCATATCCTGCAAGAGTTTTCAAGGGTATGAAAATGGCCGGTAGAATGGGTACGGATCGTGTTACGGTTCAAAACCTAAAAGTTTTAAAAGTAGTTCCAGAAAAAAATCTTTTAGTTGTAAAAGGTTGTGTTCCGGGCCATAAGAATGCTTATGTAACTATACAAAGGTGGATGTAATGAAAATAGCAGTTTTAGATATTAAAGGAAAAGACACAGGTAGAAAGGCAAACCTTTCGGATGATGTTTTCGCTATAGAGCCTAATGATCACGCGGTTTATTTGGATGTTAAGCAGTATTTAGCACACCAAAGACAAGGAACGCATAAGGCAAAGGAAAGAGCCGAAATTGCAGGAAGTACTAGGAAGATTAAAAAACAAAAAGGTACTGGTACAGCGAGAGCTGGTAGTATTAAATCGCCAATCTTTAGAGGTGGTGGTAGAATTTTTGGACCTAGACCTAAGGATTATACTCAAAAATTGAATAAGAATTTAAAGCGTTTGGCTAGAAAATCAGCCTTGTCTTTAAAGTCTAAAGAAAATGCAATTTTAGTAGTTGAAGATTTTGATTTTGACACTCCAAAAACAAAAGATTTTATTCAAGTTTTAAAGACTTTAGGTCTTGAAAACAAAAAATCTTTAATAGTGTTGGGTGATTCAAATAAAGGTGTATATTTGTCTTCGCGTAATTTTAAAAGCTCAGAAGTTATAACTAACTCAGAATTAAGTACTTACAAAATTCTTAATGCTAATAGTGTAGTGTTGTTAGAAAGCTCTTTAGAAGGAATCGAATCGAATTTAAATAAACAATAATATCATGAGTGTGTTGATAAAGCCAATTATAACGGAGAAAATGACTGCTGATAGCGAGTTGAATAATCGTTATGGTTTCGTAGTTAACCCTAAGGCAAATAAATTGCAAATTAAAGATGCAATCGAAGCTACTTATGGTGTTTCAGTAAAGAAGGTTCGTACTATGAATTACGGACCCACTAGAAAATCCAGATTTACAAAAACTGGAGTTCAACATGGTAAAACAAATGCTATTAAAAAAGCAATTGTTGATGTTGTAGAAGGTGATATTATCGATTTTTACAGTAATCTATAAAGACAAGAAATGTCAGTTAGAAAATTAAAACCAATCACTCCAGGGCAGCGTTTTAGAGTAGTAAATGGATTTGACGCCATTACTGCTGATAAGCCGGAGAAGAGCTTGCTTGCTCCGTTAAAAAAGTCCGGAGGTAGAAACAGTCAAGGAAAAATGACAATTCGCCAAAAAGGTGGAGGTCATAAGAGAAGGTATCGTGTTATAGATTTTAAAAGAGATAAGCAAGATGTGCTTGCTTCTGTAAAGTCTATTGAGTATGATCCGAATAGAACAGCTTTTATTGCTCTTTTAGAGTATGCTGATGGAGAAAAGCGATATGTTATTGCTCAAAACGGATTAGAAGTGGATCAGCAGATTTCTTCTGGTAGTTCTGTAGCTCCTGAAATAGGAAATGCGTTACCGTTAAGTGAAATACCTTTAGGTACAATAATATCATGTATTGAGTTAAGACCAGGTCAAGGTGCTGTAATGGCAAGAAGCGCTGGTACATTTGCTCAGCTTATGGCAAAAGACGGTAAGTTTGTTACTGTTAAAATGCCATCTGGTGAAACAAGATTAATTCTTTCTGGTTGTATGGCTACTATAGGTGCTGTGTCTAACTCTGATCATCAATTATTGGTATCAGGTAAGGCTGGTAGAACTAGATGGTTGGGTAGAAGACCAAGAACTAGGCCAGTAGCAATGAACCCTGTCGATCACCCAATGGGTGGTGGTGAAGGTAGAGCTTCTGGAGGTCATCCAAGATCGAGAAATGGAATACCTGCTAAAGGATTCAGAACTCGTTCTAAGACCAAGAGCACCAATAAGTATATAATAGAACGTAGAAAGAAATAAAAAAGTAGAAAGAAATGGCACGTTCACTAAAAAAAGGACCATACGTTCACTATAGTTTGGAGAAAAAAATCCAACAAAGTGTTTCATCCGGTAAGAAGTCGGTAATCAAAACTTGGTCAAGAGCTTCTATGATAACTCCTGATTTTGTTGGGATGACGATAGCGGTTCATAACGGAAAACAATTTGTACCTGTTTTTGTAACAGAAAACATGGTAGGACATAAACTTGGGGAATTTTCACCAACAAGATCTTTTAGAGGTCATGTAGGTGCGAAAAACAAAGGAAAAAAGTAAGCTATGGGAGTTCGTAAAAAACAGATGGCCGAAAGAATAAAGGCTGAAAAGAAGATGGTAGCTTTCGCTAAGTTGAATAACTGCCCTACTTCACCAAGAAAAATGCGTCTTGTAGCTGACTTGATTAGAGGTGTAAAAGTAGAAAATGCTTTGGCAATTTTGAGGTTCAATCCTAAGGAGGCTTCAAGAAAATTGGAAAAGCTGTTATTATCTGCTTTAGCTAACTGGCAAGCTAAGAATGAAGATGCAAATTTAGAAGATGCAGATTTGGTTGTTGCTGAGATTAGAGTTGATGGTGGTGCAATGTTGAAAAGATTGCGTCCTGCTCCACAAGGTAGAGCGCATAGAATTAGAAAACGTTCAAACCATGTAACATTGGTTTTAGGGTCAAAAAATATAACAGAAAACTAGAATGGGACAGAAAACAAATCCAATAGGAAATCGTCTAGGAATCATCAGAGGTTGGGAGTCTAACTGGTATGGTGGAAACGATTATGGTGATAAATTGGCTGAGGATGATAAAATACGTAAGTATATTCATGCCAGACTTTCTAAAGCTAGTGTTTCTAGAGTTATAATAGAACGTACCCTTAAATTAATAACTGTTACTGTTACTACTGCTAGACCTGGTATTATTATCGGTAAAGGTGGCCAAGAGGTTGACAAGTTAAAAGAGGAATTGAAGAAAATCACCAATAAGGAGGTTCAAATCAATATTTTCGAAATTAAAAGACCAGAATTAGATGCGAATCTAGTAGCGGCAAGTGTAGCTCGTCAGATAGAAAGTAGAATTTCTTTTAGAAGAGCAATAAAAATGGCAATCGCAGCAGCAATGCGTATGAATGCTGAAGGTATTAAAATTCAAATTTCTGGAAGATTGAATGGTGCTGAAATGGCTCGTTCAGAATCTTATAAAGATGGTAGAATTCCATTATCGACCTTTAGGGCTGATATTGATTATGCCTTACAGGAAGCTCAAACTACATATGGTAAACTTGGTATTAAGGTTTGGATTATGAAAGGTGAGGTTTACGGTAAAAGAGATTTATCTCCATTAGTAGGAATGCAAAAAAGTGATTCCTCTAAAGGTGGTAAGCAAGAAGGTGGAAGAAAACAACGTCGTAGAAAGTAATTTTTTAAAGAACTAAAGTAATGTTACAACCGAAAAGAACTAAGTTCCGTAAGATGCAGAAAGGCCGTATGAAAGGTCTAGCTGGAAGAGGACACCAACTTTCAAATGGTATGTTCGGTATAAAGAATGTTGATGGTGCTACATTTTTGACTTCACGACAAATTGAAGCGGCTCGTATTGCTGCTACAAGGTTTATGAAGAGAGAAGGTCAATTGTGGATCAAAATATTTCCGGATAAACCGATAACCAAAAAACCTCTTGAGGTACGTATGGGTAAAGGTAAAGGGGCGCCTGAATATTTTGTTGCTGTGGTTAAGCCAGGTAGAATTATGTTCGAAGTGGCTGGAGTTCCAATGGAAGTAGCGAAAGAAGCTTTAAGATTGGCGGCACAAAAACTTCCTGTAAAAACAAAATTTATTGTAGCTCGAGATTACGAGGTTGCAAATTAAACGTAAGTAACGATGAAAAAACAAGAGATTAAAGAAATGTCTGTAGAAGGACTTACGGAGAAATTGGCCGAGTATAAGAAGCAGCATGGAGATTTGAAAATGGCACATTTTGTAACTCCGTTAGAAAATCCGCTTCAGATAAGAAAAGTAAGGAGAACAGTAGCAAGATTGGCTACTGAATTAACTAATAGGGAAAACCAATAATTGGTTGTGCTTTATGGAAAAAAGAAACTTAAGAAAAGAGAGAGTAGGAGTTGTCACTAGTGATAAAATGGAGAAATCTATTGTTGTTGCTGAAGTGAAAAGAGTAAAGCATCCTATGTACGGTAAATTCGTTTTGAAGACAAAGAAATATGTTGCACATGACGAAAAAAATGACTGCAATATTGGTGATACAGTAAAAATCATGGAGACTCGTCCTATGAGTAAAACCAAATGTTGGAGATTAGTAGAAATCTTAGAAAGAGCTAAATAAGTTATGTTACAGCAAGAATCTAGATTAAAGGTTGCAGATAACACAGGAGCAAAGGAAGTTTTAACTATCCGTGTTCTTGGTGGTACTAAAAGAAGATATGCATCTATTGGTGACAAAATTGTTGTTACTGTTAAAGAGGCAACTCCTAATGGAGGTATAAAAAAAGGAGCTGTATCAACTGCGGTTGTAGTTCGTACTAAAAAAGAGGTAAGAAGACCTGACGGGTCTTATATTAGATTTGACGATAACGCTTGTGTATTGTTGAACCCTGCAGGAGAAATGAGAGGTACTCGTGTTTTTGGACCTGTTGCAAGAGAGCTTAGAGATAAGCAGTTCATGAAGATTGTATCATTGGCCCCAGAGGTATTATAATATAACTGACAAGATGAAAAAGTTAAAGATAAAAACAGGAGATACGGTAAGAATTATCGCTGGTGACCATAAAGGAACTGAAGGTAAGATTATGCGTGTGGATCTTGAGAAAAATAAAGCTATTGTTGAGGGAGCTAATATGGTATCTAAGCATGAGAAACCAAGCGCTAAAAATCCTCAAGGTGGTATTGTAAAAAAAGAAGCTTTAATCCATATTTCTAACTTAGCTCTAATCGACGGTAAATCTGGAGATGTTACAAGAGTGGGTTATGAGGTAAAGGATGGTAAGAAAGTTAGGGTTTCCAAAAAATCCAATGAAGTAATTTAGTTATGGCATACGTTACAAGATTAAAGAAAGAATATAAGGAGCGAATAGTAGCTGCCCTTACCGAAGAGTTTGGTTACAGTAATGTAATGCAGGTTCCTAAGTTAGAGAAAATAGTAATGAGTAGAGGAGTAGGTGCTGCTGTTGCTGATAAGAAACTTATAGACCATGCATTGGATGAAATGACAATGATTACAGGTCAAAAGGCTGTTCCTACATTATCTAAGAAAGATGTTGCTGCCTTTAAGTTAAGAAAAGGTATGCCTATTGGTGCAAAAGTTACACTTAGAGGTGAGCGTATGTACGAATTTTTAGATCGTTTGGTTACTTCTGCTTTGCCACGTGTTCGTGATTTTCAAGGTATTAAAGCTACTGGTTTTGATGGTCGTGGAAATTATAACTTGGGTGTAACAGAGCAAATTATTTTCCCTGAAGTTAATATTGATAAAATCAATAGAATTAATGGAATGGATATTACTTTTGTAACCTCTGCTGAAACAGACAAGGAAGCAAAATCTTTATTAACTGAATTAGGATTACCTTTTAAAAAGAATTAGTATGGCTAAGGAATCAATGAAAGCCCGTGAGAGAAAAAGGGAAAGAACTGTAGCAATTTATGCAGAAAAGAGAAAGGCTTTGAAAGAAGCTGGTGACTATGACGCTTTACAGAGATTACCTAAGAATGCATCTCCGGTAAGATTACATAATAGATGTAAGTTAACTGGTAGGCCTAAAGGTTACATGAGAACTTTTGGTATTTCTAGAGTAAAATTTAGAGAAATGGCTAACGCTGGTTTAATACCTGGTGTTAAGAAGGCTAGCTGGTAAAAAAAATGAATTATTAATGGTTACAGGTTTAGCTTAGTTGCTGAAAACCGTCTCCGAACTATATATAAATGGTAACAGATACTATTGCAGATTACCTAACGAGAGTTAGAAACGCGAGTAGAGCGGGTCACAGGGTTGTTGAAATTCCTGCGTCGAATCTAAAAAAAGAAATAACTAAAATATTATTCGATCAAGGATATATATTAAGTTATAAGTTTGAAGATAATAAGATTCAAGGAGCTATTAAGATAGCCTTGAAATATGACAAACTTACTAAAGAGCCTGTCATTAAAAAAATTCAGCGTATAAGTAAGCCTGGTCTTAGAAAATATGCTGGTAGTGAAGATTTACCACGTGTATTGAATGGTTTAGGTATTGCTATTGTTTCTACATCTCACGGTGTAATGACAAGTAAGCAAGCAAAGTTGGAAAATGTTGGTGGTGAAGTTTTGTGCTACGTTTATTAATTGATTAAAGATTTAGAAGATGTCTAGAATAGGTAATAATCCAATCGCAATTCCTGAGGGAGTTACTGTTGAAATCAATGATAATATCATTTCTGTAAAAGGAAAGTTAGGAGAATTGACTCAAGAGTTTTCTGGTGTAGCGATTAAAGTAGAAGATGAACAGGCTTGGGTAACAAGACCGTCTGATTCTAAAGAGCATAAATCAAAACACGGTTTATATAGGTCTCTTATTGTAAACATGGTAGAAGGTGTTTCAAAAGGATGGACTAAAGAATTGGAATTAGTTGGTGTAGGTTATAGAGCTAGTAATCAAGGACAAAAACTTGATTTGGCCTTAGGTTTTTCTCATAATATTGTTTTGAATTTAGCTTCTGAGGTTAAGGTAGAAACTATTTCTGAAAAAGGTAAGAATCCTGTAATTAAGCTTACATCTCATGACAAACAATTAGTTGGTCAGATTGCTGCAAAAATTAGAGCGTTCCGTAGACCTGAACCTTACAAAGGAAAAGGTATTAAGTTTGTAGGTGAAATATTAAGAAGAAAAGCTGGTAAATCAGCTTAATATAAGTGTATTATGGGATTAACAAAGACACAACGAAAAATTAGAATCCGACGTAGAATCCGTAAGGTTTCTTCTGGAACTGCAGCTCGACCTAGGTTATCTGTTTTCAGAAGTAATAGTGAAATATACGCGCAAGTAATAGATGACGTTAATGGTGTTACTTTAGTATCTGCTTCTTCCAGAGATAAAGATATTGCAAAAGTAAAAGGAAATAAAACAGAGATTGCTGCTTTGGTTGGTAAAACAATTGCTGAAAAATCTGTAAAAGCAGGTTTTGATAAAGTTGCTTTTGATAGAGGTGGTAATTTGTATCATGGAAGAGTGAAATCTTTAGCAGATGGTGCAAGAGAAGCAGGATTAAAATTCTAATAAACTAGTATGTTCCAAAAATATAAAAACGTAGAAACTGTTAAACCTGGCGGTTTAGATTTAAAAGATAAATTAGTTGGCATTCAACGTGTAACTAAGGTAACAAAGGGTGGTAGAGCATTTGGTTTTTCTGCTATTGTTGTTGTAGGTGATGAAAACGGTGTTGTAGGTCATGGTTTAGGTAAATCTAAAGAAGTTGCTACCGCAATTGCTAAGGCTATTGAAGATGGTAAAAAGAACTTAGTTCGAATTCCTTTAAACAAAGGAACATTGCCACACGAGCAAAAAGGTAAATTTGGTGGTGCAAGGGTTTATATTCAACCTGCATCTCATG
>TARA_R110002074_G_scaffold196880_3_pt1 | contig 11353 bp, 10 predicted proteins | sample TARA_R110002074 | Tara Oceans TARA_R110002074 (sample SAMEA4397215) | marine metagenome | biome: Polar Biome; feature: [MIX] marine epipelagic wind mixed layer (ENVO:01000061); material: water (ENVO:00002006), including particulate matter (ENVO:01000060) such as... | depth 10-100 m
GCGCCCGGATCCAGGCGCGCTCCGCTTGACTTATTGGTTTTTAGTTTCGTCGTAGAACAGTTCGATCAGCCGGTCGTAATTGCCGTCGCCCTGCGGGCTGTCAGCCATCAGACCCTTCATGCGGTCCCAGGTCTTCTGGTTTGCGGCTGCGATATAATTTACCGCAGCGTCGCCCTCGAGCGTGACAACTTTCATCCCTGCCTCTTCGAGCTTGGCGAAATCTTCGTCACGTACGACACCCAACTTTGCCGCGCTTTCCTTTTCGTGGGCAATGGCCACGTCCTGCAGAATGGTACGGCTTTCCTCGGACAGGCTGTTCCACTTTTCGAGGTTCACGATCACCCCAAGATCGGTCGAGAAGAAACACGGTTCGATCCGGTAATTCAGGAATTCGTTCCACTTCAGGTCGATCAGGCCGATCTGGGTCCAGCCCGTCGCGTCCACCACACCCCGCTCGAGCGCGGAATAGACTTCGGTCGTGGGCAGGTCGATCACCTGCGCGCCCAGATATTCCGTGAAGAACGCATTGTAGACGGCATTGCCACGCAATTTCAGGCCAGAGACATCCAGATTTCCTGCATCGTCCAGTTTGGGCTCGCTGCGGGACCACAGATTGTAGCAAACGCCGCTGTCGAACCAGCCGAGATATTTTACGCTCATTTTCTCCTGATGAATCTGATCGATCAGCTCAATCCCGCCGTTTGCGCGGGCTTCGACTGCGGTCAGGTTCGACGTGACCAGCGCGTCCTTCTCGGGCAAGGAGCCCGCGTAGAAGCTGCCCGGCGTGTACACCATGTCGACGACACCGTTACGCACCGCGTCCGGCTGCTGGAACATCCCGACCGCCTCGGGTCCACCGCGCACCTCGATTTTCACGACCCCTTCGCCGGCCGCGTTCACCTTGTCGACGAATTCCAGAAAGGATTTAGTATAGATCAAAGACTCTGGGAAGGCATGGACCGCCGTCACCGTGTCTTGAGCAAAAGCCTGCGACGTCAGAGCGGTTGTGGCCATGATGCCCGCAATAATCGTATATTTCATTTGGTTGTTCTCCCGGTTGATGGGGGCCTTGTGACTCCCCTTTCTGGTTTTGGCGCCGCCCCTCAGGGCGCGGCACCCTCTTTGGTTGTGGGCATGGCCCACGGATGCGCCGTCAGATGGACTGCGCGAAACACCGAAATCCGTTCTGCGTATTGAGCAGTGAGGTCGATATCGTCCCAACCGTTGACCAGCTTCTGCAGCCACACTGGGTCTAAATCGAACGCAACTTCATGATCCCCGATCAGAGCCGTTGACGTGGACAGGTCGACCTTAGCCGTTGCCTGCCCCGTTCCAATCGCCGCAATCAGGGTCTCGATCTGCTCGTCGGGAAGCCGCGCGGGCAGTAGGCCGTTGTTCACCGCATTGCCGGCAAAGATGTCACCAAAACTGGGCGCGAATACCGCCCTGATCCCGAAATCGACCAGAGCGTAGATCGCGGCTTCGCGGCTTGATCCGCTGCCAAAATTGCGGCGTGTGATCAAGATGTTCGCACCGTCAAACCGGTTGAGCACATGATCGGGGTCGTCCTGCCGCGCGTCATGCAGCAAGAATCTGCCATAGCCTTCGCTACGCGGTGCCGACATGAACCGGGCCGGAATCAACTGATCGGTGTCCACATTCGCCTCCGCAAGCGCCACGGCGCGGCCTTCGATTTGGTTCCAACCGCTCATGTGCGGCCGTCCAGCAGCGGGCGTACATCCGTCAGACGCCCGGTTACGGCGGCGGCTGCCACCATTGCAGGGCTCATCAGATGGGTGCGCGCACCACGTCCCTGACGGCCCCTGAAGTTCCGGTTGGTTGAGGAGGCGCAGCGCTTTCCCGCCCCGACCCGGTCGCCGTTCATGCCGACGCACATCGAACATCCAGACGCCGCCCATTCCAGACCCGCAGCGGTGAAAATCGCGGCCAGCCCTTCGGCCTCCGCCTGTTTTTTCACCTGCGACGATCCGGGAGATACCAGTCCCGGCACCTTAGCCTTGCGTCCCTTTAAGACCTTTGCTGCCAGCCGCAGATCCTCGATGCGGCCATTGGTGCAGGATCCGATGAACACCTGATCCACCTCAATCCGATCCAAAGGAGTACCGGGTCTCAGAGCCATATATTCCAACGCCGCCCGAGCCTGATCCTGACGTGGGCCTGACAAGGTTGCGGGATCCGGCACCCGCCCGTTGATCGGCAGGGCATCTTCTGGCGAGGTGCCCCAGGTGACAGTTGGCGCGATGTCGGCTGCATCAAACGCCACATTTCGGTCGAACACCGCATCATCGTCACTGCGCAGGGCCTGCCAATCGGCAACAGCTGCTTCCCACGCCGCGCCGCCCGGCGCGAACCGTCGGCCCTTGATATAGTCGAAAGTCACTTGATCCGGAGCCACCAGCCCCAAACGGGCGCCGCCTTCGATACTCAGATTGCAAAGGGTCAGACGACCTTCCATACTTAGCGCTTCTACCGCCGGGCCAGCATATTCTATCGCATGTCCACGCGCACCATCGGCACCCAGATCGGCAATCCAGTGCAGGGCCAGATCCTTGGCGGAGACTCCCGCCCCGAGCGCGCCGTTCACCATCATAAGCATGGATTTGGGCCGCTTTTGCCAGATGGTCTGTGTCGCAAGGATATGAGCCACCTCGGTCGCACCGACACCGAATGCAAGCGCCCCGAATGCGCCATGGGTCGAGGTGTGGCTATCTCCGCAGTTGATGAGCAATCCGGGCAGGGTCAGCCCCTGTTCCGGCCCGATCACATGCACGATGCCCTGTCCCGGATCACGCAGATCGAAAAGCCTGATCCCCTGCGCCGCTGCATTCCTACCAAGCGTGTCGATCATCCGGCGAATGTCTGGCGTGTCCAGCCCGGCGCGGGTCGGCGCATAGTGATCGACCACGCCGAAGGTCAGCGAAGGCTCGGCCACCGGCATTTCACGCTGCGCCAGCTTGGCAAAGGCATGGTGCGACCCTTCATGTACGAGGTGCCTGTCGACCCACAGCAGCGATGTGCCGTCGTCGCGCTGCATGATTTCATGCGCCGACCATAGTTTTGCCAAAAGGGTCTGTGGTCCGGTCATTCTGCGGCATCCTTGCGGGCCGGATTGATCACGGGCTCCCAGTGACGCCCCTCGCCCGCGCCTACACGGCTGAGCGACATCTCAAGGCGGAACATATCGGGGCGGTAGAGCGCTGCGAGGTATTCCACCCCCTGCCCATCAGCATCGCGCACGACACGGTCCAGCGACAGCAAGGGCGCGCCGATGCTGACGCCCAGAACCTCCGCCACGTCCGGTGAGGCCAGAGTGGCGCTGATGCTTTGGTGCGCCTTTTCGACCTTAACGCCCGACCGCTCCAACAGCCGGAACAGGGGCGTGGTGGCCAGTTCCGCCTCGCTGTAGTTGCGCGCGATTTCTTCCGGCACCCATGTGGTCAGATGTGAAAACGGCTCTCCCTCGATGAGGCGCAGGCGCACGGCGGCCTGCACACGGGCCTGCGGGTCGAGGCCCATGGCGCTTGCCACAGCACCAGGCACCACGCCATAACTGAACAAGAGCAGCCGCGCGGTCGTTTTTTCGCCCATTTCGACCAACTGTGGCATCAGCGTGCTGAAATCAGCAGCCATCGACGGATGCGGTTTTGGGGCGCACACCGTGGTTCCCGATCCTGCACGACGTTCGATCAACCCGTCGCGTTCCAACGCGTCCAGCGCGCGGCGCACCGTCACCCGCGACACGTCTAGTGTCACGGCAAGCTTCTGTTCGCCTGGCAGCACATCGCCGACACTGTGCATGCCGCGCAGAATCTCTTGATGCAGATGCAGATAGACGCGCCGTGCCTTGCCCCCTTCGGGCAGGCCCATTGCCGCCGCTGATGTCTGGTTCTGCGCCATCGTGTCCCCTTGGATTGCCCCAACCCTAACGACGGTTTCAGCAAAAGCAAGATTATTTGATCTATCCAGATCAGACAATTTGTATTACAAAAAATACAGGTTAAAGGAGAGGCATCATGCCGATCGTCGAAATTCATCTCATCGAAGGGTATTCAGACGCGGAAAAGACCCGGCTGTGCGAGGCTCTAAGCCAGGCGGTGCGAATCGTGGTCCCTGCACCTGCCAATGCCGTGACTGTCATGATCAACGAAATGCCCGCGTGCAATTACATGCGCGGCGGCATCCACCGCAGCCCGGCACCTGCGCTGCCCGATCCGGTCGCGTTAGTGCGCGACCATCTCAACGCAATGGAGGCCCGCGACCTGGACCGCGCTGGCGCGATGCTGGGTGCCGGTTTCACAATGCATTTTCCAGGCACGGCACCGATGAACTCGCTTGAGGCGCTAATCGCGTGGGCGCAACCGCGATACGCTTTCGTGACCAAAACCTATGAGGGGTTCGACCCTCTTCAGAAACCAGGCGAAGCGGCCATCGTCTATTGCCGCGGCACGCTGTCGGGCGAATGGCCAGACGGCACACCGTTCGATGGCATCCGTTTCATCGACCGTTTCGAGGTCACAAACGGCAAGCTGACGCGCCAGGACGTCTGGAACGACATCGCAGAAGTAAGGGGAAACATATGACCGACAACATCGACCCAATCACGCTTGCCGTTCTCGCGGGACGGATGGAGCAGATCGCGGATGAGATGGACGCGACTTTGTTTCGCGCGGCTTTTAACCCGATCATCGCCGAAGCACACGATGCCTCGCACGGCCTCTACCACGGAATCTCAGGTGATACTCTGGTGCAGGGGAAATCTGGCTTACCGATCTTTGTCGGGGTGATGTCCTTTGCCGTGAAGGCAGTGATCGACAAGGCGGCGGAGAATGACGATCTTGAAGATGGCGACATCTACATCTTCAACGATGCCCATCTTGGTGGAACGCACCTAAGTGATATGCGCCTTGTCAGGCCCTACTTTCACGATGGCCAGCTGTTTTGTTACCTCGCGTCCGTCGGTCATTGGCACGACGTTGGGGGGGCTGTTCCGGGCAACTACAACCCTGCGGCGACAGACGCCTTCCAAGAAGCATTCGTATTGCCACCTGTGCGTCTTGCCAAGGCCGGGAGGATTCAGACTGATATTGTCGACATCCTGATGCGCAACACCCGTCTGCCACAGTCCGCGCAAGGCGATCTGAACGGCCAGCTCGGTGCACTGGACCTTGGCGTCAGGCGTCTGGATGAACTGCTCGCTGAATATGGGGCGAATACGGTGCGCACGGCGCTGGATGCCTTGCAGGACCGCGCAGAAACCTTGATGCGGGCCGAACTGACCGAGTTGCCCAATGGGCGTTGGGAGGCAGGGGATTTTCTCGACAACGACGGCATCACCGACGTACCGCTACCCATCAGGGTTGCGCTGGAAATCAGCGGTGACCGCATGACGCTTGATTTCGCTGGAACGGCTGACCGCTGTGCCGGGCCGGTCAACATCGCCCTGCCCACGGCAGTTGCCACCGCCTATGTCGCAATCAAGCACATCTTTCCCAACCTGCCCGCGAACGCCGGTGTGATGCGCCCGATCACGGTAAAGATCCCCGACGGCTCTCTGCTTTCGGCACCCTTCCCGGCCCCTGTTGGCGGCTACACCGAAACAATTTTGCGCATGATCGACGTGATATTCGCCGCCGCATCCCAAGCTGCCCCTGACCGGGTGGTTGCCAATGCCTATGGCACCATCAATGCGCTCTCCATCTCGGGCAAGCGGGCGAACGGTCAACCATGGGTGATGTTCAGTTTTTACGGTGGTGGTCACGGCGGATCGGCGGAAAGCGATGGGCTGAACCACGGCAACGCACCGATTTCGACTGCCACGATCCCACCAATGGAGATTCTGGAGGCGGCTTATCCCGTCGTGTTTAAGCAATGGGCGTTGCGTCCGGACAGCGCGGGGGCGGGCATGCACCGGGGCGGCATGGGTGCAACATATGAGATTGAGCTTCTCGAAGAATCGGCCACCGCCTTCCTCTTTGGCGAGCGCGGCCGCTTCGCGCCGAAGGGTACTGCCGGTGGCGGGGACGCCGCGATGAACGTGTTCTCATATGAACAGGATGACGGCTGGCACAATCCGCCCATGGCCTCTAAAATGGTTGGAATTAAGCTCAAACGTGGGCAATCGGTGCGACTTGATACCCCAGGAGGTGGCGGATACGGCCCAGCATCCGACCGTCCGGCACATGCTATTGCGCGCGACGTTGCGGGCGGGCTTCTGACTGCAAAGCACGCAACGCAAACCTATGGCCCAGCTTGGAGAGAAGTAACACTATGAGCAGCAGCAATCGCATGATCGGGGTCGATGTCGGCGGTACATTCACTGATATTTTCGTTCTGGACGAAGCAACTGGCACGGCAGAGGTTGCCAAGGTTCCAACCACGCGCCCTGACCAGTCCGGCGGCTTTCTCAGTGGTATAGCTGCGCGGGTCGATGATTTGTCCGGCGTTTCGGTCGTCGTTCACGGCACCACCGCAGGCACGAATGCCCTTCTTGAGCGCAAAGGCGCGCGGACCGGAGTCATCACCACGATGGGCCTGCGGGACGTTCTGGAAATGCGTCGACGCGACCGCCCCCGAACCTGGGGTCTGCGCGGCGACTTCACACCCATCGTGGATCGCGCCCTGCGGCTGGAGGTGCCGGAGCGCACCCTGGCCGACGGTACGATCCGCACGCCCGTCGATCTGGAAGCCGTCAAACGTGCCGCCAGCCAGTTGATCGAGGACGGGTGCCTTGCCTGCGCCATTCTCTTTGCCAACAGCTATGCCAATGCGGAGAATGAGCGGGCCGCCGTCGGTGCAGTTCGGGCTCTATGGCCCAATGCACATGTCTCGGCCTCCTCCGAGATCCTGCCGGAAATTCGCGAGTTTGAGCGTTTCTCGACAACCGCGCTGAATGCCTATCTTCAACCCGAAGTGTCCGGGTATCTTGCGCGGCTCGAGACCGCTTTGAAAGACGGAGGCTTTGCTGGCGAATTCATGATCGTGCAATCCAACGGTGGCGTAATGGACGTGAACACAGCCGCGCGTCTGCCGGTGCGAACCGCGCTGTCGGGGCCAGCCGCCGGGGTTATCGCTGCGGGATATATTGCCGAAGCTGCGGGGTTCCCCGATGTTATCACCGGGGACATGGGCGGCACCTCGTTCGACGTGTCCCTGATCGCCAAGGGGCAATCGATGCTGTCGCCGCAGACATCGATCGATTTTGGCATGGTTGTCCGTTCGCCGATGATCGAAATCACAACAATCGGCGCTGGAGGAGGATCCATTGCGTGGGTCGACAAGGGCGGATTGCTGAACATCGGTCCCGAAAGCGCCGGGTCCACCCCTGGCCCGGTTTCCTATGGTCAGGGAAACACGCGGCCGACCGTAACAGACGCCAACGTGGTTCTGGGGCGGATCGACCCGGACAATCCGATTGGGGGCAAGCTGGACAGGCTGGACGTCGAGGCCGCGAAGGCCGCGATTCTCGAACATGTGGGTAAGCCCCTTGACCTCGATGCGCTTGCTGCGGCCGAAGCGATCCTGCGCGTCGCCAACAGCCGCATGGCCGGGGCGCTCAGGCTTGTTTCCATTGAACGAGGATTTGACCCAAAGCGATTTGCCTTCATGCCCTTTGGCGGCGGCGGCGCACTGCATTCAGGTGCCATGATGGCCGAAGTGGGCCTCGCGCGGGCAATCGTGCCGCGCTATCCGGGGGTGACGTCGGCCATGGGCTGCGTCATTGCCGACATGCGCCAGGACTTTGTGCAAACGATCAATGCCACACTCAGCGGCATTGATCTGCACGCGCTCGCAAGTTTCATGCAGTCGCATGTGGACAGCGGTCTGGCCACGCTGGACGCGTCACGTACTCATTTCGACGGGCGCGACACCGAGTTCACGCTCGACATGGCTTATCTGGGTCAGACCCATACAGTACCCGTTCCACTGCCAGTGGGCGTGATCGACGGCCAGGTGAGCCCACCCACCGAAGATCAGATACGCGACGCCTTTGACGCGGCCTACCTCGCGACATACGGGCGCCTTTTGCGAAATGGCACCCGTCGTGTCATCAATTTGCGCTCGGCCATTACCGGTCGCCGACCGCGGTTCGATCTGGCGACCCTCGCCCCGGTCGGCGGCAGTGTGGAGGACGCGTTCAAGGGCACCCGGCAAGTCCATTTCGGCGACAGCTGGTATGAAACCAAGGTCTACAAGCGCCTCGACCTGCCCGTCGGTGCCAAGATCCCCGGCCCCGCGATCCTGGAGCAGCCCGACACGACCGTGCTGATCGAACCCGGGATGGTCGGCAAAGTCGATGCCTACGGCAACACCCTGATTGAAAGGTCCGACACATGACGCCAGCCAAGACAGCCTTGCTGACAATCGACCTTCAGAACGACTTCCTGCATCCAGAAGGCGCTTACGGTCGCGCGGGTCTAGGTGCCGCTGCCATCCGCGCCCTGCCCGCGCGCATTGCCCCATTGAAACAGGCTCTGACATCAGCGGGAGGCACCTATATTTCTGCACAGTTCACGCTGGTTAAGGGCCGACACGGCGAACCGCTGATTTCACCCCATCTGAAAAAGCTGCGCCCGTTTCTGACCAAGGGTGATTTCGCACCGGGCGCGTTCGGGCATGCGCTGGTCGATGCCCTTGCCCCTGCCGACTTCACCGTCGAAAAGGTCGCGTACTCCGCCTTCTATCAGACCCGGCTTGAGTATATCCTGCGCGCCCTTCAGATCGACACGCTGATTATCGGCGGCATTGTGACCAATGGTGGCGTTGCCAGCACGGTGCGGGACGCGCATCTGCGCGATATCCACACCGTGTTACTGTCTGATGGAAGCGCCGCCTTCCGGGACGACGTGCATGATGCGACGCTAATCTCCCTCGGATCAGTGTCCGAGGTCGTGACCTGTGCGCAAGCAATTGAGATGATTGGAGGTGCCTCATGACGCTCCGCAAACGCCTGACGGCACCCGAGATCCTGATTGCGCCCGGCGTTTATGACGGGCTGACGGCCGCGCTGGCCACCGACGCCGGATTCAGCGCGCTGTATCTGTCGGGTGCCGCCGTGGCCTACACGCGACTGGGCCGTCCAGACATCGGCCTGACCACGGCTTCCGAAATGGCCGACACGATGGCGCTGATCGCCGATCGCACAGACCTCCCGGTGATCATGGACGCCGACACAGGTTTCGGCAACGCACTGAATGCCAGACGGACGATGCAAAGCTATGAACGCGCAGGAGCAGCAGCCTTGCAGGTCGAAGATCAGAGCTATCCCAAGAAATGCGGCCACCTGTCGGACAAATCGCTCATCCCAAAGGAAGAAATGGCTGGCAAGATCGCGGCGATGGCCGATGCCCGTCGCCATGACACGCTGATCATCGCTCGTACCGATGCCATCGCGGTCGAGGGGTTCGATGCCGCCATCGACCGGGCCGGCACCTATATCGACGCTGGTGCCGATGTTCTCTTCATTGAGGCCCCACGGGACAGTGGCGAGCTGGCCAAGATCGCGTCAACGTTTCAGGGCCGTGTCCGCCTGCTGGCCAATATGGTCGAAGGAGGAGCCACCCCAATCTCCTCGGCGACCGCGCTTCAGGAGATGGGTTTCGATATCGTCATCTTCCCCGGCGGGATCGTTCGCGCCCTCGCCCGCACGGCACAAGATTACTACAAAAGTTTGCGCCGCGCAGGATCGAACAAGCCGTTTTCAGACCGCATGCACGATTTCGACGGATTGAACGCCGCGATAGGCACGCCTGAAATGCTGGCGCTTGGGAAACGGTTCGATGGCAAGTCCTGACGTCGCCGAACCCCTCGCCGCATACGATCTGGACGTCGAGACCTTGATCATCGGCGCAGGTGCCGCTGGGATGATTGCCGCACTGGCCGCGCATGAAGCCGGTCAAAATGTGCTTTTGATCGAGGCAGATCGAATCCCTTCAGGCTCGACCGCGCTCAGCGCGGGGCTGATTCCCGCAGCCGGTACGCGGTTTCAGGCCAATGCGGGGGTTGCAGACAATGCCATGTTGTTTGCAGACGATATCCAGAAGAAAGCGCATGGAAAGAATGATCCCGATCTGGTCACCGCACTGACTGCCAGATCCGGCCCAGTCATCGAATGGCTTGCCGACACACACGGATTGCCAATCACACTTTTAACGGATTTCGACTATCCCGGCCACAGTCGGCGTCGGATGCATGGTTTGCCGACAAGGTCCGGCCAAGAGCTGATTGACGCGCTGCGCAGCCGGATCGAGGCATTGGACATTCCACTGATCTGCAACCGTCGTGCCACACGGCTTTTTGCCAAGAACGCGCAGATTTCCGGGGCGCAGCTGACGCTGCCGGACGGGTCTAACGAAACAGTCGGTTGCAAACGGCTGATCCTTGCCTGCAACGGCTTTGGCGGCAATCGCAGCATGGTCTCCAGCCATATGGCCGAGATCGATGATGCCCTTTGGTTCGGCCACGACGGCAACCGGGGGGACGCAATTATCTGGGGCAACGCCCTGGGGGCCGCCACGCGTCATTTGAGCGCCTATCAGGGGCATGGCAATGTCGCTCACCCCCACGGCATTCTGATAACCTGGGCGACCATCATGCAGGGTGGTGTACAGGTAAACGAACTGGCACAGCGATTCTGGGACGAGAGCCAGGGCTATTCAGAGGCCGCCCGCGCGGTCCTTTCCCAGCCGGGAGGTGTGGCGTGGACGATCTTCGACGAACGCATTGCCGCAATTGCGCGCCAGTTTGAAGATTTCAAGAACGCCGAGGCGCAGGGCGCGATCCTAACCGCTGATACCCTGCCCGCCCTCGCAGAAATGGCAGAACTTCCCGTCGAAATGTTCTGCACGACAATCGCGGAGTTGCCGCAAGGCGGCGCGGATAGATATGGGCGCAGATGGAATTTTCCGCTTCTCTCGCCGCCTTTTCACGCGGTCAAGGTCACCGGAGCCCTGTTCCATACCCAAGGTGGGTTGGATATCGACCCCGAGACGGCAGCCGTCAGGGATGGCTTTGGTAGGTCGTTTGCCAATCTGTATGCTGCGGGTGGCGCTGCCTGCGGCGTTTCCGGCAGCGATGACAGTGGCTATCTCTCCGGAAATGGGCTTTTGACGGCTGTGGTTCTCGGGTATCTGGCAGGTCGTGGATAACAGATACTTTGAGCTTCGGAAACGAGCAGCGAAGCTGCGGCACGATTGCTAACTGAACCGCGCCTGTTTGCCAGAAGGTGGTTGATACTAGTTATTCGGCCATATCGGAATTTTTCTGGGCTGTGGGTATTGTCAGATTAATCGCGTAAGCGCACCTGCCTTTCCTCATTCGAAATAGGGGAAGTAAA
>TARA_R110002074_G_scaffold401911_1_pt1 | contig 11350 bp, 10 predicted proteins | sample TARA_R110002074 | Tara Oceans TARA_R110002074 (sample SAMEA4397215) | marine metagenome | biome: Polar Biome; feature: [MIX] marine epipelagic wind mixed layer (ENVO:01000061); material: water (ENVO:00002006), including particulate matter (ENVO:01000060) such as... | depth 10-100 m
ATCTACATCACAACCATGAGGTGATTTTGGTGTAGGCAAAAAGTATATGGCGCCAGGAACTTCAGATGGATCAACCATTAATACTTCTTTTTTCATTGTTGACGTTGCCGAATGTGTTTCTTCACTATAAACATTATGTGCATAATTTGTTGCCATTTTTGTGCCTCCTCCATTATTCACATACGCTTCAATTTTTTTCCAATTTACAGCCGCAATGAAATCTTTGTCATTTTGAGATGCATTAACTTCTAAAAGAGAGTTGGCTTCTTCTGTATTATAGGTTGTAAAGAAGAACCATCCATGAGATTTTCCTCTACCTGGATGTGCTTTATCATAATCGAAACCAGGCATTAAAACTTGAAATTTTAAGTCCATTCCACCATCTTCTGGATCTACTTTTAAAAATGACAAGGTTCCTTTAAAATTACCTTTATAGTCATTTATAGACATATCTTTTTGAGGTACTGGTACGGCAAAACGTGTTCCTGCAACGACGTACTCCGTATTATCTGTTACATAAGACGAACTGTGGTTGCCGGCACTATTAGGAATTTCAATGATTTCAGTGGTTTCAAATGTTGTCAAATCTATCTTGGCAATACGAGGCGTATTGTTTCCATTAATAAACACATAACGCCCATCAAGAACACCATTTGTTTGTGAAATATCTGGGTGATGTGCATCATCCCAAGGTATGAATCCAAAGGACGTGTTAAGCATCGGCTTGGTTTCTTCATTATAGCCATACGCTTTTTCGGCATCTTGCGAGAACACAGGAATCACTTTAAACAACCGTCCTGAAGGCAATCCATAGACAGCTAATTGACCGCTAAATCCTCCAGAAATAAAAGCATAAAATTCATCGTGCTCACCAGGAGCAACATAAACTTTTTCGGCAGCATTTGAACTTAATGCGCTATTGGATTTTGATGAACCTCCATTATTGCAACTCGTAAAAGCTATGGCAATAATTAATAATCCAGTTGATATTTTAAAAATATTTTTCATTGTTTTTAATATTTAATTAGTGTTTTATTCTGTTGGTGGCAACATGACTTTATCAACCACGTGAACAATACCATTACCCGCTTTTACGCTTGCAATTATTTTGGCACCTCCTACATAGACATCGTCACCCTTTACTTCAACTTGTACATAACCATTATTAGCTTGTCCTAATTTTTTGAATCTTTTAATAAAATCTTTCGAGTAGTTGCCAGGCGTAACATGGTACTTTAAAATATTGGCTAAAGCATCCTTGTTTTCAGGCTTTAATAAATTCTCAACCGTACCTTCGGGTAGCGCAGCAAAAGCATCATTGGTTGGCGCAAAAACCATTAAAGGGCCAGCGTTTACCAATGCGTTTTCTAATTCGGCAGCTTGAACCGCAGCGACTAACGTAGTATGGTCTGGTGAGCCAATGGCTATTTGTAAAACGTTTGGAGTAGAGCCATCATCTTCAATAAAAGCTTGTCCTTGTTTTTCGTCAGTTTGCTCGGTATCTGTTGTGGTCAATTCTTCTATTTGAGTGTCTTTATTGTTTTTACAGCTAAAGAAAATCACTAAAATGAAGGTGGTTAATATAATGTTTAGTTTAGTTTTCATTTTGGGTATCGTTATTTTAATGTTCTAAAATATTCCAGTACAGCTCTGGCATCTTCTTCCGATAAATTTTGATTTGCCATAGGCGAGCCGTTAAATTCCATAAGTAATTCTTTGGCAAGCGGATCTTTTTGTGTCATTTCCTCAGGATTTAAAATCATATTCATTACCCATTCAGGTGTTCTTCGCTCCAAAATACCCGTCGGTGCTGGACCAATAAATTTTTTATCTACTCTGTGGCATGCGGTACACATTTTTTTATACACATCGGCACCATGAGTTACCATGGCTTGGTCTATCTCAGATGATAACTCGACCGAGGTAATAGGGCCGATACCTTTATTATCTAAATCTATTTTTTTTGAAGCAGGGATTTTTTCAGCAGTATTAGTTGCTTTAGTTTCTGTTGGTGCTTTTTTTTCATAAGAAAAGCCTTCTTTCTTTTTTTCTTCTTTACCACCACAACTAATTAGTAGTGATACAAATAGGAGCATTAAAATTTTTAGTGTTGTTTTCATATTTAAAATGGTTTATTTAGCAAAACTAGACACTTGAATAAAAATATAATATGATAAAAATCATATTTAAGATAAAATTATCTTTTTTATGCTTGTGATACTTTTTTTATATTTACCGATGCTTTCAAACTCATCGAAATATGCTATTAAGGCGGTTTTATTTTTAGCTTTAAATTCTAGTGAAGAAAATAAGGTAATGGTTAAGGACATTGCTAAACCTATAAACGTTCCGCAGGCGTATATTGCGAAATTATTGCAGGATTTGGCGCGGGAAAACATAATATCGTCTGTTAGAGGGCCTAAGGGCGGGTTTTATTTAAACGATGAAAATAAAAACCATTCTATATTAAGTATTATAGCTGTTATAAATGGTGAGGAAAAGTTAAGGACATGCATGTTGAGTTTAGAACATTGTAATGAAAACAAACCTTGCCCGTTACATGATACTTTAAATCCATCGAGAGATAAGATTTTAAAAATTTTAAAGAATAAAACAATTGAAGATTTAGTAATGGATGTTAAATTAGGAAAATCCTTTTTGCCGCTTTAAGTCTAAAAATAAAACCGAACAAAAGGCATCCAAGGATCTATATAAATACTTTGCTCTTCATCATATAAAACATCATATCTAACGCCAAAAGTAATATTGCCGCTTCTGTAACCTGCGCCAATAAATAAGGCTGGCACCCAATAATTATCGTCTTCAATATTTAAATTAACATTGTAGTTTCTATCTACATTAAGTTGTTCAAATTCAGCCGAAAGTTGTATTTCTCTTATCACATTAAAAAGCCCAATAATACTTCCTCCCAGAATAGTAGATTTATAAACACTTTTCTGATTATTAAACGTGGCATTTAGTCCAACACCAAGCGCAAAAGTGTTATCAAATTCATAAATACTACTAGGTGCAATGGTAGCACTAAAAAAACCGTCGCCAAAATTTAATCCAACACCACCACCAAAACGAACATGATTCCAAAAATCATTTGTTTTTTGCTGACCAATAATAGAATGAATGCAGAAAAAAGCAACAAATAATAAAGGAATACTTTTTTTGTTAATGACACTTCTTGAGACCATAAGAATCAGAAATCTATAAAAATTTAACATAAAACAATAGCCTATTCGTTAAAAGGTTAATGTCTGCCTATGAACTGGTTTAAACTTTTTTCAATTGGCTGTAAAATGATATTTTTCACTCACTTTTTGTCTTTTTATAACTCCGTAACGATGCTATGCAGTTCAAAAAAGCCTTCAATTGAGCAAAAAAAACCTCTATTTTTCGCTTCAATCAAAAAAGTTTAAACCAGTTCTATAAATATAACGAAAGGAACATCTAATTTTGGTAAAAATTGTATTTTTACGAAATATTTTGACTAACCTTTACGGGATTAAAAATTGCAATGGATAAATTTTCATTTTTAAACGCAGCACACACGGCTTATTTTGCCGATTTATACGATCAATATCTACAAAACCCGGATGCTGTTGAACCGAGTTGGAGAGCCTTTTTTCAAGGCTATGATTTCGGTAGCGAGAATTATGGATTGAATGGAGAAGTTATTGAAGGTGTTTCAACCCAAATTCCAGAACAGGTACAAAAAGAATTTAGTGTAATAAGATTAATAGATGGTTATAGAATGCGTGGGCATTTGTTTACAAAAACAAATCCCGTACGAGCTAGAAGAACTTATTCTCCAACCCTAGCCTTAGAAAATTTTGACCTGTCAGAAAATGATTTAGATACTGTTTTTAACGCTGGTGAAATTTTAGGTATTGGTGTGAAAACACTGCGCGAGATCATTATACATTTAGAAAACATATATTGCAGCTCAATTGGTGTAGAGTATATGTACTTGCGCAATCCAGAGGTTATTAAATGGTGGCAAGAACAACTTAATAAAAATGATAATCAGCCTAATTTTTCGGTAGAGACTAAAAAATATATTCTTTCAAAACTAAATCAAGCCGTCACTTTCGAGAACTTTTTGCAAACAAAGTACGTAGGGCAAAAACGGTTTTCTTTAGAGGGTGGCGAATCATTGATTCCTGCAATAAGCAACGTGCTTTTTTATTCGGTAGAGCGGTATGGCGTAGAAGAATGTGTTTTAGGAATGGCACATCGTGGACGTTTAAGCACACTGATTAATATTTTTAGAAAACCTGTAAGAGAGCTTTTTAGTGAATTTGATGGTAAAGACTTTGAAGATGAAGATATTGACGGTGATGTAAAATATCATTTGGGATTAACACTTGATAAAACCTATCAAAACGGTAAAAGCATTAAGATGAATTTGGTTCCAAATCCATCACATTTAGAAACTGTTGCTCCAGTGGCCGAAGGAATTGCAAGAGCAAAAATTGATAATGATTATGATGGTGATAATTCTAAAATTATCCCAATTATTGTTCATGGAGATGCCGCTATTGCTGGTCAAGGTGTAGCGTATGAAGTAGCACAAATGAGCCTATTAAATGGGTATAAAACAGGAGGGACCATACATATTGTGGTAAATAATCAAATTGGATTTACTACCAATTATTTGGATGCGCGATCTAGTACCTATTGTACAGATGTCGCAAAAGTAACGTTGTCCCCAGTATTGCATGTTAATGCTGATGATGCAGAAGCTGTAGTACATGCCGTAGAAATGGCTTTGGAGTACAGAATGCGCTATAAAAAAGATGTTTATATTGATTTGTTAGGCTATAGGAAGTACGGGCATAATGAAGGTGATGAACCTCGTTTTACACAACCTAAGCTTTATAAAAATATAGCAAAACACGCAAATCCGTTTAAAATATATGCTGATAAATTAATTGCTGAAAACACCATTGATCAAGCTTATATAGATAAAATAGTTTCTGATTTTAAAGACACGCTTGAAAAAGAATACGCTAAATCTAAAGAAGTAGATAATTCTATAGTTAGAGAGTTTATGCAAGAACGCTGGACAGATTTTGAGCGCCAAGGTTTAGATTCTATGTTGAAAACGGTTGATACAAATTATCCTAAGAATAAATTGGAGAATATTTCTAAAATAGTGTCGACGGTTCCAGAAGGCGTGAAATTTTTGCGTAAAGCAGAACGTATATTAGACGGTCGTGCTAAAATGGTTTTTGAATCCGATACTCTAGATTGGGGAATGGCCGAAACATTAGCTTATGGTAGTTTAATGGAAGAAGGTTTTAATGTTCGTATTTCTGGTCAAGATGTTGAGCGCGGAACTTTTAGTCATCGTCACGCCATTCTTCGTGATGAAATTTCAGAAGAACGTATAAACCTATTAAATACCAACCCGTACAACAAAGGTAAAATGGATATTTACAATTCATTTTTATCAGAGTACGGTGTTTTAGGTTTCGATTATGGGTATGCCATGGCAAACCCTAATACATTAACGATATGGGAAGCACAGTTTGGCGATTTTAGTAATGGAGCTCAAATTATTTTCGATCAATATTTAGCGGCAGCAGAGGATAAATGGAAATCTCAAAATGGGATTGTAGTCTTACTTCCTCATGGTTATGAAGGGCAAGGGTCGGAGCATTCATCGGCGCGAATGGAGCGTTATTTACAGTTATGTGGCAATGATAATATGATTGTTGCTGACTGTACAACACCTGGAAATTTCTTTCATTTGTTACGTCGTCAAATGAAACGTAATTTCAGAAAGCCTTTAATTGTTTTTACACCAAAAAGTTTATTGCGTCATCCAAAAGCGGTGTCATCTTTAAATGATTTAGCAACAGGTAAGTTTGAAGAAATAATTGATGATTCCATTGAGCCAAAAAAAGTAAAGAAACTGGTGTTCTGTACAGGTAAATTCTATTACGATTTATTAGCAGAAAGAGAAGAATTAAATAAAGAAGATGTTGCTTTAGTAAGAATAGAACAGTTGTTTCCATTACATTTAGAGAAGATTGAAGCGGTAATTAACCGCTATCCAAATGTTGAAGAATACGCTTGGGCACAAGAAGAACCAGAAAATATGGGTGCTTGGAGTTATATGTTGCAGCGCATGAAATTGGTTCAGTTACAGGTATATGCAAGGGGATATAGTTCAGTTCCTGCACCAGGTTCTAGCACAAGAGACAAAAGAAGACAAAAACGAGTTATTGATGCTGTTTTTAGCGATATTAAAAAGTAAGTTATATTAAATTTTAGAATACAATTAAAATTATAAAGAATGATTTTAGAAATGAAAGTACCTTCTCCAGGGGAGTCTATTACTGAAGTAGAAATAGCAACATGGTTAGTTGAAGATGGCGATTATGTTGAGAAGGATCAAGCAATTGCTGAGGTAGATAGTGATAAAGCAACACTAGAACTACCTGCAGAGGCTAGTGGAATAATTACGCTTAAAGCTGAAGAAGGTGATGCTGTGGAAGTTGGTGCAGTGGTATGTTTAATTGATACAAGTGCTGAAAAACCTGAAGGTAGTGAGCAGTCTTCAGTAAGCAGTTCACCAGTTAAAAAAGACGAATCTAAAAAAGAAAATAGTCCAAGTTCTCCTCCTTCGGAGGGGTCAGGGGAGGCCAAAACGTATGCTACAGGTACAGCAAGTCCTGCCGCAAAAAAGATTTTAGCTGAAAAAGGGATGGATGCTGGTTCTATTTCAGGAACAGGAAAAGATGGTAGAGTCACTAAGGATGATGCCGTAAATGCTACACCATCCATGGGCTCACCAACTGGTGGTAGCAGAAGTTCTTCAAGAAGTAAAATGTCTATGTTGCGTCGTAAAGTAGCAGAACGTTTAGTTGAGGCCAAAAATACTACAGCCATGTTAACAACCTTTAATGAGGTTGATATGTCTGCTATTTTTGCATTGCGCTCAGAATACAAGGAAACCTTTAAAACGAAACATGGCGTTGGTTTAGGGTTTATGAGTTTCTTTACTTTAGCCATTGTTAGAGCTTTAAAAATGTATCCAGCAGTCAACTCTATGATTGATGGAAAAGAAATGATTACTTATAATTTTTATGATATAAGTATAGCGGTTTCAGGGCCTAAGGGTTTAATGGTTCCTGTTATGCGTAACGTAGAAAATTTAAGTTTTAGAGGTGTTGAATCTGAGGTGAAGCGTTTAGCAATTCGGGCACGTGATGGACAGATAACCGTTGATGAAATGACAGGAGGGACATTTACTATTTCTAACGGAGGTGTATTTGGCAGTATGTTATCAACACCAATAATTAACCCGCCACAAAGTGGGATATTAGGCATGCATAATATTGTGGAACGTCCTGTGGCTATTGATGGTAACGTTGAAATTAGACCTATAATGTACGTGGCTTTATCTTATGACCATAGAATTATTGATGGTAAAGAAAGCGTAGGGTTTTTAGTTGCTGTAAAAGAAGCTTTAGAAAATCCTGTAGAATTATTGATGGATAATGATGTTAAAAAAGCTTTAGAGCTTTAAAAAAATAAAAAGTGATTTAAATTAAAAAGGAGCTACCAAAAATTGGTAGCTCCTTTTTTTCTAACTAACAATTATAAAATGTTGACAATTACATTGATTGATATTATAACAATAACTAATAAAACTAGTCCTATTGCAAAATACTTTTCCAGGATACTATTGTTTTTTTCCATTGTAGGTGTTTTTAAGTAGTTCGGGATTTAAATTAAAACTCTGCACTATTTGTGTAGCACAGAGTTTTTATATAATTGTTTTCTCCCCCAAGATTAATAGCATTGTAAAATTACATCGAATTATTGATAAAAAAAATACGCACTTCTACGTATTTTTTGTTTTACACGAAGGTTAAAAAGCGAAAACCCTGAATCATTACAATTCAGGGTTTTCTTTAATTCTCCCTAAGAATTAATTAATAGCACTGTAAATGTATAGCATATTAACGTAATAAAAAATACGCACTTCTACGTATTTTTATAAATGGGATTTATTAATGTTTGCCCAAATGGAAAGCGATGTTGGTTTATTATCTAAACCTAATTTTGAAACAATATTACTTCTGTGTTTATGAACTGTTTTTATCGAAATTGTTAATTCATCGGCTATATCCTGGCTCGTTTTATTTTCAGAAATAAGTTTAACTATTTTCAATTCAGATTTAGTTAATAGCTCTAGATACTTTGGTTTATCGTTAAGATTATTGTGGTTTAAATAAGATACTATTTCTTCACTAAAGTAAGGTTTGTTATTGATAACATGCTGTATGCAAGTTTCAATTTCTTCAACAGCAAATTCCTTTAAAATGTATCCGTACACCCCAAATGACTTAGCTTGGTCATACAGTTCCTCTTCTTTATCGAAAGTAATCAGGATGATTTTGGTTGACAAATCATTTTTTTTGCAAGCCTCGGCAATTTCCAAACCGGTTTTGTGCGGCATTCTAATATCTAAAATAGCAATCTCTGGTTTTAACTTAACTATAAGATTGTATGCGCTATTCCCGTCTGAAGCACTTCCAATGACATTAAAATTCTTGGACTTTAAAAAATCTGTTAAACCACGCAACATTAGCGGATGGTCATCAGCAATTACAATAGAGGTGCTCATTAATCTTAGGGGATTAAAATAAAATGCTATTAATATTATAATTTTAAATATAAATATTTCTTTTCATAATCTATAACGGCTTTACCTTTTTTTAAAATATCGGCACCAATTATACCATCAACAGGTTTAGAATTATGATTTGTTAATGCTGTATTTACATGTGTTAGGTTGAATAAAACCAATACCACTTTGTTATTCTTCCATTTTCCAATTTTTACTTTATTTTTTTCAGATGTTTTTGTTACCATGTCTATTGCTCCAGCTCCAGCTGCTTTAATTTCGGAGTTTTCAGCATTTAATTTAAAGGTTTCAATGCCCTCAAAACCAACACAGGAATTTGATGCGCCAGTGTCTAAAATAAACAAGCCTTTACATCCATTTATAGTGGCTTTTATTTCGAAATGATTTGTTTTGGTAAGGTGTAGTTTTATCTTGGCATATCCGTTTTCAATAAGAAATTCTTGAAGCGTACTCATAAATTAGTTTTAAACAAATATAATCATGTAAAAACAATTATTTTTACAGAAATTAGGATTGGTTCAAAAATTAAAAACGAATATATTGATTATAACAGATACACACACCCATTTATATAGTGAAGCATTTGATGAAGATAGGAATGAGATCATTAATCGAGCCATAGAACATGGTGTTACAAGGTTTTTTGTTCCTGCTATCGATTCAACCTATACCAAATCCATGCTTCAACTTGAAAACAATTTTCCAAAAAACGTTTTTTTAATGATGGGTTTGCACCCAACACATGTAAAAGAAGATTATAAGAATGAATTGAAACATGTGGAAGATATGCTCGCAAAGCGAAAATTTTATGCAGTAGGTGAAATAGGCATCGATTTATATTGGGATAAATCGACTCTAGATATTCAGAAAAAAGTATTCAAACACCAAATACAATTAGCAAAACACTATAAATTACCAATTGTTATACATTGCAGGGAAGCTTTTGATGAAATTTTTGAGGTTTTAGAAAGTGAAAAAGGCGATGATTTATTCGGCATATTTCATTGTTTTGCTGGAACTTTAGACCAAGCACATCAAGCTATTTCTTATAACATGAAATTAGGAATTGGTGGTGTTGCAACTTTTAAAAACGGAAAAATTGATCAGTTTCTGAATCAAATTGATTTAAAGCATATTGTTTTAGAAACCGATTCGCCATATTTAGCACCCGTACCCTATAGAGGTAAACGAAATGAAAGTGTATATATATTAAAGGTATTGGAAAAGTTGTCACTCCTATATAATAGGTCTCAAGAAGATATTGCAAATATTACCACTGAAAATTCTAAAAACGTATTTAAAGTTTAAGAGTCTGTTTAAGAATTTGTGATTAGTCCCGAATTATCGGGATTATAGGCTATTTTGGTGCAGTATGAGGCAAAATTTTTAAACATAGCCTAGTTACGGTTCAAAATTTTAACGAAATAATGCGCAAAAAGGGGCATAAAAAAATAATTGACGAAATCTTAAACAGACTCTAAAAACAATGAATAAATCAAAAGCAAACATATTACTTATTTATACGGGTGGCACAATAGGTATGATTAAAGATTTTGAAACAGGTACACTAGGTACATTTGATTTTAAAACACTTTTGGAAAAAATACCAGAGCTGCAATTGTTGGATTGTGATATTGATACCGTTTCTTTTGATGAGCCTATTGATTCTAGTAATATGAAACCTGGGTATTGGGTACAAATAGCTGAATTGATTGAAATTAATTATGAGAAGTTTGATGGTTTTGTAGTATTACATGGCAGTGATACCATGAGTTATACAGCTTCGGCGTTAAGTTTTATGTTAGAAAATTTAGCAAAACCAGTTATTTTTACCGGAGCTCAATTGCCAATAGGCGATTTGCGTACCGATGCTAAAGAGAACTTAATTACATCAATACAGGTCGCATCTCTAAAAAATGAAGACCAACCCATGATTAAAGAGGTCTGTTTATATTTTGAATATAAATTGTACAGGGCCAATAGAACAACAAAAATTAATGCGGAACATTTTCAAGCTTTTGCCTCATTTAATTATCCAGATTTAGCAGAATCTGGTGTTCATTTAAAAATTAATGAGGAGCATTTATTAAAACATAATATAAATAAAACCTTAAAAGTTCATAAAAATCTTGACAACAATATGGCGTTAATAAAACTATTTCCGGGTATTTCAGAAGCTGTCATTAAGGGTATTATCAACTCACCTAACCTAAAAGCTGTAATTATTGAAACTTACGGTTCAGGAAATTGCACAACCGAAACATGGTTCATCAATATATTAAATGAAGCTATTTTAAAAGGGGTACATATTATAAATGTTACACAGTGTTCTGGCGGAAGCGTCATGATGGGTCACTATGAGACTAGTAATCAGCTTAAAGCGATTGGTGTTATTTCCGGAAAGGATATTACAACGGAGGCAGCTATTACCAAACTCATGTTTATGTTGGGCCAAAAAGTCTCATCTAAATTATTTAAAACCGTATTTGAAACACCCTTTAGAGGAGAAATGTCTTAAAATTTAACGGCTAAAGTTTTAGCATTCAAAGAATTTTTTGTTATTTGAACCCCGTATTTAAAATTAATATACAGAGAGGTGGCCGAGTGGTCGAAGGCGCACGCTTGGAAAGCGTGTATACCTCAAAAGGGTATCGAGGGTTCGAATCCCTTCCTCTC